>JAAUYK010204567.1_pt1 | contig 23992 bp, 41 predicted proteins | sample 7278021 | NCBI WGS metagenome assembly JAAUYK01 (sample SAMN14350223, study PRJNA611818) | marine sediment metagenome | isolation source: surface marine sediment (1.8m) | place: French Polynesia: Moorea | collected 2018-08
GTTAAATGGATGGAAATATTTATTCCTTACGGAAGATATCTCGAACAAAAACAACTGATAGAACCTGTTCCTTCACTTGATAATTTATGGGCTAAAGCGATTAGTTCGAACAGAACTCAAATCTTTACCAAAATGATTCTAGAGTTTTTACCATCAAACAAGAAACCATTCAGACATACCGATCAGATATACGAAATTATAATTCGAAGAAACGGTGAACCTGAACCCAAAATAGTATTTAGACATTTGGGGACAAGTGATCCTAAAGCTTATGACTTTGTGGAATTTCTGGTAGAATTAAAGAAAGCTATTGCTGATCTTCCACTAAGATTAGAACAATTAATGATGTCCGCAATGTAAGGAGATTAGAATTGGGTAAAAAGAAAAAAGATGAAATTGAAGAACCTGTTGAACCTACTTTCGACAAAAAACATTATATTACAATTAAAATTGCTAGATCAAAATACACAATAAAAACTCGTCACTTTAAAATAGATGATTTGTCTTTAGGTAGTACCACCAGTAGAAAAAGATACAAAGTTTTCAAGTTAAGATTTGCACCCTGTACTTATGGCTCAAAACAACATGTTTTAATCCATAAACTTGCTGAAAGAGGATTTGATTACGCCTTCATTATTAATGACATCGAAGACATCAAAAATCCAATGGAAACAGACATTCCAATAGTTTACCTTAAAAATGGTAAGCCAAAAGACCACTATGATATCGATGCTACTACCACACAGGGCCAAACAAGAGCAACACACGTATTATCTTTCCTGTGTCAAAAGATTTCGGCATACTTTGTTGTTGATGGTCAAATCGAATTTGACGGAGATCATCATGCACAAAAAGACAAGAATTTGATAGTTCCGCAACTCGAATTACAACAGATTGGATTCGAGAATATTTAACTGGTTATCCCTACTGCTAGCGTGGTAGGGATAACTTTAAAATTTAATATTATATAGAGAAATTATATGAATAACTTAGAAGAAATGATAGAACTGTTTTATAAGACTTTGGTGCCGGGCGAAACCTGTAATACCAGAATCTTATTTCGGGACATGGATCTTGGAATAGTTAGACAAAACTCATTCTTTAAAAAAAGACCAGATGTGGAGTATCACCAAGGTAAAGGGCCGATAGAGTGTATAGATTATTCGGCAAAAATACTACTGTTTGGATTCAAAGAATACGAGTTAAAACAAAAACACAAAGCATTTATACCTGAAACCAGACTATCTATAAGAACCATATTCTTCAAAGATGGTAGAAAAATGGTTCGACTCTACAATAATGATGTGGAGTGGTCTGGCTGCCGTCAAAAAATTGACCTCAAGGATTTTCTGATAAGAACCAACGAGTTAGATGGAAACTTCACAACTGAACGTTTTGAAGCCTTTCTATTCGGAGTCGTATAATGATAGTTATCTTGGATAAAGACGATCTAGTTCCAGAGTCCCGTCATAAAAAGACGGAAGACATCATATTACGAGAAGATTTTACATACGATTGGAATAGTCGAGGTCGACTTATAATATACCAAAACAAGGGAGAAATTAAAGTATTAAGAGCTGACAATTTTCCTCACTGGGAGGGAATCGACCATGAAGTGGAGATTATTCCTAAACTGATATTCAAATACATGGAGTATCATAATGCGTTTGCTTATAATGCATTGGTACCTGTAATAGTCGAATTGTGTAAAATGCTACACGATAATAATCAATTAATCAAGTTAATAGGCAATCTTGAGAAGAAAGCATTCGAAAGGACCTAGATATGTCAGCAATCATAGTAGACGAATCCTTACGTGGAAAAATTGCCGAAGTAATTAAATATGCGCAAGACAATGTAATTGATCTTGCAGGATTAAGAGAAAGTGGTCAACTTAAAGAAGGTGACCCTAATCCTATTCAAAATCAATTTAAACATTCAGTTGAAAATATTGAAAGCCATCCTGATGATAAAGTTGAAGCCACACTCGTTGTTGCTGGTGATAAAACTGAACACGTAGTATTCGTTGATAAAAACTATAAGGTCGTTTATTCTCATGAAAATCATGGTGAAGGTGACGGAGAAAAAATAGGACTTGGAATTTGCCGGCATCTTTCAATGTCAACATCTATTCTGGGAATGACACCAAATGAACTTGCAGTTGACATGATGCTTGAAGAGTTTGGATTTATCAATCCACTTTACAACTGTATTATATGGCCAGAAAGATTTGAAGAATCACAAATAGCAATTAATGTTATAGAGCCAATTGACGATTGGCCTGATGATGAGGTTAAAGCTATGGTTAATGAAGCAAATAAAAAACAACTCAGACCAGGAGTTAGAGAATCTATCGATGCAAGAAGAGCTGTCAGTAGAAATGCCCTACGGGACACCGAGATTTCCTCAGGAGTATGAAACATTGAGGATGTGGATGGTGAACCCGAAGTGGATGTGTCACCGACATTTACTAGGTGAACATCGAGAATTACACGCTATTATGGGTTGCTTAAGAATCGAAAACGGCGTACAAGGATATATTGATAATAACCTTATTGAGATTGAACAAATCATACCAAGACATGAGGTTATTGTCAAGGAGATGAAGGTTCGAGGCTACAAACACAAAAGCCCGATACTTGAAACTCCTAACATTGGATATTTACCGAAAGAACACATTGAATACAAGGTTGATAGAAGACTATCTGCCGCTGACCTATATTCTCGATGTAAAATGTGTGCTTGGAGATCGTATCTATTCTATACAGCTTGGTATGATCTCCTTGATGCATTCTATATAGATACTGTCACCGTATTTCAAAGTAATGGAATATGGGGACTACATATAAGGGAGGATGTAGAATTGTGATATGTATACATTGTGGTGCGTGCTGTTACGATTTTCCAGTCGTAATAATACAAAACAAGTTTAAAGATCTCAAAGTGGAAGATGCAAATGATCTTCCCCAAGAAGCATTCGTAATAAAGTCTGGAAATACTCCTTGTCCTTATCTCAAATGGGACGAAGATAAATCTAGATGTGAAGTTCACAATAAACCATGGTATCCTTCAACTCCATGTTTCGATTTCGGCCAAGTCGAAAGTGATCCTAATACTATATGTAGATTAGGTGAATATATCAGGAAAAAATGGAAAGAAGGAGATATCAGATTTAACTACAGGTTCAAATGCGAAACGTTCGTAGAACCTAGTACTCCACAGGAGTTAATCGATGGACCAATCTTCAAAAGGGAAGATAAAAGAAGAACTGGTAGTTAAAACAGAGTACCTGAAATTCTACATTGGATCTGTTGAAAAGAAATTAAAAATATTGGTCGATCCAGAACAAGTAATTCAGATAAAATTTGAAGGAATCAAATCATCAAAAACAAAAAAGAATTTAATGATTCTAAAAGGTATTTATGGGATAGATTGGACCGAAGTTCATAGATATCCCATTAGAAACAGATTTGGATACATTATTTACGGAGTCATGGGTAAGACAGGTGTTCCCATTACATACATCCGTAAAGAAGTATATAACAAACAATCAGGTCGAACAGAATTGTGGTTCGACAACAGTTATGTACTACCCGCGTTAAAGATTATACAAGCACATGAATGCTGGCCTAAAAGTATTCTATACTGGGGATTCTCTATTAAAGAAGAACCAGTAAGAAAGTGGGCAGAATTAACTAGTCGGGATGAAGTATTAATAAGTTATCAAGTATCCCGATATGTATATGGAAACGATGAATTAAGAACATTCCCATTTAAGAAAAGACATATGTTCGAAAGAACATTAGAAGATTACTTCTTATCACTGGGTAATAAGTTACCTTCTGATAAACTAATGGAGTTAATCACAGCTTTACAAAAGATTCAATTTGAGAAAATATAATGAAAAAGCCTCTTAAATTTGAAGCTGGAAACGTTACAAGAACATTAAAATCTGTCCTTGTAACAGATAAGGATTTAGTCGAAATAGATGCTAGTCAACTTAGTGATAAAACAAGGACTAATCTAAAGAAGTTGAAGAACCTATACCATATTAAGTGGAAAAAAATAATTAAATATCCTGTCCATAGGCCTGCAAAAACTATTACAACTCGTGGTGGAGTTCAAGATCTACCCGAACAAAATGTGTTTGGATATATTATATATGGAGAATTACATCCAGACCATAAAGTTACATACATAAGAAGAGAAGTTGCAGGACGCGGAGCAGGATCTACAGACCTATGGTTTAGCGATGGATACAAATTACCCGCCGCTAAAATTATACAAGCTCACGAAAAAAAGTCTGACATATGCGATGTCGAATGGGGTAGAGGTAGATATTACGACAAAGATATCGCAGAATGGGAAAGAATAACCCAAGACAAAATCGTTGGAGCTAGTTATATAATACATCATATTGAAAGAAACAGAACATTATATAATGCTGATAAGGTGATGGATTTCATAACCGAAATTGCTAGAAGATTAGATAAAGATGATCTTATGAAATTACTCACCAAATTACAAAAAATACAATTTGAAAGGTTATAAAGATGTATGATATAATCTTTCCGTTCTTACCAATCATACTAGTCATTGGGTTTACGGTGCTGTTCATGTTAATCATTACTATAATTGTGGAGGACTTCATGGCCCCAAAAGTGGAAATCGCAACAAAAAGAGTAATAAGTCTAACAATCGCAAACGGTGATGTTGACTCCGTCTACAGCATTATGCGGGCGTTTCAGAAAATGGGTCATGATGACCGACGCTTAGTGGGATTTGCTCGGAGATTTTGTCAACATATCGATCAGCAAAGAACGGTATTAAAGAGTCTAGATGACCAAGATCGTGAAGCAGCATTACGTGAACTTCTTGAAGGGTACGATGAAAAAAACATCATTGAATTACGTGATGTTGTCGAACCTGGAGAAGCTGGACTGCATCCAGATCTAGATCAAGCTAGAATGGATCTAGGATTAGATGGTGGACCGGATGACAGGTTTGAAACAAAGGCGATAACCGTTGATGAAGATCTCGATATCGAAAAAGATATTGCGGAACTTCCGGAAGCTGATGACGATAAAGCTCCGTCGTTACCAAACGGAAGATTAGACCTTGAAACTATCGTTAAAGAAGGACAAAGTGTATCACAATGAATCAGACACCTGTTGACGTTCACAAGGTGACTAGTGGTACTGTTGTCAATTTCGCAACGACAATACACGCCACAGTTAGCGGTGGTGGGGCTATTACACAGATTAGAGTGTATAGCCCCAGCTCCGGTCAATATTTTGATTTAAATGATATACTTAAACATGAAGTAAGATTAGATGTTGATGTTAACATGACTCCTTATGATTTAATATTCTTTGTGGATCAAGAATTAAACAGACATCCTAATCCTGGTGAAGTATTAACCATGTTTCAAAGGTATATTCTTGAAAAACTAGACCCTTGTATCGAAGGTAATATACCTTATGATAGAGAATTTATGAGACAAACTATATCAGCTATGTGTGATAAATTATGCTTAGGTGATATTACAGAAATAATTGATGAATTAGAAAAGACAGGATTTGAAAAAACATGAAGCGACCAATATTTTATTTAAAAAGAGGTTATTGGGGTGAAGGTGGATGGGAAAGAGTACCCTGGTACCTTTGGTTAATTAAATGCTCTGAATACGTCAACAAAGTGGAGTGGATAAAATGTCGTTGCTCCTTATTCCGATTCGTAGTTTGACAAGAGCCGCTCAAGGATTACCATTAGCAGATATAGAACTTAGTCATATTCCTCATAGTGTATGCGCTAATATTGCATCACTAGAAACCGTTATTGTTGTTGATACTGGTAACTTTAAATTATTAAAAGATAGACACGGAGCAAGTCAAGTTGGTAGAGTCCTTCCTATTAGAAAATTAGTGTTCTATCTATATCGTTATAACCATGATGTAGTACCAATAAGATCACATGATGCTTTAAATTGGATATATGAATTAACTAGATTTTTAGATTCAAAACAATTACAAGAACTATCACAAGAAGTCGAGAAAAAAGCATTTGAGAAAATATGAGTATTAGTATTAATATTAGTATTAATACTAACAAGTTTGGGAGCGGAGAGATTATTTTCTCCGCTCCATATTTTTATTTTTATGATTTATATATAGAAATTATATTAGTATGGTAGAGGTGTGACCACAGTCCACCTCAAAAATAACCCTATTAGATCCGCTTAACGCGGAGAGGAGGAAGTATGAACACAGACAATCGTTTGGCAAAAGGTTATCTAGGTCCCACCTCTCGGTTTAAACCGGAGAGTATTGTCTACAACGATGGCGAGTTTGCTATCGCTGAAGGACAATGGTATGAACCTGGATGCGAGCCTACGCCCGCTACCTCATGCAGGTGGCACGCGACACATCCTGGGTATCCGCAGTCTCGCGGTTATCCTCAGTGGATGTGTTTGCCCGACGAAGTCGCAAAAATGCTCAGACTTGGAAATCTCGCAAAGAAAATGATCAGAGCTGCCGCCTAAACCTTCAGGAGGGAAGGTTGTTCGGTAGGGTAGCCCCTTCGGGGGCTACCTAATCTTTTTGCAAAAAAAACAAAAAGAGACGACCAAGACTAATCCCGTAGGACTAATCTTGGTCGTCTCTTTATTGGAGGGCGAATTGAAATAAACAGCGAAGCAATGTGTTTATTTTCACAATCAGCTTCAAGCTATTCATTCCATTAATAATATTTCTATATTAAATCTTTAAAAATAAAATATAGGAAACCCCCAAGAAGGGGGCTTCCTTTGAGGCGGTATCACAATAAACAATCTTTAAATACTGATTTTTGGTGAAAACAATAGTAGTAAGGTATAACAATCTGAAACACTATAAATAGTATTACTGTATAATTTAACAATTCTGGTCTTGGTAAGTTCTCAACCACAACTCGATAATAGTCATAAGTATTATCTAAATTGGGATCAAGTTTTTCATTCGTCAATATATCCTTTGTTATTACCGGAAATAAGTTAATTATCTCTTTCGGTAAATCTTTTATCAACGATGGTACAAAGTTTTCTTGACTAGAATATTGTGTAATATACTGAAATGCTTTTGTTATTATTGTGTCTGATATTTGAGTATAACTCAAATAATTCGTTGTATCAATTATATCTGATTGGGTTGGACTAATTACTTCATCTGATTCAATCAAGCTGTTGGTTACTGGAGGTTCTTTGGCTTGTGCACTAATCAAATGCTTAACATCAATTATCTTCTTACTAGATAATTTAAAATCCGGATGTAACTTACGCAAGTTACTTTCCGAATCTAACTTCCCAAGAACTGTCTCAACAAACAACTCCTGGGAAACTGGTATAATATGGGCCTCTTGCTCGGATAATCTATCTATAAGACAATCGTCACTTGATGTCTCAAGGTTTAAATGAAAGGAATTAATTTGAAACTCAATCTTATACTCTTTCTCATTCAAAAAGCTATTAGTATAATGCTGAATAACTCTTTGTTGTAAAGATCCGGAATTGGAAATTAATTCTTGGTATTGTTGTTCAAATATTTGAGGGTAAAGCTCAACTAAATATCTAATGGAGTAAACTAATAACATAAAGTTACAAATCATTAGATATAAAGGATTCTCATTATACTCTTCAAACTTATCAAATATAATTCGTCTTATCAATTTGTTCGCATATGTCTGTATATTATTAATTGGAATACTCTTATCAGACAATATGTATGTATAAAAGAATTGAGAGTCCATTGATAATGCATAAGGTAATATATTTGGTGTCACAAATTTAAATACATTATCAGTCTTCTCAATCTTAACTTCGTTCTGAGGAACAAATTGATAATAGTTAAGAATATAATGTACAATTAAACCCTTCAAATTGGAATGATAACAATACTGTAAAATCTCTTCAAATTCATCTTTTGGTTTACATTGTTCTTGTTTATCAATTTCGTCTTGTATTGATTTTTCAGGAGCTTGATGACTAATAGCAGCGGAAGGTATTGAATCTGTTACCTTATTATCCTTCATCTGTTGAAAGTTCTGAGAGGTTTCGGCAACTTTACCACCGGGACCTTTCGAAACAATACTGTAAACACTCTCAAGCATAAAATAGTTTTTATTAAATGATTCTGTTAGTTGATAAAATTGTCTCAACTGTTCCAATGTAAGAGGGACTTGCATCCTCTTAAGGATGTCTAATTTTAAACCTTTATATCCCTCTTTAACACACCACTCCCCCATTCGCCTGAGATGATTCATTAACTCAACAGATTCTGCGTAATTTATTTTTGTCTCAAATAATCTTTCGGATGAAACTCTATCAAGTAGTTTCGAATCAGTCGGGTTTATTCTATTCTGTTCTATAATGTTTTCTAAAACATATTGATTTGACTTTAAGAATTTATGAAGTTCTAATTTTAGTACAAACCCATTTAAATCACGCTCTGTAATTACTCTAAAAACTCCTACAAAATCTTGTACAATAATTATAAAATTGAATCTACCAAACTGATTTTGATCAAACATCAAACCTCCAAAAGAATTTTATTGTAACATTTCTTTATAAAATTAGAAATATTAACTAGTACCTATGGCGGAATTTCACCTTCGTATTTGGCCCCACATTTTTCTAAATAGTCGGCTAAAAGGTATCTATGACAGAAAGTATGAGCCTTACAATAACAAACGAGTACAACCCAATCACACTTTAGTAGTCGTTCCCATCCTTCTCTACCTTTTCGATAAGTGTGTTTCATCTTTTCGTGATAATATTTTTCGTATTCTTTCTCTGTCATATTACCAGCTTTAAAAGCACTTACTTGTTCCCAATCTGGTCGAAATAAATCGCTACCTCTACCAGCAGTAATATCTAATCTTCGATCTCCACTATAACGGTATTGTGAGGTATAAACTAGAAGTTTTCCATCTTTATTCGGCTTAAATTGGGAGAAGTCAATTCCGTTTAAGACGTTCGAACTCATCTGTCACACTCTCATAATGAAGAAATCTTCTCTTTTTATTTAACATTTTACCAAGATGATTATGTTTAGTTTTATTTTCGCAACGCTTACAAACACAAGCGCCCCAAAAATTGTCGTGCCAATTGTTGTACTCAACAAGAGCTTCATTACTTTCAAGTAAAACTTTAGCCCAAGAAGTACCTGGCGCAAATTTGTAATCTATAGCATATTTCATAACAGCTATATTAATATCAAACCAATCATCCCGCATATACTGCTTCTTATGTTTTCTGTTTCTCCAAAATCTTTTAGCTTCCCAAGGTTGCATCAAAGAAATTCTTTTTCTTATTACAATTAAGTCTTTAGGTGTTTTCATTGCCTGATAAAATGTCTCAGGCGAAAGGAAAGCTAGATTTTGGTAAATTAAAGGGCTATCAAATGGTTCATAATTACTAAACCAGTTTTTAATCCATCTAGGCATTGTTCCCTCATTTGGAAACTGGTGATTTTATTTTATCTGTGCAATCACTACAAACATGTTGTACCTTAGGAGAATCATGAACAACAGCTAAATGATCCAATACTTTTGTTAATAAATATCTAGGACCGCTATGGTCTCCACTCATATTGTGCCCATAGACCATTGTAACACCTTCTTTAACTTTAGTCTGTTCGCACAAATCACAATCAAAAGTATTTTGTACGGCCATATTAATCTCCTAAACCGGGAATAGCTGTACTTGGAGTCTCTTGAAAAGACGACCCTTGAGAACCACCTTGTGGTGAAGGAACAGTAACTTCGGGTGGACCCATTTTAACCAGTTTACCTAAATGAACCTTTGCTATTTCTAAATCACCAGAAATGTTTTTCATCTGAACTGCTGTTCCTTGCGATAAAGCTCCTAACATTTTATTCTGATTAGCTAATAGTTCATTTTGTGTCTTTAAATGTCCAGCAATAGTCTCTAGAAGTTGTACCACGAGTTCTTCATTATCAGCCATAATTCGCTCCTAATTTACCTTGTATTTTACGGGCACATTGAGTGCATATATTAAACTCTTCTTCATCTAAATCTTTAAAACACATTTGACACACTTCGGGTAATTTCTCGTCCTTCACCTCACACAAAGGTAAAGATACTTCTTTAGGATCTGGATCACTACCAAATTGAATAAAAACAGATGATGGATCTGGATTCATAGCTTCTAATGCTGCACAAATTTCATCAAATGTTCCTTCTTGTTTCAATCCTCTGTGATAGATTCTATCTCCTATCTGAAGTTCCTTTTTATCTATCATACCATCCCACCTTAAAACCATGTTACATGGTCACATGGTTGAAAAATAAAAGTGTAACGTTACGGGGTGTTACAGACTGTTACAGTCCATAACACCCCGCGTTTCTTAGTTAGAATGGAATGTCATCCTCATCACCAGGATACCCCATTCCACCTTGACCCTGAGGATAACCGCCTCCCGGTCTGCCCTGACCTTGTGGATAACCTTGTCCTTGAGGTTGTCCGCCACCTTGGTGAAACTGCTGTCCACCTTGCTGTTGACCACCATCATTACGGTTTCCAAGCATCTGCATAGTGTGGATCTTAATTTCAGTAGTGTAACGGTCTACACCAGCTTTTTCATCTCGCCACTTACGGGTTTCCAGTTTACCCTCGACGTAAACCTGCTTCCCTTTATGCAGGTACTCTCCACAAATTTCACCCAATTTGTTCCAGGCAACAATCCGGTGCCACTCGGTTTTACTGTTCTTCTGTCCCGAGTTCTTATCAACCCAAGACTCACTCGTGGCTATACTGAAGTTACAAACTGCTGCCCCATTTTGAGTGTAACGAACTTCAGGATCCTGTCCTAGATTACCAACTAAGATAACTTTGTTCACACTGGCCATAGTTAAAAATTCCTTTCTGTTAATTTGCGATCTTTCGCGTTAGTAAATTGACTGTTGTATAAATTAACAGTGCATTTTAGAAAATTTAAACCCTTTTAAATTTTCCACCTGTACTATTTCTTTATACTTTTAGATGATCAAACATTCATAAGTTTTAAACGGGGGATCGCAAAAACTTGTAATGATTTCAGTACTTTATCATCTAATTTCTCAAGTTTTAGGTACTTATAAACCCCTAAGCTAATATTCTTAATAATATCAAATACTTATAGTTGAAATCTATCAGGGGATAGATTTCAAGTGTTTCATGTTTTAAAAAAGATAAAATAATGATTATTTTATAATAGGCTTAAATTCGAACATTTTAAAATATTCTTCATCCATAATATATTTAAGAACATTCTGGAATCTTTTCTTAACTATTACAGAATCATGAACGGGTAATCCAATTATCTCATTATCTAAAAGTCGAATTAAAATATTATTCATCAATGTAGAATCAACCCATTGCAATTTAACTCCTGTTCCACTATGAAATGATTTAGCAATAGGTTTATGTAATTTCTTAAATTCATCTAATAATGTTCCAGCTCCTTCATAACTCACAAGACGACCAAATTTAAGTCTAAGATTCTTAATAATTGCATATCTCGCAGAATGTTCATCATTAGCATTCAATCCTATAAAACAAACAACCTTAAATATTTCTTTTAATTCTTTATTCAAGTTTCCATATGGGTTTTCTGGCCCTTCTAACCCTAAACTATTATAAAGTATATTTAAATGTAATCCACTATAATCTAATTCTACAGTCTCTTCTCCATCAATAAATAAATACTTTCTCAAATCCGGACTAAAGTTTTGATACTTTGGACCATAAAACCGACCACCCTTTGTAAAGTCCTCATTGAAAATTCTTTTGACTAAATTACCATCTATCTGAAAAACTAAAATACTCTCCACCGGCAATTTTTTTAAGTTATTACAGTAACTTATGATATCCTGACTGGCTGTGTGGTATGTATTATATATAATATTATATAATATATTGATATTATATTTATACCCATTAACCGTTTGATCTATATTCCCTTTAATTGATACTTTAGATGCTAAGAGTATACCACTTGATATTACTTTATTATAGTTATCTGATAAGATAGGGTTACTCAATATATCTTTTATTGGTAATTCTAATGTAATAGATACATTGGTGTAATACTTATTAATCTTTACAATATCTTTTTCAATTTGTCTAATTCCTTCGTCTCTTTTTGAAAATCTTATTCTATTCTTATTTATATCCTTAAGAATAATAAAAGACTTTTTATGATTTGATTGTCTAACCTCTGGTATAAAGGTCTTTTTTAGATCAATATAATTTAGAAACTCTTGACGAATTTTTACTCTCGTTCTTCTACCATCTTCTCTTTTCGATCCTTGAAAACCTTTAAATTGATCTATTAATTCTAGATATTCTAACTTGTCCATCACATATTTAATCTTTTCATAGGTCGCGAAAATTCTGTTTTCGCGACATACAAATTCTCTTCTGTATGATACTGGTGTTCTTGAGTAATATAAATGTCTCTTTCTTTGGGCTGCTAAGAGTAAGTTGGCTAATATTAAACGGGTACAATTACGAAATCTATTTTCCGTATTGGTATTAAGGTAGTGTAGACCCATACGTGGAAATAAAATTCTTTCAAGGTCTATAATTTGTTTTGGAATATTAATCAAGTTTAATAATAATGGGATAGCATCCTCTTGGTAAATCTGTAGTTTCCAACGTTCCTTTCCATTTTCCATCGTTAATCCTTTAATAATAAAAATAAAATCAAAGGCGACAAATCAGCGGAAATTCGTCTTATGAGTGAATAATTTCTATACCAAAAGTGAAAATATAAAATTAATATTTCTATATAATATATAGAAATTATACATACGAAGGGGCCTAAGGCTTTTTACCGAAGAGAAAGAGAAACCCACGTGCCCTATCTGTTTGACATTTTTGTTGAGAAACCCGAAGTGTGCAAGCTAACCATATCGAGGGAGGAACCCAGACCGGTTTATTGTTTGACAATATGCTAAAGTGATCCTTGTAGTCGAATCTTATCGTTCGTAAAAAGTAAACCCTGTTGATGGAATTTATCTTATTCGCAGAGTAACCCTATGTGAAGCAGTTTATCTATTCACTAAAGCAAACCAAGTTGCCGGAATTTATTGTATACTCAGATTAATCCACGAACAACAAATTTATCATGAAGATCGAGAAAACCAATTATACTAATTTTATCTGATCAGTACAGTAAACCAAAAACTGTCAGTTGATCTACACCTCCTAGTAAACCTTTAATAACTAGTTTATCATTCATTTGAAGTAAACCTGAGGATGTGAGTTTATCTCATGAGGGGATTAGCACTGCGCTAATAAGTTTATCGGTCAGATTAGACATCCATAGGCAGAGAATTTATCAAACATATTGAGAAAACCAATGAGCAGAAATGTATCTTAACGACGAAGTGATCCGCGCAAGGAAATTTAACGCATGGAAGAAGTAATCCGGCCGTTTGATTTTACCCTTCGTAGATAGTAAACCAATGAGCAGCAGTTTAACAGACGGGTTGAGAAAACCGAATGAATGAAATTCACCATTGGTCATAAGTAACCCTATGAAAATCTGTTTATCAATAATATACAGTAATCCCGCCTAACTTAATTTAACAAATGTATTTAGTAAACCTAAGAGCAATATTTTAACGTGAGGATCAAGTAAACCTGAGCACAATAGTTTATCAGATGACCATAGTAAACCTTCGTAGACCAATTTAACAATGACCATCAGTAATCCTATGAAAGGAAGTTTTATCAGATAGCTATAGTTATCCTTACGAGACGAATTTAACAAAAACTCGTAGTTATCCTAAAACAAAAAGTTTACTAATACGCTTCAGCAATCCAAGATCATGAGTTTACTCTCGACTTCCACCATTAACACCCAGCGACTGAGTTAACCCAAATAACACAGAATCCCCTACAAGTATAGTTTACCAATCGATTTCAGTAAACCTCAGAGACCTATGTTTAGCACTTCCAGTAGAAACCCGTAGGCATCTATTTTATCACTGTATAGCAGTAACCCCAGACGAGTGAATTTAACTTGTAATTCAAGTAACCCATCCGCTCTCATTTTATCACCCTTGCTCAGAAAACCTTATATGTATAATTTATCATTCCTTGATAGTTACCCATATTGGTCGAATTTATCTTCGAAACATAGAAACCCTCATGTGGCGAATTTAACGCACCTTGGAAGAAAACCTTTCACCGTTAATTTAACATACCGTGCAAGTAACCCCTGAACCGTTATTTGTCCACTGCCTTACAGAAACCCCGTGGACGATAGATTATCTATATGTTGAAGAAAACCAATGAGCGGAAGTTTAGCCCCAGAATGGATTAATACACCATGCTTGATTTTATCATTTGGTTCTAGTAACCCATGAAGGTAGTAGTTTAACATTAAAATAAAGTAAACCACTGATGTTGAATTTTATCATTTCGTAAGAGTTAACCAAGAAAAGAAAGTTTTAACATACAGCACCAGTAATCCTCTCGAGGAGAATTAACCATTATATGCTAGTAACCCTCTGGTTTCGAGTTTAACGAACAGGATTAGTAATCCTAGCTCATTAACTTTATCGCTAGGACACAGTAACCCTCTAAATTAGAATTTAACAATATTGAATAGAAACCCATAAAGTTGAAGTTTAACTGAAGAATTCGAGAAACCCCTCGATGGGAAGTTTATCACCGAGGAAGAGTAATCCTAATCGAAAAAATTTACCAGGAGGTATTAATTAATCCAGAGACATAAAAGTTTATCTATTGATAATAGATAACCATCACGTCTTAGTTTTCTAGGTGGTCAATAAATCCAAAGGAGAAAAGATTACCACGCATTTCAAGCAAACCGAAAGTGGAAGTTTAACATTCCATACCAGTAGACCATGAATGTCGAATTTATCTTCATGTATGTGTAACCCATGAAAAACGAATTTAACATAAGTGCTGAGTAAACCTAAATTCATATTGTATACCGTTATCCATAGAAACTCAGCTATGTTAGTTTATCTCTTCCTTATAGTAAACCAACTGAATAAAGTTTACTCCCTCCATATAGGAAACCAATCGATGCTAGTTAAAAAAGAATTTGATCCGGCAGATTTACAAAGAGCTGCCGAGTTATTAGAGATAATTCGTAAGTTTTTAAAAGCAAGATGTTACGCCCATGAATCTGTAAATTCAGTTTCATCTAAGGTAGAAGACACTCAAATAAATTTTGGTTATATTAAAAGAGATGATTCTTTTGTAATAAGAAATGCTAGACTGAAACCTTATATAAGTAGAGAGGTAACTGATGACGAGTGGATTTTCAAAACTCATTTACCAAAACTATTACTAGGATTTATAAATGAGGGAGACTTGACATTTGAAGACCTCGAACGATTCTGTTTTAGAGTTACATGAATGCGACATACACAAACAAATATGGGAATTAATATTTGAGTTAAAAAGAGCTCATATTAAAAAACGACACACTCCTGATGCTCGTATATTCTACGGTATAAAAGAAGGATATATCTTATCGTTAGATGAAGAACCTGGTCAAGTTATATTACATTGTGTTGTAACAGAAGATAATGGTAAAACTAGAAATACTACTCATACAAACGGTTATGCTATTGGTACACTTGTACAATTAATAAAACACAAAGCAATGACTATCGCCGATTTAGAAAGAGTTGTATTTGAACAAGTAATGTAAGATGGGGAGATGGGTGGAAAGATGTCTGATGAAATAATGATAAATATAAGAGGCGTTGAGGTACCTATTTCGAATTTGATTAAAGACGTTGAAGCGGCCAAAAGAAAAGGATACTCAGGACGATTCGCATTTATGCCCGAAACAGTTGAAGGATTATTAGAGGCAATTCAATTAATAAACATGGAACGTAATCAACTTAAACTGCGAGTACATCAGATTGAAACTGAAATCGCTAAGTGGAGGGGAAATGCAGACTTGTCAAAAATGTGAATCTGTAAGACTTATTGATGTGTTTGGTCATTGTGTTGATCGGTTTAATGCCCAATCACGTGGTATGGAATACGGTCCAGACTATGTTCCTGGTGATATTGGATTAGGCCCCGGTGGAGATGATGTGAAATTTACATATTGTCTTGACTGTGGCCAAATTCAGGGAAATTTTCCGATCCATCCAGAGTTCTGTGAAGATTTAGAGGATGAAGAGGAATGGACTCCAACATGAGATAGAAACCCAACATGAGATAGATTATCTGCTTAAGTGAGTAGCCCTTTGCCACCTAATTCGACCTGTCCAAAAAGAAACCCACGACTTTAGATCTTAGCCGGCATTCAATTAAACCCTTGGATGCAGATTTTACTAAAAGGAAAGAGTAACCCCATTGCTCTCAGTTAACCTGGAAGTTGAAGTAGTCCTATCCATTCAAGTTGCTCTTGATCGTTAGCAACCCCTTCACAAAAAGCTTGTCCAGAGTGCGAAGAAAACCATTGCGAAGAACTTGTCTAAATAACCAAGCCATCCCTTGTTTATGAACTAAAGAAAGAGAAAATATGCTTAGAGAAGAATTAAAATTAATCCAGGCAATCGAAGAAATTTTATCCAATAAAGTTTTTCCATCAGTTAACGCAGTTTCTGAAGAAGCTGCGAACGCTGTTATGGAATGCATAAAGTTAATAAAACAATTAACTGATTTCCAAAACGTCTTCGACAGACGTACAGAAGATTCTATGGAGTTTGCTGGACAACACGAAGAATTTGTCAAGGATGTCATAGCACAATTTGATGCAAGACATTTACACGCATTCCTGTTTGTATCTGATAACGAATGTGATCATAATATCGTGGCTGGACATATGCCCGAGAAAGGGCTAGCATCAAATACGATCCAGACATTACTTAATATACCTGAATTAATACAACCGGTATTGATGGGAATTGGTCTTCCTGAAGGATGTGCTAGAAATTGTGATGAAATGCACAGAGCTTTTCGCAAAATAACAGGAAGACAATATCCACCTCAATTTAAAGATATGGAAAAGAAGGACGAAGATTAAGTATCACGAGAAATTAGAAAACCAAAGGTCAAAAGTTGAACTATTGGGGGATAATAATCTTATCCCCCAACCACTCCCAAAAAGGGAGATTTTTTATTTTATGCGGCAGATTCCAAAAAATTCTAATTGTATAGAGAAATTGTGTCCCCGTTCGTCTTATAGGTTTTTATGGTTAGGGTTGTCACGTTTTCTGCTAAGGTTTAACTATTAATAATTTTTCATCCTATTAAAAAAGTTAAGTAGTTTAATTTTTAAACAAACAATCAAGGTAACTTAATTTACAATGAACTTATTGTTAAAAATAAAACTTTTAGATAGGTATACGGCATTTCTAAGTGTATATAGAAATAGTAACGACATCTATATCGGGTTATATTTTATACATAGGGTTGTACTTTATTTTTAAAAGACATATATAGAAATTATTAAAGGAAACATCTTAGTTAAAGACGGTCTGTTAAAAGTGGAAATATTGGGTTCCCATGATTTAGACAGATTTTGAATTTAATTTAGATGTTCCTGAAATAGGTTTTCTAACTTAGAAAAATTTTTGGAAGTCAAAATGTGTCGATTATTTATATCGACCATTATTATGTGATAATTTTTAACACCCATTTTTGTGCCAAAACTTTTATGTTCGTGTATGTAGACACCAAATCAAAACCATAGCTGATTTTTAGAAAGGAATAGAAATGACAGAAAAGTTGATGGGTGGTGAAATTCAACTCTGTTATTTCACCTTTTGTGAGGCAACTCGTAATCAAAAGTGGCAAAGAGTATTAGATAAATTAAATAAAGAATTTATAAACCATTTTGGTAAAGGGAAGCATAGAGCCCATTCTATATGGTGGAATGTAACCACTATTGATAATGACTTTGATGGTACTATTATATGTCATAGTAATATAAAAGATATAGATCGTCTAGCTCAAAGGTGGCAAGTGCGTATGTATCATCCTCTTAATAAATCTTATACTTGGGCATTCTTACAGAACTTTATAAAACTTTACTGTAATCCATACGGATGTTACATCCTCGAAAAAGTCGCTATGGAGATGATCATATGAATGATATACAATGGTTAAAATTAGAATGGTTAAAGAGAGAAATTAAAATAAGACGCTTAAAGATTGAAGCTTGGTTTATAAGAACACCAATATACAAATTCTTTGATATATATGTTATGACATTCTTTTGGACTATATATCTTCTTTGTAAATTTAGAAGTGATATAGATGGAATGGAAAAATATATAGCGGAGAAAAAGAAACAAGCAACTGATAGATTAGAATATGAAAAAATGAGAAACAGACATATTGAGAACCAATTAGATATGATAAAGAGGAGAAATGAAAAGAATAACACTAAAAGAGTTTGAGGTTGTTGTTGATGATTTTACACAAAAGACTATTGATATCGATAGACATTTGATATGTAAACATCTTATGCTTATTTACATGGAACAAATAGGAACAGACAGCGAAATCGATATACGTGGAGAAGGAGCTGTTCGTGCTTTACAAGCATCTGATCGTATTGATGTAAAAAGATATACTTGTTGGATTGACTGGCGTAAAGAATATTTTCCAGTCAAGAAAGAATACTTCGCTGTACACTTTAGTCCGAAGAATGGTCGAGAAAGTTCTTTCACTAAGACCCTTGCAGAATTCTTACACTTCTATGATAACCCTGCAGGATTATTCCGATTAGAACAGTTATCATTTCAACTTCAATAGGGAAATAGTTATGGTAATAATACTAACCAAAAAAGATCTAGGTCGTGAAAGCAAACGTAAACCTGTTGATTTGTTATCAACATGGGATGATTTCATAAAACATTCAGATCGAATGCCTGATGAAAATTTGCGTAGTACAATTCAAAATGCACAGACTCAAGTATTCTTGGGTAAAGGTAATAAAGAAGGATATATATTCACTCTTAATCAAAAAGCTGGAACACACGGTAAGAAATCAACGGAAGATATAATTGCGACCGTGATTAGACAACTAAATCATGAACAAGAAATTAAAACAGATTATGTTAAATTAATAAAGTGCATAGCTGCTTCTCTTACAGCAGATGAATGTAGGAGGTTATCCATTGAACTCGAAAAACAGGCTTTTGAAAAGTCATAATCAATTTGATAAATTGTTATCCAGACAAGATATAATTGCTCGTGCTAAAGAATGGAAGAAACATCCGTTTTTCATAGAAGAAGCGGGAGTTAAATCCATTAAAGTCACTTCTTTAACTCGTATGTTTCAAGAACAGTTTGAAGAGGGTGAATCTTTACGTGGTACATTTATATGTGAAGGTCACGAGTGGAGAGTTCTTTACTACAATACCAAATATAGTGAGAAATGTGGTATACAAAATGAACTCTATGTTGAAATAATAACAGAAGATGCTATAATGCATCGAATAAATATGGATTGTTATGAAAAAATCGCAAATTGGTTATTCCGATATTGGAATCCAGGAGGAGTTTATGCCGTGGAAGGATGGTTACTCGAAAGATCCTAAAGATATGACTGTTGTAATAAATCTTTGGGATAATTTTATAGAGGCATATAAGGATGATTTTGACAAAGGTATGGAACTACTAAATCAGGGGTTCCAAGAAGCTTTTGGATTAGTAACCATCACTATTAAATCCAATGTTGAAGATCACAAAAGGAAAGAAAACGTACAATACGACTTCACTATGGAGTGCTTTAAATGTTTAGGTAAACCTTTTAAAATTGGTTGGAAACTAAATAGTGAAGAAAGTAAAAAGATGTGGCCAAATTATGGATTTAGAGCAGTTGATGTTCTAGTTCATGAAATGGATGTTAAAACTGGAACAAGCACAAATAAAAAAAGCATTATAACATTTATGAGTTCTTTTCAAGAAGAATCTATTTATGTATTGGAGAAACTATTATATGGAAAAATCTGAATCTGTTCGAACCGCTTGGAAACGTTTTCTTCAAACTGCTTTAAACGAAAACATGGAGATTCATGCAGTTGTTGCATACTTAAATGATGTATTTAAAGAACATTTTGGTACTGACAATGATCAACATTTTATATATGACAACTACCGTTTTTGGATTGAATGGTCAGTCGATAGCAGTAAAAAGGTTGCACCTGGAGATGCTGTTCCAATTAAAATACAGATTATATCTGAAGATGATTCTATAAAATATGATCTTTTAGAATTCTTATCACAAGAAAAAATACATGATGAAGGAATTAGATTATTAGAAAAAGCTACATTTCAATTAACATGAGGTGATCATGTATAAAAGAACAAGAGAGGAAGTAGACAGAGACGTACAAAAATTTGTTAAATGGGTATTTGATAACTTTAATAATCCTGGAAAATTACCTAAGGTTTTACAACACTATTTCCACGAGTTAGAAAAAGTAACTTGTGGATTCACTTATGGATTCGGCGAAGAATATTGGGGACACATTGATTGCTTCTTTATAATAGATGGAGAAGCAAGAGGGTTCCTTAAGAAAGGAACCTATAGTCACGATGATAAAGTATCTTTGACGGATTTTATTCACGAACATTTCAATCCGTCAGGGTTGTATGTTCTTGAGAAGTTAATGTTTGATTATGCTTAGGAGGAGCAATGCCTTTTAAAGAACATGCACCTTTGGACCCCGAATGTCCAGATGTTATAGAATTTTATGAGGGACACGCTGATGACCCTATATCCCAAATGTGTGGATGTATGGATGAAATTGGTGATGACTTTGAACGCAGACATCGACAACATTGTGAAAGGTGTCAAGCGTATGGCGCGGCGAATATCGACATTAAATGCTAAATTGATTTTTGATCACGATTTTATTATATACCTTAATATGGAAGACTTAACATATCACGAACGTGTATTTATACAAGGATTATTATGGGTAAAAGGAAAAAGTTTTCACAATGATATTGATGGTGAATGTTGTCCTGATTTCTCTTGTTGCGAACCAAGTTTATTTGAAAAAGATAAAACTAGAAGGAAAAAGATAATTAATGAATGGGTTAATAAAAATAAATCATCTTGATGATGAAACAAGAAGAGAAATATGCGCCCGAATAGGTGAAGAATTCGCTAAGTATCTTGAAAACAAAACTAGATTATGTTTAATGGATGAAGATTTAAGAGAATCATTTTATTTAAACGATAATCCAAAAGATAATACATACCTAGTTATTGACTTTTATAAAAAAGGATTATGTATTGAAAAACTAGGTAAAGTCGATCAAGAAGTACCTATTCTAGAATTCTTAAGGTATTACGGTTACGATGATTTTAAACTGATTATAGAGGGGGTTTTATTTGAGTTTTCTTAAAAGACACGAACTACAGACAATGTTACCTAGAGGAAAAATTAAGAAGTATATGCGTATGTTTGAGGAGTTACAGCGGCAGATTTCTTTAGGTGATAAAGAGAAATTAGTGCGGACTCTTAACGAGGAGTTCGCACACTATTTCTCGAAAGATGAAAAACCATCAAAAGAAATTAAACATGTGACTATTAATGATGAAGTCACATTTGATTTTGTTTGGTTAAGATCTAGATTAATGGTACACGTTGCAAAATATGATCCAGAATTTAAATTACCATTTGATTCTAGAGCACACAGAGTTAAAGGTATATCGCCTACGAATTTTATATTTGAGTACTGTAATCCAGAGGGATTAATCATTATGGAAAAAGCATTTATGAACTTTATATGATTATTTTATTTTTTCTACTTTTATACAAAAATAGTTTAAATGTAGTAAGGTGAAAACAATCTGTTAATTTTTAAGGAGGCGGAAAATGTTTTATGTTAATTACGAGTATTTATCCCAGTTAGATAGGCCACACGAAGCCATTACAGAAGATGTATGGCGGGAGTGGAGAGCCAATCTACTAAACAAGAGTGTGTCTTCACAAGACCATTCTAAACTATTAGAGATGCCTATTAATATCATTGCTACACAAGCTGGAGTATTATGGAAAACCAGTTCTGGTGATACAATTGGAACAATTCTAGAAAAAGATTTTTATGAAATTAAAGGTCGTCAGCATGTGGGCGCCTGGATGAAAAAGGGCATTGCATTAACTATTAGTCGACTTGTTGAGTTAGAAGCTGAAGTCGTCAATAAGATTGTTACACTTCCGCCTTCGGAAAAAGAATTGCTTGCTATAGCAAAAATAGATGATTATAATAGAGCTAGAATTGCTATCAATAAGAATGTTGTCGATGCAAGAAAGATTGTTGACAACAATAATTACGATGAGCTTTTTAGTAACTTTATTAAATTAGTGATTGGAAAATTAGCATCAATTGCTGAGTATCCAAAAGAAAAACTTGAATTGTATCTTCCTATTTTATATAATAGATTTAATAATCAAATGACTTTTCAAGAATTAGCTTCGAAGTACGAGAATCATCAAGGATTCATTAATAGTGTTATTAAAAGGTTTACAAGAGATTTTCAAGAGAAGATATTTACTTCAAGAGAAGATCTTGAAATGTTTAACACCAAATTTGTATCTTTTTATGAGAAAGCATTTGAGGAATTAGATCGAACCGATTTGGATGTCTGGGCTAAAAGGTTAGACAAACTGAAAGTCTTTAGCCGGTCATTTATTGGTAAAGATCTCGATTAGGTGTTAAAAATCGGGAGGCCACATTAGTTCGCTGGCTTCCCGATTTTTATTTTTCTTCGTAAATATATGTATTTGTATCACTCCAGTTGTTAGGAGGATCCATACTATATCTATGTAATAAAACATCATTGTCTAATAATAGAAAAGATCTGCCTATATCTGGAATAGGCATAAAGTGAATATGCTTTTTCCTTAACTTAGATATAGGTACTAGAAAATATTCAGATAGTAATTCTACTTCATTTGATTTTAATTGGTCTATATCTAGTCTTTCAAAAATTTTGAAATTAAGAGGATATAAACATCTTCTATTAGTCGATTTAGTTTTAAGAAGAAACATGTATCTATAATGTTCTAATATTTCATGACGACTAATCTTGTAAAGTTCAAGTAACATCTGATACTGTAAGTTTGATTTTGGATAAACCCAAGGAGCAATCTCAAAGATATCTCCGATACTATTCATAACTATTTGTTTAAAATAATCTAGAACATTAGCTCTAACATATTTATAATGATTTTCAGGTATAATACGAATATCATCAATCTTAGATTTATCAACAAAACCGACTATATTAAATTTTCTTTTTCTTTCAACTATGTTAAAGAATAAAGGTATATTTGTCTGTTTAGACTCTTTATAAGATTGTAATCCTTCATTCTCATAGTAATCACTCATTACATAATCTTTACATTCACAAGCTAGAAACTCAACAAAACAATTATGTAAAGTATAAATTGCTACTACTCTTTCTTTATTTTCAATTATCTCATTAATATGCTCCTTAATGTTTATTAAATTTATACCACTCTCAATATTACTCTCAAAAGAATATATATCATTCTCCAATACAAATTTTAAAAAACCTTCAATTTGTTGCCTGTTTACTATCTTATTATGATTTGCAAAATACATAAAAAAGTTTTTATGTAAAGGGAAATAATGATAGATCGGCATTTTTGTTTGTGTTGAAACATCAACACAAATAATCCTTGGTTTTTCACCTAATATTAAACTAGGACCTGATATAAAGTTTTGTGCTATACATGTTTTTAGAAATTGGTTTGTATTAACCTCATATAAATTTGCGGTCCTACTTTTAATCAACTTGATTTTACAACCTCCAATATTAAACATAAAATCCTCCTTATAGTCATGTGGATTATTTCTTTATATTTATTGAAATTTTAAATAATTTATATAGAAATATATTAAATAGTCTATAATTATCGAACCTAGAACAGGAGGAATATATGAAGATTTCCGTATTAATA
>JAAUYK010025746.1_pt1 | contig 23976 bp, 23 predicted proteins | sample 7278021 | NCBI WGS metagenome assembly JAAUYK01 (sample SAMN14350223, study PRJNA611818) | marine sediment metagenome | isolation source: surface marine sediment (1.8m) | place: French Polynesia: Moorea | collected 2018-08
GCGCCGCTCCGGCCGTCGAACAGGACGTAGACCCCCTGCACCGTCGGGAAGGCGCCGCCCGCGTTGTCCGGAAAGCTGGTGACCAGCTTGACGCCGAGCGCCTCGTCCCACTGCCAGGCCGGCCACACCAGGAGATGGCGGGTCAGCCCCGCCGCGCCGGGCTGCGCCAGAACCAGCCGCTCCGCCGTGTCGACGCCGGCCCGGTGCCCGGCCTCGAGCGCGTCGATCAGGCCGGGATAGTCGAGCAGGGCGTCGACCGCCGCCGCGTCGATCATTCTCATGGCCGCCTGTCTTTCCATTTCTTGTAGGCCACCGGGATCAGGGCCAGGACGGCCAGCCCGACCAGGGCCGCGCCGATCTCGAAGGTGACGATGTTTGCGCCGGTGAACTCCTCGCCCTTGTCGAAGATGCTGCCCAGGCCCGCGCCCACCGTGGTGTAGACGATCGACCCGGGAATGATCCCGATGAAGGTGGCCAGCACGTAGGTCCGGAGCGTGACGCCGAGGAAGGCCGGCACCAGGTTGACCACGAAGAAGGGGAAGATCGGCACCAGACGCAGGACCAAGAGGTAGTTGAAGGCATTCTCCTGGAAGCCTTCCGCCATGGACTTGATCCAGGGGCCGGCCCTGGCGCGCAGGGCTTCGCCGACGGTGGTCTTGGCGATCACGAAGAGCAGGCTGGCGCCGAGGGTCGCCGAGAAGACCACCAGGACCGTGGCCAGCAGCCAGCCGAACAGGAACCCGCCTGTGATGCTGAGGACGGCGCCCCCGGGCAGCGAGAAGGCGACGGCGGCGGCGTAGACCCCGGCGTAGATCAGCGCCGCCCCGAGGCCGTGGTCCTGGACGAAGCCCTTGAGGGCCTCCCGGTGCTGCTTCAGCGCCTCGAAGGTGACGTAGCGGTCGAGGTCGAACAGGAAGAAGCCGAGAATGCCGAGCAGCAGGACGGCGAGCGGCCAGAGGCGCCGGATCGTGAAGGTGCCGCGGTCGGCCGCACCGCCGCCGTCCCCGTCGCGATCGCCCCGATCCTGCGCCATGCCGACCCGCTTCCCCGCCACTGCAAAGCCCGAAGCAGGCTACAACAGGGCGTCTTCTTTGTCCCGCCGGGCCGCCGGCGGAGGGCGCTCGGGGGGAATTGACATCGTGAGGCTGGACGCTAAAACAGCATCCGACCGTCCAAGGACGGAGGTCCGCTTTATGTTGCGTTGAAATTGACTTGAGTCAGATAGAGTGGGGTTGTGTAAGATTTTATCTAATTACACAGAAATATTGAGATAATTGACAAGTAATCGGCGTTTCTTTAATTTATCGGTAACCTGTTATTTGGTTGGGGCGCGGCTTTTTTCGGCCGCGGGGTGACTGGAAGCTAGGCAGGTCCCGTATAAGGACCTGGGAGTGGAAGGATGCTGGAAGTCTCATCGAGGCCGGGCGCCTGGGGCGGCGCGCGGCACAAATTGGGTGCAGCGGCCGTGATTGCCGCAGCGACTCTCGTTTCGGGGATGCAAGGGGGAAGCGCGTCTGCGGACGACGACATCCGTCCCTGGTCCCCAGGCATGACCGTGCCGGTGGCCGCCGCCGAGGCGCCCGCGGCCCAGGTGCTGGGCGGTCCGCCCAACGAATTCGCCTGGCCGGAGAGGCGGGAGATCGCCTGGGCGCCGAAGCCGCTACCGCGGGCCGCCCAAACGCCGGCCGCCGAAGGCAAGACGCCCGCCGCCCGCACCTTGGCCGCCGAGGCCAAGCCGGCGCCGGTCCGACGCCCGGTCAGGGCGGCGCGGGCCGGTGAGATCAGGTCCCTGGCGAGCTTCACCGCCGCCCGGCAGGCCAAGAGCGGCCCGCAGAAGCTCTATGACGAGCTCCACTGCCTGGCGCTCAACATCTACTTTGAGGCGCGCGGCGAGGACATGAAGGGCCAGCACGCGGTGGCCCACGTGGTCATGAACCGGGTCAAGGACGCCCGCTTCCCCCACACGGTCTGCGACGTGGTGCGCCAGGGCGGCGAGGCGACCCTGCACCGCTGCCAGTTCTCCTGGTGGTGCGACGGTCAGAGCGACCGGCCCAGGAACCTGGAGATGTGGAAGGTGACCCAGGCGATCGCGCGCTCGGTCTATTGGGGCTACTCCGCCGACCCGACCCAGGGCGCCCTCTGGTACCACGCCGACTACGTCATGCCGCACTGGGGCAAGGTGTTCAAGCGGGGCCCCACGATCGGGCGGCATATCTTCTATGTCGCGGACGAGAGGGGCATCTACCTGGCGCAGAACAGCGTGGAGCCCTAGAGGGCTGCGTGCCGGACCGATGCCGGAGCTCCCCTCCGGATAGATACCGGGGCGCGCCTGCCGTAGCGGGCCGGCATGGGCCTCCGGCCTCTCATTTGACGATAGCCGAGGGCAAACACCTCCTCGTCATCCTCGTGCTCGACACGAGGATCCAGGATTTGTTGCGCAAGCTGGCAGCGCCTTAAAGGCGAGCACCGAGGTGGTCCCGACCCCCGTCACTTGGAAGGGCGCCTTCTCCCCGCCCAGATAACCGAAGACGAAACTCCTCCCCGCCTGCTGAGCCGCCGGCGGCCTCCATCCGTGGCATGCCTTATGTCCATGCTCGTTGAAATTGAGTATGCCTTTTTGCTATCGAGAACAGGCAAACTCGACTGAAAGATCGTGTGGTGTGAAGGGAGGGGTCTCGATCATGAAGAAGCTTCTACAAGTCACGGCGCTATCGTCCGTTGCTCTCGTTGCCTTGCCGGCGCTCGCGGAGGACCCCTGCCTGCCAGGCGGTTCGACCTACACAAGCGGCACCTACCAGGCCGAACTGCCGTTTAACAGCGGCATTGAACGCACTTTCCGCGTCCATGTTCCGAAGGGCTATGACCCGGATAAGCCGCGCAAGGCGCCTCTCGTCTTGATCTTCCATGGCTGGGGCGGGGACGAGAACGAGTTTCTCGACTCGGCGACCGTCACCGACGAGGCCGACCGACGCGGCTTCATTCTCGTCGCCCCGCGCGGCCTCGGCTCGGGTGAGCCCGACCAGAGCTTCAATTCATGGTCTTTCCTAGGCTCGACCGACGGATTGGACGCCCGCGACCGTCCGATCTGCGACGCCAGCATAACGCCTGACTACAGCTATCAATCCTGCGGCCCGGTCGGCGACAAGACGGCGGTCGCGAAGAACACCTGCTCCTGGACCCATTGCCAAAGCGACGACATTATCTTCGCGCTCAACTTGGTCGAGCAGGTCAGCCACAATCTTTGCGTCGCCAAGAAGGACGTTTTCGCGGTCGGCGGATCGAACGGCGGCATGTACACCTGGAACCTCGGCCAAGACCCGCGCAGCGCGAAGCGTTTCCGCGCGATCTCGGCGCTGATCGGGCTGCCGCATCGGGGGTATCTCTCGGCGAAAGCGAAGAAGGGCAATCTTCCGGCCCTGGCGATCACGGGAAACCAAGACACCGTCGTGCCGCCCGGCGAATGGGAGGACCCGCGCTTCACCGCCTCGACCGCTTTCGGCGAAAGCTATTTCTATACCGGCGCGACGGGGATCACGCGGTCCTGGGCGAAAGCGCATGGCTGCAGCGTCAAAGAGCCGGCGGTTCCGTTCGAGGACCATGGGTCGGGCTATGATTGCCGAACCTATTGCGACAAGGACGAAGATTGGGACGAAGCTTGGCCGCGTGTCTTGGACTGCCGCGCGGAGATGGGCCACGAGTACGACTTCGATAACTCGTGGGAACTGATCATGGATTTCTTCCATGTCCATTCCGCCCGCGTGGCGGCGCGGCCCGATCCGGACGACGACCGTAACGAGGATGACGACGACTAGATACACCGGCAGCCGGTGCCCCGGCTGAGCTAAATCTGGGGACAGGGTGTAGTTTCGATAGAGCTTCTCGGCGGCTAGGGCGGTTCGCAGAGGATATGAAACTATGTGCTGTCCCCGAATTTGCCGCCTTCGTCAGCCGGCGAATCGCCGCCGGTCCGCCCCAACGCCTTCGCTCTTCGGTCACTTCTGGGGGCTAGTCTCGGTTCAGGTTTCCTGAACCGGCGGTGCGACGGGCGTGTCCCTCTATCCCCTGATGGAGTTCCTGGTCTCCGACCTGGGCATTTTCATCGTCTATGCGGTGCCTTTCGGCCTCGCCGCTCTGATGCCCGGGTTTCGCGCGCTCGCGGTGACCGGCGTGGCGCTCGGCGGCCTGATCCTCTTCGCCTTCCTCCGCCTGTCCGCCGAGGAGGTGCCGGGCGGCGTCTCCCTCGGCCAGGCAATGGTCCTCGGGCTGCTCCTCTGGTCCGCTTTCGGCTATTTCTCCGGTGTCATCACCCGGACGATCGACCTCGCTAGGAGCCCCGGGCCGCTCGCCGCGCGCGTCGGCGTCTACCTGGTCGGCTTCGCGCTGCTGCCTGGCCTCTTCCTCGCCTGGTCCTGGTGGCGCGCATGACCGCCTTGAATCCTTGCGAAACCGGCGCCTCTCGACGATATATCAAGGCCTTCAGCGACATCCCGATGACCGAATGCTCGCCGGCCGGCGGCCGGGCCCCGTTTCAGGAGACAAGACCTTGAGTTCGACGCTGGTTCAGGACACCCCATCGGGGGGCGCGGCCTCGCCGGTCGCCCGTGAGGCCGGCCAGCGACGGACCTTCGCGATCATCTCCCACCCGGACGCGGGCAAGACCACCCTGACCGAGAAGCTCCTGCTGCTCGGCGGGGCGATCCACATGGCCGGCGCGGTCCGGGCGCGGGGCGAGGGGCGGCGCACCCGCTCCGACTGGCTCAAGATCGAGCAGGCCCGGGGCATCTCGGTCTCGACCTCGGTCATGACCTTCCAGTTCGGCGACGTCACCTTCAACCTGCTCGACACGCCGGGCCACGAGGACTTCAGCGAGGACACCTACCGCACGCTGACCGCGGTCGACTCGGCGGTCATGGTGATCGACGCGGCCAAGGGCATCGAGGCCCAGACCCGCAAGCTCTTCGAGGTCTGCCGCCTGCGCGACACCCCGATCGTCACCTTCGTCAACAAGCTCGACCGGGAGTCCCGCGACCCCTTCGACCTGATGGACGAGATCTCCGACCAGCTCGCGCTCGACACCACGCCCATGAACTGGCCCGCCGGCATGGGCGGCCGCTTCGGCGGCTGCCATGACCTGCGGCAGGACAGGTTCCTGCCGTTCGGCGAGGGGGCGGGGGACCGGCGGCTGGAGCTCGCGGACCCGGCGCTCGCCGAGTTGCTGCCCGAGGATATCCTGGAGAGCCTGCGCGAGGAGACCGAGCTGGTGCGCGAGGCCTGCCCGCCCTTCGATCTCCAGGCCTACCGCGAGGGGCACCTGACGCCGGTCTTCTTCGGCTCGGCGCTCAAGGAGTTCGGCATTCGCGAGCTGCTCCAAGGCCTGTCGGACTTCGCGCCGCCGCCGGGCGCGCGGCCGTCCGACCAGCGCGCGGTCGCGCCGGCCGAGGACAAGGTCACCGGCTTCGTCTTCAAGGTTCAGGCCAACATGGACCCGAACCACCGGGACCGCGTCGCTTTCATGCGGGTATGCTCGGGCCGCTTCAAGCGCGGTATGAAGCTGCGCCACGCGCGCAGCGGCAAGCAGATCGGCATCCACAACCCGATTCTCTTCTTTGCCCAGGACCGCGAGCTGGCCGAGGAGGCCTGGCCCGGCGACATCATCGGCGTGCCCAACCACGGCACGCTCAGGGTCGGCGACACCTTGACGGAAGGTGAGGCCCTGCGCTTCACCGGCATCCCCAACTTCGCGCCCGAGATCCTGCGCCGGGTGCGGCTCGACGACCCCATGCGCGCCAAGCAGATGCGCCGCGCGCTCGAGGACCTGGCCGAGGAAGGGGTCACCCAGGTGTTCCGGCCGCAGATCGGCAGCGACTGGATCGTCGGGGTGGTCGGCCAGCTGCAGCTCGACGTGCTGGAGACCCGGATCGCCGGCGAGTACAATCTCAAGGTCGGCTTCGAGGCGGCGCCCTACCAGACGGCGCGCTGGGTCGAGGCCGGGAGCGACGCGGACCTCAAGGCCTTCTCCGAGGCCAACCGGGGCTCCATGGCCGAGGATCGCGACGGCGCCCCGGTGTTCTTGGCGCGCAACGCCTGGGAGCTGAACTACACGGCCGAGAAGTGGCCGGACATCAAGCTGGTCGCCACGCGGGAGCGGGCCTAGCAGGTTGCTGAAATAGTGCCTCGTTGGCACCATCACCCTTCGACCAGCTCAGGGTGAGGGCGGGATGTTTCAGTCAGTTACCCTCATCCTGAGCTTGTCGAAGGATGACCGTGATCAAGGGCTCACGGGTTCTTCAGCACTCTCCGGGATTTCCTGACGAGGCGGGGCCACCAGGACATGCCATCGCAACCATCGAGCCCGCTCGCCCTCGACGGCCTGCCGTTCCAGATCGTGGAGCGCGGCCTGCAGGGCCTGCCGCTCGACGAGCAGCTCTCCGACTACTGTGCGCGTATCTACGACGCCGGATTCCCCATGCAGCGGGTGCAGATCGGCATGGATACCCTCCATCCGCGCTACGGCTCCCATACCTTCGTCTGGCAGCCCGGCTCGCGCGCCATGATCCGGTCCCACGAGCGCAGCATGATCAGCCAGGAGATGTATCTGCGCAGCCCGGTCTATTTCATGCGCACGCAGGGCTTGAAGCAGCTGCGCCGGCGCCTCGACCAGGACGGTCTCGAGAATTTTCTGCTCTTCCCGGAGCTGCGCGCGGAGGGCTACACCGAGTATGCGGCCTGCCTCGTTCCCTACGATCCGGCACAGCTCGAGGCCATTGCCCGGAAGGCCGGCCGCGCCGAGGAGGCGGCGGGGTCGGGCCGCGCCGTCGACGGCATCTTCTTCTCCTGCGCGACCCGCAGCCCAGAGGGCTTCGACCACGACGCGCTCGACCAGGTCTTCGCGACCCTGCCTTACCTGGCGCTCGCCTTGAAATCACGCCTGACCTATGACGTCGCGAGTACGGTCCTCGGCACCTACCTCGGGGGCGACGCCGGCCACCGCGTGCTCAACGGCACCATCGAGCGCGGCACGGGGCAGGCGATCCGCGCGGTCATCTGGTTCTCGGACCTGCGTGGTTTCACCAAGCTGACCGACACCCTGCCGCGCGACGACCTGATCGAGGTGCTCAACGACTACCTCGAGGCCATGGCGCGGCCGGTCCAGGACAAGAACGGCCAGATCCTGAAGTTCATGGGCGACGGCCTGCTGGCGGTCTTCGACCTGACCGGCCGCGACGAGGCGGCGGTCTGTCGCGACGCGCTCGAGGCGGCGGCGCAACTCCGTCGCGAATTCCCGACCTTCAACGCAGAGCGCCGCAAGGCGGGCAAGCCGACCATGGACTTCGGCCTGGCGCTTCATCTGGGTGAAGTGCTCTACGGCAACATCGGCGCGAGCGAGCGGCTGGATTTCACCGTGGTCGGGCCGGCGGTCAACGAGGCGAGCCGCATACAGGCGCTCTGCCGGCCGCTCGATCGCAACGTACTGGTGTCCAGCGCGTTCCGCGAGGCGGCCGGCGATGAGGGGACCCGTCTCGAGCCCCTGGGGTCACACCAGCTCCGCGGTGTCTCCTCGGCGCGCGAGCTCTTTACGCCGAGCGGCTGAGAAGCCGGCGCGTCCGGCGCCGCAGGCCTAAAGCTCAGCTTTGCGCGGGAACCCGGACCGGGTTGGGGCGGGTCAGGACGTAGGCGCTGGCCAGGCCGAGCAGGGCGAAGGTCACCGCGAGCGGTAGGCCGACGCCCAGGGTGAAGGCGGCGATTGCCAGGCCGATGCCCATGCCCGAGACGGCCGCGGCCTTGCTCCTGGTGCTGATCGCGCCCTGGCTCAGGTAGTCCTCGATGACCGGACCGAAGTGCGGCGCGTTGACGATGCGCTGGTACATCCTTTCCGACGAGCGGGCGAAGCAGGCGGCGGCGGCGATCCAGAAAACCGCGGTCGGCATGACCGGCAGGACGGCGCCGATCGCGCCGAGCCCGAACAGGATGTAACCGGCAATCAGATAGCCGTGACGACGAAGGCGGCCCATAACACTGTTCTGGCTCTGCATCTCTGCTTCCTCTCTTCGACCCGGAAACAAGGGACAGGCTCTGGGAACCGCTTCGTTTTGGACGGCTCAGACCACTATACGGTGCGACGGCTCCGACGGTTTCCACTGCCCACGAAAATTTGAGCATGCTGTCCTTTCAATAGCCGAGCATGTGCGCCCCGTAGCCGACCATCAGTGCGGGCAAGGCGCTGTAGAGCGTCGCCGCGACCGCCGCGCGGGGCGCGATGGCGATCGCCGGGAACAGCGCGTCGCCGTCGTTGGCGATGGCGTTGCCGAGCTGGGCCGAGAGCGGCAGGGCGCCCGCCAGGTAGAGCGAGGTCACCACGACCTGAGGACCGCAGCCGGGGATGAAGCCTACCAGGATCGCTAGAGCCACGATCACCGGTCCGGTGGCGACCAGCAGGGCCTCGATGTCGATGCCCAGCGCCGCGACCAGCAGCTCGTAGCCGACCATGGCGAAGACCACCCAGGCGAGCACGAAGTTGGTCGTCCGGATCACCGACCGGGCGATCGGTCGGCAGTCCGCCGCGCCCGCCTCGCCGCCACATTCCTCGTCTGGGTCGCCGTCCCGGGCCCACAACAGCAGCCCGAGGCCGGCGCCGGCCAGCGCCAGGGTCAGGCCGGCGCCCTCGGGAAAGCCGAGCCAGCCCAGGATGTCGACTTCGGCCATGGCGGCCGGGATGCCGACCACCATGGCGACCGCCATGAGGGCGATCCAGACCCGCTCGAGCAGGCCCTGGCGGCGGCCGATCCAGGGCCTGCCATGGGCGCAGGCCGCGCCGTGCCGGGCGGCGCGCGCCGGACGAAGGAAGTCCTTGCCGTGCAGACTGTCGATCAGGTAGCCGCTGGCCACGCCGACCGTGATCGAGACGCCGCTGACAAGCAGCGCGGTCACGGGCTCGGCCGCGATCAGCAGGAACATGGCATCGCCCATGGTGGCCGTCAGGGTGGCGACCAGCCCGCCGAAGCTCATGTGACCGCGGGTGAACTGGGTGACTGCCACGATGGCGCCGCCGCAACCGGGGAAGGCGCCCAGAAGGGCGCCGATCGGCACCTGCCAGAGGGCGTGGCGCTGCAGCAGCGCGCCCAGTTCGGTCTTGAAGCCGGCTTCCGCGCCATAGACCAGAAGCAGCGTGAAGGCGACGAAGACCGCGATCTCGAGATAGGCGTCGGCGGCCGCCTCCAGTGCGGCCGGTACATGGTCGGCGGTGCCCGCGATCAGGGCCGCGAGGAGGAAGAGCGCGATCCAGCGATAGAGCGGGCGCAGCGCGATCGGCTTCCAGCCGAATTCGCGGGCCCTCAGCGCGGCGGCGAGCGTGGCCATGATGCTTTCCTTGGTCTGATCCGGATCAGTGACTTGGTGCTGAATCTAGAATGATTCTTATAATTGACAAAATAGATTGATTCGATAGGATCAATTGTTAATACCTATCATTTGCTTGGGCCGCGGATGAACCTGAGAGACCTTCGCTACGTCTGCGCCGTCGCCGATCACAAGCATTTCGGCCGGGCGGCGGCGGTCTCCCACGTCAGCCAGCCGACCCTGAGCGGTCAGATCCGCAAGCTCGAGGACTATCTCGGGGTCAAGATCTTCGAGCGGACCAACAAGTCGGTCCGGCTGACCCCGGCCGGCGAGCGGGTCGTCGCGCTGGCCCGCGACGTGCTGCGCGGGGCTGAAGAGATCGAGCGGGTCGCCCAGGCGGCGCAGGACCCGACCTCGGGCCCGCTGCGCATCGGCCTGATCCCGACCATCGCGCCCTATCTCATTCCTCTCTTTCTCTCGCCCCTGCGCCGCCGGCTGCCGAGGATCCAGCCGATCTTCGTCGAGACCGTCACCCGAGACCTCGAGGCGCGGCTCGAGGCCGGCGATCTCGACGCGGTGGTCCTGGCGACGGCGCCGGTGAGCCCGCGGTTGCGGTCCCTGCCGCTCTACCGCGAGCCCTTCTGGCTCGCCGTGCCCCGCGGCCACCCGCTGGAGCACGCCGAGACCATCGATCTCGGCGCCTTGGCCGCGGACGAGCTGCTGCTGTTGACCGAGGGCCACTGCTTCCGGGACCAGGCCCTGGCGGCCTGCCGACTCAAGGCGCCGGCCGAGGGCGCGGACATGTCCGCGACCAGCCTGGAGACGATCATCAATCTGGTCGGCGCGGGGCAGGGAATCACGCTGGCCCCGGCCCTGGCGACGAAGGGCGCCTGGACCGCCGATCTCGGAGTCATCGTGCGCAAGCTCGACCAAGGAACCGCCTACCGCGATATTGGGCTGATCTACCGCGGCGGGTTTCCGCGCAAGGCGGTTCTGGAACAGGTCGCCGACGTGATTCGCGGGGCGGTACCATCGACCGTCCGGGCTCTGGGCAAGACCCGATGAACTAGCGCCTTGCTATAGACCGTGTCTTGCCTCTTCGCCGAATGAGAGTATGTATCGGCGGATATTCACTTGGTGAGGCCGCTTTACCGGACCCGACTGTTCGGAAAAGAAATCAGCACTCTTTGCGCAGTGCGCAGCGGCTGTGGGCCGCAAAACAGGGGGTAGGGATGGAGAGCACAATCAAGGAAATTGAATCGCTGGTCGCCGCTTATGGCTTGAGCGTCGTCGGCGCGATTGTTGTCCTGATCGTCGGCTGGATGCTGTCGGGCTGGCTGTCGCGCATGGTCGGCAAGCTGCTCAGTAGGACCGAGAAGGTCGACGAGACCTTGCGCCGTTTTCTGGTGAGTCTGGTCAGGTACCTGGTCCTGATCTTTACCGTGGTGGCGACCCTCAACCAGTTCGGCGTGCAGACCACCAGCATCATCGCCGTGCTTGGCGCCGCCAGCTTGGCCATCGGCCTGGCCTTGCAGGGCACGCTCAGCAACGTGGCTGCGGGAGTCATGCTGTTGCTTTTCCGCCCCTTCAAGGTGGGTGATTATGTGCAGGCTGGCGGTCTGGCCGGTACCGTCAAGGAGATCAACCTCTTTGTCACCGAACTGGCGACCCCGGACAACGTGCAGATTCTTGTGCCGAACTCCCAGATCTGGGGCGGTGCGATCACCAACTACAGCTTTCACCAGACGCGGCGCTGCGACTTGGTTCTGGGTATCAGCTACGAGGACGACCTGGAGAAAGCAGTCGCTATCGTCGCGGAGATGGCCAAGGCGGACAGTCGGGTCCACGACGATCCTGCGCCCCAGATCGTCATCGGTGAACTGGCCGACAACTCGGTCAACCTCGTCATACGACTCTGGTGCAATGCCGGCGACTATTGGCCACTGAAGTTCGACATGAACCGGGAACTCAAGCTACGCATGGATAAGGAAGGCATCTCGATTCCCTATCCTCAGCGGACGGTCCACGTCGTGACCGGCGAGGCCGCCGCCGCCGCGGCCGCCGGCTAGCGGCGGCTCGACATTCCCCGGCTTTCTGGCATGCTGCGCCCACCGGCGCTCGGAAGTCGCCGAGGGATAGGGGGAAGCGGGGCATGACGCTGCGGCACGGCGGCCAGATCCTGGTCGACCAACTGGCCATCCAGGGCTGCGATGCGGCCTTCTGCGTGCCGGGCGAGAGTTTCCTCGCCGTGCTCGACGGTCTGCACGCCCATCCCGCGCTGCGCACCATCATCTGCCGCCAGGAGGGCGGCGCCGCCATGATGGCGGAGGCTTACGGCAAGATGACCGGGCGGCCGGGCGTCTGCTTCGTGACCCGCGGCCCCGGCGCGACCAACGCCGCCGCCGGCGTCCACATCGCCTATCAGGACTCGACGCCGATGATCCTCTTCATCGGCCAGGTCGGCCGGGACATGGTCGACCGCGAGGCCTTCCAGGAGGTCGATTACCGCCAGATGTTCGGCCCGCTGGCCAAGTGGGCGGCGCAGATCGACCAAACCGAGCGGATCCCCGAGTACGTCAGCCACGCCTATCACCTCGCCACCTCGGGACGGCCGGGGCCGGTCGTGCTGGCCCTGCCCGAAGACATGCTCTCGTCCAGCGCCGAAGTGGCCGACGCCAAGCCGGCGGCCAGGGTCGAGGCCAAGCTGGCGGCCGAGGACCTCGAGGCCTTCGCGGCCCTGCTGAGCGGCGCGCAACGGCCGCTCGCCATTGTCGGCGGCGGCGGCTGGTCCCAGGCGGCGCGCGAGTCCTTCGAGGCCTTCGCCCAGCGCTTCTCGCTGCCGGTTGGGGCGTCCTTCCGCTGCCAGGACTACTTCGACAACCGGCACCCCTGCTACGTCGGCGACGTCGGGATCGGCATCAATCCGCCGCTCGCCAAGCGGGTGCGCGAGTGCGACCTCCTGCTCGTGCTTGGCGCCCGGCTAGGCGAGATGACCAGCAGCGGCTACAGCTTGGTCGAGATCCCGAACCCGACGCAGAAGCTGGTCCACGTCTATCCCGGCCCCGACGAGCTCGGCCGGGTCTACCGGCCGGATCTGGCGATCAACGCCGCGCCGGCCTCCTTCGCCGCCAAGCTCGCCTCCCTGGAGGGCGCCGGCAGCCCGCCCTGGGCGGGCTGGACGGCAGGCGCACGGGCGGACTACGAGGCCAACATCGTCCCCCAGGAGACCCCCGGCGAGGTCAAGCTGGAAGCGGTGATCGCCCATCTGCGCGAGACCTTGGGGGATGCGATCGTGACCAACGGCGCCGGCAACTACACGGCCTGGGTCCACCGCTACCATCTCTACGGCCCTTATCGCAGCCAGCTCGCGCCGACCTCCGGCTCCATGGGCTACGGCCTGCCCGCGGCGATCGCCGGCAAGCTGGCGGCGCCCGAGCGCCCCGTCGTGGCTTTCGCTGGGGACGGCTGCTTCCTCATGACCGGCCAGGAGCTGGCGACCGCCGTGCAGTACGACCTGCCGATCGTCATCATCGTGGCCAACAACGGCATGTACGGTACGATCCGCATGCACCAGGAGCGCCACTATCCGGGCCGGGTCAGCGGCACGGGCCTGAAGAACCCCGACTTTTCCGCTCTGGCGCGGGCTTACGGCGCGGCCGGCGAGACGGTGACGCGGACCCAGGATTTCCCAGCCGCCCTGAAACGCGCGTTGGCGGCGAAGGGCCCGGCGCTGATCGAGCTGCGCACCGACCCGGACGCCATCACGCCGCGGACGACGCTGAAGCAGATCGCCGCCCAGAGCTAGACCGGTTCAATTCGCGCTATGCCTCTGTCCGCCCGGGTCGGCGGCCCAGGAGACCTGGCCGGGTGCTTTGAAAGTATAAATATTGTCAAAATGACTATTGAAATCACTCAGTAAATTGACCGTTAATCATACTTTTCATTTGAAATACAATTTGAACTGATTAAAATCACTTTAAGAATTAAATATTGTTGACTCCGGTTACTAGATAGAACGGCGGTATAAGCGTCGCTGCCGGGTCGCCAAACGGCGAAGTAATTGCCTTGGGGAAAGCAATTGATTTGGAACAGCATGGGCGAGGGAAATGCTGGGGCGACGCAGGAACACGAACGCAGCGCACTCCGAGGACATCACGGATCGCATACGCCGGCGGGCGGCGGAGGGCACTCCGTCCGGTGAGAGGCGCCGCGCCGGCGCGCGCACACCGCGCGGACCGGTCAGGGACACGCTCGACTGGCGGCTGATCTACAAGGTCCTCGACGAGGTTTCCCTGCGGTTGGACGAGGCTCTGCTCGATAAGGGCATGCAGAGCTTCGCGCCGACCAAGATCTCGGCCCTGCTGGACGAGGCCCTCGAGACGCTGGGTGTCACCCTGACGTCGCGGGCGCGGGGCGCGCTCTTCGGCCGGGTGCTGCGCGAGCTATGCGGTCCCGGCTCACAGGTGGCGGCGAGCGGCGCCGTGGCGTTCAAGTCGGCAGCGGAACCCGAGGTCGGCCGGTCCGACGCCGCGCCCTCCGTCGAGGACGGCCCCACCTTCGGTGCCCTGGTCGCGAGCGGCTGCCTGTCGCCGGCCATGGCCCGTTTCCTCGAGCTCTGCGTGCCCTTCCGGCTCAACGTTCTGATCGCCGGTGCCCCCTGTACCGGCCGCAAGGCCCTGCTGAGCGCCATGGCCCGGAACATCGATGTGCGGGAGCGCGTCGCCACGGTCGAGTGGGGCGATCCGATTGCGCTCGATCAGGTCCGGGTGCATCGCCTGCGGGCCGAAATCAAGGACCTGGCCGGTCCCAAGCGCTCCACCATGGTCGAGAACCTGTGGCGCGCGCTGTCGTTGAACCCGAGCTATCTGCTGGTCGATCAGTTCCCGGACGAACTGCAGAATCGCCGGGTCGACGGCGTGCTCCAGGCCTTGGAACGGGACCGCGGCGGCGTGCTCGCCCTGGCCGAGCAGGGTGACCTGCGGGCGATCCTGGAGCGCCTCGGGGACTTCACGGCGCCGGACGGCAAGGTGCCGGGGTTCGACCTCGTGATCCAGACGGCCGCGCTGCCGAAGGGTGTGACCTGCGTGGCCCGGATCTCTGAGCTCGTCGCCGGCCAGGACAAGCAAGCGCATCTGCGCGACCTCTTCCGACACGCGCCGGGCGGCAGGCCGGCGGAAGACGCGCCGGGCTTCGTCGCGACCGGGCGGGTTCCCACCTTCGTGGAACGCCTCGGCGATGGCGGTTCCGCGCTGAGGGCGGCGCTTCGCGCGACGGAAACGACGACGTGATGTCGGACCGGTTACTCTCGTCTCGGATCGGGGGCGCGGGCGACGCGCTAAAAAATCGGCCCCGGTGTGTGAAGAGTCACACGCGGGTATGCCAGCCTGGCCCAGACTGCGTCGCACGTCACCGCGCCGCCAGAGAGAGCTAAAGTGCAGAACAGGATCCCGACTCCCACTATGGTCAGCCCCTATCTCCTGCGCCCCATTCGAACCTTTCAGCAGGTCGCGCGCGAGCGGGAAGAGGGCCGACACTTCGAGGAAATCGCCAGCCGCGCCCTGGCGGAAGGCCGTGCGGCCGGCGAGGCGCCGCCGCAGATGCTGAAGCGCGCGGTGGCGGCGATCATTCGCCACGACCCGCGTATGACCTATCGGGCCGCCTTGGCCATCGTGCAGCGCGCAGAGGCCAGCGACTGACACCGGCGGCGCCTGATCGCGCTTGAACGGACTCGCCCTGGGCGATCCGGTCTAGCGGTCGCTTTCGGCGAAGACCTCGCGGGCCAGGCGGAAGCTGTCGATGGCGGCGGGGACGCCGCAGTAGATCGCGGTCTGCAGCAGGACTTCCTTGATCTCGTCCTTGGTGACGCCGTTGTTGAGGGCGCCGCGCAGGTGGATCTTCACCTCGTGCGGGCGGTTCAGCGCCGTCAGCATCGCGAGGTTGATCAGGCTGCGTGTCTTGCGGTCCAGCCCGGGCCGGGTCCAGATCTCTCCCCAGCAGTACTCGGTCACCAGTTCCTGCATGGCCATGTTGAAGTCGTCCGCGCCCGCGATCGACTTGTCGACGTACTCCGCGCCAAGGACGGCGCGGCGGACCGCGAGGCCCTCATCGAAGCGCTTCTTATCCATTGCCTCTCTCCTCCCTGTTGAAGCCGTGTGAAGGTCCGCTTCACACGGAACGGCCGCCCTCGGCCCGAGCGAGCTTGCCGCCCTTTCGCGGGGTCTTCAACGGAAAGACGCGCCGCTGAACGGCGCGTCGATCCGGTTTCGCATTTTACGGTCGGGGCGGGCGGTCCCGCCTGGAGCTCAGGCGGCGCGCCAGCGCGAGAAAGCGTAGAGCAGCCGGTCGAGCAGGCTTGGCGCCGCATAGCGTTGCTGCGGGAAGCCGACCCCACCGTAGCCGCGCAGGTGCTTGTAGAGCGACGGCTTGGCGAGCACCACCCAGAAGTCGACGAAATCGTTCATGGCATCCACTCCTACTCTAACCGGCGGGTTCCGCCGTTGCTGCCGATGACCGACCGGCTACGCGGCCGAGCGTTGCGGGTGCGGAGGATATGATAACCGGAATTCGCGGCGCGAGCACCGAATTTGCATCTCGGCTATGCTGGCTGTTCATAGCTGATCCGCCCCGTCGGGGCGCCGACCGCCTGGATCGGCTTTACTTGGCTTTATTTGGCGGGGCGCTTACGGCCCGGGGAGCCAGAGGATGGGAGGCAGAAGTCCGTGACCGAGAACAATCGCTACCGCTTCGCCGTCAGCCGGGCCGGGGAGGCCGAATTCGAGAGCGGGCTTCGCGGCGCCTTCGTCTACCGCGACCTCGCGATCAAGGGCGCGACCGGCGGCGCCTTCGGGGCCCACGTGATTCGGGCGACCGCGCCCTGTGAGGGGGTCACGGGGCCGCACCGCCACAGCCTGGGATTCCAGATGGTCTACGTGCTCCGGGGCCGCTGCGTCATGTGGTACGAGGGCGAGGGGGAGGTGACGCTCGAAGTCGGGGACTGCGTCCACCAGCCGCCCGGGATCCTGCACGCACTGAGGTCCTGTTCCGGCGACTGCGAGCTCCTCGAGATCACCATGCCGGCCGAGTTTGGCACCGAGGACTGCTGAACCGCCGGGCCCGCTGCCTCTAGGGTGCGCGGAGCAGTGATGAACGGACCGTCGGAGAGAGCACGTGATTTTGAGCCGCCCTTGTCGGGAGCCGGGTACCGGCTTGCGGTCCGCAGGCGTGGGTGCAGAAGCAAAGATCAAGCTATTGATATTAAAACTTTTTGTTGAAAGGGTTTGGCCCTGTCAAAATCCTTTCGGAACCAGAAGCGGCGGATCAGCCCGGCTGCCCCGCCGCCGGCGGATCGGGTTCCGTCCGGACGGAACCTGTCAGTCTTCGCTCGTCTAGGCGGCGCCGCCGCGCGCCAGTTCGAACCGCGCCCGGACCTCTTCCGCGCGCTGATCGTGGCTCTTCGCCATGATCATCAGATCATGTCCGGAGATCAGGCAGCGGTAGAAGACCGGCACCATGGTGACGGAGAGCGCGTAGTAGTACGGGCAGCCGCAGGCCAGCGAGACGCCGACGCCCGCCGCCGCCAGGCCGAACAGCGAAAGCTCGATCCAGCGGCCGTCGAAGATGCGGCGCGCCAGCCTACGGGCCTGGCGCACGCCCACGACCGTAACGGTGAAGGTGAAGCTCTGGTCCGGCGCACCGAAGCGGCGCTCCAGTTCCGCGCGGTCCCAGATACCGGTCCGCTTCCTTAGAGTGTGAACGCCCGCCTTGCCGCTCGCGATCTCGGACCACTGACGATGTGCCGCGATGCTGCTCATGACGTAGTCGATTGCCAGCAGCGCCAACAGTATCCACGATAAGTATTCCATGACCACCACGCGAGTTATTACAATAGAGACGCTACGGAATCTGAAATGAAGCGGATCAATAAATGAGAAAAGAATCTATTTTTACCGGCTTTAATTTAAATTTGATATTTGTTTTGTGCTGTTCCACAAGAAGAACGCCTTGCCGAAAACCGGGCAGCGCGCCTGCAAGCCCCCGGGCGAGGAGGCGCTTCGCTCGCGCGGCCCCGCCTTGCCGCTCTCCGGCCCCGGTGCTAGCTTCCGCGGATTGACGCTCCCGCATTCCGGGGCGCCATTCCATTCTTTCAAGTACGAGGTTCGGCGATGGCGGTGGACAAGGAAACCGTCGCGAAGATCGCGAGGCTGGCCCGCATCCGGGTCGACGAGGCGCAGCAGGCGGCGCTGGCCGGCGAGCTTTCCAACATCCTGGATTGGGTCGAGCAGCTCGACGAGTTGGACACCGAGGGCGTCGAGCCGATGACCTCGGTCGTCGCTGTCGAGCCCGCCCTGCGGGCCGACGCGGTCACCGACGGCGATTGCCGCGACAAGGTCCTGGCCAACGCGCCCGAGGGGGCGGCGCAGTTCTACGCCGTGCCCAAGGTGGTCGAATGACGGGGCGATCAAAATGACCGCGATCTCCGAGCTGACCCTGGCCGAGGCGCGGGACCTGCTGGCGCAGGGCGAGGTCACCTCGAAGGAGCTGGCCGAGGCGCAGATCGCCGCGGTCGAGAGCGCGCGTCCCCTGAACGCCTTCATCACCGAGACCCCGGAGCGGGCGCTCGCCATGGCCGAGGCCTCGGACCGGCGCAGGGCCAAGGGCGAGGCCGGCGTCATGGAGGGCCTGCCGGTCGCGCTCAAGGACCTGTTCTGCACCGAGGGCGTCCTGACCACGGCGGGCTCCCATATCCTCGACGGCTTCACGCCGCCCTACGAGTCCACCGTCTCGGCCAACCTCTGGCGCGAAGGCGCGGTCCTGCTGGGCAAGACCAACATGGACGAGTTCGCCATGGGCTCGTCGAACATGACCAGCTACTACGGCCCGGTCGAGAGCCCCTGGCGCAAGGCCGGCGACAACCGGGCCCTGGTGCCCGGCGGCTCCTCGGGCGGCTCGGCGTCCGCCGTCGCGGCGCGGGCCGTGGCCGCGGCGACGGGGACCGACACCGGCGGCTCGATCCGCCAGCCGGCGGCCCTCTGCGGCATCGTCGGCATGAAGCCGACCTACGGCCGCTGCTCGCGCTGGGGCATCGTCGCCTTCGCCTCCTCGCTCGACCAGGCCGGGCCGCTCACCCGCACGGTGCGGGACAGCGCGATCATGCTTCGGGCCATGGCCGGCTTTGATCCAAAGGATTCGACCAGCGTCGACATGCCGGTGCCGGATTACGAGGCGGCGCTGACCGGCGATATCCGCGGGCTCAAGATCGGCGTGCCCAAGGAATACCGGGTTGACGACATGCCGGCCGAGATTGACGCGCTCTGGGAGCAGGGCGTGGAGTGGCTCCGGACCGCCGGGGCCGAGCCGGTGCCGATCTCGCTGCCCCACACCATGTCCGCTCTCCCGGCCTACTACATCGTCGCGCCCGCCGAGGCCTCCTCGAACCTGGCGCGCTACGACGGGGTGCGCTACGGCCTCCGGGTCGAGGGCGGCGACCTGACCGAGATGTACGAAGCGACCCGGGGCGAGGGCTTCGGCACCGAGGTCAAGCGCCGGGTGCTGATCGGCACCTACGTGCTCTCGGCCGGCTACTACGACGCCTACTACAACAAGGCGCGGCGGGTCCGTTCCCTGATCCTCAAGGACTTCACCGAGGCCTACCAGACGGTCGACGCTATCCTGACCCCGACCTCGCCGAAGGACGCCTTCCCGGTCGGCGAGATGGGCGACCCCATCGCCATGTACCTGAACGACGTCTTCACGGTCCCGGCGAACATGGCCGGCCTGCCGGGGATCTCCGTGCCGGCCGGGCTCTCGGCCGACGGTCTGCCGCTCGGACTGCAGATTCTGGGCAAGCCCTTCGACGAGGAAACCGTGCTCAAGGTCGCGGGCGTGCTAGAGCAGGCCGCCGTTTTCGAGGCCGAGCCGGCCTTCATCGCGGGGCGCTAGACGTGGCAAGCAAGCAGCCTTCCGCACCCGTGGAGGTGCGCCCGGCCGCAGCGGCCGACCACGCCTCGGCCTTGCCGCTTTTCGAGGCCTTCTATCGGGAGGAAGGCTTTGGCGATGCGGCGGTCGAAGGTGTTGCCGAGAACCTCAAGGGCATCCTCCGCCGTGACGACACGGCGGCCTTTCTTGCTTGGGCCGGTTCCGAAGCCGTCGGCGCCGCGGCCTGCAGCACCAGCTTCGGGTTGGAAGTCGGCCCCTATGCCGAGCTCGAGGACCTCTATGTCCTGCCGGCCTGCCGCCGCCGGGGCGTCGCCTCCATGCTGATCGAGGCAGCCTGCGGCTGGGCCCGGGACCGGGGTTGCTCGGACATCGAGATCGTCCTGACCCCGCATGCCCAGGCCAAGGCCGAGCTCAAGGCCTGGTACCGGACGCGCGGTTTCCGCGACACCGGACGCATCATCTACGAACGCGAACTTGGCCATGATCGCGAACTTGGGGGCACGGCATGACCCTGATGCAAGGCAGCACGGGTGAATGGGAAGTGGTCATCGGGCTGGAGGTTCATGCCCAGGTGACCGCCAAGGCCAAGCTCTTCTCCGGCGCGGCGACCGGCTTCGGCGCCGAGCCGAACACCCAGGTCTCGCTGGTCGACGCCGCCATGCCGGGCATGCTGCCGGTCTTGAACGGCTTCGTTCTGGAGCAGGCGGTCCGGACCGGGCTGGGCCTCAAGGCCGAGATCAACCGGCACTCGGTGTTCGAGCGCAAGAACTACTTCTATCCGGACCTGCCCCAGGGCTACCAGATTTCGCAGTACCTGGAGCCGATCGTCGGCAACGGCACCGTGACCCTGGACCTGCCCGACGGCGAGACCCGCGAGGTCGGCATCGAGCGCCTTCACCTGGAGCAGGACGCGGGCAAGTCGCTGCACGACCAGCACCCGAGCCTGACCTACATCGACCTCAACCGGGCCGGCGTGCCGCTGATGGAGATCGTCTCCAAGCCCGACCTGCGCTCGGCCGAGGAGACTGGCATCTTCCTGAGGAAGCTGCGCTCCATCCTGCGCTATCTCGGCACCTGCGACGGCAACATGGAAGAGGGCTCGCTACGCTGCGACGTCAACGTCTCGGTGCGCCGGCCGGGGGGAGACCTGGGCACCCGGACCGAGACCAAGAACGTCAACTCGATCCGCTTCGTCCAGCAGGCCATCGAGTTCGAGTCCCGACGCCAGATCGAGCTGCTTGAGGACGGCGGCGCAATAGAGCAGGAGACGCGCCTGTTCGATCCGAACCGGGGCGAGACCCGGCCAATGCGCTCCAAAGAAGAGGCGCACGACTACCGCTACTTCCCGGACCCGGATCTCCTGCCCGTGGTGCTGGAAGAGAGCTGGGTCGACGGTATCAAGGCCAGCCTGCCTGAGCTACCCGACGAGAAGAAGAAGCGCTTCATCCGTGACTTCGGCCTTACGCCCTACGACGCGGAGGTCCTGGTCGCCGAGAAGGAGACGGCGGACTTCTTCGAGACGGTCCTGAGCGGATCCCGGGGCGAGCAGCTGACCAGCGAGGAGATGGCGACGGCGGTCAAGACCGGATCGCGGCGCGACCCCAAGCTGGTGGCCAACTGGCTGACCGGCGCGTTCTTCGCCGCCCTCAACAAGGCGGACCTGGAGCTGTCCGCGGCGCCGGTTTCGGCCCAGGCCCTGGGCGGCCTGATCGACCTGATCGCCGACGACACGATCACCGGCCGGATCGCCAAGGACGTGTTCGACGAGATGTGGCAGAGCGGCAAAACGGCGGCCGAAATCGTCGAGCAGAAGGGCCTCAGGCAGATCAGCGACAGCGATGCGCTCGAGGCCATCATCGACCAGGTCATCGCCGGCGGCGAGAAGCAGGCCGAGCAGTTCCGCGGCGGCAACGAGAAGGTGCTCGGCTGGTTCGTCGGCCAGGTCATGAAGGCGACCCAGGGCAAGGCCAATCCGGGCCTGGTGAACAAGCTGCTCCGGCAGAAGCTGGGCGGCTAGAGGGGATCATGTCTTGGCGCGAGCGCTTCGTGGTTCCGACAAGAGTGAATCCGCCCTAAGTCCATAGTGTCAGAACAGATCCGGGGCTTCTGCCCCGGGCTTCGCCGGGCAGCTCTCTACCCAAGCATCGTTGCAGTTCTTCGCGGTTCCCCCATTTAAAGCAGGGAAGCTTCGATGTTTGCTGCCCGGGTCGCGCCGATCCTGGCCGCCAAGGGATTTCGATCGAGAGTAGGGGGCGTTGGATGCCGGAGGGATCGAACCTGGCTGCCGCGGAGGGGGCCGGAGAGCCGGCGCTGATACGCCGTCTGCGGGCCTTCATCGAGGCCGAGTTCACGCGAAACTTCATCATCCTGGTCATCGTCGTGAACGCCGTGGTGATCGGCCTGGAGACCTCGCCGACCGCCATGGCGGTGGCCGGCGGTCTGCTCCTGGCGCTCGACACCGGGGCCCTGACGATCTTCGTGATCGAGATCCTGATCAAGCTGGTGGTCTACCGGCTTCGGTTCTTCCGCGATCCCTGGAACCTCTTCGACTTCGCCATCGTCGCCGTCTCGCTGGCGCCCGCGAGCGACAGCACATCGGTACTGCGTGCGCTCCGCATCCTGCGCGCCCTGCGTCTCATCTCCGTCGTGCCGCGCATGCGTGTCGTCATTCAAGCCCTGCTCCAGGCGATCCCCAGCATGGGGTCGGTGCTGGCGCTACTCGCCCTGGTTTTCTACGTGGCCTCGGTCATGGCGACCAAGATGTTCGGCGGCCAGTTCGACGCCTGGTTCGGGACGGTCGGCCGCTCGGCCTACTCGCTGTTCCAGATCATGACACTGGAGTCCTGGTCCATGGGCATCGTCCGGCCGGTCATGGAGGTCTACCCCTTTGCCTGGGCCTTCTTCGTTCCCTTTATCCTGATCGTGACCTTCGCGGTCCTGAACCTTTTCATCGCGATCATCGTCAACTCCATGCAGGAGGTGGCGGCCAGCGATAGCGAAGCCCAGGCCCAGGCACACGATGCCGCGCTGCGCGCGCTGACAGAGGAGGTCGGCCGCCTCAGGCTGGACCTCGCCGCGCTGAACCGCCAAGGCGATCAGCCCCGTCGGCCCGGCGCCGATCAGTCGGACGTGCCCGACAGGAACTGATCCCGGCGTCGGATACGTCCTCGTACTTTTGAGAAAAAAAAATTTTTTTTTCGAGCCTCAATCCGGTCACAGGGTGGGGACGCAGTCCTATGGCGTATCGCTAAATACTTGAAACATAGAAATAAAAATCGTTTCCAGTAAATTAATTCAAAATATAAATAAATACTCTTCAAATACAGTGTCCCGCTAAAGACTTAGATCTTAACAGATCTTTAGACGTCTTACGGCTTTATTGATGCCAACACATCCGGCGCGCATCGCCATCGAAGAACAGGTTTCGGCGTTGGTCCTGGAGGCAGACTGACGGTCGGGAAAAGGAGCTAAAAGATGTCTAGATTTAACGTTCGGAGCACCGCATTCCTGGCTCCAGCCTTGGGCGCAAGTTTGACCTTCTTGGCGCAGCCGGCGTCGGCCGATTTCGACCGTTTCCTGCCCGCCATCTCCGAGGTCATCGTCGAGTGGGAGACGGCCAGAGACGGTTGCTCGAGCGAGGACGTGATCGTCATTCGTGGCAAGCGTTTCCTCGACCGCAGGGGCGAGCCGCGGGTCTACCTCGGCAACCACGGTCGGTTGGACCTCTGCGGTAAGCCGACGGCCGAAGAGATCATCGCGATCCTGCCGTACCCCGTGGCGGACGGCGACTACAAGCTGACGGTCGCCAAGCGCAGCCGCTTCTCCAAGTACCGTTGGCGGAGAGGCCGCGAAAGGGATGACGATAGGGCGGCCTCATTCAAGTGGGCGGCCAACTTCGACCTGACAATCACCAGCGGCGCGGGCGGCGGCGGACCGGGTTCGGCCGGTCCCATGGGTCCCATGGGACCCGAAGGCCCCATGGGTCCGATGGGCCCCAAGGGCCCGATGGGCCCCGATGGCCCGATGGGCCCCGTTGGTCCTGAAGGCCTGGCCGGACTTCCCGGTGTTCCCGGTTCGACCGGTCCCGCCGGTCCCGCCGGTCCCGCCGGTCCCCAGGGCCCCGCCGGTGCTCAAGGTGCTCAGGGCCCCGCCGGTCCCGCCGGTCCCGCCGGTCCCCAGGGCGATACCGGTCCCGCCGGCCCTGCCGGACAGGACGGCGCAGTCACGGCTTCCAGCTGCGGCGCCGGCGAGTATGTCAGCGGCGTCAACCCTGACGGCACGGTGTCCTGCGCCAGTCTGGCGGCCTACGTGGGCCAGAACTGCTCGGTCTACTTCGGCTGGAACGGCAACGGTGGCTCCGCTACCAACGCGGTGCCGAGGAAGATCGGGCGGGTTTCGCAGGACGAGTGCGAAGTCGACGATCCGAGAGCGACCTTGCCCAGCGTTTGCATCACCAGCAACGCGCTCGGGTCGGACATACCCCTGCTGGGCCTGAGGATGGACAACCAGGTCAACAGCGACGACAAGTTCTTCGTCGGCTTCCAGTGTAAGTGAACCTTGATCGTTGGCCTGTCGCCGACAGGCCAGGAGGTGCAAGGTCGGGTGGTGCCGAGAGGCGCCGCCCGATCTTCTTTGTGGATCTGCTCTAGAGGCAAGCCGGCCGCATGTCGAAGCCATCGAGGGTGCTGGTCCTAGAGCAGATCC
>JAAUYK010038294.1_pt1 | contig 23954 bp, 23 predicted proteins | sample 7278021 | NCBI WGS metagenome assembly JAAUYK01 (sample SAMN14350223, study PRJNA611818) | marine sediment metagenome | isolation source: surface marine sediment (1.8m) | place: French Polynesia: Moorea | collected 2018-08
CTTGCCGGGCATTGCTGCGCAACTGTTCTCGTTCATCTGTAGCTGCTAAAAGGCGTTTTGTGGCGATAATTGACCCATTTGGGTCTGTGGGTTCAAATAGATAACCATTCACCCCATCAGTAACAATATCAGGAATACCCCCAGAATTAGCTGCTACTACGGGACATCCAGCAGCCATCGCTTCTAATAATACTAAGCCTAACGTCTCCGTTGTGGAAGGAAAAATAAACGCATCCGCCGAAGCAAAAGCAGAAGCCAATTCCAACCCTTGCAGGTAGCCGATAAAATGGGTCTGAGTCCCTGCAAAATGAGCCTCTAACGCCTCCCGATGGGGTCCATCGCCAACAATTGCCAAATGTGCCTCTGGAATGGCTTCTAGCACTGGTTTAATGCGATCAATCTGCTTCTCAGCCGAAACCCGTCCCACATATAAAAGTAAGGGTTTATCTGGGTTGCCTCCCGATAAACGCGATCGCATTTGTTGAGAAACTAAATGGGGTTGAAACATCTCCGTATCTACCCCTCTTTGCCAGAGATCCACCCGTTCGATATCATGAGTTTCTAAAGCTTCTACCATGGCCGTCGATGTGCAGAGGTTGAGACGGGCTTGGTTATGGGCTAATTTTAGCAGTTCCCAGAGTAATCCTTCTAAGGAACCTAAGCCATAATGTTGTAAATATTGGGGTAAGTGAGTGTGATAAGAAGCTACTAGGGGAATATTTAAGGTTTTAGCGTAATAAATTCCCCCTAATCCCAAAACCGCAGGATTAACTACATGGATTAAATCAGGTTTAAATTTTTCTAATGCTTTCCCCACTTTAGGGGTAGGAATGGCTAATTTTAACTCAGGATACAAAGGAAGAGGGATACCTTTAACACCATGAATTTTTGCTCCTTTATGTTCTCTTAACCCACCGTCAGGGGAAAAAACTAAAACTTGATCACCGTTACGCTGTAAATGGTCAACTGTATGTCGTAAACGGGTTACAATACCATCAATTTTAGGTAAGAAAGTTTCTGTGAATAGAGCAATTCGCATAGGATTTTCAATTTTTTTGCATAACCATCAATATAGTAGGCTATCTTGGGTCATTTGAGTCAAGAAAATCGATAATGGATAATTTAATCAATTTTCTTTTCAATAACTAAAGTTGAACCTACCCATGCACCAGTTGCATCGTAATTTCGGATTAATCTTTGACGTTCTTTTTCATTAACTAACCAACCTATTTCTAAAAAGAAGGGTTTGCGTAATTCTAATTTTAAGGGTGCATTAGTTGAACTGCCATCAGGTAACAATAAAATTTGTCTAGGATTATCTCCACTATTAAATACTAGCTTATTGCCTTCAATATTTGCTGTTGAAGTCAGAGTGTTTCCTAAAAAAGTTAATTGTTGTTGTATTTTACTATTATCAATTTGTTTTACTTCTAAACAGGTTTCAAATTTATCTGTAGGGCGAAAATCACGATAAGCTGTATAGGCGGTTCCTTGCCATTTTCCTAATAATTGATTTAAAGTTAATGGAGGACGTTCTTGAGCATTAGTGCCACCGCGAAACTCTCGAATTAAAGTAATACTTGAAAGCTCATTTTGAGGGTCGTATAATAAAACACAACGTAAACGGCGATCGCCTTTAATAAACCCAAATTCTGAGCCAAAATCAGCAAAAGGGGCTAATTGAAATGATCCTTTAGAGAAGCTTCCTGTCTCAAAGAAAATGATTTGTCTTCCTAAAGAACGGTATTCTTGTGTATAGTCTTGAGTTGGATGTTCGTCATAACTATCACCACCAAAACGACGCAAACGAAACTTAACTAACTTATTGTTTTCTAATCCTTCTAAACTGATAATAGAGAGAGTAGAATTAAGTATATCACCTTGAGGAGAAATTTTAGTAAAAGATCCTCGCCATTCTCCGAGATTTTTTAAGAAATTTTGCCAGTTATTTTCAGTCATTTTAAAACAGACTTTTAGGATTATCTTTATTTAGTATACTAAGTAATTAGACAAATGAAAAGTCAATATTAGTATAATCTGTAGGGGTTTAGTTTAGCATTACTCAACCTAAGTTAAACATTGTTATCAACTTCATGTATTTCATTGATTAACATCCAAAAACACTTTATTGGAAAGTCGTGATTATTATTATTGTCAACTTCGATAGATTGACTTCTAATCCAAGCATTTGCTACTGTAGGAAAGCGTGTATCTTTATTTTTATTAACTTTTTCTGCTTCTTTTCTCTTCTTTTCAGGTTGATCTGATGAAGCTGTTAAATAAAGACATTTTCCATAAACAGCAAACATAAAATTAAATCCTATATGTCCATGAGATAAACATCTTAAAGTTTCCAGATCACATTGATTAGTCATATTCAAATAAGTTTCAAATTTATTAAATAATTTTTCAATCCGAGTTTGATTAAGTTTGCACCTTTTTTTTAGTATCTTATCCCATTCTTCTAAATTAATTTTAACAGACGTAGAGCTAATATCTATACACTGCCAATCTATTGATTTAGTAACAGGTTGCAGTAAATTTTCATTTTCATTTTCTGACCAACCTGCTAAACTCAAAGCGCAAGCTATTCTGAGAGTATGAGCAAATTTAGATTCAAACATTTCAAATGCTTCTAGATAAAAATCACTGACTAAATAATTATTAAATGCTTCTTTTAACGTTGATATTTCAAAAAAATAGTTTTCAATGGAATGACCTTTACTCCAAATTAATCTATTATTTATTTTATGAGTTTTAAGATTATCTTTTAACTCATTATCGTATTCAAATTCTCTAAATTCCCGATCAACAAAACCGACTAATCTATTTTGAATATTTGATGATTCTTGAGTAATTAAATCGCATATTTTCTCTATTTTAGCTCTATTTCCTAATTTATCTCCATTTCCCGATTCTCCTTTTATCCCCTCTGCGGTATCAATAACAATATTTTTTAGTAAGTCTAATTTGTCTTCTGAAATTTGAGATTCGTTTTTTCTTAAAAAATTGCGAATAAGAATAAAAAAAGCTTCATCATCCGACCCTTCTAATAATAAAAACCTATCTTTAGACATAATTATTTCAGTAAGGTATTCTTCAGGAGTTAGCTGTAATCCATTCATAAAGTCAATATTTTATCTAAATTTTTAAAAGGGAATACTGTCAAAATCATCATCTATTATATCTATTTGTTCTTCTTCAATGCTATCAGTATTTATATTAGCGTTTGCTGTTGGGTGCATTTCTAATTCTATCATTTTATCTCGATATCCAGATGCAATAACAGGAGAATGAGTACAAATAATGAGTTGTTTTTCACCAAGTTGTTTCACCATTTCTGGTAATAATTTACGTTGCCAATCAATATGTAGAGAAATTTCTGGTTCATCAATTAAAACAACTCTCCCATCTGTCATGTGACTAGCTGCATAAATTAAACCGGCTACTTGTCTCTCTCCAGAAGATAAAATTTTTAGGTTATTAAGGGCTTCTTCATCACCTATTTTAACCCCTAATCTAGCTCTATTTTGAGGTGAATTTGTAGAACCTATTTTTAATTGCTTTTTCTCTAAAAATTCATTGACAGATTCAAGATAATTTTCGATACTAGAATAAGCTTTTGTTTGTTCATCTAGTCTTTGTTGAAGTGAATCTTTATAAACTGATAAAACTCTACTAGCAATCGTTTTATATTGTGGATCTGATTCAAAAGATTTTAACTGTTCTATTAATTTATCATAGACATTATCTGAATTATTAAGGTTCAGTAGAAAAGGAGAATTTTGTAACTTGTCTGATAGTTCTGTTATTTCCTTAATAACCTCTTCTGGCTCTTTTTTATTATCGTCTCTATCAGATGATTGAGAAATAGCTTTTGAAAATTTAATAAATGCTTGTGAAAGTAAATTTCTATCAAGACTTGCAATTTTTAATTGAGCTTCTGTTAGTTCTGAATTAATATGTTCTTCTATTTCTATAGGAGAAGGATATTCAAGTTTAGGAACAAATTTTCCAAATAGAATACGAGCCAGTTCCGTTGATTTTTTTGAACTTCTTAGAACTCTTCTAAAATTAGGTGATTTTCGAGAAAAATGTCTGATTGTATTTTCATCTAATGTAGCCCATGCCTCAATCATTGTTCTAAAAGCAGGAAAATAAGTTGCTTTTAAATCAATATTAATATCTTGCTTTATGTCACGCTTTTCTTGTAAAGATGATGGATCATAAGGTTGAACACGAGTCCTTAAAATTCCGTTATTGTCATAGAATTGTTGTCTTTCTTCCAATAATTCTGAAAAACGGTAAGAATCTATTTTATCTTTGTTAATAAAGATTGTGGTTAAGGTATCGGAATTAGAGTTTAACCAATGTTCTTGATCTATTCTTATTTCTGTGTAATCATCTAAAATAATGATTAATGCTTCAAAGTTTAAATATCCAAAACGTCTAAAATCTTCATTAACTGCATTTGCAAGAATATGTAATAAAGTAGTTTTTCCTGTACCGTTACTTCCATGAATAATATTAATTCCATCGTTAAAATCAAGAGCAATATCAAATCTTCTGTGTATTCCAATGGCTTCTAAACGCTTGATAAATCGAGACATAACCTTAACTCCTATTCCAGTCTCAATAATAGATCATTTTGATTATAACTCAACCTCTTCTATTTAATTACTGTCTAGCTTGTCCTCAATGCTTTTGAGGAATTCTGCTGTGGGATAAGTAACAGTAGATGGTTCATTCATGAGTTATACTCCTAATAGAATTATTTTTCTGATGTCCCCTTGGTAGTTGCGAGGGGACTATTTTAATTTTATGCCTAAACTGCTAACTGCTAACTGTTAAATAACCCTTTCATTTCCCCCATCCAAAGGAACTTGTGCTGCCGTTGTTTTCTCAAATAAACGATCGCACATACTTGCAGCTAACTCGGCCACATCATGACTGCTAACTTCCACTTTTAAAACATTATTTGTTTTATATTCTTCCACCGTTAAACCGTATTTTTTTGCCCGAGTTTCTAACACCTCATCAGTCCAAATAGCTGTATCAAATACCCCGTTAGGATGAATAGAATTAATACGAATTTTATCTTTACCCCATTCCAAAGCAGCTACACGGGTTAACTGGTTTAAAGCAGCCTTAGACGCAGAATAAGCCGCCACCCCTGGCCCTGGTGCCGGCACATTTTTGGAGCCGATAACCACCATTCTACCCCCGTTAGGAGCCATTTTTAAAAAGGGGTGAACCTCTCGCATTAATACCAGATTAGCATCCAAATTAATGCTCATAATACGTCGCCATTGTTCCGTAGACAGGGTGGAAATGGTGCTACTAGCAGGGAAAATACCCGCATTGAGGATCACCATATCAATTCCTCCAAAGCGTCTTACAGCCGTTTCTAGGGCTTGCTGAATGGCTGTTTCATCGGTGAGATCACAGGCAAGGCCACAGAAGTTGGGATCCTTATATAAATCTGCGATCGCCTCGTTAATATCTAACCCCACCACAGCGGCCCCTCGTTTCAGCAGAGACTCCACGCAAGCTTTACCAATACCGGACGCTGCCCCGGTTACTAGGGCAACTTCCCCCGTCAATGGCGGTTTTTGCCCTCCTTTGGCTAGTTTTGCTTGTTCCAGTTCCCAGTATTCCACATCAAAGATATCTTGAGGAGGTAAAGCTTGATAACCTCCCAATAGCGTCCCCCGTTGGATAATATCGATGGTATGGTCATAAATATCAGCCACGATGGCCGCAGCTTTGGCATTTTTGCCGATCGCAACCATTCCTAACTCTGGATCGATAATCACCCTTGGTGCAGGATCAACCATCGTTTTCTTGTCTTTAGCCTGGTTTAAATGGGTTTTAAAGTAGCTTTCATACTGCTTTACATACCCCTCTACATCCTTACCTACTAAGGGGGTGCGTTTGGTGCGAATGACGTGATCTGGTGTAGCAGGTCCTTGTTGAGAAATAGTAGCAATATCTTCTCGTTGGGCAAAACTCAGGGTTTTCCCTGTTTGTTGTAGGGAGAGAATAACTGGAAAACCAGCAGCAACGGACACTTGATGACGTAGTTGTGCTAAAGTCTGACCTAGAGATGTTTTGGGGTTATTTACGGCTTTTTGGGGGATATTCCAAGCTTGATGATGGTTTAGATAGTCTTCTGCTTCGCTAACTAACTCAATCATCCGTTCATAAGATTCTTTGGCCGTGTCTGCAAAGGAAAAAATACCATGATTCATCAACACCATACCAACAGTATTATGGCCTTTTTGCTTCTCAAATTCTTCGGCACAGAGACGAGCGAGGTCAAAACCTGGCATAATATAGGGGATAATTACTAAGCGATCGCCGTATATTTCTTCGATGCGCTTTCTTCCTTCTGCTGTGTTGGTAATTGTAACTACCGCATCAGCATGGGTATGGTCCACATATTTGTAGGGTAAGATAGCATGGAGGATGGTTTCAACGGAGGGTGAAGGAGCATTAGCGCGAATCATCTGGGTTTTCAACTCATTGACCATCTGAGAGTCTGATAAGCTGTTAAGTTTCGCTAATTTTAACAAATGAGGCATTCTTACCCCAGAAAAACCGCCTTCCTCGATGGTAGCTAAGTCCCAACCACTGCCTTTGACATAAAGTATATCTTCCCTTTCTCCAACAATATTATCTTGTTGTATTTTTACCGATGTATTGCCACCACCGTGCAACACTAAAGAGGGGTTTTGTCCTAATAATCTAGAAGTGTAAACTCTCAGGGCTAAATCTGTTTTATATTTAGCTGCGTCTTGGTCATTCCACAAACTTTTCATCGGCAGATCGGTTGAGCATTAAATATCTATCTTCCTTTACTCTATAACAATTCGAGACGAAAAAACACCCAAGATAATCAAATTAGTTTATCTTGAGTTATTAAGGAGTATTTGAAAATTCAGAAATTAGTTAAAACTTAGTTACTGCAATTAATTCTTTGCGGAATCTACGATTAAAGAATTATGCTCATTCATAGCGTCTTCCCACTCTAACATGGGGTCAACTTTTAAATCGGTTTCTTGTTCTAATAATTGACTAACAAAGTTTTCATAATCTTCTAAAGTGTTGAACATAGATGGGGGTTCAATTTTATACATTTTAACCTCTTATTTGGTTAGATTAGAACTCGTTCTTAAGCGAGTATTTTTAATCATGTAGTTAGGGCATTATTGAGAATCCTAACTGACATTTTTTCATTAAAAATGCAAGATGAACATTATTATAACAAGCTGAGTATAATGTTTAATCACTGTCTAAAATACAGTGCTATATTTTCACATCTAAAATAAAATTTTTATGGGTAACAAACAACATATTGACCTTAATTCTAAGCTTAATTGGTCAAGATGTAAACTCGAAAATATACGTATTTTATTCAGTATATTTATCCAAGAAAAAATACTGATTACATTGAAAAAATATCTGAAAAGAAGAAAATTTACCACTTAATTAGGGGAAAAATGCTATAATAAAGGATGGAAAATAAACCAATCCTATTTCAACCATACTTAGACTATGCCGAAATCATGGAAAAAGCTGTTAACAATTAGCGCAATTTTAGTAGCTGATGCTATGCTACTATCAACTAGCATTACCCTAGCTCAATACCAATCTCGTTCTCGCTCTTATTGTGAAAGTTACGCCAGAGATTATGCAGATCGCTATGCTAGAGGTGGTTTCTTTCGAGGAGGAGCAAGAGGGGCAGCCAGTGGCGCAGCTATAGGGGCTATTATAGATGGGGGAAGAGGTGCCGGGACAGGGGCAGCCATAGGTTCCGTTGTTGGCATCATCGGCGGTAGTTCCCGTCGTGCTTCTGACTATGATAACTTATTTCAACAAGCCTTTGATGATTGTCTGCGGGGCGCACCCTTAAGATAACCATTAATTTCAACAATCAATAAATAATGAGGAGTGATCATGAAATCAATTAACAAACTATTAGCTATTGTCCTATTATCAACTATCATTAGTCCAGTATCTACTTTGTCGAGTTTTGCTCAGGATGAAGCAGAAGATACTAAAGTAGAATTAAATAAAATTAGTTGTCGAGAATTGTTAAAAATGCCAGGAAAAGATCGGGAATTAACTTTAGTCTTTTTTCATGGTTTAATGGCAGCAAAAAATAATCAAATGGTTATTGATAGAGTTGCTTTAAGAGAAGCAACTAATAAAATTACTGATTATTGCATAGATAACCCCAACTCCATGTTAATGACAGCTTTTGATCGATATCTTTAAAACTGCTTAATTTTCAAAGTTTAATGTATTCTTATACTTCAGTATTAGAATACTTTTTTTGTTAACATATAATTAATAATTAATTTAGTTATATTCAAAGTCAAAACCTTGATTTGAAAATAGGTGTGAGCAATGCCCACTCTACAAAACTTATCCATTGTTAATTATTAATTGTTAATTGTCTATAAATAAAACTATGATTAGTCAATCTCAACCCCAAAAAGAACCAACTTTGTTAACCATTATTCGTTTATTAAGATGGGATAAACCGGCAGGAAGGTTAATCTTAATGATCCCTGCATTATGGGCTATTTTTTTAGCAGCAAGGGGACTTCCTCCTTTGCCTTTGATTGGGGTTATAATATTAGGAACCTTAGCTACAAGTGCAGCCGGATGTGTTATTAATGATCTCTGGGATAGAGATATTGATCCTCAAGTAGAAAGGACAAAAAAACGGCCTTTAGCTGAGCGATCTCTTTCTATAAAAGTGGGTGTTATTATCGCTTTTATTTCTCTTGTTTGTGCTGCTATTTTAGCCTTTTATCTCAATACATTAAGCTTTGGTTTATGTGTTGCTGCTGTACCTTTTATTGTCTGTTATCCTCTAGCTAAAAGAGTATTTCCTGTTCCTCAATTAGTGTTATCTTTAGCTTGGGGTTTTGCAGTTTTAATTAGTTGGACTGCTGTAACAGGAAAACTAGAAAATTATACCTGGGTATTGTGGGGAATAACGGTATTTTGGACATTAGGTTTTGATACAGTTTATGCCATGGCTGATCGAGAAGATGATCAAAAAATTGGGGTTAATTCTAGTGCTTTATTCTTCGGAAAATATGCAGGGGAAGCAGTAGGAATTTTCTTTGCCATTACCGCAGGTTTATGGGCTTATTTAGGGATTATTATGGACCTAAATATAGGATTTTGGTTAACCTGGAGCATCGCTTTATTGGGTTGGATGATACAATATATTAATCTAAGTTCCCCTGAGATTCCTCAAGAAACCTATGGGAAAATATTTCGTCAAAATGTTATCTTAGGATTTGTTTTATTAGCCGGAATTATGGTTAATATTCTCTTTTAAAGATGTTTATATTGTAGGGGTCAACAGCCGTTGACCCCTACTTTCAAAAATTAAGCAAAACGACGACGTAATAAGGGTTGAATCGTTAATAAAATTAAGGCATCAAACCCTACTAATAGTAACAAAACCCCAAGAAAATTAATCTCCAACCAAGGAGTTTCTAGGACAATACTACCTAAAGACCATTCCCCATTGAGGTAGATATAGCGGATAGGTTCTATAGCATAGGTCAAAGGGTTTAAACTCGCGACAACTTGCAACCATCCTGCCATAAAAGATAGCGGGGCCAAGGCCGTACTAGCAAACAGTAAAGGTAAATTGGTGACAAAAATGACCGCAATCAGTTCGATATGGCCCGGCAAGGCAAAAGCTAACCCTAAACTTAAGCCGGTTACTCCAGCAACGATTAAAAAGACAATTAAAGCGATCGCTGCTAAACCTGCTAAACTGGGTAAACCACCTCCTAACATAGCACTCGCCCCGACTATAACGGCGGTTTGAATGATACTCAGGCTGATAATATAGAGAGTAGAAGCGGCCACGATGGAATAACGAGAAGCTAAGGGGGCAACCAGTAAACGGTTTAGAAAACCAAACTCTCGGTCAAACATCACAGGAAGTCCGGCATTTAATGCCCCGGAAAATGCGGTAAAAACGATAATACCAGGGGAGAGAAACTTAGCATAATTGAGATCATCCCCAAATAAGCCTTGAGGGGCGTTATAAAATAAGGCCCCAAACAAAATTAACCACATAAACGGCTGAATAATACCAGCTATCAAGGTTGAAGGACGGCGTTGTAGTTGGATAAACAGACGTTTTGTCATGGCTAGGGTTTCTTGAGAAAAGTCTGAGAACCAGTTTCCCTCTGGTCTAATATCAGTGATAACATTAGGGGCTAAACTGTTCTGTGTTGGTGATGGTGTAATGGTTTGACTCATATTCTGTATCTATTATTTTTCTCACTCTATTTGATCTTATCTGCTTTTTCAGAATTTGCACTATGTTATGTTGGTTTGATAATAACGCTAGAATGTAAATTGTTGTCTTATATTTTAGCTACATGATTAAGCGTTATCAAAGTCAGTTAATCTTAATTGTAATTACTATTATAACTGGAGTTATTGCCCTGGTCTCTTCTGCTTTATCTGTTCCAGAACCTTGTGTTTATAATCCAGAAGTTTATCAAGGGGTTAACTTATCCAACTTAAGCAATGAGTTAGAAAATACAGGATTATTAGGGGAAATTCATGGTACAGTTCCTGAAGAAAATATCTTTGTTTTAGCGGTTCGTGATCCTGATAATTTTTTTAATTTTCAACACTTTTCTGTTATTCCTGGTAATCAGCAAACTCAAGAAACTTTAAAGAAAGTAGGCAGACATGATCAAGTTTGTTTACAAGGTAAATTAATCAAAAATCCTAGTCCACAACCTCATATTGTCGTTAAATCTGCTGTAGTTAAGGAATCTTGGCAAGGGTTAGAAGGATATGAAAATTATGAATATAAAGCGGATCTACCAGCAGAATTAAAATATAAAAATAACGCAATCTTCAAAGTTCATTTTGTTAATGAAGAGGGTAAAATATTAGTTGTAGAATATAAGGATAAAGTGTTACCTATTTTTGTTAAAAATACAGAATTAACTAAGGATTTATATCGAGGAGATTTGATTGATATTAGTTATAAAATACAAACTTGGCCAGGAAAACCTACTCATTTAAACCTCAATTTAAACCCTGAAACTCCTATTAAAATTGTGGATAGATTAGTTGCAAAACATAATACAGAAACAACATTAACAGGAAAATTAGTTAAGTTTCCCCAAAGTCCTCAAATTCTATTTGATGTATATGCTATAGAAATAGTCACTGAAGAATTACCTCGTTATTATACTTTAGTTAACTTTGAAGATAGCAAAGAATTTGAAAAAATTCGAGAAAAGTTAGCTAATATTTGGAATGATAATTTAGATACTGTTACATCAGGTCGTAACTTTTTAATTAATCCTAATATAATGATCGAAGCACAAGGGAAAGTTAATGTTATTTCTCCACAACAAGCTAATCCTCAAATTCTTCTAGAAAATGTTGATAAAATTCAACTGGTACTTTAACTTATAGTCGTTTCAAATAAGTTTGAGACATAGTAGTGTGAGCATCCTGCTCACTATCTTTATAATAAACTAGGGCGTGTCTGCAAAGTTCAAAAATCTTAATATATTTGAGTTTGACTGACTAAAACATATTCTGCAAAACTATTAATGGTTCGATAAGCAGCAAATTTTCCTTCCTTATCATAATTCTCAGTTGACGGGGATAAAACTTCGATAATTAAACCAGGGTTAACAATGGTATCTTTTCGGTTTTCATAATAAATTGGTTCTCCTTGTATTACCATAATATCAGGATAGGTGAAAATTCTTTTTTCTGGTATCCAAAGTCGAACATTTTCTACATAAACACGATAATCAAGTTTTTTGAAGGCAAAATGTAATTCATCGTAGATGTTACCTACAATTTGATTATGATTAATTGTTCCACCTGTCATGGGTCTAGTTTTTCCGTTAATGTACTCACTTTTAAAGTCTGCTTTTTCTTCCTGTTTTAGATAGTCTTCAATGGAATGATTTTTAATAACAGTTGCTTGCATAACACATTAAACGTTTACTCTAAATATCTTTATATCTTATTTTATGAGACTTTTTAATTAAAGACAATCTAAGAAACTCGTCTAAGTTCAAACTAATTATTCTAAGTTGATACAAAACCAGGTTTAGAGCAATTCTAAACCCGGTAAAAAATAAGTAATTAGTTAGGCTGAAATATCTCAAAACACAGCTTTAATCTGATAATAATCTAAGAGTAAATTAAAGTCCAAATGTTTCCCAGACTTTCCATACTCATCCAATATTACAGAGAAGCAGATGTTTCTGTTTGTTTTAATGTAGCCTCGTAGATAATAGTTTCCTGGTCATCTTCTAATTTAATTTCAGGGTCTTTACCAGGAGTCGTAATGAGACGGGCCCCTTTACTTTCGGTAAAGTAACTCCAGGCCCACTGAATCATAACAATCAATTTATTGTCAAATTCAAGTAGGTAGAAAACATGGATAAATAACCAGACAAACCAAGCCAAGAAACCGGATAATTTTAACCATCCCATATCTACTACAGCCTCGTGTTTCCCAATAACCGCTAAATTACCCCAGTCTGTGTATTTAAAGGGTTTTAAAGGACGGTTTTGGAGACCATTGCGAATAAAACGGGCTACATATTCACCTTCTTGCATGGCAACAGGGGCAGTACCTGGTAAAGTACCTCCTTCTCCATCAGGATAATGGGCTAAGTCCCCGATAACAAAGATATTTGGGTATTTAGCTAAATGAAAATCAGGTTCTACCATAACTCGTCCAGCTTTATCTAGTTGCGCTTCCGCGCGTTCGGCCAACAGGTTAGCAATGGGAGACGCTTTCATACCAGCAGTCCAAAGGATGGTACGGGCGCGAATTTGTTCTAACTTATCACCATCACCATAGGTAATCAATTGACCTCTGATATCAGCAACTCTCACCCCTGTTTTCACGGTTACACCCAATTTTTCTAAGGATTTTCGGGCTTTTAGGGAAAGATTGGGAGGATAGACGGGTAAAATGTGTTCACGGCTTTGTAAAAGGATAATTTCCGCTTCTGAGGTATCAATATTCCGAAAATCCTCTTTTAAGGTTCCGTGGGCCAGTTCTGCTAAGGCCCCAGCTAACTCAACACCGGCTGGTCCTCCTCCCACTAAAACAAAGGTTAACCAGTCTTTTCTTCGGGCAGGGTTGGGTTCTTTTTCGGCAGATTCAAAGGCAATAAAGACCCTTTGACGTATTTCGATGGCGTTTTCGATAGTTTTTAGTCCAGGGGCGTTTTTTTCCCAGTCATTGCCAAAATATTGATGTGTGACTCCTGTAGCGAGAATGAGGGAGTCATATTCGATGTCTCGGTAACGAAGTTTAACGGTTTGTCGTTCTGGGTTAATTTCCTGAACTTCTGACATTAAAACTTCTGTATTCTTATTTTTACTCAATAAAGCTCGTAATGGGGAAGAAATATCTGCCGGGGATAAACCGCCGGTAGCGACTTGATAGAGTAAGGGTTGAAAAACGTGAAAGTTTCTTTTATCAATTAAAGTAACTTTAACAGGGGCTTTGGCTAGTTTTTGTGCTGCATATAAACCACCAAAACCACCGCCCACAATGACGACGTGATGAAGATTTGAGGAATCAGATTGAGCAACCATCTATTTTTTTTCTCATCACTTTAACTGCTGTGATTTTTGAGGCTTTCACAACAGAAAAAATACGAGTCTCCGACTAGATTTACAAGTTTAAAACACTAAGCGATAAACTCACTTTTTAGTCTATGATGAGTGTGAAACTTTAGTTTGTTATCTTGGCTACAAAATCTTTTCTTTTATTGTCTAAATTCGGTAATGATATAAAAAAATACCAACTTTTTGTTATTCTAGAAAGCAGTAGATTTGATTGATTCTGCTTTGGTAATAAACTCGATTAGATCGCAATTTCAATAAATACTATGGCTTTTACCAATATTTTTTCTAATCTCTTCTAACTAAAATTAAACAAGTAAATCAAGCAACAAAAAATATATAAACCTGATATAAGTCTCATATTTATTATTTTCAAAATTATTAAAAATCAATTAAGAGGTGGGAAAAGATGCAGATATAGTTAACAAATGTAGATATTAATTATTTAGGATACTTTCTAAAAAGATTATCCCATGATTTATGACAGTTTGTCAAAGATTAAGTATTGATTAGAGTTCACCAATTTATGACAGTTTGTCAAAGATTAAGTATTGATTAGAGTTCACCAATGTACTTATTTGTAGTTAATAGGTGATTACCAAAGAAAAAAGGAATTTTTAGCCCAAAAATCTAGATTTTGCAGATTCAAGGATGAGCATAAACTTTATTGTTAGAGGGCTGTTCTAACACAGAAAAATACAGTCAATGTATTACTCAAAAATACTCACAGCAAAATACGATTATGTTTAATTATTTGCCCCCATTAAACGATCATAATTTACCTTATCCCGATACCCTACATCCCATTGTGGTTCATTTCGTGATTGCAATGGTCTTATTTGCCTTTTTCTGCGATGTTATCGGTTATTTCACCCGTAACCCTCGGTTATATGAAGTCAGTTGGTGGAATATGTTGATCGCAACTGCTTCTATTTTTGTAGCCATTATTTTTGGTCAATATGAGGCCGGTTTGGCCCAACCTTATGAAGCAGTGGAACCGGTTTTAAACCTCCATACTCTCATTGGTTGGTCATTGTCAGGCATTATTGCAGGGATAACAGGATGGCGTTACGTCCTGCGTTCAAAAGACCCCGAAAAGCTACCTATTCCCTATTTAGGGTTAGGTTTAGTCTTGGTAGGTGTTGTGGGAATGCAAGTATATCTGGGTGACGAGTTGGTATGGGTTTATGGACTGCATACCGTTCCCGTTGTAGAAGCGATTAAGGAGGGAATCTTACAATAATGGACTATAACGCTATTGATATTTTAAGTGCTAATCTTGGCCCCAATGGACTGCCTTATAGCATTCCTATTCATCCTAATCTAGTTCATTTAACTTTGGGTTTGTTCATTATTGCCATTTTCTTTGATATTTTAGGGGCGATGTATGGTTTCAAAAAACCCTTACTGAAAATTTTAGCTATTCCTGCTATTCGCAGCAATTTTTTCGATGTCGGTTGGTATAACATCCTTGCTGCTTCCATTATCACCGTTTTTACCGTTGCTGCTGGTTTTTATGAAATGATGCTGGCCCACCCTATTCCTGAGGTTAAAAGTGCATGGGGAATGGATGCTATGTCAACCATGTTATGGCATGGTGTCGGTGGTGTTTTCCTGTTAGCCTTTATGGTGGGAATGACCATCTGGCGAGGGTTTCAAAGGTTTATTTGGCGAAAAGAAAGAACCATCCAAGTGCAATGGAGTTATCTCGGGGTGGGAATGTTGATGTTATTTTTGCTGTTTATTCATGGAACCCTCGGGGCCCAAATAGCAGCCGAGTTTGGAGTACATAATACCGCCGATCAACTGTTACAAGCTAACAAACAAACCGAGTTATTGCAGCCCTCAGTGGTCAGTTATCAGTAATCAGTGATCAGTTTTTTCAGTTATCAATTGTTGTTGGTAGTTACATTTATGATGAAACCTCGTAATATTGTCTTTATTATTGCTTATGCGATCGCTTTAACAGGTATCAGTGTTTGGATGGGAAACCTATCCTATTCTTGGTTTCCTCCCCAAGCGTCGGCCGAGTCCCTATTAATTGACAAATTATTTGCTTTTTTGGTGACAATAGGAACGTTTATCTTTCTGGGTATCACAGGAGTAATGTTCTATTCTGTGGTGTTTCAGAGGGCTGCAAAATATGATTTTAGCGACGGGCCCCATATTGAAGGAAACGTAACTTTAGAAGTGGTTTGGACTGCTATTCCTATCCTGTTGGTGTTTTGGTTAGCTGGTTATAGTTACTACATCTACGATCAAATGTCTATTCGTGGCCCAATGGAAATGATGCACTTATCCATGGGACATGGTGATACCCCGGCGGTTGTCGAAGAAGTCCCCACAGAAGAAATAGAAGTTATTTCCAAACAATGGGCCTGGGTGTTTCGTTATCCTGAGAGTAATGTTACCAGTACCGAGTTACATCTTCCTGCTAACCATCGTATCAAGTTAGCTTTAACCTCAGAAGATGTTTTACACGGTTTATATATTCCTGCTTTTCGGGTAAAACAAGATATTGTCCCCAACAAAACCATTAACTTTGAGTTTACTCCTATTAAAGAAGGAACCTATCGTTTAAGGGACTCACAGTTTAGTGGAACCTATTTTGCCACCATGCAAACAAATGTGGTGGTAGAGTCCCCCGAAGCTTATTCTAGTTGGTTAGCTGAAGCCAAAAAACTGACACCTTCCCCTGCTTATAACCAGGCCGCGGCTGAATATTCCCAACAAAAGAAAAAAGGTTTTAAAACAGGATGGCCTACTGTTATTCCTGCAAAACCTCCCGTGGTTAACTATAGCAGTTCTTAATTGTTAATTGTTAATTGTTAATTATTCATTGTAAAAATGACAGATACTCAAGTCAAAACAACAACTATTATTACAGAAAGCTATCAAGACCTATCGGCCAGAGACTGGAAACGATATTTTAGCTTTAGTACAGATCATAAAGTCATTGGTATTCAATACTTAGTTACTGCCTTTATTTTCTTTCTCATCGGTGGTATCTTCGCTATGGTCATGAGGGGTGAACTTATTACCCCAGAAGCTGACTTAGTAGATAGAACCCTCTATAACGGAATGTTTACCATGCACGGCACAATTATGCTGTTTCTGTGGACATTTCCCTCATTGGTCGGACTCGCCAACTATTTAGTTCCTATTATGATCGGGGCCAAAGATATGGCCTTTCCTCGTTTAAATGCGGCGGCCTTTTGGATGGTTCCAGTGGTGGGTATCTTAATGATGGCCAGCTTTTTTGTCCCCAGTGGTTCGGCCCAGTCTGGTTGGTGGTCCTATCCTCCGGTTAGTTTACAAAACCCCACCGGACAACTGATAACAGGACAGTTTCTCTGGATCTTAGCGGTGGCTATTTCTGGGGTATCTTCTATTATGGGGGCAGTTAATTTTGTCACCACCGTGGTTAAAATGCGGGCCCCGGGAATGACCTTCTTTCGGATGCCTATTTTTGTTTGGACTGTTTTTAGCGCGCAAATAATTCAATTATTTGGTCTTCCTGCTTTAACCGCCGGCGCAGTCATGTTATTGTTTGATTTAACTGTGGGAACCAGCTTTTTTGACCCCTCCCAAGGAGGAAACCCGATCTTATTTCAACACTTTTTCTGGTTCTATTCCCACCCTGCGGTTTATGTAATTATTTTGCCTATCTTTGGCATTTTTTCGGAAATATTTCCAGTTTATTCCCGTAAACCTCTGTTTGGTTACAAAATAGTTGCTATCTCTTCTTTACTTATTGCAGCAGTTAGTGGTTTAGTTTGGGTACACCATATGTATGCGAGTGGAACCCCTGGATGGATGAGAATGGTATTTATGTTATCTACCATGTTTGTCTCTGTTCCTACTGGTATTAAAGTGTTTGCTTGGGTAGCAACTATCTGGGGAGGTAAGTTACGTCTTAATACTCCTATGTTATTCGCTATGGGTGCGTTGATCATGTTTATTTTTGCTGGAGTAACCGGCATTATGTTATCTGCTGTTCCGGTGGATATTCATGTCAACAACACCTATTTTGTGGTGGGACATTTCCATTATGTGTTGTACGGAACCGTAACTATGGGAATGTATGCTGCTATTTATCACTGGTTCCCCAAAATGACGGGAAGAATGTATTACGAAAGTTGGGGTCAAGTGCATTTTTGGTTAGCTTTTATTGGCACTAACTTAAACTTTTTACCCATGCACCCTTTAGGGTTACAAGGAATGTTACGCAGAGTAGCTTCTTATGACCCAGAATACACTTTCTGGAACGTTTTAGCTAGTTTAGGGGCATTTTTACTGGGTATGTCTACTTTACCTTTCATCTTCAATATTATGAGTTCTTGGATACAAGGACCCATCGCAACTAGCAACCCTTGGCGGGCCATTGGTTTAGAGTGGATCATTTCTTCTCCTCCTCCCATAGAAAACTTTGAGGACACTCCTATTATTGTTTCTGAACCCTACAGTTATGGTAAGTCAGAACCTTTGGTAAGCAACCTTGAAGGGGTTTTAGGCCATCATGGTGACGGGGTGACGGGGTGACGGGGTGACGGGGTGACGGGGTGATGAGGTGACGGGGTGACGGGGGGACGGGGTGACGGGGGGACGGGGTGACGGGGTGACGGGGTGATGAGGTGACGGGGTGACGGGGTGACGGGGGGACGGGGTGACGGGGGGAAGATATATCAATCATTTCTTCCAGTTTCTCACTTTTCTATAGCCCTACGCATTAATGTTAGGATATTTTGTCTATTTGGAGTTGCCTGTTTTCTTATTACCTGTTCCCTAAAACAAAAGTCTATTTGTCCTAACCATCTTTTGTAATGCTATAGTCCCCCAATAAGTTGATACAGGTTCCTCAATTTTCACATTATTAACGTTCGGAAACAATAATCATGGATAGTTCACTTTCATCACAAAATTTACACCACGAACACGATGAACAAGGTAATAGTGTTTTCGGTTTTATCGTCTTTCTTGCTTCAGAAAGTATCATTTTTTTGAGCTTTTTTGTAGGATATATTGTCTATAAAACTACTACCATTGACTGGCTACCTACTGGTGTAAGTGGACTAGAAGTTAGAGAACCATTAATTAATACAGTGGTGTTAGTTGCTAGTAGTTTTGTTATTTATATTGCCGAAAAATTTTTGAAAAAAAACAAATTATGGGGCTTTAGAATATTTCTTTTCTTAACAATAGCTATGGGAATTTATTTCTTATTTGGACAAGCTATTGAATGGAATGGTCTGGAATTTGGTTTTACTTCTGGTGTCTTTGGAGGAATGTTTTATCTGTTAACAGGGTTTCATGGTTTGCACGTTTTAACAGGTGTTTTATTACAAGTTATTATGTTAGGACGTTCTTTCCTTCCTGGTAATTATAATAATGGTCATTTTGGTATAATGGCAACTTCATTATTTTGGCACTTTGTTGATGTTATTTGGATTATTTTATTTGTCCTACTTTATCTCTGGCAATAAGTTAATAATTTAAGACAAATTTCAGGTTTTACTTACAGTCTTTGTCACCCTAAACCTGTAAGATACTTGTGTTAACCTAAATTGAGGTTTGATTATGGCAATTCGTCAGATTTATGGGACAATTGGTCATGGTAGTGAAATAATATCGGGGGAGGGTTTCAGTTGCGAAAAGCTTCAGAGTGGTGTCTATATGGTACGATTTGAAAAACCTTTCTCCAAACTACCATCAGCAGTTTGCACAGTGTTTCAACCTCCTTGGAACAATAATGGTATTTCAATAAAAATCTTTGATATCACCCTTGATAGTTTCACTTGTATCACCTCTAAAGTCGATCATCCAGTTGATTCTGGTTTCACCTTTATTGTTACTGGTGAAGAATAAGTTACATTAAAAACCTGTTCTTTTTTTGACAGTAATTATTAACTTTGGGTAGATACCTGAGTTCGGTGTTAGGAGTTAGGAGTTAGGAGTTAGGAGTTGGAATGTTTTCTATAAGATAATTAGTGTTTAAGACTCTTGATTTTGACCGGTTGTCTATAAATTTCCTTATATCGAACTCAGGTTAAATAGATAATTAGTAAAGTAATTGAAACTAAAAAAATGCTAATTGATTTCTTTTCTACCCAGAAATGTTATAGATGTGACATCATACTTTGAGAGAAAAACGGTAAATTATAAAAAGGTGTAATTCTTTATATTTAGGAAGATTTACAACAACTTAGATGAGCTTTTCTGAGCTTCCCAAAATAAGCAAATATTGTAGGGTGGGCAATACCTATAATGATAGCTAAAAAAATATGATGATCTTCTTAATTGCCCAGATTATTTGAGTTTAAAAACAGTAAGCAAAGGTAGCAACAATTATGATTATTGATGATCAACATTATGACGTAATTATTGTGGGAACAGGTGCAGGAGGTGGCACTTTAGCTAATAGAATAGCCCCCACAGGTAAAAAAATTCTTATCCTCGAAAGAGGTGACTTTATGCCCTTAGAAGAACAAAATAGGGCCAATGTTGATGTCTTTAAAAAAGAACGTTATCGTGCTTCTGAACGCTGGTATGATCAGGATGGAGAAAACTTTTCTCCTCAGACTAATTATGCAGTAGGTGGTAACACAAAAATCTACGGCGCAGCATTAGTAAGAATGCGAGAAAAAGACTTTGAAACAGTAGAACATCAAGAAGGTATTTCCCCTGAATGGGGTCTCAAATATCAAGACTTTGAACCCTATTATACCGAAGCAGAAAAATTATACATGGTTCATGGGAACACTGAGAATGATCCGAGTGAACCCGATCATAGCGAAGATTATCCCTTACCTCCAGTTGAACACGAACCCCAGATCCAAACTATAGTAGATGCGATCGCTAAACAAGGGTTACACCCCACCCCGTTACCCCTCAGTTTAACCCGTCAAGAAGATGACCCCACGGGAGACTCAGAAGTATTCGGTATTGTCCCTGCTTTAAAACACCATAATGTAACCCTGAAAACCTCGGCAAAAGTGGTCTGTTTAATTACTAATTCGTCAGGAGAAGCAGTAAGAGCAGTAGAAGCAGAAATAAATGGTCAATCTTATCTATTTTTCGCCGATATTATCGTTTTAGCCTGTGGTGCAATCAACTCAGCGGCCTTATTATTAAAATCAGCTAATCATAAACATCCCAACGGGTTGGCCAATAGTTCTGATCTCGTCGGCCGGAACTTCATGAAACTCCACCAAACCGCTATGGTGGAACTCAGTGTTAACTCCAACTCTGGTCAGTTTCTGAGAACTGTCAGCGTTAATGACTTTTATTGGGGTGACGAGAACTTTCCCTATCCTATGGGTCATATTGAAAATACAGGAGGACTCTTGCAAGACATTGTTTTTGCCGAGTCTCCTCCCATTTTATCGGTATTGGCCAAAGGACTGCCGGGTTTTGGTCTCGAACAGTTGGCCAAAAGGTCTATTGGTTGGTGGATGTACACCGAAACTTTACCCAAACTTGATAACCGTGTTAGAGTCAAAGAAGATAAGATTTATGTTGACTTTACAGCCAATAATATCGAAGCACACGATCGCCTCATTTATCGCTGGATCGATGTCCTCAAAGCAGGGGAAAACAAGTTAGGTAGTTCGGTGTTTGAAAAGTTAGCCGTTTATCCCCGTGGAGAAGTTCCCATACAAACCGTTGCGAACCAATGCGGAACCTGTTGTTTTGGAGAAGACCCCAAAACCTCTGTTTTAGACCTTAACTGTCGCACCCATGATCTGGAAAATCTTTATGTGGTGGATAGTAGCTTTTTCCCCTCTAGTTCTAGTGTTCCCCCTGCATTAACTATTATTGCTAATGCGTTGCGAGTGGGGGATCACCTCAAAGAAAAATTAGAGATGTAGATAAGCTGCTTCTGCTTCTAGTTGACGAACTAAATAATGATTATTCGAGGATCTCGCTACTTCTAGACGATGTTGTAGACTTTTGCGTAGACTGTCCCGATGGGTTTTGATCGCTTGTGTTATGGTTTGCTGACTATTTTTGCTCATGGTAAACATACTTTTATGAAATTTCATGGTATAGGTTACTTCTAACATAGCATTTGCTTTATGCTGTCTACAGCTTGTTAAGAAATATTCACAACATTGATCCCCATCACGAAATCGTCAAAAACACAAGCGATCGCCGTTTTAAGCTATAAAATAAAAATAGTCCCCTGGCAACCACCAAGGGGACAAAAAATGTTCATTAATTAATTTGAGAGTAACACAATGTCAGAAGATAGATTAGCTAGAATTGAAAAGATTGTTGAATCTAATGCTAAATCGATTCAAGCTTTAAGTGATGCTGTAGCCCAAGATAGAAAAGAACGGGCGCAGGAACGAAAAGAATGGGCGCAAGATCGTCGCCGTGTTTTTGAATGGATGGCTAGATTAGCTGCTGCACAAGCGGACTTTTATGAAGTTCAAGCAGACTATGTGCGTCATATCGAAACAATAGAAGATCGTCTCACAGAAATTCGCGATCGATTAGATCCTTAAATGTACGGTGGGCATAGGTTAATCAACAAGAATTATGATATTTAACCTATAATTATTGCCCACCATTTTTACCCATGTCAATACATATTAATGTATAGAATCAAGTGCAGTGCTTAAAGAGGTATTTTCTAACACTTCTGGAGGTAATAATAACTGTTCTAAATTATTAACCATTTCAAAACTAATATTTTCCACAGCATCTCCTATGCGTTCCCATTTACCATAACTTCTTGCCAAAAAATCTACCACACTATCAGATAAACTTTCCGACTCTTCAAAAGCAAATAATCTAGCATCTTGATTGAGAATATATTCTGCTAATAATCTAATTTCTTTTACCGTTCCTGAAAGTTCTTCATCAATGCTTACAACTTGCTCAATTAAACCTTGAAAGGTTTCCAAAAAGTTGCTCATAATGTTCTCAAAATTAATAGCAACATCAGCTAAATTATTAATATCTTTTTCTATTTTATTAATTTCTTGCTGTAAAGCATAAGCTTTTTGATACTTGCTCAATTTTCCTACCATGTTCTCTAATAGAGATTTTTGTTGTACTTGATCCTCTGCTAATTTTTGGATACTCTTGTTAATTAGCTCAACTTTTTTCAACATTAATTGAGCAGCACGGTGTAAAATAAAAGCATTCCTAAAAATCTGTTGTTGTTGACTTTGATATAATTCAACTAAAACAGGATCATTGTCTGCTTCTTGCAGTCCCATTAGTCGTTTTTCTTCTACTTGTGCTAATTCTAAGCATCTTTTATTAACAATCCCTTTTAATTCATCGGTTAACTGTACAAAAAATATTTGATAAGCTTGTTTATGTTTAGTTAAAAAGCTAATAATATTGTTGTAGTCATTAATCAATATTTCTAGCTCTTGAAACCGTTCTGAAAAAGTAATTGTTTGAGAACGAGTAACAATCTCTTCTTTATTAAATAACCCGAAAAATCTCTTTTGAGTTTGAGTTTTTCTAATTTGGCGTTTTTCCGCCTTAATTAGTTGTTGACGCTTTTTTATTTTTTGTTGTAGTTGACTAAAACCTGCACTATTAAGAACGGGTAATTGATAGGTTTTTTCATAAATTTTAATAGATTCTGTAGATAAACCTAAAGCTGACTGTTGATTATTGTTCATAACACCACTAAATTTTTAAAGTTTACTGATTATTCTGTTACTTGGAAAGTTAATTAGATTCCTCGTTCCTCGGAATGACAATTAAAAATATTATAGCAATTAGCAATGATATGTGAGAAGGTGCAATATATCAAGACATAATAGTATTATGTCCCTACAAATGCGTTCTCGTAGGGGTTTAACATTGTTAAACCCAGAACAATATTAAACCCCAGAAAGGTGATTTTCTCACAATTGAAATCTGACTGCTATATATCTTATTGTTATACTAAACTAGAATGGTCTAAGGTAGGTAAACATCCATGAAAGAAGCAAAAATTTACAACATACAAGGGTTTTGGGATACTGAAGCAGAGGTTTGGGTTGCCACTAGCGAAGAGGTTCCAGGGTTAGCAACAGAAGCAGACACATTAGAGAATCTTAATGATAAGTTACGAGAAATGATTCCAGAATTGTTAGTATTAAATGGAATACTAGAAGAAGATTATTAGGCTTTTATCTGGTGATCAAAGACCTGTTTTAAACAAAAAAATGCCACCGATAATAGTGGCAAAATCAACTAAATAATGACTAAAATTTTAGACATCATAATACAACGCAAACTCATAAGGATGAGGACGTAAACGTAAAGGATTA
>JAAUYK010028433.1_pt1 | contig 23950 bp, 22 predicted proteins | sample 7278021 | NCBI WGS metagenome assembly JAAUYK01 (sample SAMN14350223, study PRJNA611818) | marine sediment metagenome | isolation source: surface marine sediment (1.8m) | place: French Polynesia: Moorea | collected 2018-08
AGGATCAGCCCGGTTTCGGGCCCGATCGCGCGCTCGTAGTCGGATGCCCGCGTCCGGTTCGTGGTCCCCACCTCGACGAGGCGGACGCCCGCCCACTGGATGATCTCGGGAACGCGGAACGAGCCGCCGATCTCCACCAGCTCTCCGCGAGACACGATCACCTCCTTGCCGCGGGCGAGGGTGTCGAGGGCGAGCAACACGGCCGCGGCGGTGTTGTTGACCGCGAACGCCGCCGGGGCCCCGGAGAGCAGACGCAGCTTCGCCGTGACCGCGCCGAGCCGATCGCCCCGCGTCCCGCTGGTGAGGTCGAGCTCGAGATCGCCGTAGTGTTCGCCCGCGCTGGCGGCGGCCGCCGCGGCACCGGGCGCCAGTGGAGCGCGACCCAGATTGGTGTGGAGCGGGATCCCGGTCGCGTTCACGACGCGCTGGGGATGGGGTCGCGCGAGCTCGGACGCGAGGGTCTCGGCGCGCGCGAGGAGTCCTTCGACCAGATCGCGCTCCGGCTGCGACCCCGCCCGCCCGAGACGCTCCCGCGCCTCCGCGAGCGCGCGGCGGCACCCCTCCTTCGCGGCCCAGGCCGGCAGGCGCGTTCGGTCGCGGAGCTCGCCGAGCAGACGGTCCACTGCCGGCAGGAGGCGTCGGGAATCGGACTTGACCTGGGGACCGGAATTCATGATTTTCTTGGGAAGTTTTCTGTGTGACCCTACGAGAACGTCCCCGAGGGACGTTACGAGTCGAGGAATCAAGGCTAGCGCCTTCGCCATTGCGCACTGAAGGACGGCGTAGCGGGCGCGCCAATCGTGAAATCAACCGCCACCGAGTTCGATGAGTTCGACGAGTTCGACGGCTAAGAGGATTTCAAGCAGGCCGGGATGGGCCGGACGGGCGGCGGGGCGCTGCTCGGGCTCGAGAGGCCTCGAGAAAATCTTGACGGTGGGTCGCACCACAACGTGAGATCCTGTGCGAGTCTACGTTTTCAATAACGATTTCGGGGAATTGGAGAGAGTCCCCGTCCCTGCCAGGGCACCTCGAAGCGCCCTCGCAGCGAGCTAGCCCCGCCGACGCCGGCCCCGGCCGGTGAGACGAGCCACTCGACGGTTTCTTGAAGGCGACTCGCCAGAGCGTGAGGCATCTGGCGAATGGGTTCCAGAGCGGGTTCCCGCTCGGCCGGCAACGGCAAAGCGATCGTTCCCAACGAGATCATCATCAATGTGAGCTCCGGGGAGACCCGGGTCGCGATCATCGAGCAGGGCGCCTTCGCCGAGCTCCACATCGAGCGCGACCGCGACCGGAGCGTCGCGGGCATGGTCGCCAAGGGACGCGTCACGCGCGTGCTGCCGGGCATGCAGGCGGCCTTCGTCGACATCGGGCTCGAGAAGGCCGCGTTCCTGTACGTGGGCGACTACCTGGACGAGGGCCAGCTCGACCCGGAAATGGTGGAGGACGAGGAGCCCCGGTCCCGGCGGGGCCGGGGCCGCAGCCAGCGCACCCCGCCCAAGATCGACACGCTGCTCCGCGAGGGGCAGGAGATCGTGGTGCAGGTCGCCAAGGAGCCGATCGGCACCAAGGGCGCGCGCATCACCTCCCACGTCTCCATCGCGGGGCGTCACCTCGTCCTGACCCCCTGGGCCCAGCGCGTCGGCGTGTCCCGGCGCATCGAGTCGGACCGCGAGCGCCGGCGCCTGCGCGAGATCGTGAGCCGGCTGCGACCGCGGGACCTCGGCTTCATCATCCGCACCGCGGGCGACGCGGCGCGCGAGGCCGATCTCGAGGCCGACATCAAGTACCTGAGCTCGGTCTGGGGCGAGATCCAGGTCCGCCAGGACGAGGTCACGGCGCCGGCGCCGCTCTACAGCGAGCTGTCGCTTCCGCTGCGCGCGATCCGCGACTTCGCCAACTCCAAGACCAAGCGCATCGTGATCGACGCGGACCAGACCCACGAGGAGATGCAGAGCTTCATCGCGCGCTTCGTCGCGGATCCGAAGCCGCGTCTCGAGCACTACCGAGGCGTGCTGCCGATCTTCGACCACTTCGGGATCGAGTCGGCCATCGACGACAACCTGGGCAAGAAGGTCTGGCTCAAGTCCGGGGGCTATCTGATCATCGATCAGAGCGAGGCCCTGACGGCCATCGACGTGAATACCGGCCGCTACGTGGGCAAGCGGGACCTGGAGGAGACGGTCCTCAAGACCAACCTCGAGGCGGTCCAGGAGGTCGTCTACCAGCTCCGCTTCCGCAACATCGGCGGTCTGATCATCATCGACCTGATCGACATGGAGAGCGCGGAGAACCGGGAGAAGGTGTACCGGGCGCTCCAGGATGCGCTGCGTCACGACAAGGCCAAGACCAACATCCTGAAGATCTCCGAGCTGGGCCTGGTCGAGATGACGCGCAAGCGCACGCGCGAGAACCTGGTCCAGCAGCTCTGCGAGCCCTGCAGCCACTGCGAGGGGCGCGGCTACGTGCTCTCGAAGGAGAGCGTCGCCTTCAAGGTGCTGCGCGAGATCCGCAAGGACCTGGTCCGCTTCGGCGGCCGACGCGTGGCGGTGACGGTCAGCCCCCTGGTGTCCGAGGTCCTGTTGGGACCGGCGCGCCGCGCCACCCAGGCCCTGGGCGAGTCGCTGGGCCGCGAGATCGAGGTGCACACCCGGCCGGGCATGCACCAGGAGCAGTTCGAGGTGACGGCCCTCGACGTGGGCGAGCCGGTGCCGATCTCGCTGCCCTGGCTGCGCAGCCGCGACGAGGAGAAGGCGGAGGACGAGGCGCCGGCCGAGATCCCCGAGCCCTCGGATCTGGTGCCCGGCGAGCTGGGCGCGGTCGAGGCCATCGCGAACTCCGACGAGGAGCCGCCCCCCGCGGCTCCCCCGGTGGCGCCCCCCGTGGCTGCCGAAGGGACGCCGGAGGACGTTGCCGGAGCGCTCGACCCCGAGCCGCTCGAGACCGAGCCGGCCGAGACCGCGCTCGAGACCGCCCTCGAGACCGCCATCGAGACCGGGGAGGACGGCTCCGAGGCGGACGAGCCGGGTGAGCCGCTCGCCCCCGCCCCGACACCGCCCCTTCAGCTCGATGCGGAAGCGGCCGAGGCGGTCGGGACGGGGGACCAGACCGCCGGCCAAGCGCTTGACGAGCAAGCGGAAAACCCCATACTGCCGGATCTCAAGAATCGCGAGGATGCGTGATGTACGCGGTCGTGCGCAGCGGTGGAAAGCAGGTGCGCGTCGAGCCCGGGGCCTCGGTCCGGGTCGAGAAGCTCTCCGGCGAGGTGGGGGATACCGTCGAGCTCGACCAGGTGCTGTTGGTGGGCGGCGAAGGCGAGACCCGCGTCGGCGCCCCGCTCGTAGAGGGCGCGAAGGCCGTGGCCACCATCACCGACCAGGCCCGCGGACCCAAGATCACGGTCTTCAAGATGAAGCGGCGCAAGGGCTACCGCCGCAAGGCCGGGCACCGCCAGGCCTACACCGAGCTTCGGGTCGAGAGCATCGAGGGCTGAGCCATGGCGCACAAGAAGGGACAGGGCAGCTCGCGCAACGGGCGCGACAGCAACGGACAGCGGCGCGGCATGAAGGCCTACGGCGGCCAGCGCGTCACGGCCGGCTCGATCCTCGTGCGTCAGGTCGGCACGAAGATCCATCCGGGCGAGAACGTGGGCTGCGGCAAGGACTACACGCTCTTCGCGCTGTGCGACGGCGTCGTCCAGTACGGCGAGTCCCGCGGCAAGGTGGTCGCCAAGATCGAGGCGCAGGCCTAGCGCCCTCCCGACGCGAGCGCGGCGCCCGCTCGCGCTCGAACCGATGAGCTCTCCGGAGACCTTCGTCGACGAAGCGGTCATCTCCGTCACGGCGGGGAGCGGCGGAGACGGGTGTGTGAGCATGCGTCGAGAGAAGTTCGTCCCCCGCGGCGGACCCGACGGCGGCGATGGCGGACGCGGCGGCGACGTGATCCTCCTGGCCGACCGCAACCTCGGCACCCTGCTCGACCAGAAGCTGCGACGCGAGAACCGCGCCGAGTCGGGCTCGCGGGGCGGCAGCGCCAACAAGACCGGACGCGACGGACGCGAGCTCGTGATCCGCGTTCCGGTGGGCACCCTCGTCCGCGATCTCGACGCGGAGCCCGAAGCGCCCCCCCTCGCCGACCTCGCCGCCCACGGCGCGCGACTCGTCGTGGCGCGCGGCGGGCGGGGCGGGCGGGGCAACGCGCGCTTCGCGACGCCCACCCGCCAGGCGCCCGACTTCGCCCAGCGCGGCCAGCCCGGACAGATGCGACGCCTCCAGCTCACCCTCAAGCTGCTGGCCGACGTGGGCCTCGTGGGACTTCCCAACGCGGGCAAGTCCACCCTGCTGCGGCGCCTGTCGGCCGCCCAGCCCCGCGTCGCCGCCTATCCCTTCACCACGCTGGTCCCCAACCTGGGCGTCGCCGAGGCGGGCGAGCGGCGCTTCGTGGTCGCGGACGTCCCGGGACTGATCGAGGGGGCCAGCCGGGGAGCGGGGCTCGGAGACCGCTTCCTGCGCCACATCGAGCGGACCCGCCTGCTCGTCCACCTGATCGATGCCGGAACCGCCTGTCTCGAAGGGCGCGATCCGCTCGCCGACTACGCTGCGATTCGCGGCGAGATCGGCGCCTACGAGGCGTCGCTGCTCGGGCGTCCGGAGATCGTGGTGCTCAACAAGGTGGACCTGCTGGCCGACCGCGCCGCGCTCGAGCCGTTCGAGAAGGCGCTGCGCGACCGGGGCTGCGCGGTGCGTCGGGCCTCCGGCGCGACCGGGGAGGGCGTGGACGCGCTGGTGACGGAGCTCGGGCGTCTGCTCGACGCAGCGGACGAGGCCGACGCCGCGCGGGAGCGCGACGCGTGAGCGCTCGCGCCGAGGTGCGAGAGGCTCCGCGCCGCGCCCGCCGCATCGTGGTCAAGGTCGGGAGCGGCGTGCTCACGGACGACGACCGGACGCTCCACCGCGGCGTGTTCGGCTCGCTGGCCCGCCAGATCTCCGCGCTCGCCGACGAGGGTCGGGAGCTGGTGCTCGTCTCCTCGGGCGCGATCGCGGTGGGGAGCCGCACGCTCGGCTGGGATCACCCCGGGCGCTCCATTCGCGAGAAGCAGGCGGCGGCCGCGGTCGGCCAGATCGGGCTGGTGGAGCTCTACCAGCGCCGCTTCGCGCGCTTCGGGCGCCGGGTCGCGCAGGTGCTGCTCACGCGCGCGGGCCTCCAGAACCGGGAGCGCTTCCTCAATGCGCGTCACACGCTGCAGACGTTGCTCGATCTCGGCGTCGTCCCGATCGTCAACGAGAACGACACCGTGGCGACGGACGAGATCCGCTTCGGCGACAACGACAACCTCTCCGCCACCGTGGTGAATCTCGTCGGCGCAGACCTGCTGGTGATCGCGACCGACGTGGATGGGCTCTACGCGAAGCCGCCGGTGGTGGGCGAGGCGCCGGCCCCGCTGCTCGGCGTGGTCGAGCACATCGGTGCGGAGGTCCGGCGCGCAGCCGGGGGCTCCCGCAGCGATTTCGGCCGGGGCGGGATGAAGACCAAGCTCGAGGCGGCCGTGTCGGCGGCGCGGGGCGGAGCCTCCACGGTGCTGTGCAACGGGCGCGCGCGCAACGTGCTGCTGCGCGTGGCGAAGGGGGAGCCTGTCGGCACGCTGTTCCTGGCGGGCAACCGCATGGCGAGCCGCAAGCACTGGCTCGCCTTCACCACCCACACGCGCGGCGAGCTCGTCCTCGACGAGGGCGCCGTGCACGCCCTGCTGGACCACGGTAGGAGCCTGCTGCCCGCCGGCATCGCGGCGATTCGCGGCAAGTTCGGGATCGGCGATCCCGTGGCCTGCGTGGACGCCGGGGGGGACGAGGTGGCGCGCGGGCTCGTCAACTACACCTCGGACGCGGTGGCCCGCATCGCCGGGCGTTCCACGCGGGAGATCGCGCAGGTGCTAGGCTACTCGAACGGAAACGAGGTCATACACCGCGACGACCTCGTGCTCGTGCGGGAGCGGCAACGATGAACCTCCAGGAGCTGGTCCACGACATCGCCCGCCAAGCCCGCGCGGCATCGGAGCGGACGGCGGAGCTGTCCACGGCCCAGAAGGACGCCTGGCTGCTGCGCGCGGCGGAGCGCCTCGAGGCCGCCAGAGCCCAGATCCTGGAGGCCAACGCCGCCGACATGGCCGAGGCCCAGGAGAAGGGCGTCTCCGAGCCCCTGGTGCGCCGCCTGCAGCTCGCCGAGGACAAGTGGCGCGACATGATCGCGGGGCTGAGAGACGTCGCGAACCTCCCGGACCCCGTGGGGCGCGTCGAGGACACGCGCGTCCGACCGAACGGGCTTCGCGTCGGGCGCATGCGCATCCCGCTCGGCGTCATCGGCATCATCTACGAGTCGCGACCGAACGTCACCGTCGATGCCGCAGCGCTGTGCGTCAAGGCCGGCAACGCGGTGATCCTGCGCGGCGGCTCCGAGGCCCTGCGCTCGAACCTGGCGCTGGCCGACGCGCTGCGGGCCGCGGCGCGCGAGACCGACGTGCCCGAGGACGCCATCGCGGTCGTGCCCCGCACCGATCGCATGGCCATCGATCACCTGCTCCAGGAGGAGGAGCTCGTCGATCTCATCATTCCCCGCGGCGGCCCCGGGCTGATCCGCAAGGTGACGGAGACCTCCCGCATCCCGGTCATCAAGCACGACGCCGGCGTCTGCCACGTGTATCTCGACGCGAGTGCCGACCCGGAGATGGCCACCCGCATCGTGCTCGACTCCAAGCTGCGTCAGATGGCGGTGTGCAACGGCCTCGAGACCCTGCTGGTGCACGCCGAGGCCGCCCCCACCACGATGCCGCGCGTGCTCAAGGCCCTGCACGAGGAAGGCGTCGAGCTGCGCGGGGACGCGCGGACCTGCGAGATCTTCGGCGACGCCACGCCCGCGCGGGAGAGCGACTGGGGCGAGGAGTACCTGGCGCCGGTGCTCGCGGTGCGGGTCGTGGAGGGCATGGACGAGGCCATCGCCCACATCCGTCGCTACGGCTCCGATCACACCGAGGTGATCGTCACCGAGCACTACGGCAATGCCGAGCAGTGGCTGCGCCGCGTCAACTCCTCCACCGTCGGCGTGAACTGCTCGACGGCCTTCGCCGACGGCTATCGGCTCGGGCTCGGCGCGGAGATCGGCATCTCGACCTCGAAGCTGCACGCCTACGGCCCGATGGGGCTGGAAGGTCTCACCACCTTGAAGTTCGTCCTGAGGGGTGACGGCCAGCTGCGCGAATGAGCCCGAAGGCGCAGCTCGGCATCCTCGGCGGCACCTTCAATCCGATCCACCTCGGACACCTCCGGGCCGCGGAGGAGGTCGCCGAGGCCTTCGGCCTGCGCCGCGTGCTGTTCGTCCCCTCGGCCGTCCCGCCCCACAAGGGCGACGCGGCCGAGGCCGCCATCGCGCCGGCGGCGCTGCGGCTCGACTGGGTGCGCCGGGCCATCGCCGACAACCCGCGCTTCGAGGCGGACCCGCTCGAGCTCGAGCGCGAGGGCCCCTCGTACAGCGTCGACACGCTGCTCGCGATCGGCGCCCGGCTTGCCCCGGAGCTGCCGGTGTTCGCCATCGGCTGCGACGCCTTCGCCGAGCTGGGCACCTGGCGCGAGCCGGAGAAGGTCCTCGCCTTGACGCACTTCGCCGTGATGACGCGCCCCCCTGCGACGCGTGCCTCGCTCGAGCAGTGGCTGCCGCGCTGCGCGCGTACCGACCTGTCGCTCGCAAGCGACGGGCGCAGCGCCCGGCATCGCAGCGCTCCCGCCTGGGTCCGGGTGGTGGAGATCTCGGCCCTCGACATCTCGTCCTCGGACATCCGCTCGCGCATCCGTCGCGGCCGCTCTGTCCGTTATCTTGTCCCGGAGGCCGTACGGGAGGACGTGGAGCGCTGCGCGGCGTACGCTTGAAGGAGAGATCGAAGCAGAGAGGAGGGAGGCCCGGCCCGGAAGGGCGGGTCCCGCGGGGAAGACCAGGAGGAAGATGCCGACCACGAAGTTGCCGACCACGGATGCGGAGCGGCTCGGGCGCGTGGCGCTGATCGTCGAGGCAGCTCAGGACAAGAAGGCCGAGCGGGTGGTGGCCGTCGACGTACGGCGCCTGACTTCCTACGCGGACAGCTTCGTGTTCGCGACCGGCACCTCGGACCGCCACGCCCGGGCGGTCGCCGACGCGATCATCGAGGCCGTGAAAGCCCGGGGCGAGCGGCCTCTCGGGGTCGAGGGCTACGACGAGGCGCGCTGGGTGCTGATCGACCTGGGCGACGTCATCGCCCACGTATTCCAGCGCGAGGTGCGGGAGGACTACGATCTCGAGCGGCTCTGGAGCGACGCCCCCGTGATCGAGCTCGACGACGCCGTCGCCGCATCGGGAAGCTGATCCCGAGCAGCCCACCCCCACGCACGGCCATCCCCCGGTCCCGCGGGAGACGCGGTCCCTTGGGACTGCTGCGCGGCCTGCTCGACCTGCTGCTCCCCCCCGCCTGCGCGGCCTGCGGCCGGCCGGTCCCGGACGCCGAGACGCTGTGCGGGTCCTGCGCCGCGTCGTTGCCCCGCATCCCCCCGGAGGCCTGCAGCCGCTGTCAGCAGCGGCCCGCCCGCCCAGGCGCCCCCGACTGCGGCGTCTGCGGCCTCGCCGGCCGCCCGTCCCCGCTCGTCGCCTGCGTGGCGGACGTGTGGTTCGAGGGCCCGGTCGAGGCGTGGACCCATCGCTTCAAGTACCCGCCGTCGGGCCTCGCGGGGCAGGGCGGGGCGGATCGCGCGCTGGCCCGCGCCCTGGTGTGCGCCGCCGCGCGGCGCGCCCCCGGCCCTCCGCCGCGGTGCGTGGTGCCCGTCCCCCTCCACCCGCGGCGGCTGCGGGCCCGCGGCTTCAATCCCGCCGCCCTGCTCGCCCGCGCGGTCGCGCGCCAGCAGCGCGTCCCGGTGGACCCCGTGGCCCTGGTTCGCCTCCGCGATACGCCCAGCCAGACCGGCCTCGACCGGCGGGCCCGGCGCGCGAACGTGCGCGCCGCGATCCGCGCGCGCCGGGATCCGCCCGAGTGCGTCTGGCTGGTGGACGACGTCGTCACCACGGGCGCCACCCTGGACGAGGCCGCGCGGGCGCTGCGACGCGCCGGGGCCCGGCGCATCGTCGCGCTGTGCGCGGCCCGCACGCCGCTTCCGGAGACCCGAGACGGGTCGGGCTCCTCCTAGGCGGGCGGTGGCGCCGGATCGCCCTTCGTCGCCTGCAGCGTCTCGGCGATCACCTGGCACAGCCGGCTCGGGTCCACGGGCTTCTTGAAGATCACGCCCTTGAGACCCTCGATGCGGCTGCGCTTGATGATGTGGTCCTTGTCGTAGTGGAAGGCGGTCATCATCAGGACGGGGAGGTCTGGATGGCTCTGTTGGATGGCGTTGTACAGCTCGTATCCGTCCATGCGGGGCATCACCACGTCGCTCAGCACCAGATCGAAGCGCCCCGTCTCGACCCGGCGGAGCCCCTGCTCGCCATCCGTCGCGGTCTCGACGATGCAGCCCTGCGCCTCCAGGATCTCCTCGAGGCTGCGGCAGATCCCGAGATCGTCGTCCACGACCAGGATGTGCAGGCCCGCGAGCCGCGGATCCCGCACCTTCTCGTGACTGCGATCGCGCAGATCGATCATGCGCGCGGGTCCGATGTACTGGACCGTCTCGTAGTGGTCGGTCTCCACCATCGCGCCGAGGCGCTCCAGGATGCTCGAGATGCGCGAGATCTCGCGGCGGACCGAGTCGAGCCGCTCGCACTCGACCGAGCTGTCCCGGTCCCCCGCCAGCACCTCCACCTCGCGCTCGAGCAGCTCGACCTGGTTGAGGATGACGGCGAGGGGGTTCTTGATCTCGTGGGACAGGCCCACCGCGACCTCGCCCAGCGTGGCGAGCTGGTCCTTGTGCAGGATCTCCCGCAGGTCCTTCGCGAAGCCGATGGTGCCGTCCTCCCGGCCGCTCTCGTCTCGGAGCAGCGTGCCGGAGATCGCGACGGGGATCCGCTCTCCGGTCTTCGAGAGGAAGGTGGTCTGGTAGGTCTCCACGATGCCCGAGCCGCCGTGGTCGGGGCCGCGCATCGCCTTCATCACCCGCTTCGCCTCGGTGAGGTCCGGATACAGCTTGGCCACGTACTGGCCGTAGATCTCCTCGGGCAGGTAGCCGAGGATGCGCGAGGCGCCGTCGTTGTAGTAGACGACGTTGCCCTTGGCATCGGTCCCGATCACGATGTCGGTGGACCGGGCGATCAGCAGCTCGAGCCGTTCCTTCGACAGCACCATCGCAGGTAGTCTACCCCGTTCCCGGGAGGCGGGGACCCGCTGCTACTCGAGGCCCTGCTCGGCGAGCCAGCGCTCGGCGTCGATCGCGGCCATGCAGCCGGTGCCCGCCGCCGTGACGGCCTGGCGGTAGGTCGGGTCCATGGCGTCGCCGCAGGCGAACACGCCCTCCCGGGAGGTCCGCGTCGACCCTGGCGCCACCCGGATGTAGCCGACCTCGTCCAGATCGATCGACCCGCGCAGCAGCTCGGTGTTGGGCGTGTGGCCGATGGCGACGAACAGCGCCTCCACCGGCAGCTCCCGGGTCTCGCCGCTGTGGACGTCGCGCAGCCGCACGCCCGCCACGAACTCGTCGCCGAGCACCTCGTCCACCACCGAGTTCCACGCGAACTCGATCTTGTCGTTCTTGCGCGCGCGCTCGGCCATGATCTTCGAGGCTCGAAGCTCGTCGCGACGGTGGACCAGGGTGACGCGGGTCGCGAAGCGGGTGAGGAAGAGCGCCTCCTCGACCGCGGTGTCGCCGCCGCCCACCACCGCCATGGGCTTGCCCCGGTAGAGCGCGCCGTCGCAGGTCGCGCAGGCCGACACACCCCGGTTCTGCAGGCGGGTCTCGGACTCGAGCCCCAGCCAGCGGGCCGAAGCGCCGGTGGCCAGGATCAGCGCGTCCGCGCTGAACGCGCGCCCGGCCGTCCGGACCCGGAAGGGCCGCTCCGACACGTCGATCTCCGTCGCGTCCTCGAGAACGATCTGCGCGCCGAAGCGCTCCGCCTGCTTCTGGAACAGCTCCATCATCTCCGGGCCGCTCACGCCCTCCGGGAATCCCGGGTAGTTCTCCACGTCGGTGGTGAGCATCAGCTGCCCGCCGAACTGGAGGCCCGCCACGACCACCGGCTCGAGCTCCGCGCGCGCCGCGTAGATCGCGGCGGTGTAGCCCGCCGGGCCGCTGCCCACGATCACCACTCTGCGATGTTCCACCAGGCTCTCCTCCAAGGCTCGACGCGGGAAACCCGAAAGCCGAGAACCGAAATCCGAAACTCAATGTCCGAGATCCGAGATTCGAGATCCGGGGCGACTCGCCCCGACAGCGTCTCGGGCGCTCGTCTCAGTCCGCTGCGGCGGCGAGCAGGGGATCGAGCTCGCCGCCGGCGTCGAGCGCGGCCAGGTCGTCGTATCCCCCCACGTGGCGGTCGTCGATCCAGATCTGGGGCACGCTGGTCCGCCCGCTGCGGTCGATCATCTCGCCGCGGCGCGCCGGCTCGGCCTCCACGTCGATCTCCTGCCACGCGCAGCCCTTGTCCGCGAGCAGTTGCCGCGCCCGCTCGCAGAACGGGCACCAGCGCGTGGCGTACATCACGACGGACGGCAACGGATCGACCTCCGCGCGGAAGGTAGCCGGCCCGGCTGCGGGGGACCAAGGCGCGCCCGCTCTCGCCGGCTCCGACGCAGCGCGTACGGGGCGCGGCGGACGCCTCAGAGCGGCTGCGTGAGCGGGATGTCCTCCCACATCAGCTGCAGGAAGGTTCCGATGAAGAAGGACATGAAGGTCATGACGAAGATCGCGGCGGGGAACGTGTAGAGCGGCTCCAGGCCGACGATCTGCGGGAGCTGGCCCAGGAAGGGGTCCAGGCTCGCCCGCAGCCCGTCCATCCCGGCGGGCGCGGCGTCTCGCGCCCAGTTGCGCAGCACCATGAAGCGGCCCACCAGACCCGTGAGGATCAGCCCGATTCCGAACGCCTGCAGCACGCCGAGCAGGAAGATCTGGCGCGCGCGCTGGAACGCGACCGTGGTGTCGCCCAGCCTGCGCTGCACCTCGACGTACAGGTAGAGGAAGGTGGTGGTGCCGAGGATCACGACGGTCCCGGCCAGCAGGATCGAGGATCGGCCCGCGAGGCTCCAGACCTCGTCGATGAAGAAGATCGGCAGGTAGCCCACGATGATGCCGGCGGCGATGCGGGGCACCGCCGCGCGGAAGAAGGTGAGGTTGCGCTTCCACAGGAAGCGGTAGAAGAGGAACCAGAACAGCGCCACGTTGGCGAAGCCCAGCTCCACCGCGCACAGCAGATCGAACAGGAAGGGAGCCCGCTCGTAGGCGACGCTGGCCGCGAGGAAGGGGGTGGCCAGGCCCAGCAGCGCCAGCACGTAGTTGCGCGTACGGTGCCGGGACAGGACCCGGTCCGCGTCGCTCGTCCCGTGGGCGACGTGGTCCGCGTGGTAGATCACCACGGCGGCGTGGTGGATGTCGTACTGGCGGAGGAACCAGTCCTCGAGCCTTCCCAGCACCCGCAGGCAGTCCTTGTTGCCCGTCCGGCGCAGGAAGGGCGTGAGATCCCGGCCCCGCTCCACCAGCAGCCGATCGTCGGCACTGATCGCGCGGCGCACCTCGATCTCGCGGCTGTCGAAGGGCGAGTCCTCTCCCTCGAAGGCGCCGTTCTCCTCGTCGAGGCACACGTCCTCGAGCCAGCGGTAGAAGGCGCGCTCGGCGAGGCGCACCAGGGACCGGTTCACGGCCGACTGCTCGCCGCTCGCCATGGTGTGGAAGAAGCCCGCCTCGGAGAGGTCGTCCGCCGGGTCGACCGGGTCCACCGAGCCCGCTACGTAGCCCGCCAGGTAGTGGGCCTCGACGCGGCGCTCGACCAGGCGCTGCAACGCCCGGAAGGAGAGCTTGCGGAGATGCAGGATCGCGAGCCGCACACCGGGCCGCTCTTCGGACTCGGGGTCGCCGGCGAAGCGCATGAAGACCTGGGCGAGGAGCGTCACGTCCTCGTACACGCGGGCCAGGGCCGACTCCTGGATGCGCCCGCCCTCCTCGAGGCGGTTCAGCACGCGCTCCAGGTAGCGGGGTACGGCGATCACGAGACGCGCGATGAGGAGCTGGACGTCCCGACGTCGCGCCTCCGGGGAGAGCAGCCCGGGCTTGCGCGAGAGGTCGTCGAGCTGGATGGAGAGCTCCGCCGGATCGTGCCGATCGGCGTGGAACGAGAAGGTCTCGGGAAAGATCCGCACGAAGCCCTCCCCCCGGTCGCACTCGAAGCGGATCTCGCGGGCGTGGAACGCGTAGGTGAAGCGGAAGGTGAGCTGGAGGCGTTTGACGCGTAGCTCCAGGCGCTCGAGAGTGGTGGCGGACTCGGCCACGTCAGAGGGTGCGTCGCCTGGGGTTCTCGCCGGACTCGTAGTACTCCTCGACGCGGCGCTGAAGCTCCCGCACCGGCTCGGGGACCTCGTCCGGAAGCGGCCAGCGCGTCGTCGCGATCCGCATGCGGTCCTGGAGGATCTGCGCGTCGGGGAAGTCCTCGCGAGACAGGGTCTCGTCCACCTCGAGCCAGTTCTCCACCGAGCTCAGCGTGCGGGAGATCCGCTCCGCCACCTCGCTCATCCCGGCCGAATGGACCCGGGAGGCGCGAACGCGCTCGGCCAGCTCCGGAAGCTGCTCGCGCGCCCGCTCAAGGGCGGCGCGCAGCGCCCCCTGCTCGGCGCCGATCATCTCGCTGAGCAGGTCGTTGTAACGGCGCAGCAGCGGCTCGTGGGAGACCTCGCGCAGCAGGATGACCCGGCCGAAGGTCTCGCCGGAGCCGTCGGCGAGCCGGTGGCTGGTGACGCGGAAGCGGTGGCTGCGTCCCTCGCGGCCGACCTCCACGTCCTCGTAGCCCACGGCGTCGTCGCCGGCCGTCTTCATCGCGGCGCCGCCGATCTTGGAGAGCTCGTGGTGCTCCAGCACCTCCTTGAGCGAGCGGTTGCGCGCATTCTGCTCGAGACCCAGGAACTCGCGGACCGGGCGGTTCACGGCCTGGATCACGCCGGCCGCATCCACGGCGAGCGCTCCCGTGTCGAGCTCGTCCATCACCGCCTCGAGGAAGAGGTTGGCCCGCTTGAGATCCCCCAGCAGCCGGGCGTTCTCCACCGCCAGCTTGTGGTGCTCGACGGCCTGCTTCATCACCTGCTTGAGCTGCTCCGGCTCCCAGGGCTTCGTCACGTAGGAGTAGACGTGCCCGTCGTTGATCGCCTGGATGATGGCGTCCATGTCGGAGAAGCCAGTGAGGATCATGCGCACCGTGAAGGGGTGTCGCTTGCAGACCTCGGACACGAACTCGACACCGCTCATGTTGGGCATGCGCTGGTCCGTGAGGACCGCGGCGATGGGCGCGTGCTCGTCCAGGATCTGGAGCGCGTTCCGCGCGTCCGTGGACGTGTACACGTCGTAGTCGTCCTGGAACGTGAAGGTCATCGTCTCGAGGATGGCCTCTTCGTCGTCGACGACCAGGATGCGGGGCCGCGCGTCCCGCATGGCTCAGCGGTTCGGGCCGCCAGCGCGCATCACCAGCCCAGCAGGCTCCGGCCCTTGCGACCGCTCGCCTTCGCGGCCTTCTTGCGCGACTCGTCGGCGGCCTTCCGCGCGGAGATGTCGGCCCGGACCTTCTTGCGGTACTCCTCGGTCCGCTTCCTCAGGCGCTCGCTGCCCACCTGGGTCCAGGGCCGCTGCTCGGAGGGCGCGCTGAAGCCGCGGAACTTGCGGTAGCCCCACAGCTCGTGCTTGAACTCCTCCTCGACGAACTTGATCATGATGGCGTCGTCGAGGAACCCCAGGCCGGGAATGTGGTCCGGCACCAGGTCCTCGGGATTCGAGAAGTAGGCGAGCGCGGCCAGGACCTGGGACTTCACGGACTGGGGCGCCTTGTAGTCGTCGTCCTCGATGATCCGGGTCATGTCCTCGAGGGTCTCGATGGCCTCGATGACGAAGTGGGGCGACTTCTTCGATTCGCGGACGGCCTTCACGAGCGCCTTGGCGTCGTGGATGATGCGGTGCGGGTCGAGATCCCCCGCGTGCTTGCGCGCCTCGCGGTACAGGCGCCGGAAGTAGGCTGCGTCCTGCTCGTCGAGCTCGAAGCTCACCTTGAATTTCGTCGCCATGCCTGCCTCCGGAGCGTGAACGCCAGCCTGCCGGTCGCGGGCGCCGACTGTATCAGTATCGCGCGTACTGGATCAACCGAGTCATGGAGCGCCCCCACTCTCCTTCCCAGCGCTGCGCGACCACCTGGCCCGGACTCGCGCCCACCTCGAGCTGCTCGAGGATGGGCTCCAGGTAGGGCGATTCGTCCACGTCGCGGCGTCCCGCGTGGCCGATGCGACGCAGTCCTTCGCGCGCGATGCGAACCAGCTCTCCGGCCAGCTCCCGGACGGGACGGCCCGCGTAGTCGGCGTCGAGTCCGCGTCGCGCGACGTCCGCCGCCGCCGTCTCGCGATCGACCTGGTCGCAGTCCGCCACGAGCTGCCACGCCTCCCCGCGCGCGGCGGCGTCGTAGTAGATCCCCTTCCACAGCGCGGGAAGCGAGCAGGTGAGCCCCGGCGGCACCGCGTCGGCCCCCCGGACCTCGATCACCCGCTTGAGGCGCACGTCGGGAAACAGCGTCGTGAGGTGGCGGTCGAAGTCCTCGAGCGTGGCGCGCGTTCCCTCGAATCCCTCCCGGAGGAAGCGGCGGAAGCTCAGGCCCCGGGGTGCGTGGTAGACGCCGTCGCGCACCACGAAGAACATGGGGACGTCGAGCGCCCACTCGACGTAGCTCCGGTAGCCGAAGTCCGGCTCGAACACGCAGGGCAGCAGGCCGGTGCGGTCGGGATCGGTGTGCTGCCAGGCGTGGAGGCGCCGAGACACGAACCCGTTGGCCTTGCCCTCGGACAGGCTCGAGTTCGCGAAGATCGCCGACACGATCGGCGAGATCCCCATTCCGGTGCGGAGCTTCTCCACCATGTCCGACTCGTCGCTGAAGTCGAAGTTCGCCTGAACCGTCGCGGTGGCGAACATCATCTCCAGGGCGAGCGACCCGCGCGACGGCAGGTAATCCCGCATGATGCGGTAGCGGGACTTGGGCATCACCGGGATGCGCTCGACGGGGTGGACGGGATTGATGCCCAGGCCGAGCCAGACGATGCGCAGGGGCGCGCACACCCGCTTCATCAGCTCGAGGTGCGCGTGGAACTCATCGCAGGTCTCGTGGATCGTCCGCAGCGGCGCTCCGGAGAGCTCCATCTGCCCGCCCGGCTCGAGCGTGATGCTGGCGCCCTGCTTCTCGAGCGCCACGGTGCGGCCCGACTCGGCGATGGCCTTCCAGTCGTCCTCTTCCGCGATGCGGTCGAGCAGCGCACCGATGCCGCGCGGCCCCTCGTAGGGCACCACCCCCCAATCGTCCTCGTACAGGCCGATCTTCTCGTGCTCCGTTCCGACCCGGAAGCGCTCGGGGGGCTTCTCGCCGCTGCGCAGGTACGCGACGAGATCGTCGACGGACTCGACGGGAACGGAGTCGGCGGATGTGGAGCGATCGAGGCTCACGGGTCGGGGAGGACCGCGCCGCCCGTCACGGCGTGGCCGCTTCCTCCAGGAAGCGCTCGAGGAAGCTGGCCAGCGCTCCCTGGATCTCGCTCTCGGCGTCGAACGGGAAGGTGAGGCACGGCCCTTCGGTCTTGCCCGTCCGGAAGGGCCCGACCAGGGTGACCTCTCCGCGGCTCTTGGCCGTGACGATCGCCGTGTAGCGGCCGCGCGATAGCTCGAACTCGATCGCCCGCAGGTGCTTGTCGTCGATGCGAAGCCCGGAGAGATCCACCCGCAGGTGGGGTGCGCCGGCGTCGGCCACCGACTCGTGGAAGGCGGACAGCGCCCGCTCGATCTGATCGCGCAGCGCCGAGGCGACGCCCCGCGCCCGCTCGAGCCCGTCCGCGTGGACGGACTCCCGCTGGCCGAGTGCGGTGCCGAGGGAGGCCAGGCGTCCTTCGAGGTCCACCTTGGGGGGGGCATCCGAGGACATGCCCGGATCGTCGCACATCGAGGCCCGGGCTTCGACTCCCGGGCGCTACAGGGACTCCTCGCTGGCGACCACGAGCTCGCCCGCGTCGAGCTCGGCCAGCAGCACGTCGCGGGCGCTGCGGAAGGTCGAGAACAGCTCGTTCGGCACCGGGTCGCCCGCGGGCGTGCGCAGGCGGGCCGGGTTCACGTACTGGCCGTTGCGCGCGATGCGGAAGCAGACGTGGGGCCCGGTCGCGAGTCCGGTCTGGCCCACGTACCCGATCACCTGCTTCTGCCCGACCTTGTCGCCGCGGCGCAGCCCCTTGGCGAAGCGGGACAGGTGCGAGTAGTAGGACACGTAGCCGTTGCTGTGCCGGACCTTCACAAGGTTTCCGAAACCGCCCGCGCGGCCGCGGAAGATCACCTCGCCCTCCGCCACGGACCAGACCGGGGTTCCCACCGGCGCCGCGTAGTCGATGCCGTGATGGGGCCGGGTGATCTTGAGGATGGGGTGGCGGCGCGCGGAGGTGTAGCGGGAGCTGATGCGCGCGTGGCGGAGCGGAGCCATCAGGAACTGCCGCTCGACCGAGGTGCCGTCGGGCCGGTAGTAGCCCCCGACCCCCTCCTCGCGCTCGAAGTAGAAGGCGGTGTGACGGCCCGCCACGCCCTCGTAGCGGGCGGCCAGGATGCGCCCGGGGCGGACGTAGGCCTCGCTGCCGTCGTCCTCGAGCCGGTAGAGCTTCTCGTACAGGATCCGGAACGCGTCCCCCGGCTGGACCGAGCGCTGGAAGTCGACGTCCCACGCGAACACGTCCGCGAAGTCGCGAGCGAGCTGACCGTGCTCGCCCTGGTCGGTCACCGCCCGGTACAGGCTCGACGCGATCACCCCCGACAGCCGGGCCGGGCGCGGCATCAGCACCGCCTCCTCCTGGCGCACGGAGTAGCCCTCCCCGACGAGCGACATGCGGTAGCTGCTCGTGGGGGTGGTGCGGTAGCGGAAGTCCACCACGCGCCCGAGGTCGTCCTGGGACAGGCGGAAGCGGTGACCGGGCCGTGCCCGCCGGAAGTCGAAGAGGGGACGCATCTCGCGGGCGATGACGTGGACCACATCGGACGACACGCCCTGGCCGCTCAGGGCTCGGGCCAGCGTGGTGCCGCGCGAGATCACGCCTTCGGTGATGCGGAGATCGGGCGCAGGGGATGCGACCTCGCTCGGCGCCGGCGCGTTGGAGGGCGGCGCGGCAGAGACCGCCGGGAGCTCGGGAGAGAACGCCGCCAGCGCAACGGAATGGCCGGACGGGCCGGCGTCGGACCTGGAGGACGCCGCCTCGGGAGCCGGCTCGGCCGTGGAGAGGGCGACGAAGGTCCCCACGCCACCGAAGAGCAGCAAAGATCCCAGCAGGGAGGCCCGGCGCGCCGGGCGTCTCCGGAGGCGCTCCGGCTGCAGCGGGTGCTTCGGGTTCTGCATCGACCTGTCCCGTGGCCTCCTCTGCCTCGACCTGCCTCGACCTGTCTCGACGGACCGCGCTCTCACGCGGCCCCGGCCCGGCACGATCCCGGCTCCAACCCGGAACACGGAATCGATCGCGGAATCGACCGGCTGAACCGCCAGGGGCCCCGCGGGGGCCCAACGTGCCCCACCCAGGATGCGCAGGCTAAGCGCCTCTTCGGCGATCCGCAAGCAGCGGGCAGGGGACTCGCAGCCGCACCCCGGAGTGGCGGGGATCGGGCCCGGATCCGCTAGCGGAGCTCCTGGATGGCCCGGTGGAGCGCCTCGAAGAGCGGCTCGATGTCGTCGACCTCGAGGCACGAGAAGGCGATCCGCAGATCCGTCGGCCCGGTGGAGATCACCCCGATCCCGTAGCGGTCCAGCAGGTGCAGCCGGACCTTCTCGGCCTCCACGCCCTCGACGGCCACGCACATGAAGTAGCCGCTGTTGAAGGGATAGACGGACCAGCTCTCGCGGAAGCGCGGCGCGTTGGCCACCTCGAAGACCCGCTCGGCCCGGACCCGGAGCGTGTCGGCCTTCTGCTGGCGCTCGGCGTCGATCGCCGGCGCGGCCAGCGCCTTGGCGACCAGCGACTGGGAGAGCTGCGGCACGTTCGAGATGCCGCCGCGGATTGCCCCCTTGAGCTTCGCCTCTAGGATGGACGCGACCTCGTCCGCGCTGTCCGGGCGACCGGGGCCCGTCGTGAAGAAGCCGCAGCGCAGCCCCCACACGAAGAGCTCCTTCGTCGCCCCGTCGAGACGCACGGCCAGCAGGTTCGGGTGCCGATTGGTCAGCGGTCCGAACAGCGACTCGGTCATCGAGGGCCGACCGAGGTGGTAGAAGAGGCCGAAGTAGGCGTCGTCGAGCAGCACCACCAGGCGGGTTCCGCGCTGCGCCTGCTCCTCGAGGGCGGCCGCGATCGCCGCGCCCTCCTCCGCCGTGGGCATGTAGCCGGTGGGGTTGTTGGGGAAGTTGAGCAGGACGAGCAGCTTCTCGTGCGACTCCCCCTGCTCGCGCAGCGCCTTGGCGAAGGCCTCGCAGTCGAAGCCGTCGCCCGCGTAGAAGGGATAGGTGGCGATCCGGCCCCCGAGCCGCACCTCGAAGGTCAGTCGGTAGTTGCCCCACAGCTTGTCGGGGAGCACGAGGCAGTCGCCGGGGTCGACGAACAGGTCGCCCGCGAGCGACAGCCCGTGGGTGAGCGCGCTGGTCACGACGGGAAGCCCGAAGCGCTTGCCCTGCAGCGAGGGGTTCTCGGCCAGCATCTTGTCGCGCCAACGCTCGCGGAGCACCGGCTGGCCCGCCGGCGGCGCGTAGGGGAAGGCCTCGGCGGGCTCCACGTCCACCAGGTGGGCCGCCATCGAGGCCAGGTACATGGGCCCGCCGCCCTCCGTCGCGATCCCGATGGTCGCGTTGGAGCGGTGCGCCTTGGCCTTGGCCTCGGCCGACTGGGTGAGGATGCCCTTCGGGAAGTAGAGCCTGCGCCCCAGCGCCGAGAGCATGCCCAGCACCTCGGGCGCCGCGGCCTCGAGACGCTGGTTGAGATCGATCGCGAGCGGGTTCAGCTTCTCCTCGGGCCGACTCATCGGGTCCTCCAGCGACGGTGAGCCCGGGGAGGCTACAGCCGTCGGTGGAGCACGTCCATCAGATCGCCGAACCCGAGCGCGCGCCAGAAGGCCTGGCCCACCGCGTTGTCCACGGAGACGCGTACCTCCACGCGCTCGACGCCGCGGGAGCGCGTCCAGGCGAGCGCCGCGGCGACCAGCGCGCGCCCGATGCCGCGCCGCCGCGCGGGCGCGAGGACCAGCAGATCCGAGATCTCGGCCCGAATGCACTCGGGGTGGATGGGCGGCGCCTCGGCGACGCGCACGCAGCAGAAGCCGCTCGGCGTCCCCTCCTGCTCGTGGAGGAAGATCGCGGTGTCGCGGTCGCGGAGCTGGGCCTCGAGCAGGGAGCGGATCTCCCGCGGCGCCTCGGGCCGCAAGGCGAACAGCGGCTCGAAGGCCGCGTGGTGCCGGGTCAGCTCCGTCCACAGCACCGCCACCTGCTCGAGGTCGCGGAGTCCGGCGCGACGCAGCGTTCCCGGAGCGGCGCCGAGCGACTCAACCACCTCCGTAGGTCCGCTCGGCGACCGGCACGAGCCCCTGGGCGGTTCCGTCGTCGAAGCGGATCGGAACCGATTGCAGGGTCTCGGGATCCTCGAGCCGCATGACGCCGAAGAACAGCAGCGGCTGGTCGACGTAGCCCGTCTCGCCCGAGACGCCGAGCGCGTCGCCCGCCTGGACGGCCTGCCGGGGCTCGACCCGGACCCCGCGCGACAGGTGGCGGTAGATCGCGAAGGTCCCGTCCTCGTGGAGCACCACGACGGCGTTCGCCTGCAGGAACAGGGCGGCGTCGCGTCCGCCGCGCGCGTAGGCATCGACGGTCCGGACCACGACCCCGTCCCGCGCCGCCAGGACGGGCGTCCCGACCGGCAGGGCGAACTCGAACGCGTACGGGGGCCGCGGGGCGCCCGGCGTCTTCGCCCCGACGCCGCGCACCAGGCTGCGCGGCCGGCTGGCGTCGAAGGGCCATCGGTAGCGGGCGGCATCGTCGTGGCTCGCTCCGATCGGGGCGAACGACCAGCTGGCCCGCCGCACCGCCTCGCCGATGCGGCGGTCGACCTCCGACCCCGGCACCCCCTGGAGCGTCCACTCGATGGCGTCGGTCGCGAGGGTGTCGATCTCCTCTCGACCGAGCGGCACCCCCGCCTCCCGGATCTGCTGCTCGACGGCCTCCCGCGCCCGGCCGCGCAGCTCGGGATCCCGGCTGGCGCTGCGGCGCATGGCCTGCTGGTGGAGCTCCCGCTGATCCTTCTTGCCCTTGAGCCGCTGGGCTGCGCCGGACCGCACCATGCGAAAGGTCCCGTGCCGGCTCTCGTCGCGTTCGAAGCGACCGGTGACGACGTCGCCGCCATCGCGCACCGCGGTGGCGGCGTAGCGCGTCAGGCCCTCCATGCTGTCCGTGCGCGCGCCCGACATGAAGTCGGCGCGCGAGAAGACGGGTCGGTCGGGCATGCCCTCGATGGTCCAGACCTCCGAGTAGGTGATGACCGACGCCGAGGAGGCGCGCTGCGCCCCGCCGGAGCTCCAGCCCTCCTCGTCCGAGCCGCGCAGCGTCTTGCGCTTCGAGCCCCGGTTGTTGACCTGGACCCCGGCCTCGATGTTGGCGCGCTGGCTCGCGTTGGGCTCCCAGTAGTGGAGGATGCGCGCGTACTGGCCGCTGCTGCGGCGCTCGAAACGGCCGGTGGTGTCGTCGAAGACCGCAATGGGATACTCGGTCCAGCGCAGCTTTCGCCCTTTGCGCTCGAAGACCCAGATGCGGTCGTCCCAGCGCTCCTGGTCGGGGTTCGGGGAGCCGTCGTCCTTGTAGTGGACGAGGACGTGCCAGGTGCCCTCCAGGTCGACCGTCTCTTCGCCCGCGGCGGGCACTGCGAGCGCGAGCAGCACCAGGCAGGCGAGCCGCACCGGCGTTCCCCTTCGAGGCTGCGTTCGCATCACGTGGATCTCCCCGGAAGCGGAAGGAGTATGGCCAGCGGGGAGCGCCCCCGAAAGCCTCCGCGCGGCGGGCCTGCGCGGCGCGGGCTACGGAAATGCTTGAACGACTCGTGCGCGTGTGATAGTGAGGCGTGCATGGGTCGGCTTCGCCTGCCCACGACCGTTGCGGCGCTCTCCGCGCTCCTGCTGCTGGTCTTCGCCGCGCACGCCCTCGCGCCGCACGCCCACGCGCTTCCCGGCAGCCACGACCACCAGCTCTGCGCGGGCGAGCTCGGCGAGTCGCGCAACGCCGGCAGCGGCCATCACTACGAGCCCTGTCTGCAGTGTCGGCTCGGCCGCTCCCGAATGCTGACACCCCCATGTGTCGCGCTGCCGGACCCGGCAGCGGCCTCCTTTGGGCTCGCCCCCGAGGCGGGCATCCACCCGGTCGCCTCGGGCATCGCGCTCGACCGCGAGGCGCCCCGCGCGCCGCCCCACTCCTCCCTCCTGTTCTCGTAGATCCGCGTTCTCGTGGATCCGAAAACCGGGCGCCGCGCCCTCAGCGCCGTGCGCCCACGAGATCCGCCGCGTGGCGTGCGCCGGGACGGCGCGCGACCGCGCGGCCGAGGGAGCCATTTCCATGATCCGCCTCCAAACGAGGTCCGGCTGGCGAGGCGCGCGCGCCTCCGGCCGGCGACCGACCCTCTGCAAGCTGAGCCTCGGCCTCGGCATCGCCGTCGCCGTCGCTGTGGGCGGCCCGTCGCTCGCCGAAGAGCCCGAGCACGCCCACGAGCACGAGCACGGGGACGAGCACGACGACGTCGAGGTGATCGTCGTCACCGCCTCGCCCCTCGAGCACACCGCCGACGAGCTCGCCATCACCGTCGACGCGCTCGACCGACGGGACATCGTGCGGGAGCTCGGCACGACGATCGGCGAGACCCTCCGCAACCGACCGGGCGTGTCCACCAGCGGCTTCTCGCCCGGCGCCAGCCGGCCGGTGATCCGCGGCCAGGACGCCTTCCGAACCGAGGTGCTCGAGAACGGGCTCTCCACCCAGGACGTCTCGCAGCTGAGCCCCGACCACGGCGTCCCGGTCAACCCGCTGGCCGCGCAGCGCCTCGAGGTCGTGCGCGGGCCCGCGGTGCTGCGCTACGGCGGCGGCGCCTCGGCGGGCGTCGTGAACGCGCTCACGAACCGGGTGCCGCGGACCCTCGAGGAGCGGATGCTCACCGGTGAGGCCCTGGGCTTCTACGGCGAGAACGCGGACGAGCGCAGCCTGGCCGTGCTGCTCGAGGGCGGGCTCGAGAGCGACTACGGCGACTTCACCTGGCACTTCGACGCCCTCGATCGCGACACCGACGACTACGAGACCGGCGAGAACGAGAAGCAGCGAGGAACCGACGTCGACGCGGTCTCGGTCTCGGGGGGCGGCACGTACTTCCACGACCTCGGGCGGCTCGGCTTCGCGTACTCGCGCTTCGAGAACGAGTACGGGATCCCCGAGGAGGAGCCGGTCGAGATCGACATGCGCACCAATCGCTACCGCTTCGAAGGAGACCTGGACGACCCGTTCGACGGCGTGCGCAAGATCCGGGTCGAAGGGGTCTACGGCGACTACCAGCACAAGGAGCGGGTGGAAGACATCACGGGCCAGACCTTCGAGAACGACGCCTTCGACGGACGCCTCGAGATCCTCCACGAGCCCGTGCTGGGCTTCGTGGGCGCGCTGGGCTTCCAGGGCAAGCACCAGGACCTGAAGGCCCGGGGCGAGGCCAGGGAGTTCGTGGCGCCGAGCGACACCAACTCCGGCGCCTTCTACATCTTCGAGGAACGCGCGCTGGCCGATCCGCTCGACCTCCAGCTGGGCTTCCGGGCCGAGGGCACCTGGGTGGAGG
>JAAUYK010214132.1_pt1 | contig 23945 bp, 31 predicted proteins | sample 7278021 | NCBI WGS metagenome assembly JAAUYK01 (sample SAMN14350223, study PRJNA611818) | marine sediment metagenome | isolation source: surface marine sediment (1.8m) | place: French Polynesia: Moorea | collected 2018-08
AGCAAGCGCCTGTAGGAGGCCTATGTCATACGGTGCACCCCAGTGGTATATTGAGAGACACGAAACAATTGATGTTAGATGTAGTGGGTGCACACATGTTGGTCCTATAATGTTTGGTGGGGATATCGGCAGGTTAATCTGTGTCCGATGTCCTCACCCTCGCCTACAATTTGTTTTTAGCCTTGATGGTAGATGCGAACACTATTACCTATCAACTCGTTTACGAGAACTAATTTCACATTACGAGAACATATTATTGAAACTAAGAAATGTGAAAATTGTGGAGGAAGTTGATGGGAATTGTGAAAACGAATGACGTTGCTGATCTCCTTGAAGTAGCAACGCCTTTCCAGATAGGCGTCCTTGATACCTTGGACGAATACGACTATGAAGTTCTGGACTTAAGATACATTGATGAACATAAACAGATCGTAGCAACCCTTAAAGGTATCGTATTTTTTATCACACCTAAAGACGTTTCCATATCCTTTGAAATCAGTTACACTCCAGAAAAGGTTGCAAACCTCTGCCTGATTTTAGCGGAAAAAATCGATCCGAAATATATTCATGTGACTGATAGTTTTATTATCACAAAAGGTTCCGAGGGACATAACATAGCAATTTTTGGACCTGATGCAGTAACAGTATATGAAAACGAAATAGCAAAAAAACGAACATCGGACCCAAAACATCTAGCCGTTTTGATGAACCCGAATGTAAAATTTTACAAATGTTAGGAGAACACTATGAGCCTTTTAAACAGCTTATGGGTTGAAAAATTTCGACCATTACAATTAGAAGACTTGGTATTGCCAGAGTCTAAGATGAAAACTTTTGCTGAAATGCTGGCAAGAAAAGAAATACCCAATCTTCTTTTTCATGGACCTCCTGGTGGTGGAAAAAGCACATTGGCCAGAATCATCTGTTCGAAGAATGGAGTTCTTGACAACAAAAGCTCCAACCTTCTTGAGATAAATGGAAGTGCAAAAAGCTCCAGAGGTATCGGATATATGGACGATGTTGTAGATCCATTCTTAAGGCATCCTCCATCATCTGATAAATATAAGATTGTTTTCATCGACGAAGCTGATAAATTGACGAACGATGCTTTTGACAGTCTTCGTTCGATGATAGAAAAATATGAACGCGCCTACGGAAGATTCATATTCACGGGAAATTACATTTCAAAGATTCCGAGTGCTATGCAAAGCCGTTTTATGATCTTTCCTTTCGAGAGAATCCCAAAAGACTTTGTGATCAACTTTTGTAAGAAAATACTCGATACAGAAAACATCAAATATGAGGATGAAAGTGTGGAAATGGTTGTCACAGCCTTGTATCCTGATGTTCGAAGTATGGTCAATGCTTTACAGCGCGGATCGTATAGTGGAACTCTCGATCTAAATAAAGAGGATGTCACGACCCTCGAAAATACTTTGTTGGGTTACGTCCTCGAACTGATCCAATATATTGAAAGTGGCCAGCTCCATAAACTTGGTAAAGTAATGGACGCTGTTTTAAATATACTAAAGGAAAACGATGTTGATTATCCTAAGATTTACGAAGCATTGTTTTTCAAGAAAATTTCAGCACCAGTAAAAATAATCGTTAATGACTATTCCAAAGGTCATCAAACCTGTTTGAACCCAGTGATGCATTTCGTAGCGATGTTATTCGATATCATCAAAACCTTGGGTGAGTATAATGAGCTCAAAGGAAAATAAACCAATGGATATGAGCCAGTTTTTGATGAGCACTAATGACCTACACAGGGATATAAAAATTCTGAAAGATAAATTTCCAGAAAAATTTGAAGCTGCTGGATTTTCAGATTGTGGTCATTGTAAAGGGACTGGAATAAAAGGTGGTGTAGACATCAATTATCCATGCAAAATTTGTTTTGGAGTCGGATTCGTTGGATTCAAAGAGCTTCAAGGCGAAGGCATTTGTCCTGACTGCAATTCTACAGGTAAGAAGTTGCAGTATCAGAACCATGTTACTGAATGTGAAACATGTGACGGTTATGGCAAACTATCCTGGGTTGATGCCATTAGAAAGGGAATAAGTCTGGAGAAAATAGGATGGTAGGGATTTATGACGATGCATTCGTAGATTACCTGAAAAGGAATCTCGGTGATGTCAAAATAACAAGCAAAAATATTGTTGTCCCCTGCATCTATTGTGAGTTTCCAAAGAAGAAAAACCATTACCATTTACATATAGGATTACACGAACCAATTTTTCATTGTTTTCATGGCGGTTGTGAAAAATCTGGAACAATCAAAAAGCTGATCAGCAAGATCCATGGATATGATATCTCTGGAAAATTTGTTGATAAGAAGCATTTCGAGAGCTTGAAGCAGCGTAAGCTGGAGAAGGTCGAAAAGATATACAAAGATTTTGTCCTTCCCCCACTCGAACAGCAACGATTCCCAGTGAAAACAATGTACATGAAAAAAAGAATGAAGTTCTTAGACCTGCCTTTGGAAAGAGTTGAAGGCTTGATCTTTGATGTGGATTTGTTTTTCAGCTCAAATAAAATTTGGGTAACGGATAAACTGGCAAAGCTAATGCCGTTTCTCCAGAAAAACTTTGTTGGATTTCTGATGAAGAATGGTGGATATGTTCAATTTAGAAACGTCGATAAAACAAGCAACTTTCGATTTTATAAATATGAACTCCAAGATACACCATTTCTGGATTATTATATGATTCCAGGCCAGAATCCAAAATCCAATAGGATAGTTTTAGCAGAGGGACTTTTTGATATTCTTACAGAACGATATTTTGATCACATGGATATCGTTAAGGATGTCAAGTTATATGCATCAGTCGGTTCTGCAAGCTACGTTAACCTAATGAAAAGCTTAATTTTTCATGAAAAGGTGTTTACCCCAACTTGGATATTCTTATCAGATCGGGGTATCCATTTAAATTATTTCAGGAAAATCAAGCGAAAAAACCCATATTTATTCATTAGAGGCGAGTCTTTAGTGTATTATAACAAAAATGGTAAGGACTTCAATGACACTCCAGTAAGCGGAGAGAAATTCACGATATAGCGGAGGAAGATATGAAAAAGGATGACACATTACCACAGGAAGAAAAGTTCAGAGAGATGTTTGAAATGACTTTGGAATCTGATCATGATTACACAGGAAGCCTTGACGACATCAACTATTTCGGGTTAATATGTAAGGCAGCTCAGGGTGATTACATGAGAAAGATTTTCAACAACGATATTGTCATGTTCAACACCCAGTATGAGGATGAAGACGCGGTTTTGATTGTCGTCCAAATACCATTGAATCTAAACGATGATGATGAGACTGCAAAGCCCACCAAATTCGTTGCTGGCAGAGTCATGAAAATGATATTCTTAGCTGAAAAATGTCTGGTTCAGTTGGACGTTTGTGACACGGACAAGAAAAGCGAAGAGAAATTTGTATATATCAAAATGATCAAAAAAGTTGGAGGATGAAGATGAACGGTAAAAAAGCCAAACACATTCGAAAACTTCTTGCAGCTGGAAACAAACCACTTCTGGATGCATTAGTTCAGAGACATGGGGAAGATGTTATGAACCAATCCTTCAAGTCTCTATATAGAAAAGCCAAACGGCTATTTCAAGATGTAAGAGCGAATAGACCAATTTAAGGAGAATCGTATGGACACAACAATTGTTTTAACCAGCGACCTGTATGAAGAGTTCTTTCAGTGCATTTCAAACTTGAGAGATATCTGTACTGATGTTATCATCAAGGATAGCATTATCCGTCAGAGAACAGATGATAAAAACTCAATCTTTGAAATGGATCTGACTGATCTTTTTAACGAGCAGGTTACAATTCCCATCTCATATTTCAAAGCCAAGTTTGACCTCTTCAAGATTTTCTCGGGAAAAGAAGTCACCATCAAAATTCACCAAGAGGAAGCTGAGGATGGTTCAATCGACTTCGGTCAAAGCTGGTATGAATTAGCTGACGATCTCAGTCGAATCAAATTTGATTTTCCAGATATGAACTTCATGCAGAATGAGTTTGTAACTGAGGAAGAGCTCGATGCAATCGTCACCTGTACTGACGATGACATCATTCTTGAAACTTCAATTGAGAAGACCATTACGGAAAGAATTAAGACGGTTACGACCAATTTCCAGGCACATTTTGTCAAAATGGACTTCAGTGGAGACACTTTGTCAATTGGGGCTATCGATCCAGCAAAGACGAATCGTGTGTTCTTTCTGGAGAATTTGAATGTTGAGATGAACTTTGACGAACCACACTTCGCAAACATGACCCGTATCCCGTTTCTGATTAATCACGATACCGCTTACGCATTCAAACTGTATAAGCAGCCTGATGAAATGGTTACTCAGAACAAGATCACCACTTCTATTGGTGCAGTTCCTATATCAATCTACTGCAAATCCCAATTAATGGCAGAGGATGAGTAATGCAACCATCGACATTACTATCCTACTATCCAACCTATGCAATATTGGATGAGGCGCGTTCTTTAGTCGGTAACCCAACCAACATCAATTTCTTTATCGATCTAAAGAACGTGCTCCGTGGGATTTACATGAAACACGCAGTTGAGAATATTGTTGAAACAACTCGGCGTTCAACATACGCAGATACTTCGATATTCTCATCTGTGATAAGTTTCTTATCTTTTCACAAACTATGGGCGTACAAGCGTGGTGTGCAAGTCAACTTTTTTCTATTCTTTGAAAGTGGTCACTCGGTTTATCACTTGAACATCGACAAGACTTATAAATGTTCAAGAAAGATTGCATCTATTTATGGTGTTGATTCAGTATATCAAGAGGAATTCTTTGAAATTCTTCATGCTAATCTTCAACTCGTTGAGAAGGCCTGTAATGGTCTGCCAAATGTGTATGTTGTCCGACTGCATAATCTGGAATGTGACTTTATTCCCTATTATTTATTGACACGTGCTCAGTTCGGTAAAAATCCTAACCAATTGAATATGTTGTATTCTAATGACAAGGATATGTGGCAAACCATCAATGACAGGACATTTATCTTTTCAAAAACTGGAAAGGTCAAAAATCTGTTGACTCCAGGTAATCTTATGTCAAAATTTTTGAAGAGAGAATGTAAAATAGATGACTCATATTTTCCATTAGTTAAGGCTATTTGGGGAGATACTGGAGATGATATTGATGGTGTAAATGGCGTTGGTCCCGCCAATATCATTAAGATTTTTCCAGAGCTCAGAAATATGATTGGTCCAATGGAGGATGTTTACGATAACATTCAAAATAGACTTCCAATTTTTAATGTGATTCCCTCAAAAATTGAGAACAAAAAACTGAAGAGCGTAGTCGATGCAGAAATAAATGATGGACTGCTGACGAAAAACCTCAAATTGATCTCTTTTGAATTACTATCGAGGGCCGTCGATGACCCTATGGAATCTAAAATGAATGATCGGAAAGATCATCTAAGAAAGCTTATAAATGAAAAGGAGATCATCAAGCTGAATGTTATGAGCGACACACTCAAACGATTCAATGTGACGCTAGACGAGGAAGCTCTCAATTCTATATATCATTTATAAGAGGACCAAAAAATGTTAAATCAAACTGAAGTCTTAAGATATGTAAAGGATAACTTGGCATTTCCATTTCATACAATTGAGTGGGATGATGAAAAGATCCTAGAGTTCATCGACGAGAATACTCGAAAAGAGTTCAGTTACTACATACCACAGGTAAATCAGTTCGTTCCAGTGAATACGGACCTAGCCACCAATAAAGTTCCAGGATCTCAAAATAGGTTTTACATCGTTGAGCCTTGTGGCCTAGAGATTTACAATGTTGTTGAAATGTATATGAATGGCTCTAATTATTACATACATGGACACCCACCACTTGGAGCACTTTCACATGGAGAAGTTCAGAATTGGGCTGCTGCCGTTGAACTGTCTATGACAACAAAGCAGTTCAGCTCTTTCGACTACACTTTTGAATTCACCCACCCAAATATAATTCGAATTTCTCCTTCGGGTGTTGGAACCCTTGGTACGGTTATTCTGGAATATGAACGCGAACAACCATCAGACTTATCAGGTGTTCCAAATGATCTTCATATGGATTTCAAGAAGTTGGCTTTGGCGGATGTCATGATCGCTATTGGTAGAATCCGAAAGCGATATGGCGGCGGAAATTTGCGTACACCGTTTGGGGAGATTCCACTTGAATCAGATATCTTCGACGAGGGAAAGGAACTCAAACGTGATCAAATAGAAAAACTCGAAAGACTGTTCATTCCTAACATTCATTTCGAGCACGGTTAAAATTAAGCCGCGAGGTCTGGCGACCAGATAGGGCTCCAAACCCTTTCAGCGGGGATCGAAACCTCGTCGCGGTGCCACTTTGGGGGATATATTAATGGCAAACTTAATATTGGAAAACGAAGATTTTGGTAACGAGGACTATCTAGATGCTTTAAAAGAAAGCCATTTAACGGAAATTGTTGACCCTGTTGATATTCTTCTGTTTATAAAACGGGGTATGCAATCCGACACATTTTGGGATAGAGCTACGACTGGGGGTAAAGTCACTCTTGTGGTTGGTGCTGGAGTTTTGGCAGGACTGATTATCACCTCTGGAGTTAAGGTATATAAAAATTATCTTTCAAAAATTGGTCGTCAATGTAAACAGGCAAAAAACAAAGACGAGTGTATGCAAAAAGCCAGAGAGAAAGCTCAACAGTATAGGATAGCACAACTTCAAAAGGCAAAGGCAACCTGTACAAAATCGAAAGATCCTAAAAAATGTTCATCGAAAATAGATTCTGAAATATCTCGTTTAAAATCGAAAGCTTAATCGGGAGGTACATTATGGCTGTAAAATCAAGTAAAGGTCCGATAGGACCTACTGGACCCAAAAACGGACGTGGAGTTGGCAACGGACGTGTAATCATTACAATGGAGGAGAAAGCAATATGAAACCTTCAACAGGCGGTGGACCATGTAACGACTTTATACCAAAACCTGGAGGTCCTGACCCATTACCATTAAGAGGACCACATTGTCCAGGCCCAGAACCTTTTGGGCCTATAAGATTTAAAAAGCCGCCCAAAGGCTTTTAATAGGAGAACCGCGAAATGCAATATATAGGAATCGATCCCTCGTATTCTAGTACGGGGCTTATAATTTTAGATGAAAATGCTGAAATCAAGAAGCAAGAGACTTACAAATTCAATAAGAAGGGTACCGATACCGAGTGGAGATTGATTCAGGTCAAGGAAAAACTGATTGATCCTGTTATCAATATGCACGATGGAGATATCATTAAGGTCTGTATGGAAGGCCCTTCTTACAGTAGCCGTGGAAGTCACGTGCTACAAATGGGAGCTCTGAACTTCTTCATCCGCTACTGGTTCAGAGTTTCGGGAGTCGACTACACAGTTAGGACTCCAAACGAGCTCAAAAAGTTTGTCACAGGAAAAGGTAATTGCAAAAAAGACCTGATTCTGTTGAAAGTATTCCAAAAGTGGGGAGTCGAATTTTCCAGCGACGACCTAGCCGATGCCTATGGATTGGCACGATATATATTGGAGGAAGACGGTAATGGATAAGATAATTAATGCAGTTTTAGAATCCAAGGGGTTTGACGAAGATATCGAAACCAAGACTCTCAAGAATAAATATTTTCGTGAAGTTCTATTCACAACACCAAATCTTCAATTGGTTGTGATGTCTGTCAAAGACGAAATTGGTATGGAAATTCATGAAGATACAGATCAGTTTATTCGCGTTGAGGGTGGTAAAGGAACAGCCGTCATCGATGGGAGAGAAATCCCATTACAAGATGGGGTCTCAATCATCGTTCCAAAGGGATCAAAACACAATGTTGTGAATAATGGAAAAGAGGATCTTAAACTTTATTCAATATATTCACCCCCACATCACCCAGCTGGCACAGTTCACAAAACCAAAGAGGACGCTGTAACAGCCGAAAGTCTGGGAGAAGCTGGTTTCGAAAGAAATCCTAAAGGATGGGATAAAAACAGCTTGAAGAAATACATGAATACCTTCACGAAGAGGATGAAGGGTGGTGTCAAAGCTGCTGGTTTCTTTGATAAATGTGTTGAGAAAATCAAAGATAAAGTTGAGAATCCAGAGGGTTTCTGTGCATCCTTAAAGGATGAGGCATACGGATCAACAGGCTGGAGAGGAAAGGATAAGTCCCCGAAGGAAATATCCAAGGATATCAAAAAGGCAAAATTCAAAGTCGAAGCTGAAGACGCAATTAACGATTATTTGGATTTCATTTGTGAAAGTAAACATGGTGGAATCATACATGATGGCGCTCCATTACCAAACGAACTTATCACTATGTTGGAGTACGATGAAAGGCCAAACTGGATCGGTAGATGTTTTCGTATGCATGAAGGACAGCCTGGAGTCATAATCAAATGCTTACAGGCTGTGAAGGAATATGCTGCTGCAAATCCATTCTATCAATATCGGATTGATCGATACATTGATAGGATTATGAATAACTGGGAGAACCAAAGCTCAGAGCCTTACCCAACTCAGAATCCAGATGAAAGGGAAATGAATCTCGGAACTACAGGAAGAACCTATGCTCAGGGATATTCGAACATGGATCATGAGGAGCCTGGAATCGTCGAAGCTAAAGATACGCCGTGTTGGAAAGGCTACGAGATGGTTGGTTGGAAAATGAAGGGTGGAAAGAAAGTTCCTAACTGTGTACCAATAAAGGAAGGTGAAGAAAAGGAAAACAAGCCTTTGAACAAACCATTTCGAACTCCTGGTGGCCCCAAGAAGTTCGCAGTATACGTCAAAAACGACAAAGGCAACGTTGTGAAGGTTACTTTTGGTGACCCAAATATGGAGATCAAACGAGACGATCCTGAACGAAGAAAATCTTTCAGAGCCAGACACAACTGTAGCAATCCAGGACCTAAATGGAAAGCCCGATATTGGTCATGTTATCAGTGGAGAGCTGGAGCAAATGTTGCTGAGTCAGAGGAGTTGTTAAAAGAAGATTTTCTGGCTATGATGAAGCAAAAAACTCAAAAGATAAAACTGATGTGCAAGAGTAAGTATCCAGAAGACAGAGCTCAACGTAAAGCCTGTATCAAAAAATATAAAAATGAATTAATCAGGGGCATGGAAAAGAAAGAGGCTCTTGGAATGATCTCAAAGGTTCCTAATCATGGATTGACAATGGATACCGAATCAGGACAGCCAGAAAGTCATAAATATGATGAAGATCAAATAGATCCAAAAACTGAGCCTGAATGGAGCGACTTTCATTCTGTAAGGGATAAGAATCAATTACCATCGAAAGACTTTGGTGAGTCTGAGGAAATGTAATGACAAAATCAGATTTCGTTATTGTCAAGCACGAGGCCAAAAGAGCTGGTCTACATTATGACTTTCGGTTTCGTAAGCCACGCTCTAAAATGTGGGATTCCTTCGCGGTCAGAAAGGGCGTTCCACTGAAACCTGGAGAGAAGGTTCTGGCAGTAAAAACCACTGAACACACTGAAAAGGACGCTCGTCTAGTTGGTGTTCTTGCAAGTGGTTATGGAGCTGGAAAATTCACAATGGAAGATGAAGGCACATGCGAAATCTTAAAATATACAGACAAACATATATCGATAAGACTTAACGGAAAAAAATTTACGGGTGTTTACCATTTGTTTCGAACACCTCAAAACCGCAAGCAAAAAGATTACTTCTTATTTAAAGGAAGGGGGTGATCACCGCCACCACAATCAGAACTTTAGACTCGGAGAAGTCTAAGATATGAATCGTGAATTAGAGAAAACAAAAGAAAACAAGGAGATTACATTATGTTATTAGAAATTGGTGATTACGTATGGTCAAGCAAAGGTTGTCGTGCGCAAGGTCCTACGGGTGGTCGTATCATCGACTTTACCACGTGGAGAGACTATGATGCAGTCAAGGTCCGTAAGGCCGACAAATCGGTTCGCATCTTCCTGACGAAGAACCTGACGAAGATCCACCGCCGTACCTTTGAGCGCCGTACTGGTGTCAGCTCGCTGCCTCTGAAGGTTAAGAAAGCAGCGTAAACCAAATTTACTAGGAGGGTATCATGAAAAACTGTGTCGTTTTGAATGGAGATTACACGTTCTTAAATATGATTCATTGGAAAAGAGCTATCAGGCTCTGCATCCAAGATAAATGCGAAATTGTTAAATCTTCTGATAACGTATTGAGGGGTGGAGACGGTACAGTGGTGATGAAAATCCCTCTAGTTATTCGGTTGATCAAATTGGTTAGAATGGTATACAAAAACCGTGTACCATATAGCAAGAAAAATGTCATGATCAGGGATAAGCATACCTGTATGTACTGTGGTACTCACAGCAAAAAGCTTACAATAGATCATGTTATTCCACAATCGAAAGGCGGCAAGACAAGTTTCGATAACTGTGTTGCCGCCTGTCGAGACTGCAACAATTGGAAGGGAGATAGGTCACCATCTGAAGCAGAGATGTACCTAACCCGCCAGCCACATACTCCAACTATCAGTGAGTTTTTCATGTTAAAGGCTAAACAGCTGAAAGTACATGAATACCTGAAAGAGCTCGGAGTCTACTAAACCGAGAATGAATTTCATATCGGTTCAAAAATAAGAATTTGTGAAAAAGCGAGACGTTTTTTAAAAAATTAGAACAAAATATAAACTCAAAAATCAATTTTGGAAGTGGGGTGGAGAGACGCCAAGCGCCTCTGCGACCCCACTTTTTTTTGTTCTAAGGAGAATGAATGAAAACTGTTTACTTCAAAAAGCTCGATTCCCGAGCAGTAATTCCTCAGTATGCAACATCCCATTCAGCTGGTATGGACTTATATATTATATTGAACAAACCGCTGATCATCGATCCAGGAGAAGTCATCCTATTAAGTACTGGACTTGCTATGCAGATGGCACCCAAGATGGAGGCCCAGATAAGACCGCGAAGCGGATTATCAATTAAATACCCCAACTATCTAGCAAACTCTCCAGGAACAATCGACTCTGATTACAGAGGCGAAATCAAAATACCTTTTGTCAATAACTCTGCGACGATGGCAGTATTGGGGCATCATGATCGGGTTGCACAAATGATATTTTCTCGTCTTTTAACGATAGAGATAGAGGAACGAGAAGAGTTAGAAGATACACAAAGATCGGATGGTGGATTCGGTCATACTGGAATGCACCTAATTACACAGGAGGTAGAGTAGATGATATTAGGCGACAAGTCATTACAAGTCTTCAAGGGAAGATACGCTTTCAATGATTCGGAAGATTGGGAAGGATTATCGAGACGTGTTGGAGGAGGATTAGCAAGCGTTGAATCCAATTCCAATCTTTGGTCAGAAAAATTTTCAGAAGTAATATATAACATGCTTTTTCTTCCAGCTGGAAGAACACTCAGAAACACAGGTCGGCCCCGAGGAACCCTTTTGAACTGCTTCACATTGGGTATAGAAGACTCAATGAGATCAATCGCATATCAATGTGCAAAGGCTATGATTCTATGGTCAGAGGGCGGTGGGGTTGGATTCAACTTTTCGAACCTTCGTCCAGAAGGTGCAAGCATTGTGCAGAAAGGTGGAGAGTCATCTGGACCCATTTCATTTCTATCACACTATGATGGTGGAGCACAAACAATCAAAACTGGTGGTGATAGACGAGCAGCAGCGCTAGGATTAATGGTCGTTTCTCACCCTGATATTTATAAGTTTATAGGAGCCAAGAGGATTGATGGGCTTCTTGAAAACTTCAATTTATCTGTTGGAATTACGGAGGATTTTCTAGATGCCGTTGAGCAAGATGACGATTGGGATCTAAGATTCAATCACAAAAAATATGACACAGTTAAGGCAAGAGAATTGTGGGATCACATTATGAATTATATGATTCTATACGGTGACCCAGGTCTTATCAATTGGGATAACCTACGAAGCAACAATTCATACTATTACGCCAAGATCGAATCCACAAACCCATGTGGAGAGGCACCACTATCCAATGGTGAAAGCTGTGATCTTGGTTCTCTCGTATTACCAAACTTTATAACAGGAACCAAAAACACCAACTGGGAATTGATGCGAGAGACTATCCACACCGCTGTCCGAATGCTAGATAATGTATTGAATGTGAATCGTTATGCACTTGATGAGAATAAAGATATGTCGATGGCAGGGCGAAGGATTGGGATCGGAATCATGGGATTGGCGGAATATCTATTTGCCAAGAAACTTCGATATGGTTCAGAAGCAGCTTTAAATTCTATAGAGTATCTAATGAGAAAGATTAGAAATTATACCTACGAAGCTTCAATTAAACTGGCAGAGGAAAAGGGATCTTTTCCAAAATTTAATCCCGTTGATTATATGAAAGCTCATTTCATTAGATCACTGCCAGCAGCTATCAGAGCTGACATTCGAAAATATGGAATTAGAAATGTCACGACAATGGCGATTGCACCGACAGGAACCATCTCTCTAATTCCAGAAGTCACCAGCTCGGGCGAACCTCTACCATTCAAGGCTTATGTAAGAAACGATAGGATTGGTGAGAGAGCCTACATTCATCCGTTATATAAAGAAATCCTAACAAAAGAAGGAGATACACCAGACTGGTTTGTAGATTCTAATGATCTGACACCCACCGATCATTTAGAAACACAATCAGTTCTGCAAAAATATACAGATGGTGCCATATCAAAGACGATAAATGTCCCCAACGAGACAACACCCGAGGAGCTCAGTAGACTCTTATTGGAATATATGAGAGATCTCAAGGGTGTCACAGTTTATCGAGATGGCTCCAAAGAAGGTCAAATATTAGTTCCGATCACAGACAATGAAGCACGTCAGGCGATTGCAGATGAAAATGTTGATGAATCCCCCGATGAAGAAACCGTAACATGCTCGTCTGGTTCTTGTGAACTATAGGAGGACATTATGCAGTTAGATTCAAAAGTTGAGGAACTATTAGCCAACTTTAAAACTCAACGAGATGCAATACAGGATATGATTAATGAGGTAGATGCATTAAGAGTGCAAGTAGCTCAATTATTTCCAGAAACAGTTGATGCACGAACTCGGAAGTTCCTCGAAGAAAAGGTCAAAACAATGGTCGGATTCTACAATGTTCTATTGGATATGAGGAAAGAGATATCCAAAAGCATTAAAGATGAATTGGATGTGCGAAGACGCTTAACTGATGAGGAGCTGGATCTTGAGGATATAGATGAACTGTTGGATGTTGGTGCTCTGGCGAAGAAGGTCGAAAAGTTCGCAGAGACAAAGACCAAGATTCAAAACAAACGTATAGAAGATCATCGAGGAATGGATGAACTGGCAGAGAAAGGCATCGAAGTTCCTGGTATGAAAGAGCTCAAAGAATTAGAAGAGGGAGAATAACAATATGACAGAGAAAAAAGAAAAAATCGTCGAGGAGATCAAATTCGATGAGGAAGAAAAACAAGAAACAGATGATACGTCTCAAGCAGCAGATCTTTACACAGACCTTTCAGCGTTTCTTGGAAAGAAGATGGAAATCGTTCCAGATCAAGGGGTTAAGCTGTTTTTACCCACTGGTATAGATATCGTCGATGCAGCATTGGGTGGCGGATTTCCAGTGGGGGCTTTTTCTATGATCACTGGAAATCCTGGCTCGGGAAAGAACATGTTAGCCACTAAGGTTATTGCCGCTTCACAGAAAGCTTTAGAGGGAAATCTAATGGCAGCTTTCTTGGATGCAGAGGAAGCAATGACCAAAAATCGAATGGCAATGCTTGGTGTTCGAAACCCGATGTTAGATCCTTACAATAACCTAACTGTTGAGAAAGTATTCAGATTCATCGAGGGGATTGTGTTATTCAAGATCGCTCGAAATCTTGAAATGCCATCACTGGTTGTTTGGGACAGTATTGCCAACACTCTGTCCGAGAAAGAGCATGAGGTTGAAGATGTGAATCAGGTCATAGGATATAAGGCGAGATTGCTATCCGCCATGATTCCAAGAGCTTTGGCAAAGTGTGCTCAAAATCAGATCGCCATCGTTGCAATCAACCAGTTGAGAGACAAACTCAAAATGGGTCAATTTGCTCCAGCCAATGATCTGAAATTTATATCTCAGGACAAACAGATTCCAGGTGGAAATGCTATCAAATTCAATGCATTCCATTTGATCGAAATGAAGGTTAAAAAGGTCATCGATCCAGCTAAGTTTGGATTCGATGGAATAGTATCCAAGTTCAAAGCGGTCAAGAATAAACAGTTCACTCCAAATATCGAACTAGAGATCGTTGGAGCTTTTGCAACTGGGTTCTCAAACTTTTGGACGAACTATCGTTTTCTCAGAGATAATAAGAGGTTAGAGACTGGTGCTTGGAATAAGTTGGTGTCTCTTCCAGAGAAAAAGTTCCGAACCAAAGATGCACACGGACTGTACAAGACCGATGAGGCTTTCAAGGCAGCTTGGGACGATTCAGTCAAGGAAACGATACAAGTAGAAATCATTGATAAATATACCCAAGAGGCTTAAAAAATACTTCTCGTTTTATATTTTTTCAAGAACAAATTATAAAGTATGGTGAACAGTCACAAAAGTTATTGCTGAGAGGATATAAAAATGAAAAGTATTTCGGAATTGTTAAAAGATTACCTAGCGAATACGGTAAAGATGATAGTGGATCGACCAGATGACGTCGATGTAAACGTTTCTATATCCACTAAGAATGTTATTGTTCAGATTCAGGTACACAAGACGGATTGTGGGAAAATTATTGGTAAGAAGGGGCGAACTATCGAATCTCTAAAGATTATCAGTGCAGCCATTAAGAACACTAATTTTCCACGAGATGCAAGATTAGTTAGCATCGAAGTTCTTGAAGACGAGAACGATAGCTACAACTATTCAGACTAAATAACATTGGAGGATAAAATAATGTTGAACAAGTTATCCAAAGAGTCTAAAATGCAGATTCTTGAGAATTTTTACGGTTTGGACTACGTATTCTTCAACAAACCACTCAAAGAGTTGGATTATTGCTGCCCCGCTTTAGCTGAGGAATATGTCAATCTAAAGGGTGCTCTCATGTCCGTTTTTATCGAAATGCTGAAACTGATGGAACACCAACCACCTCTACAAGAGGATAAGGTAACTGTTGCTAAGGTTCGTGAAAACGCATCCAGAAGTGCAGACAGGTCTAGGTTTGCTGCATCCAAGCTTATGCAAACGGAAGCTGCCAAGGAAAGCATCAAGGATTCTCTCATAGAAAGTATGGCCATGGAAACCGAAGAAGAAGTCGACCCGAAAGTTTTCATAGAATTCCAGATTCAAACGAAATCTTACGCTCTTGCTGTTGACAATCTGATGTTAGCAAAACCGCTTAGTGAAGCCAAGGATGTTCAGGCGATGCTAGATTTTGAAGGCAAGCTATTGGAAGATTCGTATAAGATTCTCCGTGACGGTCTTTGTGAGTGTGCTCTGATAATTCTCGACGACTAATGTGTGATTTATGGCAAATGAATCTAGTAAATATGCGAAGCTTTTAGAGTACTTAGAGCACCACGAAAATCAGGTAGCGGTAAAACCAAAAACGCCACCAAAGAAATCAAAGAAAGTCAAAGAGAAAAAGCCAGAGCCAGAAATCAAACAAGACGATGCACGTGAACGGGTGAAGAAACTAACAAAGGAGATGATTAAGGATTCGGAAAGTTTTTCCTTCGTCCCTCCTCATGTAAGAAAGAAATATCCAACTGAGGGTTTTAACGTTAGACTTTTTGAAGAAAAGCTAGTTAAAAAGTTGATAGAAGATCATAAGAAGCTTCAGAGTTATGAAAGGCCTTATATTTCTGTGACCGAGCTCTTTAATTGTTTAAGAGCTTGTTATTATTATCGGAAAAAATATTCTATCGACCTTAAAAAGAAGTTTAACTATCCTTATTTATATATAAGAAGAAAGGTTGGTGATGCAGTTCATGAATCTATTCAAGACGTTTACACGTTTGATGAAGTCGAAAAGACGGTCATCAGCGAAAAGTATAACGTCAAGGGTCGGATTGATGGAGTTGATGAGATATTTGTCATTGATTTTAAACCTTCCGAAACCTTCCGAGATTCAGTTGATCAGAAACATTATGATCAAGGTAACATATATGCAACGATCTTAAACACCGAATATGGTTATTCAATTGAGAAGGTCGTGATTGTATATTATCTTCTGAGCTTCAAAGATATGCAGGTCTTCTCAAATAAAGTTGATCTAGATAGAGGCTTAGAATTTTTAAAGCGCGGAAAGCTTTTAAAGGAACATTTGGAAAACAGCATTGTGATAGATCCTATAGGAGCTACCGAAAAAGAGTGTCGCTATTGTCCATATGTTAAGTATTGTCAAAAGGATGGATACAAGAAATTGGCACCGCCAAAAACAAAGGTTAAGGAAGAGTCAAAACCGACAAAAAAGATAGAAAGTCCAAAACCTAAAGTGAAGAAACAGAAAAAGAAAATTAAATACAGGGATATAGCTGACGACTTTCTATTATAACGAGGGTGAAAAAATGATTGTAATATTTCCATTACTAGTTAGCAAAAATGTTAACACCAATTTAGTTCAAGGAATGGCAGTCACTCTTGAACAATATATCGCTGCATATGCAATTTCTGATTTCTTTGTAAAAACCAAAGAATTCAGCAAATACTACGACTACAAAATCAAGGCTGGAAAGCTATATCAAGAGTCTAAAGCAACATATTTTGATATTGATCCTGCTACAAGATTAATCCTTGAAGAGCAAGAGGCTCTAGGAGAGGTAATCGTTGATCCACGCGGCAACCCAGTTAAATCAGGAAGAGGGGGAAAAGGGCGTCCATACGGAAGACCTAAACCTAAACCTAAACCTAAACCTCAACCTAAACCTAAACCAAAGAAACCAAATATCGATGTAGATCGATCCGCTGGAGAGACAGCAGCAGAGGAATACCTAAGAAAGAAAGGTGTCGCGGGAATAGATCCAGAGGAAGAGCTCCCAGAAGCAGATCCAACACAAAGGGGAAAGAAACTAGATCAGATTGGAACTGCTATGACAGCCGCACAACAGGCAGCAGATCACCTACAGAACTGGAGACGCGGTAAGGATAAAGGCGGAAAAGAACCCATCAAAAAACCTAAATTCACAAATGCTACAATACAAGGTAGATCCATTAGTTTGGAACCAACTTGGATCGAAGTTCAACGACCAGATCAACAAGGAACCAGCAGATTGGGAATCAAGGTTATCCCGATGATGATTGAAGGATTCAACATCAAACACACCATTTCAATGGACATGCAAAAATATTTGGTAGGAACGTTCATCACCCAAATAGGCAGAAAAATCATGCGTCTACTTTATCGTTTTATAGATAAATGGACCTTCTACGGTCAGAGACCTCGTGGTGATGTTCGACATGACATGTTCTACGCAAGAACTGGTCATGATGGCCAACCATTTGTTTTGTTGGATAAAAATGATGATATACCTAAAGTTTTCTTTTCACAGCCACAGAACATGTTAAAGCTGTGGAGAATGTCTTGGGGTAATCTCCTAATTGCAGATGATGCCACTAAAACTGTCATGTTCTGCATGAAAAAATATAAGGGTATGTGCAGCAATTTCACATACTCGATGCTATTCTCACAAAGCAAAGAGATGGCCAGAGTTTTTGAAGATATGGAAGATGCTAAGAAAGCAACCAGCTCTTTGTTCCGATTCAATAAAAAGATCACTCAACTCGGAGGCAGAAGATAATGAATGATACAGTTAATTTATACTTAGAATCTCTATCCGCCCAAGAACCTGAGTATATGACAGAAGGTATTAAACAGATCGCAACTTATTTCGATAAGAAAGATCTAAAAAGAGCAACTGAGGAGCTTCACCTATACCTAACCAAGAATGATCAAAATGCAAGAAAAAGCTTTAGCATGAAGGTCAAGAGAGTTGGCAAGGCACCTAAATATAAAGAGGTTGCTCAGTATGCAAACAACGTCAAGAAAGATCATCCTGAAATGGGCGAATCGGCTGATTATGCCAAAAGGGTTATAAAAGGACTTTTCAAAATAAGGGATAAAGCCAAATTGGAAATTATGGCAAATGCGGTTGCAGCTTCTGCATTCGTCAAATCCAAGGGAAAGACCAATCAAATGCAAAGAGAGACGCAAAACGTCCTCAAAGATCTCAAAATGAAAGTTGGAAACATTTATGACCTTGGTATGGATCAGGATGTAATAGATAAAGACACATACCAACAAATAATTCAATCTCAGAGAAAATCTGAAAGGGTTGAACAAATTATTATGGTCGTGCTCTTGTCTATTCTTGTAGGAGCATTTGTTTTTGTTGGGGTTGTTATTTGGTCTATAATAACCAGCAAGCTGGTGGCATTTTTCATTTTACTGATAATCACCATGCCGCTGCTCACACAAGTTGCTGCAAATTTTGGAGGGTAATATAAAATGAATGAAGCTATTATAGAAAATTATCTCGGCAATCTTCAGGGATTTGAGCCTGAATACATGACTGAAGGTATTCGTGAGTTTTTCGGTAAGTTTGATAAGGTTGCACTGAAAAAGACTGTAGAGAAAGTGCACAACGCTTTTCAAAAAGGTGATGGTCGAGCATTTGATGAAGTTGCCCAAAAAACTGCCAGAATGACCAAACTCCCAAAATACCAAGAGGTCAACAGCTACATGGCAAAACTTAAAGAGGAACACCCAGAGGTAGAGAAGTCTTCCGAGCTGGCAAAGAAGGTAATGAGAAACACTTTCAAAATCAAAGATAAAGCCAAGCTTGAGATCATTGGGGCTGCACTGGGTATGACAGCTTGGGTTAAATCTAAAGGTGGTCGTTATGACACAATGAAAATGACGCGGGATACCTTAAAAGAGGTTCATACGAAGACAATGCATATTTATGACACTGGATTCGATGATTATGAAGCCACCACTCCAGAAGAAGAAAAAATGAAAGAAAAGCTTCAGTCACAAGCTAAAAAGCAGGAAAAGATAGAAATGATTATTGTTGGAGTTATTCTTGCTGTATTAGCTGCTGCAATCATATGGGCTGGAGTGACAATATGGGGTATCTTAACGAGTCCTGTCACAATAGGAATCGGAATCATCTTTGTTTGGTTGATGGTCCTATTTAAATCGCTTCTATGGGTGATTGGAATTGGAACACCCGTAGTATTAGCAGTATTGGCTTTCATGAAAGCTAAGGGGTAATCATGACAGAAGAAAACACACAAGAAACCACAGTCGAGTCCAACGTTGAGAGGTTGGAACTGTATAGCGACAACTATCCGTTGACGCTTCCTCTCAGGATCACAAACTTTGAAAACGAAGCTCACTTTAAAAAGTTTGTTAAAAATTGTGAATTGCTGGTAAGAAGATCAAATGAATATTCTTCTTGGAGAAACTATATTATTGAGATCCTTGGACTTAATACGTGTCATATAACAGATGAACACATCAGTGAAGTAACAGTTGAAGTTCACCACCACATTCCATCATTATTTGCGGTGGTCTCAGCAGTTGTTAATCGTAAGATAAACAGTCAGGAGGAATTCTGTTCCTTCGACATAGCGAGGGATGTTATCCAACTTCATTTTGAGAATCGAATTGGATATACCGTCCTTATCAAGTCTATGCATGAAAAGTTTCATAATGGATGTCTGGAAATTCCAATAAATCTAATTCATGGAAATTACAACTATTTCATTCAGCATTATGGTGGATATCTAGAAAATGACGAGCTGGAAAAGATCAACCAAAGGATTCAAATCAATCGACATACTGTCAGCTGGTCAAGAGATAATTATCCATCTGCCATGAATGAATAAGGGAGTTTTGATATATGCCAACTATAGTAATAGATAAAGAATCTGAAAATTTTAAAAGGATGCCCATTGATTTTGAAAGGATGGGCGAACGGTTTAAGACAGAGAACGAACTGTTTACGTTTCCAGATCCTAATCTCAGAACTCTCGAAGAGAACCTCTTTTTTCTATTGAGAAATGCAACGGAGTTGGTGTTCAAACCTCGATATAATTATAAGCCAGAATATCTGAGCTATGATGTTTATGGCACTCCTGCACTTGGCCAAGTCCTGTTGTTTGTCAATAACATTGGATCTGTTGAGGATTTCTTCAATCTGCCAAAGATTGTAATCCCATCTCTAGACGCCATTACAGCAATTTTGACAGATATATTTCCCGAGGAGGAAATTGACGACTTAGAATCTATTGCATGGTAGGAGACCAAAATGAAGATAACTGAAAACTTTTTGCTCATAACTGGAGCGCCAAACATCTTGAACATGTCGAGAAATGAGATCAATTCACTCACGTTAGAGGGTAATAGCCCAAAACATGTATACGTTGCTCTCGAATTGAAAAAGAATCAGATCCGACATAAAGGCCGCGACAAGATCCTTGAGTATGTCAAAAACGTTAAAGTAACCAAAGATTTAGATGTCTTGGTTATAGATCAATATCCCCTAGTCACAACCTACAACAGAAAAACAAACTCCAAAGTCATCAATCTTGCTCCATTCAACACGAAAGAGTTAGGTCGAGTCTCCTACAATACGCTATTTGCAACTATGCTTTATGCATATACGTTTGAATCATTGGTGACTGGAAAACTGCGTATTCCCGATAATATGATACAACCCATATCCAGTTTTTGGTTTTCATTTTTTGTTCAGGTCTTTGGAAGGGATTATGGAATGACTGGTACGTACTCTTCAAAACTTCCAGGATTGAAGTTTCTAATAACTTTATATATCCTTATAGCATTCTTTGGGAGAAAGCAGGATCGATCAACATATAATTTAGCAAAACGGTACAGTGGGTATTATTTTGATGAAAAACTTGATGTCTTAAATAGACTCGATTTATCTAATATCCGTGGTTTTATAACGGGTTTGAGCCAAATGGAAGTCATGCCAGGATTCAACGTTATCAAATTTACGACTAAGGTTCATCAGATGTTTGACCTACAGATGCTGCCAGGATTTGAAGATCTATCCAGGTTCATGTCTCTAATTATGGTGTCAAGCATGGGAGGTCAAACAATAGCTAAACCTTTCATTTCAAAATATAATTTGAAGGTTTATGTTCAATTATTGAGTTACATGGAAAAACGTCTTTTTTAAGGAGGATTGAATGGATAAAGGAACAACTCAAAGATTATATGGAAACTATAGAGCACAAGTTGTTGAAAATAAAGACAAACAACAATTTGGTAGGGTGCTCGTTTGGATTCCAGATTTAATGGAAAGTGTTCCGAATAATCAAGGAATTTGGGCGCGTCCAGCAAACAATCCTCTTGGCGGCAGGAATATCCAATCTGAATCTAAGGATAACTATTATATGGGAAGTTCGTATATCCCTAGGAAGGGCGCTTGGGTATGGGTATTCTTTGAAGCTGGCAACATTAATAGACCATATTACTTTGGTGCTTTAGATTTAGAAAACACCAAGGTCCTACCCGAAAATCAATTAGGAGCAAATTATCAAGATAAGTGGACCTTATTTAAAAGCAATGCGGGAAGAGCTATTATTATATCCGATGATCCAGATGACGAAAGGGTTGAAATAACTGGAAAGAAGGCTCTTATCGGAACACCCCCTTCAGGTGACACGTTTTCAGTCTATCGTATAGAACAAAATATGAATACGATCCTGATTGATGAGAGGGATGGACAAGAAAAGATTCTTATCAAGACCCGAAAAGGAGATTTCATCCATATTGATGTTGATGACAGAGATCTAGAAATAAAGTTTGCAAATGATTTTCACCTGGAAATTGGTGGAAACGCATACATCAAAGTTCAAGGTGACTTACACGAAGTGGTCGGTGGAAATCGATACATCACCACGACCAAAGAAACAAATATATTCTCTGGACAAAGAATCAATTTAGAAACTGGAGATGAATTTAATAGAAAGATAGCCTCCCACTCTGTAGAACAAGTCGGAGGACAAAAGATAACAATCGTTGACAGCGAAATTTTCTTAGACAGTTCTGGAGGGCAAAATATAGTGGGGGGAGGCAATATTAATATAGTAGCGCCAATCATAAATGAGAATAGCGGAACACCAACCCCAACCCCATCAGTTACAATCGACACCAAGTTGGGGAATGCTGCACAACCAAAAGGAGATAGGGATACATAATGGCAACTTCAGCAGAAAGAGCAATGACTAAACTATTGCTCGACAAATACAATAAATCCATAAAGCCAGTGCAAAATGCATCTAAAGCCAAGTCATCTCAATTTTCTGGTATAAAGAATTCCATAGCAAATATTAGTCCAGGAGATTTTACACCAGTTAGTGATTTTCAAACAGCGACTGACACAGCTTTAGATGATGCCTTTAAGAGCTCTGCGTGGTTAACGGCAGATGATGCAGCAGATAAGATTCAAGAAATCCAAAACCAATGTGACTACTTAGGCCAATTGGGTATTGTTCAGGCTATCGATAAGATGGCAAGCGGTATTGCATCGGAGGCAATTGATGCTGCCAAAGCTGCAATCGATGCTGCTAGAACTGGAACTGGTTTGTCAATGCCAGAATTTGATATCGGGGAACAACTCAGCGATTTGGTTAATAAGGGAGTCACGGCATTAGAACCTGTCCGAAAAGAGTTGAGTGGAACTGTTGATGCAATTTTGGAAACTGGAAAGGGAGTTCAAGCAAAAGCTTCCGAACTAGTATCTCAAGTCGGTGGAGCAGTAAGTGATGCTGTAGGTTTAGCTTCTAAAGGGTTATCAACTTTAGCTGGTCCATTGAAAGAATTGGATAAATTAATAAATTGCGTTGATACAATTGGTGGAGTTGAATTTGTTACGGAAGCCGATGAGATGATAGATGCATTAAATACAGTTTATGATGAATTGGGAGTAAAGGATGATCCAGCACAACGTGATTTTGGTGAGTTTGATTCGGATGGATTCTTTTCTACTTTGGGTTTAACCTCAGATCAACAAGATAATATATTAAAAGCTGTTAATATGAACGACCAATCAAAAAATAATGCACAGGCTGTTGTTACAGCTGCTAAGAAAAAAGCTTCCAAGGCAGAGGTTAGTGAAAGTTCACTTGGAGGAAACACCACAGAAAATATTTCAAGTAAAGTATCTACAGCGGAGGAAAGGGCTAAAGTTGAATTCGAAACTTCTGAAGTTCCATCGGGTGCACCACCAGAGCCAGCCGAGCCAACACCAACACCAGTCAAACCCGATCCTATTGCAACCACTGTAGCTCCACAGCCAACTGGAACACCATATTGGGACTTCTTTGAATATCCAGAAGGTGTCAATTTACCTGCAATGACAGAATATTTAGCATATGATCCTGGACAGAATGGGTTTCCAGAAATTCTTAAACCATTGTTCAAAAAAGTTCCAGAGGGTGAAACGACCAAATCCTCCACAAATAGGCTTCGTCAAGGGTTTACAGTTGTATCGACTGTGGTTACAGAACCAGGACAAAGCGATCCAGACTCTCCAAGTGGGGTCGTACAATGGACTAGGATAGAAATTGCAGTGGTAATATATCTATATAAGGATGGAGAGGCTTACGATTCTGGATTCAGTCAATATGCTCAAAATACTTGGGAAAGTAAAAAAGTAGATCAAATAACTTATAAAACACCTACAACTTTTGGGTTAAGTATTCAGATTCCAAGAGTCGTAGCACAAGCAATAAGAGATCTCACGGAACAATGGACAGTAGAGCAAGTTGAATCATTATTATAGGAGGCATAAATGTCAGCAAATACACAGAAAATTGAACAGCTAATTAAAGAAGCTCCAGACAAGAGTGCAGCTCTGAGTCTTAATATTGATGCGGTTGA
>JAAUYK010056612.1_pt1 | contig 23923 bp, 22 predicted proteins | sample 7278021 | NCBI WGS metagenome assembly JAAUYK01 (sample SAMN14350223, study PRJNA611818) | marine sediment metagenome | isolation source: surface marine sediment (1.8m) | place: French Polynesia: Moorea | collected 2018-08
AGGGGAAATAAGACCGAAAGGTGGGCGTAAGTCTGTCTTGAGGCATTCCCCCGTGAGTTCAGAAGCCCCAACTTCAACGAAGCCTTAGCGGAGTAAGTTGGGGTAGTTCACCAATGGTCTCTTGTTTCTGTGGAGTCATCTTTGGTTTTTAGCTTATCTCTTGATTTTCAATCTCGTAACTTTTCCAATTTTACTCAGAATCAGCAGTCAAATAATCCAGAAAATCACCACATTCATTAACTCCCATCTGGTCTACTTACCTATGGTTATTTTTAGTGGCATCATGGCAACATTTGGTAGTCAGTGGCCATTATTTGTCAATGGTCAAACACTGACCAATGATTGGGGCTATTTCACCTACAATTTATTCGCCTTCATTATTGGCTATCTGCTGTTTCTTGATCAACGTTTAGGTAAAACCATTAATTCTAAATTACGATGGTGGATGTCTTTATTTCTAGGCAGTTCAGTAATTCGGTTGGTTCTTCTCGGCCAGTATCAACTAGAAGGCTTTTATGGTGGTTCTCAATTAGGACGACATCTAGTTTGCTCCATAGTGACTGGAGTTCATACCTGGAGTGCAATCGCCTTTTTTCTGGCGTTAGCTCATCGCTATCTAGAAAATACCAATACAGATTTTTTGATTTACATGAAAAAGGCTTCATTACCCTTCTATATACTCCACTATCCTATCACTATAATTTTGGGTACATATATCAAACCACTAGGACTTGGGGTTTTGCCTGAATTCTTGTTGTTGTCGGTCTTAACTATCATTATAACGACTCTTGCCTATGAATTTCTCGTTAAACCTTGGCCTGTTGCTCAATCATTACTAGGACTCAAATAGTAAATTGACTGCTGACTGGTAGGGGTTTAGCAATACTAAACCCCTACGGATAAAACTAACCTTTGATCTGGGGACGACTAACAGTAGTTGGAAAGATTTGTTTAAACATAAATTGACGTTCTTTGGGTGATTTTGGTCCAAAGTTCCAGAGACTTTCGTAGAAGAAGAAAGAAACACCAGCAAACTTTTGATTACGGGTTGCTTTTACTTGGTCGTTGATACGCTGCATAGGAACGGGACGACCTTTTAAACCGGATAAAACCCCAACAGCGAAGGGGATACGTGCTTTCGCTTGTCGAACTTCGGGTTGATTAATTTCCCGTTGAAAATCTACCATATTTTGTCGATAAACTTGTAAGATTAACTCTTCAACGAGTCCTTTTCTTTCCCAACCAGACCAGTCTAAAAGAAAACAATTTTTTGAGAAGGTTTGAGGGTTAGGAGAAACAGAAACCATAATATTAGGTTTTACTGCTTTAACTGCGGCAAAAACTTCTCCCATATATTCGGTAATTTTTTTTGCTCTCCAGTTAGTCCATTCTGTCCAAGCTGCATTTTTAGCTAAACAATTATTACGTCCCATTTTTAGATAACTAGGTGTAGCCGGTGGACGTTTTCCATTATGTTCTTGTTGATAAAGTTGCACCGTAGCATCATCATAACCAAAGTCAAAGGGAATACCGAAATGATCATCAACTTGAATACCATCAATGTCGTAGTTAGTAACAATTTCGATCAATAAATCTGTTAAAAATTCTTGAACTTTAGGGTTAAAAGGACTTAACCAAACTCTTTCATGGGTATTGCCTTCTAACCACATTGTGCTGTTATCTTGTCGTTTAGTTAACCAGTCTGGATGACGTTTTGCTAACTCTGAGTCTTTGGGTGCCATAAATCCAAATTCAAACCAAGGAATAACAGACATTCCTTTTTCATGACCTTGTTCAACGGTTTCTTTAAGAATATCTCGACCCTGTAGGCCAGGTGTGGGGTCTAAATTTTTTCCGACAACGGATTGAGCAACTTGAGAAGGATATAAAGTATAACCCCAATTCCAAACTGTAGGATACAAGGTATTAAAGTTAAGTTGAGAAAGAGTATTAATGCTTTCGGTTAGGGTTTTTGCGTCAAATAAAACTTCACTATCAACATTAGTCAACCACACTCCTCTAATTTCTGCTGGTTGCTCACGAGACTGGGCAGAAAAAGGAAGAGTAAAGGGAATTAAGCTTAAATAGATACCAAAGCAAACTAAAAAAATAATCCAACTTTGACGACCCCAACGACTACTAAATTTAACCAGTGCATTAGCACTTTTATCAAATAGGTTTTGTTTCATAATTTTCAGTTCAATTATAGAGCGGTAACAAAAAGGAAACAGAGGGTAGAATCTTCATTCTATAGCACTACGCATTGCATTATGGTTAGGACAGGACTTGATGAAGATTCCTCCTATTTCCGAATGACAGTTAAATATATGAACAATTTACTCACTAATTTTTCTACTGATATAGGGATTATTACTATTGCGCAACAGTAGTTAGAGAGATTTCTAGTACCTTCTATGATAATTTTTATGTCAAGAGAGGGGCTACTTCTGAGCATCGAATCGAAGTAAACCTCAATGTGTCTTATGTTATGATGTCGCATTGTATCAGTTTTATTAGCAAATCATTTCTATTGCGCAACAGTACAACCCGAAACTACGTCTACAGGGAAATAGCGTTATAAATAATTACTATAAACATGAAATTTCAAGAAATCGTTGAAAAACTAGGTTCTTTAGTCACTGAACATAGTTTAAGCACTGATAAAGATAATAACCCCGATATTATAGGCGTTGCTGCTGTTAGTGAAGCCCAAGGAAAACAGTTAAGTTATATTGAAGGTCCCAAGTTTGCTGCGATGGTTTCCAAAACGGCTGCCAGTGCCTTGATTTTGCCCCGTGACGAAGGTTTACAGCAAGAAGCCACTCAAAAAGGTATTGCTTGGTTAGCTACCCCAGAACCCCGTTTAACCTTCGCTCACACAATTAAATTATTTTATAAACCTTTTCAGCCAAGCCCTAATATTCACGAAACCGCAGTCATTGATTCCAGTGTTACCCTGGGCAAAGATGTTTATGTTGGGCCCCATGTCATCATTCAACAGGGGGTAAAAATTGGCGATAATGCTTGTATTCAGGGTAATGTTGTCATTTATCCCGAAGTGAGTATCGGCGATCGCACCTTACTCCATGCTAATTGTACCATCCACGAACGGGCGCAAATTGGCAACGATTGCGTTATTCACAGTGGTGCCGTTATTGGTGCGGAAGGGTTTGGCTTCGTTCCTACCCGTGAAGGGTGGTTTAAGATGGAACAATCCGGTTATGTTGTCCTGGAGGATGGGGTAGAAATTGGCTGTAATAGTGCCATCGATCGCCCGGCTGTAGGAACCACTCGTATTGGCCGTAACAGTAAGATGGATAATTTAGTGCATATTGCCCATAACTGTCAAATTGGAGAAAATTGTGTCATGGCCTCTCAAGTTGGCTTAGCTGGTGGTGTTACCTTAGGTAAACGGGTGATTTTGGCTGGACAAGTTGGTATTGCAAACCAAGCAAAAATTGGGGATGGTGCGATCGCAACAGCACAAACCGGTATTCCCAGTGATGTGGCCGCCGAGGAAATAGTATCAAGTAGTCCGGCTGTTTCCAATAAGTTATATTTAAAAGCATCTGCAATCTATAAAAAGCTACCGGAGATGTATCAAACCTTGAAAAGGTTACAGAAAAAATTAGAAGAATAAGTTATCTCCTGCCTCCTTCAATGGGAATATTAGATAAGGTATTAACAGAAGACTCTTACAAGAGAATGCTTTGCGGTTACAAGCAGCTATCAAAAAAGCCGGTGGTGTTAGTCGAGCCATTGATATTGTAGAACAAGCTGTGTCTACTAGGAAACCTGTTATTGCTCAAAAATAGTAATAAAATAAATAGAAAATATGCAATCTACAAATGCTCAGACTATTGCCGATCAACCTTATCTAAACTTACTATCAAAAGTAGATTTTAGCCCTATTTTTATTATGGGAGATCATCGCTCAGGGACTACTTTGTTATACAAAACTTTGGCGGCAACAGAGTGTTTTAACTATGTCAAAGCTTACCATATTATCAAATATGACGAACTTCTGTCTAATCATCTTAATCATACTGAAACTCAGAGGATTGAAGAATTAGCAGAACAGTTTAAATCTCTTGGTATTAGCGATCGCACTATAGATAATGTTATTGTCACACCAGAATTACCTGAAGAATATGGATTTATTCTTAAGAATATTGTTGATGATGAGTCATATATCACTCCTAAGAATTTACTCGTTTTTCAACAGTTATGTAAAAAAATACAATTAACATCCGATTCCGCAAAACCTTTATTACTGAAAAATCCTTGGGACTTTCCACAATTTATGTATGTAAAGGAGATTATACCTAATGCAAAATTTGTTTTTATTCATCGTCATCCCCTTCATGTTATTAATTCTAAATTAAAAGCCGTACGCATTTTGCTTTCTTCTTGGAACCCCTATACTGCTTTAATTGCTCAGTGGTACAGAACAATATTTAAAAATCCCTTTCAACGCTATTTATACCAACTATTATATTCTCAATATTTCAACTTAGGAGTACGTCGAGTTACAGAAGAGTCTCTAAAATCAACTACATATTTTTTGCAAAATGTTGACTCATTATCTAGTCAAGATTACCTCTCCATCACATATGAAGATTTATGTCAAGAACCACAAAAAACTATCGAAAAAATTTTAGACTTTTTAGGATTAGAAGCACAAGAAACTTTGGATTATCAAAAATTAATCAAACCTCGTCCGATTAATTTATTACCAGAAGTCGAAAAAAACGCTCAAAAAATTCGTCAGCAATTACAGGCTTATTTTACTTATTATAACTATAATTAAACAGGAATAATTTTATGTCATCAGTAGAAAGAAAACTCGGTTCAGTTGAAAATATTTTTCATATCATTCATGAACTTGGCGGCATGATAGATGTTAATATTGCTCGCATTGAAGGAGATATACAGCCTCATATTTTACAAAAAGCACTCTTATTACTACAAAACCGTTATCCTTTGCTTCGAGTTCGTATAATTGACCTGGAGGATGGAGCTTATTTTAGTTCTGAAAATATACAAAAAATCCCCTTAAAGGTTATGACAAAAACTTATGAAAATCAATGGTTAGAAATTGCTGAATCAGAACTACACCAAAAATTTTCTCAAGGTTTCAATCCCTTATGTCGTATCACTTTACTTAAATCTTCTTTTCGGGATGGTATTAGTGAAATTATTGCTACTTTTCATTATTCTATTGCCGATGGTTTATCTTGTATGAACTTTATTGATAATCTCCTAATTTATTATCAGAAAATTGTTAGCCAAGAAGAAATATCTAATCCTAGTAGTTTAGCTTTTCCTCCTCCAATAGAACAAAATATAGATAAAAATTCAGTAAATTATAGTCAAACAGAAGATACAAAAAATGAAGATTCATCAGATAGTCTAAGTCCTAAATTAATTCTCGAAAATGACGCTAAAATTAATGAAAGACGTACCCATATTATTAACAGAATCATTGACTCAAAAACTCTTTTAAATTTGAAAGAGCAATCTAGAAACCAAAAAACAACAATACACGGTGCTTTATGCGCAGCAATGTTGTTGGGAACCAAAACAATTTCAAATTTTGAAGAACCGGTAAATTTATCTTGTAGTTCCAATATAAATTTACGCAAATATAGTCAACCAGAAATTGATATGAATAGTTTTGGTTGTTTTGTTTCTAGCGTAGAAAATATTTATACTTTAACAAAGAATATAAACTTTTGGGATTTAGCTAGAAACTGTAAAGAACAAATTGAGCTTAATAAAAACCAGACTATTAATAATCTAATTAATGGTCAGAGATACGCTAATTTTAGTAAATTAACCCTGGAAAAAATGTTAGAGCAAAATTCCACAGGACGAGTTAAAACAATGAACATTTCTAATCGTGGAAAGTTTAACTTAGCCAAAAACTATGGTCAACTAAAAATAAAAGAAATTTATTTTACTGTGGGACAACATATTTTAGGACCTTGTCTTTGGTTGGGTGCAGTAACTTTTCATGACAAACTATGTTTGAGTTTTGCCCATGTCACCCCTTTAATCAGTTCTCAAACTATGAATAATTTTGCTGATAGTGTAGTAAGTATTCTAGAAAAAGTTACTATTGGAGAATCTTTAAGTAAGGGAAATGGATAGTATCTCACTATCCATTATTGAGTTTATCGAGAAGTCATCTCCAAAACACGCTGATGTTGCGCTCGCTCTCCCTTAACAACCATTTCAACCCCTCCCTTGGGTCCCAATAAAGCACCCTTGCGTTTGGGTAAAACCGGTTGAGAATCAGCCATTTGTAATTGCCAACGAGATAATACAGTGGTTAAGACCAGTTTCATCTCGAACAGAGCAAAGGCCATGCCAATACAGCGACGGTTACCACCTCCAAAGGGTAAATATTCAAAAGGAGTAAATTGACGTTCTAAAAACCTTTCTGGTTTAAATTTGTGGGGTTCAGGATATAAATCTTCTCGATGATGGGTCGAATAAATGGAAGCTCTAACAAGGGTTCCTGGTTCTAAATCATAGCCCATGACTGGTAAGGGTGACTTGACCAGTCTGTTTAAGGTCGCCAAAACGACTGGATACATTCGCAAGGTTTCAGAACAAACAGCGTTCAAATAGGGAGCGCGAAAAATGGTGTTAGGGTCGGGGTTTTCCCCCAAACTATCTAATTCTTCCCTGAGTTTTTCTTGTACTTCTGGTAGATGATGAATCCAATATAAGGCCCAAGCTAAGGAAGTGGCCGTTGTTTCGTGGCCCGCAACTAACAAAGTCATCAACTCATCCCGTAATTCTTCATCTGTCATGGGTTCCCCTGCTTCATCCCTAGCAGCCATCATCAATGATAAAATATCGGTGCGAGACTCATCAGGGTTATCTCTACGTTCTTGAATTTCAGCGTATATTAGTTCGTCAACTTCTTGTCGTAACCTGAGAAAACGTCCCCAAGGACTCCATTCCCCTAAATCTTTTCTGAGGATGGGAAACAACAGCATCATCGCCGAAACTAAAGGATTTATGGGATTCATAATTTTGAGCAGTTTTTCATTCAGTTGCTCATAAAGTTGTCCTTCTTCTAAACCAAATACTGCTTTCAAAATTACCTTAAAGGAAATAGCTTGCATCGACGGTAACACAGAAAATGGCTCATCTATTTTCCATTCACCAATCACTTGTTCAGTAATCTTTTGAATTAGTTGACCATACTCTTGCATTCGTTCCCCGTGAAAAGGAGGGGTTAACAGTTTTCTTTGTCTTTGATGAGGCTTACCTTCTAAGGCTAACATTGATTGCCGTCCCAATAAAGGTAATCGAATACCTGCTGGTTCCCCAGAGTCTAACTGCTTGGGAGTGCTGTTAAAAATAGTTTTAATTCCATTAGGGTTACTAATAAATACTTGGGGTTTAAAGACTGGACCAATTTTTAGAGTAAAAATATCACCATAGCGTTTACTACAATCTTCAAGATATTTAAGGGGGTTGGTCAACCATTGATATGTTTGTATCCAGGGATGAGTTTTTGGCCCATTTGGTAGTTGATATTGAGTCATTTGAGTTAAACTGAAATTTATATCTTATTATACAAAATTCTCTCAAAATGAAATTACAGCAAATACTTCAAGAAAAACGAGAAACTATTTTCAAAATTGCTGCTCAACATGGTGCATTTAATATTCATATTTTTGCTTCTTTTGCTAGAGGGGAAGAAACCTCAGATAGTGATATTTGATATTGATTTTTTAGTAGAAATGGAATCAGGAAGAAATTTATTAGATAGAATTGGTTTGATTCAAAACTTAGAAGATTATCTGGATTATAAAGTTTATGTAGCAACATTTCAGAGTTTATGAGACTATTTTCGAGAGAAAATTATTAAGGAGGCCATTCCTTTTTTAGCAATTAATAATTATTCGGTGAACAATTTAAAGAATATCTAATTCTTCTTCTGGTTGGTTCATTTCTTCTAATGTTTGCCATCCAGGTTGCCATAAAGAACGATCTTTAAATTGTTGTGCATTGATCCAAAAACGGACATTAGCATCACAAGAAGCTACCATTTCAGCAAATACAAACTTACCTTGATTTTTGCGGTTAACTACTTGAAAATGTCGCCATCCCCATGTCTTTTGTTTTGCTGTCCATTTTGAACCTAATAGGTGAGGAAATTTTTGCTTTTTGGCCATTTTTTTAGTCCCGCAACAATCAAAGATATTTTTTAATTAAATAATATTACTCTAATTTTATCATGATTCAACCCATTAATGAACAAATAACAGGAGAAAACAAGAAATTTCTCAAGTGGTTAGGGGTTATTATTTTAGTCTATTTCCTCATTGTTGCTGTTACTTTAATTAGTTCAGGTTTTAAGCTAAGTGTGGGAGAAAAAGCTGAAGAATTATTTACTTTTGCCACTAATCCTTTTGCTGGTTTAATTGTCGGAATTATGGCAACTGCTTTAATTCAATCATCGAGTACAGTTACTTCAATTATAGTCAGTTTAGTTGCTGGTGGACTGCCTGTCAATATTGCTGTCCCGATGGTAATGGGTTCAAATCTTGGCACAACTATTACTAATACTATTGTTAGTTTAGGTCATATTGGTAACAAGGAAGAGTTTAGAAAAGCTTTTGCTGCTGCTACTATTCATGACTTTTTTAATCTGTTAGCTGTACTTATTTTTCTACCTTTAGAAATAAGGACACATTTTCTAGAAAAAACTGCTTTATTTTTGGCTCAATTTTTGAAAGGGAAAGATAGTCCCGATTTCAACGGATTTAATTTGATTGAATTTATTACTGTTCCTGTACTTAAATTTATGAAACAAGTAACAGTAAATTTACCACAACCTTTTGATGGTATTTCTTTAATTTTGATCGGAATCATTATAATTTTTGTTTCTATTTTCTACATTGGGAAAATACTCAAAAGCTTACTAATCAATCAAGCTAAAGGAATTTTAAAAACTGCTATGGGCAAAAATGCAGTTGTGAGCATTTTCTTAGGAACAATAGTAACTATTTTAGTGCAATCTTCTTCTACTACTACCAGTTTAATGGTTCCCCTAGCAGGAATCGGTTTATTAAGTTTAGAAGAAATTTATCCCTTTATTTTAGGGGCAAATATTGGCACTTGTATCACTGCATTATTAGCAGCAACTGCTGTTAGAGAAAATGCCATCGCATCTTTAGAAATTGCCCTAGTTCATTTTCTATATAATTTCTCAGGTGTTATAGTTATTTATGGTATTCCTCTGTTAAGAAATATCCCCATTTTCGGAGCTAAAACTTTAGCTTATATTGCCAGTGAAAAAACTTATTTAGCTTTGGTTTATTTGATAACTATTTTCTTCTTATTACCAATCATTATCTTAAATATTAGTTTTAGGTTCAATTTAAACCTCTAAATTAATGGCCAGCTATTATACTAAGAAAAGAATGAAGAATGTTGAATTAGGGAACAACCTAACCTAAAGAGACTTCTAAACAACAATAAGGTGGTGTGTTGAGGTAAATATGGCCAATAGTGTCAATAGAGTGTCTAAAGCTTCTGGTTTTAGACAGAATTCGGGATATTCTAAGTATAAATCTCCTAAATCCCGCAATAAAAAAGTAACAAGAAATCATTCCCAGAAAAAAGTACAAAAGAAGGTATTTAATCCTCTTTTGAGAGGATTATTATGGGGGATTATCTTTGGTGGTACTGCTGTTTGTTCAGCCACATTTGGAGCAACTGTAGCCTTATTTAGTCCCCTTTCAGAACAGATTTTACCCCTAACCCAAAAGATAACCAACCCTTGGACGGACACCACCGAAACCCCTGAGACGGAGGAAAGTGAACCCGTCGTTGATAATACATTGCTACAATATAACTTGTCTCGTCCCATCAATCTTCTGGTCTTAGGAGTAGATCGTGTGTTAGATACTCCCCCAGGAAGTTTAGAAGGCTTTGGAGGACGCAGTGATACAATTTTAATCTTACGCTTCGATCCTGCGGATAAGTCCGTTAAAATGCTTTCAATACCCAGAGATAGTCGTGTCCATATTCCAGGGGTGGGTTACACTAAAATTAATGATGCCAACGTTCATGGTGGTCCTAGTTTAGCTGCTAGAACCCTGAGCAAAACCCTCAATGATGTGGCCATCGATCGCTATGTTCGAGTTACTACTGATGCGTTCACCGAATTAGTAGATTTAGTGGGAGGGATAGAAGTATTTGTCCCCTATCAGATGGAATATGAAGACAAAACCCAAAACCTAAAAATTGACTTACCAGCAGGGAGACAAATTTTAAACGGGGAACAGGCCGAACATTTTGCACGTTTCCGCAAAGATGCTTATGGAGACATTGGCCGAGTACAACGACAACAAATATTACTCAAGTCCCTACGTCAACGTCTAACTAGCCCCACTATTATACCCCGTATTCCCCAGGCCATGGGATTAGTAGAAAAACATCTCGATACTAACCTTACTTGGGAAGAAATGCTGGCCTTGGTTAATTTTGGTCGACAAATCGAGCGAGATAAAGTACAAATGGTGATGTTACCCGGTCGCTTTAGCCAAGAAGATGAATTTGACAACCGTAGTTATTGGGTTATGTCAAGAAGAGGACGGGATAAAGTTATGGAACAATATTTCGGGGTGAGTCCTCAATGGGAGTCTGGTCCTCGTCGTTCCCCTAACCGTGTTAGAATTGCTCTACAAAATGCTACTGATGATCCTGGCCTACTTAACCAAGTTCGGGAATATTTAGCAGAACAAGACATCCGTAATGTTTATACAATCAAAGACTCACCCCAATTATTACGAGAAACAGAAATTGTCGTCCAAAAAGGGGACTTTGAAGCGGCAAATTACTTGCAAACAACTTTAGGAATGGGTAGAGTAGAAGCATCTTCTACAGGAGACTTAGACTCTCAATTGACCTTGCGTATTGGTTTAGATGCTAAGGACATGATCTTGGGAGATAGTTTCCTGAAGACTTCTCAACCGTAATCTGTAATGATAAAGTCAATTAAAGCCTTATTTTTTCCTTTTTTAACCCTAACTGCTCTAGTTTTAGTAGCCACAATTTGGATTTTACTAGATGCTCGTCCCGTTATTGCTCAGGATAACACAGTCAACTACACCTATGGTGATTTACAACAGCGAGACTTCTCCCATAAGGACTTAGAAAAGGGTGTATTCGCTGCTGCAGATATGCGAGAAGCCAATTTTGAGGGGTCAGATATCTCCTATGGCATTTTTACCGAAGGAATACTCTTAAAGGCGAATTTAAAAGGAGCTAATTTAACTTCATCTCTACTCGATCGCGTAACCTTAGATTTTGCTGATCTCACTGACGCTATTTTAGTGGATGCGATCGCTACTCGGACCCGTTTTTATGATGCGATCATCACAGGGGCCGATTTTACAGATGCAGTGATCGATCGCTATCAAGTTTCTTTAATGTGCGAACGGGCCGAAGGGGTTAACCCGGTGACTGGGGTTGCAACTAGAGATAGTTTAGGGTGTCGTTAACGAAGTCTCCAACTCACCCACCCCTAACCCCTCCCAGGAGGGGAACGGATAAGGAAATTTTACCCAATCGTAGGGTGGGTTAGGTGCTGATTTGATTTTGATAAAAACATGGTAAGTTTTTCTTTGCACCGTAACCCACCATTTACCGAATAATTAATAATTATTAATTGCTGAATAGTTAATCTTAGAAAAAAGAAGATCAAGAGCCGGTTTTTGATTCAATTTTCAATGCTTCTTCTCTAGCTGCCTTAAATTTTGGTAGTGCTTGGGTGAGCATTTCATCATTAGCTGTTAAAGAAAGACGAAAATATTCTGGAATTTCTTGGGGAGTTCCAGGGAAGACAAATACTTGGTAATTAGTGGCTAATAATTCTGCAAAAGCACCATCATCTTTCCAAGGAGATTTAACTAATAAAAAGAAGGTTCCTTGAGGGATATTAACTTCATAACCCATATTCTGTAATTCTGTTACCATACGATCCCTTTTTGCTTTTAATTTATCAAGGTTCAGGTCTAAGTTTTCTAAGTCTTCTAATGAGTATTGCATCAAAGCACTGGGAAAACACCAACCAAAATATAGACTTTGTAATTGCTCAATGAATCTTCTTATTTCGGGACGGTTTGGCATAGTTTCAGGAAGAGCAATATAACCGATTCTTTGTCCTGGGGCCATCCAAGTTTTACTATAACCATAAACTAAAAAAGAATAAGGATAAAATTGGGTTGGACTCGGACATTCTTGGTTATCAAAGATAATACGGCTAAAGGTTTCATCGGAAATTAAATATATTGGTTTACCATAACGGTTAGAAGCTTCAGTTAATATATTTGCTAATTTTTCAAAGGTACTTGCAGAGAAAATTTTTCCAGTGGGATTATGGGGTGAATTAATTAAAATGGCGCGGGTTTTTTCTGTAATAGAATCAGCTATTTTTTCTAAATCTAAATCAAAGGTTTTAGCTTTTACTGGAATACCTATAGGATTAGCCCCTACTAACTGTATCATCTTACGATATCCCACCCAAGGAGGAAGATTGATAATAACTTGATCATCCTCTTCAACTAACATTTTTAAACAGATTGCTAAACCGACAACTGTACCATTGGTCATAAAAATATCATCAGGTACAATAGATATACCTCGATGTTTCTTTAATGCTTTCGAGGCAATTTCTTTCGTTTGAGGTAAACTTCCTTTATAGCCGTACCATCCTATTTTCTGGGGAATAGCATTGTTTTGTAGGGCTTCTACAAAGCCGGGTAAAGGCATTTCATGGGAGTCTCCTAGTGTAAAATCAAGACTACCAGGTTCGTTTTTCAGACTCATATAAGTTGCTTTTTTATAAAATTCACCTATAGGAGTTTGAGATTCAAAAATCTTGAGTAATTTAGGGGCAATAAGATGGGGAAGAAAAGCGTTTTTTTGATTCATTTTTTTGCTTTAATAAAGGAGACAAAGTGATGGTTCTATTTTTTTAGCTATCTGTATTTTAAAATTTGTTTCAAGTTAGTCAACAGTTACAAAAAACACATCTAAATAATGAATTTAACATTTTTACCTGCTCATATCTTAGCAAAAAGAATTCGTGAACGCCAAGTTTCTTGTCAAGAAGTTGTCACAGCTTATTTACAGCGTATTTCTCAATATAATCCTCGACTAAACGCCATTGTCACTTTAGATACAGAGCAAGTTTATCAACAAGGAAAAAAGGCGGATGAAACTTTAGCAAAAGGTGATATTATCGGACCTTTACACGGTGTTCCCATAACCATTAAAGATAGTCTAGAAACTCAGGGACTGAAAACAACCTGTAGTTATGAACCTTTAGCTAATTATATTCCCCAAAAAGATGCAACTGTTGTTGCTAAATTAAAAGCAGCCGGAGCTATTATTTTGGGAAAGACAAATACACCTAAATTAACAGCAGATTTTCAAACCAATAGTCCTTTATTTGGTAGGACAAATAACCCTTGGAATTTAGATTATACTCCAGGAGGAAGTACAGGAGGAGGTGCAGCAGCGATCGCTGCTAGATTATCCCCTTTAGAGATAGGAAGTGACTTAGGAGGTTCCCTTCGTGTGCCGGCTCATTTTTGTGGAATTTGTGCCTTAAAACCTACAGAACATAGGGTTTCAACTTTTGGTCATATTCCCGAATTACCGGGTAATCCTCGGACTATTAAACATCTACAAACCGTAGGACCTTTAGCTCACTGTATTGATGATTTACTGTTATGTTTATCTATCATAGAGGGGGTTGATATTCAACAATCATGGGTAAGAGAATTTACTGAAATAATTGACCCCATTAAATCTTTAACATCTTTGCGTTTTGCGTGGATAAAAGGGATTGGAGACATTCCCAGTTGTTCAGAAACTAACCATGCTTTAGAAAGCTTAGGTTTATGCTTAACTGACTTAGGATGTCATGTTGAAAATAGTTCTCCTTCTAATCTTTATTTTAGTCAAAATTGGGAAATATATCAAACAATTTTGAGTTACGAATTTAGAGAATTTTCTCAAAAAGATAAATATGCAGGTTATAAAATGGCTTTGGAAAAACGGCAGATGATTGTTGATAAGATAGAGCAGTTTTTTGATAACTTTGATGTTTGGTTAATACCGGTTGTTCCTATTCCTGCTTTTCCTCATTGTACCTCTGGTAGTGACATAGAAATAGAGGGCAAAAAATACCCCTATCTTCAAGCAATTGGTGCTTATACAACCTTATTTAACTTAACAGGTCATCCCGTGGTTGTGCTACCCTTACAGCTATCATCTCAAGGTTTACCAATTGGTGTTCAATTAGTGGGAAAAAGAGGTGCTGATATGAAGCTTTTAAATATTGCTCAAAAACTAAGTAAAATCATTAATCATTTATCCTGTACCTTGGATCAAGAAACTAACAAATAATTTTGAGCGACTTGAGAATACCTGGTGTACAATTAAAATACTATTTAAAATTATAGATTTTGGTTGTTTTTAAGTGTGATTATTATGTATCAGACCGATGCTCTAAATGATCCGAAAAAAGTCCTCCCAACCATGTATGATCTCCCTAGTGAAGATCCAGAGGAACCCGGTGTGCCAGATCAATATCACATTCTACAACCCCGACTCCTTGAATACACATTTCATCCTGCTAATTATCCCCCAGATGAAGTATTTATTGCTACGGATATGAATCTTTATTATGATGTACGTCATACGGTTTGGTATAAGCGTCCAGACTGGTTTGCTGTGGTAGGAGTCGATCGCTTATATGAACAACAGGATATGAGGTTAAGTTATGTGGTCTGGCAAGAAGGAATTAATCCCTTTGTGGTGGTAGAATTGTTATCACCAGGAACAGAAAAAGAAGACTTAGGACAAACATTACGAAAAGCAGAAAATCCCCCTACTAAATGGGAGGTTTATGAACGCATTTTGAGAGTTCCTTATTATATTGTTTTTGACCGTTATAGCGATCAATTAAAAGTATTTCAGTTAACCGGAAGTCATTACAGAGAATTAGAATTAATTGAATCTAGGATCTGGATGGAAGATATTGGCTTAGGGTTAGGACTTTGGCAGGGTTCTTATGAAGGGATAGAAAGGCTATGGTTACGGTGGTATGATCGTAATCGAAATTGGATTTCTACCCCTGAAGAAATAGCTGAACAGGAAAAACAAAGGGCTGATAAATTAGCACAAAAACTAATCGATATAGGGATTGATCCAGAATCAATTTACAAATAGGATATATAACAATGATTAACACTTATTTATTACAACTATCTAAAGATGAATTGAGCAAACCTTTGAGTAAAAGAATTCCTTGTTCAATTGTATTTTATCCTACAGTTTTTTCTCTAGAAAAACCAGCGATTATCTATTTACATGACTGGAATAAATATCCTTATACCGCATCAATTTGTTCTCTAGGTAAAGCATTAGCAAATCAAGGTTATGTTTTTATAAGTTTAGGGATATATCGTCGGGGAGTAGAAGGTCAAATGATGGCTATTCCTGATAATGATATTGATGATATTGATCGAGGAATACAATATTTAAAAGGTAATGGTTGTTATAATATTATTCTTATAGGTGAAGGAATTGGTGCTTTAGGTGTACTAAAATATCAATTAACTAAAGAGGATAATGATATAAAAGGAATTGTCTTAATTCGTCCTTTCCATAGTTTAGATAATTGGCTTAAAAATAAAATAGGGGAAACAAGATATGAAGGGATATTAGAAAAATATGCACCTGAAGTCATAGAAGGAAACGAAGGGTTATGGGTTGATTTTAAAGTTCCTTATGTTGCAGAAGAATCTTTATTAATTTATCAATCTTATGAGTCTTGGTTATCTTGGTGGAGTCCTAATGCTGAAACAAAAATATCTGATTTATTGGCTGAAATATCAACCCCTGTTTTAGCAATTTCTCCCTTACAAGAAATAAATTCAAACAATATCAATACAACCATTAAACATCTAGATGAAAATGAAACAGTAGAAACAGTTGTTGATTCTTGGATCAATAAATTAGAAGTTGATAAGACAGCTAATTTTCAGTTAGATGCAACAGAAATGATCCCAGTTAATGAGATTATTTCTGTTAAAACATCTGATAATCGTTCTTTAATTGGGTTACTGTGGGAAGATGATAGATGTCAGGAAAATAAGACAATTATTATTCATGTTAGAGGAAAAACAGGAACCCCAATCACGGAACCTTTAACCTCACAAATGGCTGAAATTTATCTTAACAATAAGATAGCAACTTTAGTTATTGAATTACACAGAAGTGGTTATGGTGGTAGTCTGGAATCAGCAGCAGAAATGGATGTGGAAGATATTCATTCTTTTGTTCAATTTATGTTAAAACGAGGCTACAAGCACATTATTTTATCTGGGCAAAGTTTAGGGAGTAATAGTATTATGCGCTATTGTGTTCAACATCCTCATCCGAATATAAAGGCCATGGTTCATTTTGCCCCCACTCAAGATGCTGCAACTTGGTTAATTAATCATCTGGGTTCTGATAGTTATAATAGTTTAGTAGAAGAAGCACAAAAAGCGATAGAAAATGGTCAAGTAAATTTAGGTTTAATTGGGAAACCACCATACGATAAAATGCTGTCTCCTCATCGTCCGAATGCTTGGTTATCTTGGTGGGGTCCTGATGCAGATACTGCTAATTTAAAGACCATTTCTGAGGTAACGATTCCTATTTTGATGCTTTGTGGTAGTCAAGATTTTTTCAATGATCGAGAACGTCTTGATACCCTCAAAGCAGCAGCAATTAATTCACCCCTTACGGATATTATTTGGTATGAGGGATGTGGACATAATTTTGCTAACTTTGAACAACAAGCAGCGAATGATGTTGTTAATTGGTTAAAGAAATTGTAGCAACTAAAGTCAGAGTATAGCATAGGGATAATTTTGAAAAGATTAACATTTTTCCTACACTTTACCTTTTATTGAAAAACTACAACTATGATTGTTTCTTTGCAGTTACAAAAAAGACCCGTTTAACATTAGGAATATGACGGGGAGGTAATTTATTGATATACCTTCCAAAATGAGCATTTTCATCTCCAGGTTGAACCACTGATGCTCTCCAACCATGATCAGCAAATAGGGTTTCTGGTTCATCAAAACCAGAACACCAATGTTGTCTAATTTTAGTATCACCTTCTAATGATTTTCGGTTAACTAAGTCAGCAGCTATATAACTGTTTTTAGCACTCACATCAGAAATTGTTTTTAGGAGTTGATTAACTTCGATTTCAGTTAAGTAATATAACAAACCTTCTAATAACCAAATAGAAGGTTGATCTTGACAATATCCTGATTCTAATAATAAATGAATCCAAGGAAATCGTAAATCAGCTTTAATACTATGACAATTATTGTTAGGAGAAACATTTTGAAGTATAGTATTTTTATAATCTAAAACTTCTGGTTGATCAATTTCATAAATATGGGTATTTTCTGGCAAATTTAAACGAAATGCTCTAGTATCCATTCCTGCACCCAAAATAATGATTTGATTACACTGAGAAGCTGACCTAATTAAAAAATCATCAAAGAAACGAGTACGAACAGGTATATAGGGTCTTCCTTTTTGTTTTGTGATGATATTTTTCTTAGGATCTAATGCTAAAAAAGCTTCTTCTCCTGCTAATTTTCTCGCATAGGGGTCTTTAAATAGAGCATTTTCTCGTTCTGTTTCTATTGCACGTTCAGCAGCAATTAATAATGAAGTAAAAGGAACAAATTTTTTTATTTCAGACATAATAACTTAGTTTTTTGGGATAGTTTAAAATTCAATTAATTTACAGGTGTAAATGTTTCAACGGTAAAATAACTCAATTCAGATGCTTCATAATACACAATTCCTCGTTTTAGTAATTCATCATTAATTTGCCAATCAACTCCAATTAAAAACGATTGATTTTGCTCCACTATTTTGGGACAAGTGACGATAATATTATCGCCAAGGTCTTGTATTAAATAATCTTTATTCAATTCCTTGATTGATTTCCAATTAGTTTTTATTGGTTCAGAAATTACCTTGTCAGTCGTCATTTTTTGTAAACTTCCTATCCAGGTTTCATCAGCTTTTTTAAGTTCAGCATGGTTATTTTTATTTTGTTGAGTATCTTTATTATTCAAATATTCGATTCCAGTCGAACTATATTGTAGTGTTCCAGTTTCATCATATCGAAAATAACAAAGCACTCGTTTATCTTCATATCGAAATCCAAATTCAAAAATAAAGATTGCATCAGGTTTCACTATTTTAGAACCCCAACAAAAGGTACTATCTAGGAATAAAGCACTGGTTTGAGGTTTTTTATAGATACCATAATTCTTAACTTCATTAGTTCCATCACTATAAAATAATTCATCCTGATGGGTTATTTCACTTTGATCTTGATTCAGATGAAGATGAGTAATAACATCCCAAGTTCTAATCACTTTACCCTCTGGAGAATAGCGTTTTTTGCTTCCTTTCCAATCTCCAGTATGATAATTACAGAAATTATCCCAATTTTTAAGTTGTATATTCATAACATTGTTCAGATAAAAATTGTTGACTATATTATAGTTGATATAGATTTTTTAGGTATTAATCAATGACAAATCCATCCATTAGCGGATTATATGAAATTGCGATCGGTATCACAGCAGCAGATGAAAGCAATTTAATCAATTATTGGGACAAGTTTGGGTTTACGGTTAATCTCTCTGGAAACCTGGATAGAGAAGCAACTAAAAAGTTGTATGGGGTTGATTCTAATGTTCGTTCTCTGCGTCTTGAGAATAAGGTCACAGATAGAAGTTTATTGCGTCTGATGATTTGGGATAACCCTGTGAATGAAGGATTAGGATTGAGTCCTTTAAAAGTAGTAGGAAGTCGTTGGGGAACATCTTTATGTTTAGATGTGTTTAATGTTGCTAATCATGCAGAAGATGGCCAAGATATGGGACTTCCGATATATTATGTTCCTCCGCAACGCAATTTAATTAATCGTCCTGAAAATTTTACCCCATTTGCTCAAGCTAACCCCTGTGTTCATGAAATGGTTTTAATTCAACCTTTAACCCGACAAGTTATCTTTCAACGTCATGATTATCATCGGCCTAATTCTGGTATTGTTAATCCAGATTCTCATTTTAAAGCATCTGAATTTGTTCATGCTGGACTCATTGTTGACTGTGAGGATGAAACGTTAGATTTTTATGATCAAGTCTTAGGATTAGTTCGTACTGTGGATAATGTTGAAAGTGGATATAGTCTCGCTTCTCGTAACATACTGGAGGTAAAAAAAGATAATCCTGATGAAAGAATGTTTAGCTATTATTTTATTGCTCCTGGTTATGACTTGAAAGAAAAAAATCAAGTTCAATCAGGCAATTTTGAAGTGTTACGTCTGGAAGGAAATTTAGAGAATAAGCAGCAATATTCTCGTCCTGGTTGTTTAGGAACATCTTTATATACTTTAAAAGTTACTGATATTGATTCATATCATCAAAAAGTTAGCAATAGTGAAGCAACAGAAATTACAGAAATTTTTGTTAATGAGTTTGCAGAAAAAAGCTTTTCTTTTGTTGCTCCTGATGGCTATTTTTGGACTTTATTACAAAGTTAAATATCTCAATTTACTGTAAATGGAACCCCCCATCAATTGGTAAAGCAACTCCAGTAATAAAAGCAGCTTTAGGGGAACATAAAAAGGCAACAACTTGACCAATTTCTTGAGGTGAACACCAGCGTTGCATCGGTGTATTTTTAATTATTTTCTGCATCATTTCACTATCGACTCCACCAAATTTTTCGGTTACACTATTCCAAGCTTCTGTCTTCGTAAAACCAGGAATAACAACATTAACATTAATCTGTCTTGCTGCTAATATTTTTGCGTAATATCTGGTTAAAAATTCCACCACAGTTTTCCCTGTTCCTGGCAAAATATAAGAGAGTTGTGGGGTTTGGTTCATATTACATCCAGGGGAAGAAGTTGCTACAATATAACCCTTGCCATCTTCCATATAATTAACCGCTTTTTCTACACAACGAATAAAACATTTAGGGTAAACATTTTGATAATATTCGTATTGTGCCAGACTGGTAAAATTACCATCTGCTAATAATTGACGTTGTTGATCTGCTGCTGCTTGAGCTTCTTCTGATGCAGGAGTTGTCGTCATACCTAAGTATAAACCTGCATTGTGAACCAATGCTGTTAATTTACCGTCAAAATTGTTTTCTAAACAAACAAAAAATTTATCAATTGTTTCTGCTTCAACAACATCACCTTTGACAGTATATACCTTGATTTTATATTCAGCTTCTAATGTTTTCTTGGCTTCCTTTGCTGCTTTTTCGTTACTATTAAACCCCAGAATCAAATGATATCCATCTGCGGCCAGTTGTTGAGAAATACCAAAACCGATACCACGAGTTCCTCCGGTGACAATTGCTACTTTTTGTGTCATAACTTTGAGATTTGTTGTGCAATAGAAGTTTATTATGTTCTTTAAGCTATATTATAGAGAGATTATCTTAATTTTTCATCCCTTACTTTAAAAATTACTGATGACACTCGCTTCCAAGCAACCGATAACAGAACAAGTAACAGCAACTTCATTACTATCAGAAATAGAGGAGCAGTTTAACTGGAAAGAATGCTGGTATCCTGTAACATTTGTGCAAGACTTACCCAAAGATCGTCCTTATGCTTTTTCTTTGTATGATGAACCTTTCGTGTTATTTAGAAATGAGGAAAAGCTGATCAAAATAATGTTCCAACGGTTGCTGATTTAGATGATTCTGCTGTTATTAGCTCAGACGTTGTAATGGATATTCCTTACGATCAAACTTTTTTTATTGAAAATGTAATCGATCCTTCGCATATTTTTATCAGTCATAATGGCTCTATTCTTGGCCTAAATATTTTGTGGTTGCTGCCTCTCTGTTTTCCGTTGCTTTAGCGGTTGTCGCTGAACAAGTAAAAATTAAGTTTGAACGAGATTACACTCGTAATTGAGCAAATAATTCAAGTTTTTTGAGGAAATAAAATGATCGATCTTAAAGAGAAAAACTGGCAACATTTTACCGATCAACATTTATATGATTGGCATGGTATTTGGACGCGATATACTCCCACAGGAGAAGTGATGGAGTCATTTCGTAGTCTGAGACATTTTGAAGGTAATGGTGACAATACAGAAATTTATCAGCTAAATCAATATATTTATGCTGAAGATGATGTTAAAGAACAAAGGTGGAATTTTAATCAGAAAGAAAATAGTTTATTGGATGGGATGTTTCATCCTCAAGCTGAGTTAATGCGGGGTTATTTCTTTCCTTCTGGTCATTCTATTTGGGCAACAACTCAGTTAAAATCAGAAGCTTATTTTGCAATGGAGTTATTTTTTAGATACCAAAGTCTCAGACATAGTGTTGGTATCGTTTATGATGACCAAGGAAATTTATTTAGAACTGCTAATATTCGAGAAGATTTCACTGGTTACCCTTCTTCCTATTGGTCAACAGATTTAGAACAATTATCCCAACGAAATCTAAACAAAAATTGGCAAGGAACATCTATAAGCATTACTTCTAATTTAGAAATTTCTGAACCTATTTCTACTCAATTTAGTTGGGATAGGAAAGGACATAAATTCTTCTATTTACCTGATGGTGTTTCTATTAGCTGTCCCGAAAAAGTAACTGTAGGAACCTCTTTTGATTGTGTTGTTAATTGGTTAATTAATGAAAGCGAAATGCAACAATTAATTCCCAGTTATGATGTAACAGGGAAGTTTCAATCTTTAACCCTTGAAAAATATGAGTTAAAACACTAATTATAGCTTCCTAAACAAGGGTATCAGCATAAATAAACTGATATCCTTCTTGTTTAATTTTACTGTTATCAACCCTCGCATTTAAGGAACTAAAAGAAGGTTTACTTTCGTCCCAATAAACTCTTTCTAATTGTTGGCGATCGCAGATTAAATTACACAACTCTTTGCTGTTCAATTTCATATCATTAACCAGGTTATAAACTCCATGACATCCTTTTTCATTCACAAATTCAATTCCCTTAACAATATCCTCTAAATGTATCCAAGCAACATAATTTTCTCCATTTCCTGGTAAGGTTTTCCCGGACATTCTTCCTAGTCTTTTATTTAACTCTCTACCTGGTCCATAAATACCTCCTAAACGTAACAAACAAACCTTAATATCTTCTCGTTTTAACCCTAAAATAATGTTTTCTGCTTCCACTAAAACCTTGCCATAATCACTCTCAGTATCCAAAGGTGAATTTTCATCTACCCATTCCCCTTTTTTGTCTCCATAAACGGAACCACTGGTAAGATAAATAACCTGTTTAACTGTTGAATTATTGTTTAATAGATTAACTAAATTTTTCGCTGTGGGTATATAAGTTTGTTCATAAATTTCTGCACTAACTTGGCGATCGCTAATGGGTGCAATACTAACTAAAATTGTCTCTTGATCCTCTATAACTTTTTCCATTTCCTCTAAATTATTTCCATTCATAACAATAGGATTATGAGTGATATTTTCTAATTCCGAAATTTTTTCCTCTCTGGTAGTAGTTCCTGTTACAATATAACCCTGTTGATACCAACAACTGGCCACAGCTTTACCCACATAACCACAACCAATTACAGCTACTTTTTTACCTATTTTCTCTTTTTTTTGTTCACCAATAGGGGCAGAAGATAGAGAAGATATGTTATTATTGTGTTTGAGATTTTGCTTATTTATAGTTTGCATTCTGATAATTTTTTGTATTTTTTCTTAATATAACAAGACTTTTTCAGGATAGCAAAGATTAAAATCAATGATCTGCTAGTTTGTGCAATTTAAATAAAATAAGCTTATCTAATAATTTTTTATTTATTTAATATACTTATCAAAAGCTCATCGTTACAAACGTTAACAAAATTTTCGTTTTTCCTGATTTTGCCCAAATTTGCCAGATTCTTGACTTTTGGTTAATTTCGTTTTATGATAGTAGTGCTATAGACTGGAAGTATTGTAATCAAAAATATATGTAAGCCTTGAAACCTAGTTCCTGTCTAGGTTTTAATTTTTAGAGGTTTCTGCGATCGCTTCAAAATAAAGATATTTAACAAACTTTTTTGATTAGAACTAATCAACTATAAACAATAATTGTCAACCAGACTTTACAAAATAATAATTTATATGGTAAAGAGGATATTTGTTTTTACAATGTAACCTGTAGGGGTTGATGCTGCTCCCAAAAACCTACCTAATATTCACTAAAGTTACTCATAATAGTATCTAAATTTCATAAATAAGTAGGTTATTGTGTTTAAAACCCTAATATGATACAATCAAACTCAACAGTTTTGGTCATTATCTCAAAGATGCCATGTTGTTAGGCTTTAAAACCCAACTTAAATTAAATCAAAATCAACGTCAACAACTGGCACGTCATGCAGGAGTAGCTCGTCATGCTTATAATTGGGGAAATGATTTATGTCTAGCTATTTTAGACCATAATAAGAATTGTTCAGACTCGGAAAAAATAAAATTTCCCACAGCCATTGATTTACACAAATGGTTAAATAAATTAGTCAAACCTCAAAATGAGTGGTATTATGAGGTATCAAAATGCGCTCCACAATTTGCCCTGAGACATTTAGCAGTTGCTTGGCGTGATTGCTTCAGCAAAAAGAAAAAAAGACCAAGATTTAAAAAGAAGGGACGACATGATAGTTTTACTTTAGATGGAACTATCCGCATTCTATCTTCTCATTTAATCCAAGTACCTGTCATAGGGAAACTGAAAACTTATGAGAGATTACCTACTATCTATCAACCGAAAAAT
>JAAUYK010001645.1_pt1 | contig 23805 bp, 24 predicted proteins | sample 7278021 | NCBI WGS metagenome assembly JAAUYK01 (sample SAMN14350223, study PRJNA611818) | marine sediment metagenome | isolation source: surface marine sediment (1.8m) | place: French Polynesia: Moorea | collected 2018-08
CTCAACGCCCAGGCCATTGCCTCACTGCAAAGTGAGCTCGTCTCAATTGAATCCGATGTTGCCAGGTTGATTAGGGAAATGGAAGCGTCTATCAAAGAAGCCAATGCATTCATTACCTCAATGCAACAATCCTAAAACGTGTTTCAGGCTGCCTATCTTTTGTCCGAGGGCTGCGTTATAATCCGTTTCAAAATGCTCGCGTACTATCGTGTACGCTCCACTTTTGAAACGAATAAAGCCTTGCCCTCGGACAAAATCTAAGGTCCTGAAACACGTTTAACTTTATCCAATTTGAAATTGTTTTGTTTTTATTTTTATACCTTAAATACGGATTGAATCGATCTATGGTATTCACTGAGCAAACTTATTGTCAGGCAAAATCTAATATTTCTAAGCCAGTTTATAAATGCGTAAAGTCCTGAAAAACGTTTAGCTTTATTTATTTCCTGATTTTTTTTGTTCATATTTGCCAATTTGTGCTTATCATTTCGATTTAAGCCTGTTTTCAGCTTTCCGTAAACCGGATAATAGGCAAATCGAATGATAATTCTATATTAGTTTTAAAACCTTTTTTTGCAGCTGCTTCGAGGAAACAAAGATGAATACTGGATTGATACTGGTTGATATTCAGAATGATTATTTTGCCGGGGGCCGTATGGAGCTGGTAGGGATGGATGCGGCCGCTGAAAATGCAAGCCGATTGCTGGCCTATTTTCGTGATAAACAACTACCCACCTTTCACATCCAGCATATTTCAACCCGAGAAGGCGCCACCTTTTTTCTGCCAAATACCCGGGGTGCCGAAATTCATGACAGTGTCAAACCTCAGCCTGAAGACCGGGTAATTCAGAAACATTATCCGAACAGCTTCCGCGAGACCGCTCTTTTGGACGAGCTTCAGAATGCCACGGTTGACAGTGTTGTCATTTGCGGTGCGATGAGCCATATGTGCATTGATGCAACAACGCGGGCCGCCGCTGATCTGGGATATGAATGCACACTTGTTCACGACAGCTGCGCAACCCGCAACCTTGATTTTGGAACCCGGAAAGTACTGGCTGAGGATGTGCATGCATCATTCATGGCAGCCTTGGGCGCTGCTTATGCAAGGGTGATAAGCTGTGCGGACTTCCTTTCTCAGGGTAAACACAATGAGTGAATTTAAAAAATGCACCTTCTGCGGTCATCGATGGCAAACACGTGAAGATTTTTTGCAAGATGCTGCAACAGATATGATCGGATATCAGGTTAATTTTGGTAATTTGCAACTGGGCTTTTTTTTATTCAATCATTTAACATGCGGCACGACCTTGGGCATTGCTGCCGCCCTTTTCAGTGATCTGTATGACGGACCTGTCTATAAACAAAGACAGACCGGGACGGAAAAATGCCCCGAATATTGCCTACATGAAGAACAACTTGAACGCTGCCCGGAAGAATGCGAGTGTGCCTATGTTAGAGACATCATTCAAACGGTCCGGCAGTGGCCCAAAATTGGATAAGATTAAATGCTTGAATATTTGAGTGCCGGTCTCTTACTGGGATTGGCAGCGGGTTTTGCACCCGGTCCGCTACTGGTTCTGGTCATATCCGAAACACTGCGACACGACATTGCCGCCGGGCTGAAAGTATCCATCGCTCCCTTAATCACGGATGTGCCCATTATTCTCATTTCTTTAATCGTATTGAACCGCCTGGCTGAGTTTAAAAGCATACTGGGCTGTATTTCGATATTTGGCGGTTTGTTTATATTGTATCTGGGATACGAAAGTCTCAAAACCAAGGGGGTTGAATTAAATTTATCCACTGTCAAATCCAACTCCTTTAAAAAAGGTGTCATTACCAATGCCTTAAATCCACACCCATACATTTTCTACATGACAGTGGGCACCCCGATCATTTATAGAAGTATTCAACATAACCTCCTGGCAACGGTATCATTTGTCGGCAGCTTTTTATTGCTGTTGGTGGGTTCCAAAGTTATCCTGGCAATGGTGGTCGAACGCTCGCGCACCTTTTTAAAAGGTCGCGTTTATATCTGGGTCATGCGAATCTTGGGTGCGCTTTTGATTATTTTTTCAATGGTCCTATTCAGGGATGGGTTTGAATTATTGGGCTGGCTGTAGAGGCAAGCCTGTAACAAAAAGGATGTTATTAGATGCCAAGATCGTTTGAAAATGCCATTACCCGCGTACCAGCCCAAACCTTTGACCGCGGTCTAACAACGTCAAAACTGGGCCCGCCCGATTATGCTTCGGTTTTAAAACAACATCACGCCTATACAGATGCCTTGGCATCCATTGGGCTCAACGTTATCGAGCTGGAGCCACTACCCCACTACCCGGATGCCCATTTTGTCGAGGATACTGCTGTGGTGACGCCGGAAATGGCCATAATCACCAACCCCGGTGCCGCATCCCGTCAGGGTGAAGAAAAGACGATCGCCGCTGAGTTAGAACCGTATCGCCAAATCGAAAGCATACAGGCACCCGGCACGCTGGATGGCGGCGATGTCTTGATGATCGACAACCATTTTTTGATTGGGTTATCAGAACGCACCAACCAACAGGGAGCGGACCAGTTCGGTCGCATTCTTGATAAACACAACAAGACCCATACCACCGTTGCGGTGGGCGCAGGCTTGCATTTTAAATCCAGTGTGAACTTTGTCGGCAAGAACACGCTCATTGTGACACCGGATTTTGCTGAACACCAGGCCCTGAAGGCCTACGATAAAATCGTGGCCAACCCAGATGAGTGTTATGCCGCCAATACGCTCTGGGTTAACGATCACCTGCTGGTACCCAAAGGATTCCCAAATACAAAGGCTAAGCTTGAAGCGCTGGGGCTGCCGATTATCGAGCTGGATGTCAGCGAAATGCAAAAGATGGATGGGGGGCTCACCTGTCTTTCTATCAGATTCTAAAACTGGTTCCAATACCGCTACCTCTTGCCCGATGGTCCGCCTAAGGCGGATTCCAATCCGCTTCAAAATACTCGCGTACTATTGTGTACGCTCCGTTTTTGAAGCGAATTGCGCCTTGCCCTCGAACAAGATGTAACGCTCTTGAAACCAGTTTAGGTTAAAATAAAAACTCAAACAATTACTTCTTCAGGATATTATAGATTGATACTGAACAAATATATATTCTGTAATAATTAAATATGAGAAAGGGGGAGATGGATTTGCTGCCTGAAAAACAAAAAACAACCTACAGAGCATTTTATGATTCAGCGCGACACAACGATATCCTGGACCCCAAGACAACCCTGATGCTACATCTGGCATCGGCAATGGCCATTGGGTGCTATCCGTGAATGCAGGAATACCTTGGCGTTGCCAGGGAAGAAGGCCTCAGCGATACCGAAATTGGAGCGGTACTGTCAATTGTCATGGCGGTATCCGGCGGAAGGGTTCAGGCCCAATTGAAAGATGCGGGTAAAATATATGAATGATGTTCAAATAGAAGAATTGCGACAATTTGCAGTTGAATTTGTAGCAGCTGAACCGGATCGTCTGGGGGGCAATAATTTCTGGCAGGAACCGCTTTTGGTCAGCGCACCGATAGATGAGCGATTTGATATCCTGCCGCAGATTGCCTTTAATGAGCATTTGCACCCCCATGATTTGCTGCCAACTGCCAAATCATTGATCGTTTTCTTTATTCCCTTTAAACGCGATCTGATCAAAGAAAACAAAAAGGGCGAACGCCCCTGCCGCAACTGGGGTTTAGCCTATGTTCAAACCAATAAGTTGATTGAGCGCTTGAGCCAGGCGCTATCGCAATTGCTGGTTGCCAGAGGGTTTCAATCAGGCCTGACGCCAGCCACCCACAACTTCGATGAAGATGTTTTAATGGCCCGCTGGTCGCACAAACACCTGGCCCATCTGGCAAACCTGGGCCGTTTAGGGACGCACTGCATGCTAAATACGCCGGTGGGCTGTAGCGGGCGTTTGGGAAGCCTGGTGACCGAGGCTGAATTGGGAGATCATCCACTTATCAACACCCGGGAAGCCTGTCTTTTGAAAGCCGGTAAACGCTGCGGCAAATGCATCGAGGCCTGTCCGGTCTCCGCAATAGAGGCGAATCATTTTGACCGGCACGCCTGTTGGAAGCGACTTAATGAGAATCGTGAGACTCTGGCCTATTTTTCGGATTTGCCGAAATCAACGCATGTGTGCGGCAAATGCGCTGCATTAATGCCGTGCAGCTTTTTAAATCCGGCTGCCAAGCTTTAAATGAAAGCGCATGCCCGCAGGGGGGACAGCACAGGAGAAAATCTCTCTCAGGTTGAAAAACAAGCGATAATACGCTATGAAAGGTTCAGCCAACAAACCCATTTTGGCTTATTTGTAAACTCAAAACTCCAGGAGGAAAAGGGCTTCATGGGCAAAGGAGATAAAAGAACGAAAAAGGGGAAAATTTTCAGTAAATCCTATGGCGTCAAAAGACCGCGCAAAAAAAAGAAAAAATCTGAACAGAAAGAAAAATAAATTCTAATCCAGTTTTAACCTTTCAAACAATAAGCCCAGGGGATGGCAGGGTGCCGCTTGAAGTTTAATTCTGTAGCAGGCAATTTCTCATGGGAGCCGACAATCAGCCAGCCTTTGGACGCAAGTGCTTGGACAACTCTGCCCAACCCTTCTTCCTTAAGGGGCGCTTTATGGTAAGTTAGCAGATTGTTCCTTAAGAAAATGATATCAAAGCCTGACCCCGGTGGTGTTGCGAAAATATCCTGAACCCCCCAATCAATGTCCTCTCTGAGAAATGGCTTAACATCAAATCGATGACCGCTTTTGCGAATATCAAAATAGTGCTCGAGCAGTTCCGGTGGGATTTCTTTTAAGCTGCCTTTGGTGTACTCCCCTGCCCTGGCTTTGTGGATATAGGCGGGATGTTTGTCGGTCCCGGTGATGTTAAGAACAGGCAAATGCGTATGTGTCTGACTCAGGCGATGCCAGACAATTTTTAAACTGTAGACCTCTTCACCACGCGCACAACCTGCTGACCATACGTGCAATCTCTTAGACTGCCTTTTTAGAATTGCGGGTATAATATCTTCTTCCAGACCGATCCACAGTTGCTTATCCCGGAAAAAACGGCTGATGGATACCGTCATTCTTAGCTCGCAGTCCTGCCGGACCGTTTCGTCTTGGTTGATCAAATCAAGATAGGCCTTCATGCTGGAACAATTTAAATCCTGCATATGGCGTGAAACGCGCTTTTTAACACCTTTTCTGACCTTGCGGTACCCAGACCATGAAAAGTCAAATCTATCAAGCAATTGTCTAAATTGATCATCGTGCATGGCGTTCAGTTTAAGATGGCTCTGGCGGTTATTCAAGAAAAAAGGAAATCGGTACTGGCGTGTTGGCGTAGCCTACTTCGCCGAATTAGATTCGACTACGAAGGCCAAGTTGGAGCGTTGGAGTGCTAGCAAAAATATGACCTTGCGGCGATATGCGAATAAAGATAATAGATTGGTCAAATCAATATCGATTCAATATTTGAGAAATGTTAGATGATGGTGGTGAAAATATGCAATTCGTTGGTGTGGATGGTTGCAAAAAAGGCTGGTTTGCGGTAGCACTCGGTTCGGACCGGGAATGGGCCATAGGGGTTTTTAAAACCATCGACGACCTTTGGAATACGGTGAATTCAGCGTTGCTGATGTTTATTGACATACCGATTGGCCTGCCGGATTCCAGCCGGCGTGTCTGTGACCAGGAAACGCGAAAGCTACTAAAGCAAAGAGGCGCAAGCGTTTTTCCGGTTCCCTGCCGCAATGCATTGCGGGCTAAGAACTATCGCCAGGCGTGTCGCTTAAACCAGGCGGTTTTGGGGGTTAAGCTTTCCATTCAGACCTGGAATATAACCGCCAAAATAAAAGAAATCGATAACTGGTTACAATGTCACCGGAAAGCACAACCACATGTACGCGAATCGCATCCTGAGCTGTGTTTCTGGGCGTTGGCGGGCAAACGAATTATGGCCCATTCCAAAAAAACCGCGCTGGGTTTTGCAGAACGCTTCGCTGTACTGCAGAAAAGTTACGCACAGGCCGGAGTTGTTGTCGAGCAGGCCATGACTCAGTTTCGACGCCGAGACCTGGCCCGTGATGATATTTTGGATGCGCTTGTTCTGGCTGTTTCCGGGCGTATTTCAGCAGGCAAACCCAAAACCATACCGCTGAGCCCCTCGCTGGATAAAATGGGTCGTCCCATGGAAATTGTGTATCCACCGGCTCAGTTTATTTGAATGCCGCAAATAAAATTTATCATCAGTCCCAATCGAATTTGGAGGCCATCGATGGATCAAAAGGTAAAAGATGCGATTTACAATGCAGTGCAACATGAACCCTTTGCAAAAGCAATGAAGATTCGTCTGGTGGATTTGGAGTTGGGGTTTTCAGTCGTAGAGATGATTTATGACCCAGAGCATATGAATAACATTTATGAGCGCGCCCATGGTGGTGCTGTTTTTGCGCTAATCGACGAGGCCTTTGAAACTGCAGGCCAAACCGACGGCACCATTGCAGTGGCCTTAAATGTGAATGTCACCTACGTTTCCAGCCCGGAACCGGGCACAAAACTGCGTGCAGAAGCCAAAAAGGTCAGTCAGACCAAGAAAACCGCCGGTTACGACATTCGCGTCAGCGACGCAAAAGGCAATCTGGTTGCCACTTGTTCCGCCCTCGCCTACCGCACCGGCAAACCCATTCCTTTTTTGTAACAAAAATACTCCATTCACAAACTATAACCATTTAGGTATTCACAAATTTTTGCATGTGATTTAGCAATCGATCCACAAATTGCTTTTGGGTCCGATTAAAGTCGGGTGCTTGGCTTTCATTGGCAGTTTTAAACCAATGAATGAAATGTTTGATATTGTCTTGGGTGTGTTTTGATTCCATATGAAAATGGGTTCGAATTTCATAAAACAGGCAGCTCAACTCTTTTTGAAAAGACAGGCAAGTGAAGCGCTTGCCGGTTCGTCTGCTCTTTAAAAATTGATCGATCCCAAAATGTCTCAAGGTAGCGGCGATACCTGTATGACCATGCCGCAGAGTGACTAAAAACCTTGAGCTATCTGGCTGTTGGCGATTTCTGTAAGATTGGGTATTAAGGGATGGAAAAATCCATGTTCTCATCTTCAGCATCTGTTCGATCAACGATTTTTCCCGTTTCCCCAACAAATCGTTATTGCGTGCAAACCTTTTAATCCAGATAAGAAAATGATCAAATGCCAAACTGTTTTCCATATTGACAGGCGGGCATCTGAGTGTTTTCCAAAAAAGAGCTGCGTATCCATAAAACAGCAGCTTTGATATTTGATTCGCCGGGTAACATTTTTCAGCGAATTTAAAAGAAAAATTTGCCATAAATTCAACGGTAATACGACTAAACAGTTTCGAACAACATTCACACTTTTCGCTGTTAAGTATTTTCAGATACACCGGCAAGTATTGGCAATGCTCTTCTTCCAAAAAACGATATGCGCGCGGCAAAACAATCCATGGCGTCGCGATGTCATCCAACATTTCAAAAAGTTGTTGCGGGAAAATGCCTTCTTTTAAGCTGCCGAAAATGCTTCCTGGCGACGCTGCCGAGGATAGTGAAAAGCCGTCACTGATTTGATCGGCTTTTAATTTGATCCCTTCACGGACTACCTCAACTTCGCGGTCGATCAGCGGTTGAAAATGTATAATGGATTCATCAGCAGGACCCATTAAATTCCAGGCTGACGGTGCTATCTGAAAAAGGACCTTTGAAATCGTCCGATCAAATCCGATACGATCGAGACCTGGCAGAATGCGTTGTGCCAGCAATTTAGCCAACCCCGTAGGAAACTTTTTTAACGAGAGGTGTTTGTATACCTTCAGGCATCTGCGCCGAGCGCTATTTTCAAAGGCGCGTAGATGACTCTCTAAATCTATACCCTCATCAGCATGAGGAAGATGATGGTGTTGATTTAATTTTCGCTTTTTTTCAGAGAGTTGGTGAACGCTGGACAGGGCAATGTGAGAAGATCTTAACCGATGATGTTGTCGGAGGGCAATGTGAGAAGATCTTAACCGATGATGTTGTCGGTAGGAGTTAAAATCGATCAGTTTGCAGGTACTTGAGGGGATCATTGCGTAAACCATAATCTGAATTAAAAGCAATGCTAAGAAATGTCATCAATGAGCCTGCATCGGATTGTCCATCCTTTGATGTGTCATTTTCACTAAGGCTTACTTGGCGATCCTTATGAAAATCAGACAGATAACGATCACAAATCCGATTCGTGCAACTGTTGTCATGATATACCACATTGTGACAGATTAAAAAATTGATTTAAGTCAAATACGACCGTTGTGATTTTGGCTATTTAATCGGATCCGAATTTATGTGAGTGCATTTAATTCGGTTCAAGCAGATAACATTTGGATTGATTTTGACCAGATTATGCTTAAAATGAATGTCTTGTAGCCAACCACTCAAAAAATAGTTCCATAAATTATTATTCATCAAATTTAATACGGAGGATTCCTATGTTTTGTTATCAATGTGAGCAAACTGCGAAAGGTGAAGGATGTACCAAAATCGGTGTGTGTGGCAAGCAGCCCGATGTTGCCGCCCTGCAGGATTTGTTAAACTATGTTGTCAAAGGGTTGTCTCAGGTGGCGGTCGAAGGACGCAAAGTCGGTGTTAACGATCAGGCGACCAATCGATTTACCAGCAAGGCCATTTTCTCGACTTTAACCAACGTCGATTTTGATCCCGAACGTTTTGTTAGCCTGATCAATGAAGCGGTGGCAAAGCGTGATGCCTTGAAAGAAAAGGTTCAGGCCGCGGGCGGACATACTGATTTTGGCGAAGGCCCCACGACCTTTGAGCTCGGTTCCGTTACTGAAGCGTTGGTGGCTCAGGGAGAAAAAGTGGGCATTCACTCGGATCCGGATGCCAACACTGATATTATCTCCTTGCGTGAATTGTTGATCTACGGCATCCGCGGAATGGCTGCCTATGCTGACCATGCCGCCATCTTGGGTCAGGAAGACGACTGTGTGTATGCCTTTATGCAGGAAGGAATGGCGGCGACCCTTAATAAGGATCTGAGCGTCGATGATTACATCGCACTGGTATTAAAATGTGGCGAAGTCAATTTGAGAACCATGGAGCTGCTGGATGCCGCCAACACAGGCACATACGGCCATCCGGTGCCCACGGCGGTGCCCCTGGGCGCCAAAGCCGGTAAAGCGATTCTGGTGTCTGGCCATGACCTTAAGGACCTGGAGGAGATTTTAAAACAAACCGAGGGCAAAGGCATTAATATTTACACCCACGGAGAGATGCTGCCCTGTCACGGATATCCAGAGCTTAAGAAACATGCTCATTTTTACGGCCATTACGGTAGCGCCTGGCAAAACCAGGCCAAAGAATTCGATGCCTTTCCCGGTGCGATCTTAATGACAACCAATTGCATCCAGAAACCCAGGGATTCATACAAGGACCACATTTTCACCACTGGGCTGGTGGGCTGGCCGGGCGTGCAGCACATTGCCGGCCCGGACTTCACCCCGGTTATCGAAAAGGCCCTTGAAATGCCCGGGTTCAGCGAGGATCAAAACGGCAAACAGGTTATGGTCGGGTTTGCCCGCAATGCGGTCATGGGTGTGGCCGACAAGGTCATCGAAGCAGTTAAAAGCAAGGCCATCCGTCATTTTTTCCTGGTGGGGGGCTGCGATGGCGCCAAACCCGGTCGGGATTATTACACCCAATTTGTCGAGCAAATTCCAGATGACTGCGTGGTCCTGACCCTGGCCTGCGGCAAGTTTCGGTTCTTTGACAAAGATTTGGGGGATATTGGCGGTATTCCGCGACTGCTTGATGTCGGGCAGTGCAACGATGCCTATTCGGCCATCAAGATCGCCACAGCGCTGGCCGATGCCTTCGAATGTGAAGTCAATGACCTGCCCCTGTCGATGGTTCTTTCCTGGTATGAGCAGAAAGCCTGCGTTATTTTGCTGACCCTGCTCTATCTAGGGATCAAAGATATCCGTCTGGGGCCCAGCCTGCCTGCGTTTATTTCGCCCAATGTCTTAAATGTGTTGGTGGACAAGTTCAACATCATGCCCGTTAAAACAGCGCAGGAAGACCTGCAGGCCATCCTGGGATAATCTGAAATTTTAAAGTGATCAGCCATCCTCATTGATGGCTGATCACTTAGCCTCTCCGCTTACTGCGCATCAACGGATAGACTGTTTGGGCGCAGCCCCTGTCTTGCCCCTAAGCGTCTATTGTTTATCCTAAATTTAGTATACAATCCTTAATTTCTGTAGTATTCAGTTCGAACCACAATTCATATTGAGCTAAATTTTAAATTGCGCATCATTTGCCACGTCAATTCACAGAAAGGGTTTAGACATGAAAAAGTTTACAATTCTGGTCATTTTTGCCATTTTTCTCATGTTTTCATATCTGAGCATAGCGACTTCGACTGCCATTGCCGGCGATAATACCTGTGTTCTCAAAGCAGCAGTGGATGTGATCGTTGAGGTATGGGATGTAGATGATCAGGGCAATAAAGGACCTCGCAAATGGAAAGGATCCATTAAGCAAGGTGAGAAAAAACGCATCGAAAGTCATTATGGCCAAATTCGCTATGCTTACACCACAAATATGACTGAGAACGAGCCGCTTTCAGGCGATGTTGGGCGCCCGTGTTTCAACGGAAAAATCATTGGTGTGCCTTAAAAATTGGTTTAAGGATAGGGAGATCAGAAAATGAAGGCTAAGAAGTCGTATATCCTATTCATATCCACGGTTTTTGTAATTGGTTTTATGGTAGCGATTGAAACATCTGCAGGTAATTTTACCTGCAAGATCAGGGCTGGCAGGCAGGATACCTATGTGGTTGTCACCGATTATGATCGGGATGGAAATCCGATGCGCCAGCGCGGAGAAAGGTTTAAGGGCGTTGTTAAAAAGCATCAGACACAGACGATTAACAGCCTGTATGGCAAAATTCGCTATAGTTACAGACTTTATAATCAATCACGATCCAGCGGTCGCAATTATGATAATTGCGAAGGCGGTAAAATTATTCAATTGCCATAATATTTTATCACCAGTGATTCCACCGCAATATGAATAGAGGGGTCAGAGCTTGAAATGATCTTTATTAACAATTCAAGCTCTGACCCCTCTATTTATTTTGAGACTTTACAAACAAATCCGTATCATTATAATCTAGCAACAAAAAATGAGGGTTACCATCAAAAAAATAGCAGTGAAACTGCCGCTAGCAATAGGAATTGACCACTGCCAATTCAGATTCTGCAGCGGGATCTTTATACAAACCGCTTTTTACTTGATTGATATCACCTGAGGGTTACGTGGATAACAGATTCGCTGTTGAAATACGCTGTGTTTCAAAAATTTTGAATCCCAATTCGGTCGCTGCCGTAACCGCCCTGGATGATGTTTCGCTTTCCATCCAAAACAATGAGTTTTTTACGCTCCTCGGACCGTCCGGCTGCGGCAAGACAACATTGCTGCGCGTGATCAGTGGCCTCGAGCACCCCTCCGATGGCCGGATTCTGCTGGACAACGAAGACATCACTCAGCTGCCACCCCACAGGCGGCCGGTCAATATGGTGTTTCAAAACTACGCTTTGTTTCCTCACCTTTCCGTGGCCCAAAATATATCTTTTGGGTTGGAAATGCTCAACAGAAAAAAACATGACATAGCAACAATCGTCGAAAAAATGTTACATCTGGTCCACATGGCAGATCTTGCTCCCCGTTCCGTATCGCAACTATCGGGTGGCCAAGCCCAAAGAGTGGCGCTTGCGCGTGCGCTAGCACCCGGGCCCAGGGTCCTGTTGCTGGATGAACCCTTGTCGGCGTTGGATCGCAAGCTGCGCAAGAATATGCAGGTCGAACTCAAACGCCTACAGCATGAAACAGGTGTCACCTTTATCTTCGTCACGCACGACCAGCAAGAAGCCCTGACGATGTCGGATCGGATTGCCGTCATGAACCAGGGCCGTATCCTGCAAGTCGGAGAACCGCAGGAAATCTACGATCACCCTATAGATCGATTTGTAGCCGGTTTTGTCGGTGAATCAAATTTTATTGAAGCCGAATACACCGGACAGACTGGCGATCATGAAGCCCTTGTCAAGCTGGCATCAGGAACGGTTGTGACGGTTTCACTGCCCGAGCATGCGCCTTCTCCAGGACCGGTGACGCTTTGTTTGCGGCCGGAACATGCGCATGTGGTCGGGAGCGGGAAAGCATCAGCGTTGCAAGGTCGACTGGAAAATATTGTCTATGTTGGGACAGACACCTATTATCATCTGCGCTTGAATGATTCAGAAAAATTCACAACCCGCCAACAGAACCGCTCCGGCCGTCGGGCCGAATTCAAGGTCGGCGATCACCTGGGGGTCGTCATCCAGGAGAATGCCGTCCAAATACTGCAAGGATGATAAAGGTCCGTATGGCAAATCCGAAAACAAGCAGACATGAGAGCGACAAAGGCCGCCGCAGCGTGTTGGCAGCGCCGGTGTTGCCGAATCGTCATAGCCCCAGAAAGCGATGGTTGCTGCTAAGCCCGGCACTGGTGATCATTGGAGGCCTCGGAATTCTGCCGCTGTCAGTCATCGTGGTCTATTCATTTATGTCACCCGGTGCTGTTGGCGGTATCGAGTGGAAACCGACCCTGGAAGCATGGTTAAACCTGGTTCTGGATCGTGACATCTTTGACCAGACCCTGGGCTTCAATTTTGCACATCTGACCATATTCGCACGCTCCGTCGGTCTGGCCCTATCAGCCACCCTGTTGACGCTGTTATTCGGGTTTCCAACCGCTTATTTCATTGCCACACGGCCTCAAAGACACAAAAATTTCTGGTTGTTTCTGGTGATTCTGCCATTTTGGTGCAATATTCTGGTCAGAATCTTTGCGATGATGTTGTTCATACGCGAACAGGGATTTATCAATCATCTTCTGATAAACCTCAACTTAATCGACAGTCCGCTTCAGATCCTTTACACCAATGCAGCCGTGGGGATCGGCCTGGTCTACACCTATCTGCCGTTAATGGTGATGCCGTTGTATGCCAGCATGGAAAAATTGGATTTTGGCCTGATAGAGGCCGGCTACGATCTTTACGGCAACCGCTGGTCGATTCTGACCCGAATCATTATTCCAATGGTGAAACCGGGAATTGTTGCCGGCAGCATCCTGGTATTCATACCTGTTCTGGGTGCTTACGTGGTACCCCGAATACTCGGTGGCGGCAAACATTTGATGTTGGGCAACCTGATTACCAACCAGTTCAGCACCTCGCGGGACTGGCCTATGGGGTCGGCCCTGGCGCTATTCCTGACCGCTCTGGTCATGATCGCTTTGATGTGGTATGTCCGTCATACCGCAAGGAGCCGAAACCATGGATGATCACCGTACCGCCAATGCTGTAAAACGCTATTTCGATGCGGCCCGTATGCCCGGCTTTGCACCAATGGCGTTTTTCTGTTTGCTTTGCCTGTATGGCCCCTTGATCATGATGGCCTTATTTTCATTTAATGAAAGTCGCTCGGTGACACAGTTCCAAGGGTTTAGCCTGGGCTGGTACCAGCAAGCGGCAAACAATCCCTTTGTTCAGGATGCCGCCCTGCTGTCGATTAAATTGGCGCTAAGCGCAACCTTTCTGGCCACCATCGCAGCCACCATGGCCGCCCTGGCGACCACACGCTGCAAACCTTTCAAGGGCTATACGCTGGTTTACGCCATCATTAATCAGCCGTTAATGGTCCCTGAAATCGTCACGGCGGTGGGAATCCTGGCTTTGTTCAGTTTAATCAAGCAGCTTACCGGTGTTCAGGGTTTCGGGTATCTATTGATGGCCCACACCGTGTTCTGCATCCCTTTTGCCTATATGCCCATTCGGGCCCGGCTGGAAAACATGGATCTCCTGTATGAGCAGGCAGCGGCCGATTTGTATGCAACACCCTGGCAGGTTTTCCGCAGGGTAACCTTACCACTGCTGATGCCCGGGATCCTTGCCGGCGCCATGCTGTCTTTTGTGGTTTCGCTGGATGATGTCATCATCAGCCTGCTGGTGGCCGGCCCCGGGGAAACCACCCTGCCGGTGTTTATGCTGGGACAGCTGCGCAGGGGGTTTACCCCGGAGATCAACGCCATTTCGACCGTGCTCATCGGTGTTTCCTTTGTGATCATTGCAGTGGTCTTATGGCTATCTGTGAAAAAGCGCTATTAGAATTGAGTCATCAGAGAGCATCGACAGCCATCTATTAATTAGCGGAAATCTGAATTCGAAATCTTAATGTTTAGATGGCTTTTATGAAGGGGGTTTACTTCAGAAAGTTGTTCCAAATTTTGGTGTACATTTGATTGACGTCCTGGCTGCATTCAGGGATGAATACCATTTTGCTGACATCATTGGGTCCGGTGATTTCAGGGGCTTTTGCCATTTCCGCATCCATGTACTTTTCACTGCCGGCGAGGGCGTTGCCAAAACGCACATAATTCGAATTTAAGGCGGCGTTCTCAGGCGCCATGATGAAGTTCATAAACAGATAGGCTTCTTTGACGTTTTTGGCGTCGGCCAGGAGAACCACATTGTCCGACCAGGTGGGAAACCCTTCTTTGGGATAGATATATTTGACGGAAGGCAACTGAGCCCGGATACGCATGGATGCACCATTCCAATTTTGGGAGGCATAAACATCCTCGGAGGTCATTTTTTCGATGACGCCATAGTCGATGGTCTTCCAGTGAGGCTTGCTGTTGAGCAGCAGGTCGTTAATTTTCTTCAAATCTGTAGGATTTGAATTGCACATTGGCAATCCCAGATAAAACGAGGCGGCATTGATCACTGCCTTCATTTCGGGCAGCATGTTGATTTTGCCTTTGAGCTGCTTGGGCGGATCGAATAAAAGGGCCCAGGAATCCGCCTTGGGACCATCGTAGTATTTTGTGTTGAGGCTGACGCCGGTGGTCCCCCAGTGCCAGGGAATGGAATACTGCCGGCCGGGATCGAAACTGACTTTAACATGCTCCGTCCTGACATATTTGAAATTGGCCATCTTGCTAACATCGATCCGTTGCAATAGGCCTTGTCTAACCAGGACCGGGATAATGAAGTGAGACGGTACCGCTAGATCGTAACCATGCCCGCCGGCTTTGATTTTAGCCAGCATCATATCGTTTGAGTCATAGGTATCGAGCTTGACCTCGATGCCGGTTTCCTGGGTAAACTTTTTTAATAGGTCGGGATTGGTATAATCACCCCAATTGTAAAAATGAAGGGTGCCGGCTGCACCAGTCGGGGCGGCGACGGTAAGAGCAGACAGCGCCAACATCAACCATGCGTAACATCTCATTTTCGAGCTATCCATTAAAATGATATTGAAGATCTGGTATACTAGATCAGGTCGTGACTTTTTTTGTTATCGCCTTATTACGATTCGATGTTCAGGCCGAGTGTGCCAAGACCTTCGATGATTCGATCGGCAATGTCTTCAAATTTAATATAGCGGCCGATCAGGACACGGCCGCGCTTTTCAAAGTCGGGTTTAAGCTCAAGCAGCGTGCGAACACAGGCTTGTCCCTCCTCAAGTTTTTCCAGATGGCCGCAAACTGAAGCTATTAATAACTGTGTCCAGAAAAATTCCGGCATCATAAGATTGGAGGATTTCTGGTATGCATCTTCGTATTTCCCATCTCGAATCAAGTTTATAATCACTATGTGCTGAATCCAGGGACGATAATAAGGATTTAGTCTAATTGCCTTTTCGATCCAGTTTACACCCTTTTCCCAATCTCCTGCCGACGCCATCACCCAGCCGATGGTATCTAAAACCATCAATGAATCCGGACACAGGTCGTAGGCGATTTGAGCTTCGTGTCGCGCCTCTGAAAGCCTGTTTTCCATGAGGCGTATATAGGCCAGAATCATTCGGGAACGTCGGTTGACCGGATCGAGGCTGACTGCTTTTTGGGCGAACTCCACGGCTTTTTCCAGAGGTGTTGGCAGATCGACGATTTCCAGCCCGTAGTTGTCGGCATATTGGGCGGCCAGCATCGACCAGATTTGCCCAAAATCCGGTTGCCGGGCTACCGCCTGCTCCAATGCTCGAATGGCTTTCACCATGCTTTGTGGGGTGAGCAGGGTGTCGGACTCCCAGTAACGCAGCATGGCTTCATAGGTCGTTATGTTCGGTGTTGACTTGTCTCTAAATACATCTACAAGGTGTCTGGTGATGACGGCATTATCACCGGCGATACGGACGGCGGCTTCTGAAGCCACATCTTCTTGAAACGAGATCATTTTGGAGACTTCAAGTTCCCCCTGATACTTACCCGACCAGATTTGAAGCCCCTTCTTAGCATCTTCCAACCTGATCCTCACCTTTATGCCCTGCGGATCGCGACGAACACTTCCGGCCATGATAAAATCGATACTGGGGTCCAAGAGGGCTGGTGCTTCATCCTGATGGAACGCTTCAAATACCCGGATTTCCCGAAAATGGCCCAGGGCATGGGCCAGCTCCGCTGTCAATCCGATCGATAGATAATCGTCATCCGCATGTTTGGTTAGGTTTTCCAGCTTTCGAACCAGTACGGTCGGCCAGGTGGCCATGACATCGACCGGCTCGGCCTCTTCAACGGCAATGGGATGGTCGTCAGGTGATTGTTCATTAAACGTCGGCACATAACCGCCTTTGGGGATATCGATGCGTATGGGGTCATTTTTACCGACAGTCTCGTAGTACCGCGCCAGCGCCCGCCGCAAACGGCTGGCCTGAATGCTCACAATGGGATCGATACTCTGGTCAAAGTCCGACCGGCGACCGAAGACCTCGGTGGCCACCGTGTAGCCTTTAATTCGGTCTGTCTTACCTGTCAGTGTCTGCGCCACAACAAATTTTAAAAGGGCACTCTGCTGCGGCGTGGCCTTAAAATCCGAGCTATTCAGCAGGCGCTCGACCTGTGAGGTAATTTTGTCCTTGGGGGGAGTAGGCGGGTTCCGATCCTTCTTTATCATCGCTTCTCCTGGATACGGATGTAGTTCTGTTTACCATATTTAGGTCGACAGGGGTATCGTATCTCTGCAGATTTTACTGATGTATAGATTAGTTGCTTGTTATAGTCAACCATCACAGGTACTCATTCGGTTAAATTTTAATTGTATATATTTAAATCAGTTAAGATATTAAACTGAAGATAAATGGTCTTACATCCGTGAATGAAAGCGCAGCGAGAAGTGCAGCCTTTTGGGATTATCCAACCGCCATGCCGACCACAGCAAACCCTTTGATGTCCCGCAAAATGATATCTTCAAACGTGATGGCATAGGATATTTGAGTTCGTTCGCATGCGTGCAAGTCGGTCTTAGGGCACGGATTCAGCTCCGGTTCAGTTTTTGCCTGCGGAACATAGGCACATAGGTGCCATCGGGAATATTGATTCGAATCGGATCGTTTTTGCCGGAGGTCCTGTAATACCGCTCAAAAGCCCGCCGCAGCATATCGGCCCGAATGCCAACAATGGGATCGGTGCGCAGATCGAATTCCGGTCCGCGGCCGAAAACTTTTACGGCAATTGTGAAATCCACTATTTCGTGGGCTTTACCAGACAGAGTTCGGTTCACAACAAAATTCAACAGGGCAACCTGCTGGGGTGAGGCCGTAAAATCCGTGCTGGCCAGCATATGCCGGAGTTGACGGGAAATTTGATCATTAAGCGTTGGTGGTTTTGGCTTTTGATTTTTTGGCATATTTACATTATCGCGAATCAATGTTCATGCCCAGTTTGCCAAGACCTTCTATAGTACGATTGGCAATGTCTTCATATTTAATGTACCGACCGATCAGGATCCGACCGCGCCGTGCAAAGTCGGGTTTGAGCGCCAGCAGGCTCTGAATAGCTGTCTGCCCCTCTTCAATTCTTTCAAGATGACCACAAGCCGCAGCTTTTAATAACGGATCCCAAAACAGATCCGGCATCATAAAATGAAGGCTTTCCTGGTATGCTTTTTGGTAATCCCCTAATCGAAACCAATTTATGCACACCGCATGCCGCACCCAGGAGCGATGGTAAGGATTTAATTTTATCGCCTTTTTGATCCAGTTGATTCCGCGCTCCCAGCCGCCCGCCAGGGCCATCTCCCAGCCGATAGTATCTAAAACCATCAAAGAATTCGGACATAGGTGATAGGCGGTTTCAGCTTCGTAGCGTGCCTCCTCGAGCTTGTTCTCCATGAACCGGACATAAGCCAGTATCATTCTGGCGCGTCGGTTGGTCGGATCAAGGCTGACCCCTTTTTGGGCATATTGCGCCGCCTTTTCCAGAGGCGTTGGATGATTAATCAATTCCAAACCGTAGTTGTTGGCATATTGAGCGGCCAGCATTGACCAGGTTTGCCCATAATCAGGATCACGGACGACTGCATGTTCCAATGCTTGAATAGCGCGCACCATGCTTTGCGGGGTTAGCTGGGAGGCGCTTTCCCAGAATCGCAGCATGGCGTCATAGGTTGCCAGGGCAGGCGGTACATTGTCTCTAAATAGATCAGCAAAATGCCGGGTGATGACGGCATCATCACCAGCCACCCGGACGGCGACTTCAGCGGCCACATTCTCTTGAAACGAGACCATTTTAGCGGCCTCGAAGTCCCCCTGGTATTTACCCGACCAGATTTGAATGCACTTCTTAGCGTCACACAAACGGACCGCCACCTTGACACCCTCTGGATCGCTGCGAACATGCCCGTCTATAATAAAATCGCAATCCATTGCCGGGGCGGTGGCCGATCGCTGGTCTCGATGGAGGGCCTCCAAAACCCGGATTTCCCGGTAATGGCTCAGTGCATGGGCCAGCTCCGTTGTCAGACCAATCGATAAATAATTGTCCTCCGGATCATCTGTCAGGTTTGTCAGCGGTTGAACCACTATGGTCGGCCAGGTTGCGATGACATCGACCGGCTTAGCCTGTGCAATGGTAATGTGTTGATCAGCCGGCGGGAGAAGTTCTGTAAAGGTTGGCACATAGGTGCCCTTGGGAATGTCGATACGAACAGGGTCGTTTTTACCGGCGGTCTCGTAATAGCGCTTCAGCGCCCGTCGCAGTCTGGCTGCCTGGATACTTACGATGGGGTCGATACTCTGATCGAAATCCGATCTGCGGCCGAAGACCTCGGTGGCCACTGTGTAGCCCTTGATACTGCCGGCATTACCGGCCAAGGTTTGTTTCACGACGTATTCTAGAAGGGCGATCTGCTGCGGCGTGGCAGAAAAGTCCGGGCTGTCCAGCATCCGTTCAAGCTGGCGGAAAATGTGCTCGTCTGGGGAAGATGACGGCATTGGTTTGTTAATCATCAACCTATCTCCAGTAAGCGGCCGTGGCGCTGTCTCATGTTAAGCAACTGCAAATCCCTTAAAAGATATCTTTAGCTATCTGCAAAATGTTAGCTTAATATTAGGCAGACGTTAATCAACATTCAGGGGGGCGGCTCATATACAGGTTTATCGCTTTAGGCTTTGTACTCTAGTCTGATTGGCTGCTTTGGTTGACAAGACAATCCAAAAACCATTTATGCCAGTTATGTAACAGTGGATAAGTAAAGATTTTCCACGGCTGATAAAGTCCATTACAGTATATTCAGGCATGCAAACTTGAACTAAAACCATACCTTAAGAATAGGTCCCGGATCTTATAAGTCAAGTTAGTGAGAATTCGGTCGAGAATCAATATTGGAATATTAAGGATAAAATATGGATAAAATATCCATATTATGTGAGGGAATTCAGGTAGGTTGTCAGATTTATATTTTTGTTGGTGATGCCCAACTTTTTCCTGATATGATTGCGGTGCGTATCAACCGTACTGGTGGCTACATTCATGGTTTTGGCAATTTCTTTTGTCGTTTTACCCTGTTTGATCATATCCACTACCTGGATTTCAGTCGGCGAGAGTTTAATGAATTTATTGGATAAATCGTGAATAAAAGGTGATATAATGTCATTTAAATTCGATTCGATGATATCGATATAGGCCTTTTTGCTATCCTTAGCGTTTTTCGATTTTAATTTTTCCAGATACGGTATAATCCGTTTAGAAACATTTAACAGCACTTTTTCTTCGAGTTCGGTCTTATCCAACTCTCTTTGTTCCAACAGAACTTTTAATGCCGTAACAACTTCCTCAAGGTTCTGGGTTTTGATTTTTAGCTCTTCTTCCGATTGTTTACCCTCGGTGACGTCAGATATCATTACCAAAATTTGAATGATTTCCCCGTTTTCATCCTTAATCGGATTGGCCACTATCCTGCCAACCCTTTTCTTGCCATTCTTGCGATAAAATCCAAGCTCGTAAGGGGCAACTTTCTTGCCGGTCATCCTTTGTGTAAATTTTGCCTCGGCCTTAACTTTGCCTTCTTCGGACAAAAAGGGAACATCCAAAAAATGTTTTCCAATAAATTTCTCCAGACTGTACCCGAGCCAGTCATGTATCTTTGCATTCATATCCAGGACAATGCCCTTGCTATCAAGAAGTACGATCGCTTCCGGTGAAAGTTCAAATATATCTCGATACTTCTTCTCGCTTTGCCTAAGTCTGTTCTCCATTTGCTTGCTTTGGTCTATGTCATGAACGACGGTTACTCTGACATTTCGGCCTTTATATTGGGTCATCTTGCCGTGAATTTTAACTTGAAAAGTGGTTCCATCTTTCTTCTGGGCAACTGCTTCATAGGGTTCTTCATATCCGGACAAGATATGCTGCTTTACCAATTCTTTGGATTCCGGAGCAATGACGTCGGTACCAAATATGCCCATCAACTCATCATGCGCATACCCAAACATTTCGGCAGCGGTATGATTGGTGTCGATACAAATGCCTTTATCGGAAATAAATACGGCCTCAAATGATGCATCCGCTAAGGCACGATAACGTTCCTCATTATCCCGCAAATCCTTCTCTGTTCGTTGGCGCTCGATGATTTCTTTCTTTAATTGCTCATTTATGCGGCCCAGCTCGGCTGTGCGGTCTGCTACACGCTGTTCCAGTTTTTCACGGGCTTTGCGAAGTGCTTCTTCTGCCTGTTTGCGCTGGGTGATATCGGTATCTGTGCCGATGACGCGGATCGGATTGCCCTTTGTATCTCGAATCGCTGTTCCACGCACCAGAATCCAGCGGTTGGAACCATCTTTGTGCCGCATGCGATGTTCAAAAATGTACTCAGGCGTTTTGCCTTCAATATGGGCCTGAAAAGCATCCATCACCGGCTGTTTGTCATCCGGATGAACGAATCCCGCCCAAATATCCAAATCGTTTGGAATTTCATCGTCACGGTAGCCTAAAATGGCTTTAACGTTCGGGTCGAGATAAAATTCGTTGGTCTGTAGATTGACATCCCATACGCCAACACTAGCGGCACGTGTTGCCAGTTCGTAGCGCTCCTGTCCTATGCGCAGATTCTTCTCTGCCTGCTTGCGCTCAATTGTTTCCTGCTTCAAATCTTCGTTTGCATTTGCCAGATCGGCGGTGCGTGCTTTTATTCGCTGTTCCATTTCATCATAAACTTTTTGCAGAGCTTCGTCCGCCCTTTTGCGCTCAGTAATGTCACGGCCAAGACCGCTGATATAGGGTTCATGCCCATCCTTTTTAACCAAAACATTGCGGTACTCGACATAGTATGCGTTTCCATCTTTCGCCTGGAATATAACCACACCCTCGGAGCAGCCCTGCTCGATGATCTCCTTCAAATAAGTTTCTCGGAATACGTGTCGAAATTTGGGAATGATGAAATCATCAATGGGTCGACCGATTAATTCTTCAACCGCATATCCTGAAAGTTGGCACACGGCGGGATTGACATTCAGCAGGCAGCCGTCCAGATCGTGGATCATAACGAGGTCACTGATCCGGCTAAAAAGATCCCGATAGCTTTCTTCCAGCTCCTTTAGACTGAGCTTCGGTGCTTCACAGGTTGCATCTTTGGCCATAGGTATACCCTCCAGTTTGATCTAATATATCGACTTGGTTGGCCCTGACAAGACAATTCGATACGCAGTGAGGGGCGTTTTGTGGTCATAACGATAAATGAGCTCATACACAAATGAAAAATCGAGTGATAAGGCAAATTCGCGTTGTATCTTATTGTTTTAGCATAAAACCAATCTTTTTTGGTTAAATCGCGAAAATTATCGCCCCTAAACACCATTTGTTTATCCTAAATTTAGTGCAAATTGACAAACCAACCCATTATAGGCCAATATGACAGATTTAAAAGCAAAAATTAACGGGCTATTGCCCAGTATGTCGCAGTTCACGGTCAAAATGGGCGGCCCATAATATAGATGCACTGAGGAACGAGGACATGAATACGACTGCATTTTTGCAAAAGCTTTTGTTGAGTCTGGCCGTCCTGGCGGTAATTGCGGCCGGGCCTGCGGGGCCTGCCACAGCCGAAACGGCCAGAAAGGGCAAATTCTCCCTCACAGAGGCGTCACCTGAACTCTTTTACTCGGCCATGCGCTATGATAAGTTTTTCGGGGATGCCAACACAGTTCACGGCGGTATCCTTGAGCGCTCCAACCTGCTAGGCAATCCCGGCAATGTTCGCCAAACGCTGGTCGATCACGGCCTTTATATGAACGTCGGTGTCACGCAGTTCCTGCAGCGCAATTTTTCCGGTGGCGATGACAAAAACACGCGCTACAACGGTTCGACCGACCTGTGGATGTGGTATGACACCGGCAAAGCCGACCTCTGGCCCGGCGGCGCGCTCTTTGTGCACGGTGAAGGCCGGTGGCGATCCGGTATCAACAATGATGTCGGATCTTTTCAGTCGGCCAACCATGACCAGCAATTTCCCGATACGGATTCAAGCAACAACAATTGGGCACTGTCTGAATGGTACTACATCCAGTCCCTGCCCTGGAACCTAATGGCGGCCGGCGGCAAGATGAATTTTGCTTCATATGGCGACACCAACATACTGGCCAACCGGGAACGCAGCCAATTTTTATATTCGGGGCTGGTTGTCAACCCGATTCCCGGAGAGTATTTTCCATATACCACCCTGATCGGATGGCTCAACTGGTCGCCCAACAAAATGCATTCGCTTACGGCTGTCACCGGCATAAACAGTGATGATGCAAAGGCCACAGCCGAAGTCGGTACTTTCGATACCCTTACCACCAGGGACCTCTCCTTCGTCTTTGATTATGTTTTCTCCTATGAAATCGCCTCAAAACCCGGCCGCTTCCTGGTGGATCTCGCCTATTCGACCAAGGAGAGAGCCAGCTTCGATATTTCCAGACAAAGGCTGTTCGCGCAGCTCATTGGTGAAGTGCCCATCGACGAAAAGTCCAGCAACTATACGGTGATCGGCAATTTTTCCCAGTACCTGTGGGTGAAGGAGGGAAGTCAAGGGCTAATGCGCAACAATCTGGCGCCGCGCGGTATTGGCATCTTTTGCCGCTTTGGGTGGCATCCCGAGGATCGCAACGTCATTGATGAATTTTACAGCTTCGGCTTACGAGGAATCGGCGTGTCCCTTCCAGGCCGCGACGATGACGAGTGGGGCCTTGGCTGGGCCGGATCCCACATTTCTGGCGACCTGCGCGATCTTGTCGATGATCTGCGGACCTGGGAGCATGCGTTCGAAGCTTATTACAACTATATGGTAACCCCTGCAGCGCACTTGTCTGTCAATGCTCAGGCCATCCGCCCGGTGGACGAACAATTCGATACGGCCTATACCCTGGGCTTGCGGCTGCAG
>JAAUYK010018462.1_pt1 | contig 23749 bp, 22 predicted proteins | sample 7278021 | NCBI WGS metagenome assembly JAAUYK01 (sample SAMN14350223, study PRJNA611818) | marine sediment metagenome | isolation source: surface marine sediment (1.8m) | place: French Polynesia: Moorea | collected 2018-08
CAGACCGAGGAGCCTCAGACCGAGGAGCCCAAGGCCGAAGAGCCCAAGGCAGAGGCGGCGGCTAGCGCGTCCTGACAAGAGCAAACTGACGGAAGCGGACGAAGGACGGACGAAATGGCCGAGATTACGGCAAGGCAGGTTCAGGAGCTGCGTCAGCGGACCGGCGCCGGCATGATGGATTGCAAGAAGGCCTTGGCCGAGGCCGACGGCGAGCTCGAGAGCGCGGTGGACTGGCTGCGCAAGAAGGGGCTGGCCGCCGCGGCGAAGAAGGCTGGGCGCGTCGCGGCCGAGGGCCTGATAGGCGTCGTCGCGCGCGACGGCAAGGGCGCTGCCGTCGAAGTCAACTCCGAGACCGACTTCGTCGCACGAAACGATAAGTTCCAGGGCTTTGTGCGGACCTGCGGCGCCCTGGCCCTGGATGCGGGCGGCGATCTCGAGGCGCTTAAGAAGGCTGACTATCCCGGCGCTGGCCGGAACGTCGAGGACGAGCTGACGCAGTTGATCGCGGTGATCGGAGAGAACCTGCAACTGCGGCGAAGCGCCGGCCTCTCTGTCGGCCAGGGAGTCGTGGCCTCCTACGTCCACAGCAAGGTCGACGAAGGCCTCGGCAAAATCGGGGTGCTGGTGGCCCTAGAGTCGGCCGGTGACACGGCCGTACTGCAGGCGCTCGGCAAGCAGCTCGCCATGCATGTCGCCGCAGCTTCGCCCCAGGCAGTCGACGTCGACGACGTCGACCGGAGCGCCCTGGACCGCGAGCGTGACGTTCTTGCCGAACAAGCCCGGGCCTCGGGCAAGCCCGAGGAGATCGTCGCCAAGATGGTCGAAGGGCGCCTGCGGAAGTACTACGAGGAGGTCTGCTTGTTGGAGCAGACCTTCGTAATCGACAACGAGAACAAGGTACGCAAAGTCCTGGAGAACGCATCCAAGGATCTCGGCAGCGACGTCAAGGTTGCCGGATTTGTGCGTTTCCAAGTGGGTGAGGGGGTCGACGGCGGTTGACCCTGGGGGCGCCTACGGGCGCCCTCGTGCGTCGTGCGCGCTCCCGCGCACCCCTTCATCACGGCCGGTCCTCTCGTTGGCCGAAGCGTTTCCGTGTCCCGCTTCGGGTCGCGGTGTGGGTCCGCCGGAGAGGCCGGTAACAGCGAAGAGCCCTTGTACTCCCGGAAATCATGAAAAACTCGCCACTTTATAAACGCGTTTTGCTCAAGATTTCGGGCGAAGCTCTCATGGGTGACGAGGATTACGGTCTGGATCCGGCGTTCATCGACCGCATCGCCAGGGACGTGGGTGAGGTCAGGGAACTCGGTGTGGGCGTCTCGATCGTGGTCGGCGGCGGCAACATCTTTCGCGGCTTGGCAGGGGCCGCGGGCGGCCTGGACCGCACGACCGCCGACCACATGGGCATGCTGGCGACCGTAATCAACGCGCTCGCGCTGCAGAGCGCCCTCGAGCAACTCGGCCTGGAGACCCGTGTGCAGACCGCCATACCCATGACCAGCGTCGCCGAGCCCTACATCAGGCGGCGGGCGATTCGCCACATGGAGAAGGGCCGGGTGGTCATCTTCGGCGCGGGCACCGGCAATCCCTATTTCACCACGGATACGCCGGCCGTCCTGCGCGCACTCGAGATGGAGTGCGACGTCCTGCTCAAGGGCACCAAGGTCGACGGCGTCTACGATGCCGATCCGGTCCAGGTCGAGGACGCCAAGCGTTACGATCGGCTTTCGTTCCACCGGGTCCTGACCGAGGATCTGAACGTGATGGATCACGCCGCTATTTCTCTCGCCCGGGAGAACAAGATCCCGATTCTGGTATTCTCGATTTACCAACCGGGCGCCTTCGCCGAGGTGGTCTGCGGCAAGGGGCGCTTCACATTGATCAACAACGAGGACTGAACCGTGGCGGACCCAGACATCAAGGATCTGAAACGGCGCATGGACGGAGCCCTCGATGCCCTGCACCGGGAGTTCGCGGGACTGCGGACCGGGCGGGCATCGATCAGCCTGCTCGAGCCGATCCAGGTCGAGGCCTACGGGGCCAGCATGCCCTTGAACCAGGTCGGAACCATCGGCGTTCCCGAACCCCGGCTAATCACCGTGCAGGTCTGGGACCGCTCCCTTGTGGGTGCGGTCGAAAGGGCTGTGCGGGATTCCGGACTGGGCCTCAACCCGGCGGCAGAAGGCCAGTTGCTGCGGGTCCCGATCCCGCCGCTGTCGCAGGAGCGTCGTCTGGAGCTGAGCAAGATCGCCGGCAAGTACGCCGAGCAGGCTCGCGTCGCTGTGCGCAACGTGCGCCGGGACGGCATGGAGTCGCTGAAACAGATGGAGAAGGACGGCGAGCTGTCCCAGGACGAGCACCACCTCTGGTCCGATGAAATCCAGGAGATGACCGACTCCCACATCAAGACGATCGACGAGGTGCTGGCCCAGAAAGAATCGGAGATCATGCAGGTCTGACAGCATGACGGCGATCAAGACGCAGGTTCTGGACCGGCCGCCGACCCATGTCGCCATCATCATGGATGGCAACGGGCGATGGGCCAAGGCGCGCGGCTTGCCGCGGACGGCGGGACATCGTCAAGGCATAGAAACGGTCCGCCGCGTGGTCTCCTGCGCCAGCAAACTCGGGGTCGGCTACCTGACCCTGTTCGGCTTTTCGTCGGAGAACTGGCGGCGTCCGAGCACCGAGATCGACGACCTCATGGGCCTCTTGCGCCGCTATCTGCAGAGCGAGATCAGCAAGCTGCACGAGAACCACGTCCGCCTGCGGGTGATCGGAGAACGCACGCGCCTGCCGTTCGACATCGTCCGGCTGATCGCCGACGCCGAGCAGCTGACGGATGCCAACCCAGGGTTGAAGTTGACTGTTGCGCTCAGCTATGGCGGGCGGCAAGAGATCGTCGCGGCGGCCAGGCGGCTCGCCGCGCGTGCCGTGGCCGGGGACCTCGACCCCGACGACCTGGACGAGACGCTCTTCTCCGGAGAGCTGGCCACGGTCGGCATACCGGACCCCGATCTTCTGATCCGAACCAGCGGAGAGCAGCGGCTGAGCAACTTTCTTCTGTGGCAGCTGGCCTACAGCGAACTGGTCTTTATCGACAGGCTATGGCCGGACTTCTCCGAGGAAGACTTTACCCATGCGATTCACGAGTTCCTCCAGCGCGACCGGCGGTACGGTGCAGCGGTTGGCTCCAGCTGACGCAGGCAATCTAACGCTGCGGATCGTCTCGGCCCTTCTTCTGGGGCCCTCGGTCCTGTTGCTCACGTTCCTGGGTTGGCCCTACTTCGGTTTGATGGCCACGGTGCTCGCGGGCGTGCTGGCGTGGGAGTGGTCGCGGATATGCGGGGCCGGTGAACTGACCCGGGCCGGCTATCTGTCCGTCGCCGCCGTGGTCGCGGCCCTGAGCGCGGCGAGCTTGGGGGAGCTTCGGCTCGGTGGCTGGATCGTTCTGGTCGGCGCAATGGGAGCCGCTGTGCTGGGCCGGAGCGAGACGGTCCAGGACCGGGTCTCCATCTGGTACGCCTCCGGCGTGGTCTACGCGGCCTTGCCCGCCATGGCGCTGGTCTGGCTTCGCGGCGTTCCCGAACAGGGACTGGGGCTCGTTCTGTGGCTGCTGTTCGCCGTATGGGCGACCGATATCGGCGCCTATGCCGCGGGACGTGGCCTGGGCGGCCCAAAGCTTGCGCCGCGCCTCAGCCCAAACAAGACCTGGGCTGGCCTCGGCGGCGCCGTAGTCTCGTCAGCGGCCGTAGGCGCCGCGGCCGGGGCCCTGGTGACGTGGTCCGACCCGCTTGCCCTGGCGGCGCTGAGCGCCGTCCTGGCCCTGGTCGCGCAGGGCGGCGACCTCTTCGAGTCCTGGGTCAAGCGGCACTTCGGGGTAAAGGATTCGAGCAACCTGATCGCCGGTCACGGCGGCTTCATGGACCGTCTGGACGGCGTTTTGGCCGCCGGTCTGTTCTTAACTCTGATAGTGTGGGCAAAGGGGGGGTCTTTCTGACCATGGCGCTTGTTTCAGATCGGGTCGAGACCGGCGAACGGTTTCGCAAGATCACCATTCTCGGTTCCACCGGATCGGTGGGCTGCAATACGGTCGATCTCGTCACCCGTCAGCCTGACTCCTTCGAAGTCGAGGCGCTGACCGCCCACACCAATGTGGAGCTTCTGGCGGAGCAGGCGAAGCAGCTGCGCGCGAAGGTCGCGGTGATCAGCGACCAGAGCCGGTACCGGGCGCTCAAGGACGCCCTGGCGGGCAGCGATGTCGAGGCCCAATCCGGCGCCGAAGCCCTGGTCGAGGCCGCGGAACGGCCGGCCGACTGGGTCATGGCCGCCATCGTCGGCGCCGCCGGGCTGGCACCGACCCTGGCGGCGGTGCGCCGGGGCGCTGCTGTCGCTCTGGCGAACAAGGAGACCCTGGTCTGCGCGGGCGCGCTCATGGTCTCGGAAGTAGCGCGTCACGGCGCCACGCTGCTGCCCGTGGATTCGGAGCACAACGCCATCTTCCAGGTACTCGATCTCGACAACATGGACGCGGTCGAGCGGATCATTCTGACCGCATCGGGTGGTCCTTTCCGCGAGTTCGACCGAGAGGAGATGGCGCGCGTCACGCCGGCGCAGGCCGTGGCCCACCCGAACTGGGACATGGGCGCCAAGATCTCTGTTGATTCCGCATCCATGATGAACAAGGGGCTGGAGCTGATCGAAGCCCACCATCTCTTCCAGATGGAGGAGGCGTCGATCGACATCCTGGTTCACCCGCAGTCGGTCATCCACTCCATGGTCGCCTACGTCGACGGCTCCGTCCTGGCCCAGCTCGGCCAACCCGACATGCGGACGCCGATCGCTCACACGCTGGCTTGGCCCGACCGCATGGCGGCGCCGGTGGACCGGCTCGACCTGGCGGAGATCGGCCGCTTGACCTTCGAGCGGCCGGATCCGCTCCGCTTCCCGGCATTAACCCTGGCCCGGGAGGCGCTCAAGACCGGCGGCTGCGCCCCGACAATCCTGAACGCAGCCAACGAGGTCGCCGTTGCCGGCTTCCTTAATGGCGAGACCGGGTTCCTCGATATTCCACGGATCGTCGAGGGCGCTCTGGCCGAGGTGCCCAACATCGCGATTCGCAGCCTCGAGGACGTGGATATGGTCGACAAGGAAGCCCGTGCCGTGGCCGAGAGGCTCACGGGACGATCCGCCTGACGGCATGCGCCTCTTTGCAGGTCGGACGATTTATCCTATGTAAAGGGATCGCAGGGCCAAATAGAGTTTTGGCTCAAGCCGAACCGTACTCGGCGTGGAAAGTTAAGGGCGAAACAGGAAGATAGCACATGGAAGTCCCTAGCGGTCTCTACGGCTTCGGTCTGCCCTTCCTCGCGATCTTAACGATATTGGTGTTCGTCCACGAACTCGGCCACTACTTGGTGGCGCGGCGGTTCGGCGTTCGCGTGGAGGTTTTCTCGATCGGCTTCGGTCCTGAGCTCTTCGGCTGGACCGACCGCGCCAAGACTCGCTGGAAGATCAGCCTGATACCCCTCGGCGGCTACGTGAAGATGTTCGGGGACGCCGACGCCGCGAGCCGGCCGGAGCAGGGGCTCGACGGGCTGAGCGATGACGAGAGGGCCGAGGCTTTTCCATGCAAGCCCCTCGGGCAGCGCGCCTGGATCGTGGCGGCCGGTCCAATCGCGAACTTCCTGTTTGCGATCGTTCTCCTGGCCGGGTTCTTCATGGTGGTCGGCGAGGCCCACACGCCGCCGGTAGTCGGCAGCGTGGTCGAGGATTCGGCGGCCGAGCGCGCTGGTTTCGAACCCCAGGACCGGATCGTTCAGATCAACGGCTGGCGCATCGACAGTTTCGAGGAGATCCAGCACCACGTCTCCCTGGTTCGAGAGGAAACGCTGGAGATCGTCGTCCTGCGCGGCGGCCGCGAGGTAACCCTTACCGCTCGGCCCACCATAACCGAGATCACCGACGGCTTGGGCAACAAGCAGAAGATCGGCCGCCTGGGCATCGGCGGATCGCAGATCGAGGTGGTGCGCCACGGTCCGGTGAACGCGATCTGGCGGGCCACGGTCAAGACCGTCTCCTTGACCACCGGCACGCTAAAGGCCGTGGGGCAAATGCTTGTCGGAACGCGTAGCGTCGAGGAACTGGGCGGCCCGCTGCGTATTGCCAAGCTCTCCGGTCAGGTCGCGGAGGTGGGCCTGGCCATGATCATCTCCTTCATTGCGCTGCTCTCGATAAATCTCGGCCTGATCAACCTCTTTCCCATTCCCATGCTGGACGGCGGGCACTTATTGTTCTATTCCATCGAGGCGCTGCGAGGCAGGCCGTTAGGCGAACGTGCTCAAGAATACGGCTTCCGGATCGGCCTCGCCCTGGTGCTCAGCTTGATGGTGTTCGCGACCTGGAACGACATCGTGAACCACCTGAATGTCCTGGATTTCCTCGAGAATCTAGCCACGTAAGCGTAGTGATGGGGGGTAGGTTTGGGGCTTATGCCGCTGCGGGCGGTCGCAGTTGCCGTTACCCTGCTCCTTGGAAGTTTCTCCACCTGGCACGGGACGTCACTGGCCCAGACGATCCAGCAAGGGGGCATCATCGAGGAGGTTCGTGTTGAAGGGACTCAGCGGATCGAACCCGAGACCGTACGCTCCTACCTCCGGCTCAATCCCGGCGACCCCTTCGATCTGATCCGGCTCGACCAATCCCTCAAGAGCATCTTTTCCACCGGTCTCTTCGCCGACGTTACCCTGCGCCGCGAGCGCAATGCCTTGATCGTGACCGTGGTGGAGAACCCGATCGTCAATCGGATAGCCTTCGAGGGTAACGAGCGGATCGACGACGAGACCCTGGGCGGCGAGATCGACCTTCAGCCACGGGTGGTCTTCACTCGGACCAAGGTTCAGAACGACGTAAAGAGGATTGTCGATCTCTATCGTCGTTCCGGCCGATTCGGCGCCACGGTCGACCCGAAGATCATCGAACTACCGCAGAACCGCGTCGATCTCGCCTTTGAGATCAACGAAGGACCCAAGACGGAGATCATCGCGATCAACTTCGTCGGCAATCGGGCTTTTTCGGACAGTACCCTGCGCGATCAGATCACGACCACTGAAACGGCCTTCTGGCGGATTCTCTCCAGCACCGACACCTACGATCCCGACCGCCTGACCTTCGACCGGGAGCTCTTGCGGCGCTTCTACCTTAACGAGGGCTATGCCGACATCCGGGTGGTCTCGGCGATCGCCGAACTGACGCCCGACCGCTCTGGATTCATCATCACCTTCACCGTCGAGGAGGGCGAGCGCTATACCGTCGGCGCGATCGATATCACCACCAGCCTGAGAAACCTCGACCCCGAGATCCTGCGCGAGGACTTGGTCATCGAGGAGGGCGATTGGTACGACGCCTCGCTTGTCGAGGCGTCGATCGAAAATCTTACCGAACGGCTGAGCAATCTCGGCTTCGCCTTCGTGGACGTCAATCCGCGGCTACAGCGAGACCGGGATACCAAGGTCGTCGCCATCAACTTCGAGATCAGGGAAGGCCCGAAGGTCTATGTCGAGCGCATCGACATTCAGGGTAACCTGCGCACCTTGGACAAGGTGATCCGGCGCGAGTTCCTGCTGATCGAGGGCGACGCCTTCAATTCCGCGCGTCTCAGGCGATCGCGCCAGCGGATTCAGAACCTCGGCTTTTTCAGCAGGGTCGATGTGTCGAACGAGCCGGGGACACGCCCCGACAGCACGGTGATCACCGTCGAGGTCGAAGAGCAGTCTACCGGCGACCTGTCCTTCGGTGCGGGTTTCTCGACAACGGCCGGTCCCATCGGCAACGTCGGGCTGCGCGAACGAAACCTGCTGGGCGGCGGACAGGACTTGCGATTGAATTTCGCCGTCTCAGCCGACACCACGCGGCTGAACCTAAGCTTCACCGAACCCTACTTTCTGGACCGCAACCTCTCCGCAGGCTTCGATGTTTTCCGTCTAACGTCGGAGCAGAGCGAGAGCTCGTTCGACGAAGAACGGATCGGCGGATCCCTGCGTGCCGGTTACGACATTGTCGAGGATCTGCGGCAGGTCGTACGCTACTCCTTGGCGCGCGAAGAGCTGGAGGACGCCGACGACGGGGCCTCGCTCTTGGTGATCGATGATTTGGATACCTACATCGTATCCAGCATCAACCAGGAGCTGTCCTACGACAAACGCGACTCCCGTTTCGATCCGAGAGAGGGCTACGCGGCAACCGTTACCAACGAATTTGTCGGCCTTGGCGGCGATCTGCGCTTCTTGAAGAATACGATCGGCGGGTCGTTCTACTTTCCGCTGTTCGGCGACGTAACGTGGACGACGCGGGCAGAAGGGGGCCTCATCTTGCCGCTGGGCGAGGACACGCGCGTGAGCGACCGCTTCTTCATCGGACCTGACAATCTGCGCGGCTTCGAGTTCGCCGGCGTGGGGCCGCGGGATGCGGCCAGCAGCGGCAACGACGCGCTCGGCGGCAAGAAGTTCTACTCGGGCACCGCCGAGATAAGCTTCCCGCTCGGTCTGCCTGAGGAGTTCCAGATCCGGGGACGGCTTTTCACCGATATCGGCGCATCGTGGGATGTCGACGGGGATACCAGCAGGATCGAACTCGAGGATTCCTCATCGCCACGCGTCTCCGTCGGCGGCGGCTTCTCCTGGAACTCGCCGTTCGGTCCGATCCAGGTGGACCTCGGCTTCGCGGTAATCAAGGAGGAGTTCGACGAGACCGAGGTGCTCAATTTCAGCTTTGGAACCAGGTTCTGAGGAATGCGACGAACGACCTCCATCTGCTTTGTGCTCGCCGCTTTTGCGGGCCTGATGCTGGTAGGTTCGAGCGGTCCGGCCGACGCCCAGACCGAGTTCGGCATTGTCGTGATCGACACCCAGCGGATCTATCGGGAGGCGACCGCGGTTATGCGGCTGCAGAAGCACGTCGACGAAGAGCGGGCGCGCAATCAAGAGGAACTGCGCGGCAAGGAAGAGAGCCTGCGCGCCGCCGGCCAGGAACTGGAGCGCCAGCGCGGGGTCCTGACCGCCGACGTCTTTAACACCCGCCGCCGGGAGCTCGAAGAGGGGGTGGTGACCCTGCAGCGAGAGATCCAGTCACACAAGCGCGACTTGGAACGGCTCTTCGCCCGTGGGATGAACCAGATCCGGGGGCTCCTGGTCGAGATCTCCCAGGAGATCGCCAAGGAGCGGGAGGTCGACATCGTGCTGGAAAAAAGCGCTGTTGTTCTGGTCAAGCCGGATCTGGAGATTACCCGGGAAGCGCTGGAGCGGCTTAATCAGAGGCTGCCGCAGCTCGATATCGCCACGCTGAAGAACTAGCCTGCATGTCCCCGGCGCACCCGGATCGCAACGGTCGGCAGGGCCCGCGAAGGCGCGCGGGTATTGCGCGGCCGCCCGGCTATTGCTATCGGCTTAGGACGACGCGGGGAAGTGGAAGGGCGCGATGAACGATCAGGTCGAACAGGGGGCGGAACTGGCCACCATGGACGTGATGCAGATCATGGAGATGATCCCGCATCGCTATCCCTTCTTGCTGATTGATCGGGTCGTCGACTTGAAGTCGGATGTCAGCGCCGTCGGGATCAAGAACGTCACCATCAACGAGGGCTTCTTCCAGGGGCACTTTCAGCGTCAGCCGGTGATGCCGGGCGTGCTGATCGTCGAAGCCATGGCGCAGACCGCCGGTGTCCTTGTGGTGTACACCCTGGAAGGGGCGGCAGCCGGCAAGCTCGTCTACTTCATGTCGATCGACGAGGCACGCTTCCGCAAGCCGGTGTTTCCCGGCGACACGCTGAGGATCCACGTCGAGAAGGAACGTCACCGAGGCAACGTCTGGAAGTTCGCGGCTCAGGCAAAGGTAGACGAGCAGGTGGTTGCCCAAGCCCGTTTCGCGGCCATGATCATGGACGACTGAGCCGGGGCCTCGAGCGGATCATGTTTTGACGGAACCGCGCCGCAGTTCCGTCAAAACATGTGAATCCGCTCAATATCAACTCTAGAGCGCCCAGGAACGGCTTCAGGCCCGCTGGTCGATCGGCACGAAGGGCCGCTCGGATTCGCCAGTATAGAGCTGCCTCGGCCGGCTGATCTTCTGGCCCGGATCCTCGATCATCTCCTTCCACTGGGCGACCCAGCCGACAGTTCGCGCGACTGCGAAGAGCACTGTAAACATCGAGGTCGGGAAGCCCATGGCCTTGAGAATAATGCCGGAATAGAAGTCGACGTTGGGGAACAGCTTCTTCTCGGCGAAGTAGGCATCCTCCAGCGCGATCTTCTCCAGCTCCATCGCCAGTTCGAGCAAAGGGTCGTGGCCGACGCCCAGCTCGCCGAGGACCTCATGGCAGGACTTGCGCATGACGGTCGCCCGGGGGTCGTAGTTCTTGTAGACCCGGTGGCCGAAGCCCATCAGGCGGAAGGGATCGTTGCGGTCCTTGGCGCGTTCGATGAACTCAGGAATCCGGTCCTTGTGTCCGACCTCCTGAAGCATGTTGAGGACCGCCTCGTTGGCGCCGCCGTGGGCCGGGCCCCAGAGCGAGGCGATGCCGGCCGCAATGCAGGCGAAAGGATTGGCGCCGCTCGAGCCGGCGATGCGCACCGTCGAAGTAGACGCGTTCTGTTCGTGGTCGGCGTGGAGGATCAGAATCCGGTCCATGGCGCGGGCCAGGGTGGGGCTGATCTTGTATTCCTCGCAGGGGACCGAGAAGGTCATGTAGAGGAAGTTCTCAGCGTAGCTCAGATCATTGCGCGGATAGACGAATGGCTGGCCGAGGGAATACTTGTAGGCCCAAGCGGCAATGGTCGGCATCTTGGCGATCAGGCGATGAGACGCGATCATCCGCTGCCTGGGATCGTTGATGTCGGTCGAATCGTGATAGAAGGCCGAGAGGGCGCCAACGACCCCGACCATGATCGCCATGGGATGCGCGTCGCGCCGGAAGCCGCGATAGAGATAGTTCAACTGCTCATGCAGCATGGTGTGGTAGGTGATCGCCCGCTCGAAGTGGGCTTTCTGCTTCGCGTTGGGCAAATCGCCGTAGAGCAGCAGGGAGCAGACCTCCATGAAGTCGCTGTGCTCGGCCAAGTCCTCGATCCGAAAACCCCGATGCAGCAGGACGCCCTGGTCGCCGTCGATATAGGTGATCTTCGACTCGCAACTTCCGGTAGAAGTGAAGCCTGGATCGTAGGTGAACATGTCGGTGTCGGCATAGAGCTTCCGCACGTCGAGCACACTTGGCCCCACAGTGCCGTCCATCACGGGGATCTCCCAGGACCGGCCGTTTCTGTTGTCGGTGAGCGTAAAGCTGTTCTTGACCGCGCTTGCCTCGCCGGAGGTCGTTGTCATGGCGACTCCTTCGTCTGCGACCGAAAGTTTAGCCGGAGAATAGAGTTTCCGGCCCGGGGGATCAATCGGGACCTCGGCCGGGCTCAGATCGCCGTTTGATCGGCGATCCGGTTCAGACTTTCTTCCCGACCCAGCACCACCATAACCTCGAACAGCCCTGGAGAGGCATGGGAGCCGGTGAGGGCAGCCCGTAATGGTTGTGCAATCTTACCGAGCTTTATCGCCCGCGCCTCGGCGAACTGGCGGACGGCGAGCTCGAGCGCCTCCTCTTCCCAGGTCGCCTGTTCAGCCAAGCGTTCGTGAAGTGCCGAAAGCGTCTCGGAGCCCCCGTCGGCGAGCAGCTTTCGGGCCTTGTCGCTGAGCTCCAGGGGTCGCCGGGCCGTGTAGAAGGCGGCGTTCTCCGCGAGCTCGACGATTGTCTTCGCACGCGTTCGCAGCCCCGCCATGCCCTCAGCGAGGCGGGCGAGGCCGGTTTCGTCGGGCGGTCGGCCCTGGGCCGCTTCGAGCCGGTCGGCGACGAGTCCGACCAGCCGCTCGGTTGCCGCCTCGCGGATGTAGTGCGCGTTCAGGCTGTCCAAGCGATCCGGGTCGAACCGCGCCGGCGAGCGCCCAACGCCGTCCAGGTCAAACCAGCCGACGGCCTGCTCGGTCGAAATGATCTCATCGTCGCCATGGGACCAGCCGAGCCTCAGAAGGTAGTTTCTGAGCGACTCAGGCAGGTAGCCCATGTCCCGATAGTCCTCGACGGCGAGCGCGCCGTGGCGTTTCGACAGTTTGGCGCCGTCCGATCCATGGATCAGCGGAATGTGGGCAAAGGCAGGTGGTTCCCAGTCGAGCGCTCGGTATAGTTGCGTTTGCCGAAAGGCGTTGGTCAGGTGGTCGTCGCCGCGGATGACGTGGGTGATCCCCATGTCGTGATCGTCCACGACCACGGAGAGCATGTAGGTCGGCGTGCCGTCCGCCCTCAACAGAACCATGTCGTCGAGCTGGCCGTTGGCGACGGTCACCCGGCCCTGAACTTGGTCATCGATCACCGTCTCGCCGTCGAGCGGCGCCTTCAGCCTGACCACGGGATCCACGCCGGCCGGCGCGTCGGCAGGGTCGCGGTCCCGCCAGCGTCCATCATAGAGTCGGGCGCGTCCCGCCGCGCGGGCCTCTTCGCGCATGGCCTGGAGTTCCTCGGGCGAGCAGTAGCAGTGGTAGGCCCGACTTTGCGCCAAGAGCGTCCTAGCGCAGGCGGCGTGCCGCTCCGCCTGGGCGAATTGGTAGACCGCGTCTCCATCCCAGTCGAGACCGAGCCAGGTCATGCCGCCCAGGATGGCGTCGACGGCCTCCTGGGTGGAGCGCTTCCGGTCGGTATCCTCGATCCGCAAGCGGAAGTGGCCGCCGTGATGCCGGGCGAAGAGCCAGTTGTAGAGCGCCGTCCGTGCCCCGCCGATGTGCAGGAATCCGGTCGGCGAGGGAGCGAAACGGGTGACGACGGTCATCGCGGTGCGCGCTGCTGATGGATCATCCTAGAAGAGCGGTGGTTTAACACATGCGGATACGAGGTGCCATGTCGCAGCCGGTTCACCGGAGATCCCGGCCGCTATCCATCTCGAACTTGCTCCGCCATAATACTTGCCGGACGGGGCATGACGCGATGGCATCCCTGAAGGGACAGGCTCTCGGTTCCGGGTCGAGAATGGACCGGGCCCGGGATGAAATTCGCAAACTGAGGCCGCTGGGCCAAGGACTGGCACGGCAGCTGACCGACGAGCAGGACCGCTGGGTCCTCTGGCTGCCGGTCGCGCTCGGCGCCGGGATCGGACTCTACTTTCTTCTGCCGGCCGAGCCCCATCGCTGGCTCGGACCGGCACTGCTGTGCGCCGTACTCGGCCTGGTCGCCGCGACGCACCGTTTGCCGGGCGGGCGCATCCTGGGATTACTGCTCGGCGCGATCGCTCTGGGTTTCGCCGTTGCCCAGTTTCGCGTCGCGCTGGTCGCCGCGCCCGTGCTCGAAGAACGGATCGGGCCGACACGGGTGGTCGGGCAGGTTGTCGCGGCGCCGCCGCGCGCTGCCGGCGAGCGGATCGTGCTCCGCGCCTTGGAGATCGAGGGGCTCCGGGGTCCAACGCCGGCGCGGGCGCGCCTGCGCCTGACCAGCCGCGATCCCGCGGGGATCTCGCCGGGCGACTGGATCGAGCTTCGCGCCGTGCTGCGCCCGCCGCCCGAGCCCGCTGCGCCGGGATCCTACGACTTCGCCCGCCGGGCCTACTTCGAGCGGATCGGGGCGGTCGGCTTTGCCGTGTCACATGTAACACTCCGCGGCAGCGCCCATCGGGAAGACGACCGCGGCTTCTCGACCCGCTGGCGGCTCTGGTGGGCCGAGCTGCGTCAGACCGTGGGCGAGAGGGTCCTTGCCCGCGTGCCGGACGCAAACGGTGCCGTCGCCGTCGCGCTGATGACCGGTGACCGCAGCGCCATCCCCGAGTCCGTTATCGTCGCCATGCGCGACGCCGGCCTGGCCCATCTGCTCGCCATCTCCGGCCTTCACCTCGGGCTGGTGGCAGGTCTGCTGTTCTTCTCCGTCCGCGCCCTCCTAGCCGGCGTGCCCGCCCTGGCGCTGCGCTATCCGATCAAGAAGTGGGCGGCCGTCATCGCCTGGCCAGGCGCTCTGACCTACCTGTTCCTGGTCGGCGCGACGATTCCCACCCAGCGGGCTTTCCTCATGGTCTCCCTGGCATTGCTCGCGGTCTTGCTCGACCGGAGCGCGATCTCGCTGAGGCTGGTTGCCTGGGCCGCCGTGGTGGTGCTTCTGGCGGCGCCGGAGAGCCTGCTGACGGCGAGTTTCCAGATGTCTTTCGCCGCTGTCGTCGCGCTGGTTGCCGCCTATGAAGCGCTGAGGGGTCGATTCGCGGGCGCCGTGGGCGGGCGCGGACCTCTTCGAGGCGCCGCGCTCTATTTCGCCGGTGTCGCCCTGACCTCGGTGATCGCCATTGTCGCGACCGGACCCTTCGCGGCCTACCACTTCAATCGCATGGCGACCTATGGGCTGCTCGCCAACCTGATCGCGGTGCCGGTCACAGCGTTCTGGGTCATGCCGGCGGCCATGGTCGCCTACCTCGCATTGCCGTTCGGACTCGAAGCCCTGCCGCTGACGGTCATGAGCGGCGGCGTGTCGGTGATCCTTACCGTGGCCCGCGAAGTCGCCGCCTTGCCGGGAGCCGTCCGGTTGATCGAGGCGAGCTCCTTCGCCGCCTTCGTGAGTGTCATCCTCGGCGGTCTCTGGCTCTGCATCTGGCGGCGACCCTGGCGGCTCTTCGGACTCGGCGCCGTCGGGCTCGGGATCGCTGCGGCGCTGTGGGTCACGCCCCCGGACATTCTGGTCGACGGGGGCGGGCGGCTGCTCGCCCTGCGCGACCCCGACGGCCGGCTCTGGCTGTCGACAACCCGGCGCGAGAGTTTCACCGCCGGTGTCTGGCTGCGCCGGGCCGGGCAGGGGAGCGCCGAGCCTTGGCCGCTCGAGGAGGAGAACCCGGCGTCGCCGCTGCTCTGTGACTCCTCCGGGTGCGTTGCCCGTATCGAAGAGCACCTGGTCGCCTTCGCGCTCAGCGGGGCGGCTTTGGAAGAGGACTGCCGTCGGGCCGGCGTGCTGATCAGCCTCGAGCCGTTCCGGGGTCGCTGTCCGAAGCCGGCCGCGGTGATCGACCGCTTCGACCTTTGGCGCGAGGGCGCCCATGCGATCTGGCTACATCCGCGCGGCCTGACGATCGAGACCGTGGCGGGCGATCGCGGTCGTCGGCCCTGGGTGAGGCAGCGCTAGAGCGGATCATGTTTGGTCGGAACCAGTTCGTGGTTCCGACCAAACATGTGAATCCGCTCTACAGCCTAGAGGTAGAGCAGATTCACGCGATTGAATGGATCGCACTGGGCGAGTCCATTCAATCGCGATCTGATCTAGAGGGTTTTATCGAACCGCAGGATCATCCCTGTCTTCTCGTCGCCGTTGAAGCCGAGCTTCCGGTAGAAGCCGGCGGCGCCGCGCAGCCGTCCGGTCAACAGCATGACTTTGTAGCAGCCGGCCAACCGGGCTTGCTCGACGGCGTGCGCCATGACCGCCTGGCCCAAGCCTTCGCCGCGCCTGTCGGTGGCCGCAACGACGTTCTCGATCAGGGCGTAGGGCGCACCGCCGTAGGTCATGTTGGGCAGGACATGGAGCGTCACGGCGGCGAGCGGGCCGTCTCCGGCATCGGCGACGAAGACATCAGTTCCCGGATGGGCTAAGAGCCTGCGCCACTGTTCTTCGCCCCTGGCACCGGTCAGGGGCGGCCGCTCGGAATTGAGCTCGGCGTAGAGACGGCAAAGAGCCAGGAAATCGTCCAGGGCGGCGGAACGGACGCGCACCGGCACGGCTCACGGCGAGGCGGCGCGGCCGGAGACTGGGGCCGGCCGCACCAATCGTCTCAGTAGCTGCGGATCAGGCCGACCAGGCAACCCTGGATGCTGACGCGATCGGCCGGGAAGATGCGGGTCTCGTATTCCTTGTTCGCCGGCTCCAGGGCGATCGAGTTGCCGTGCTTGCGGAAGCGCTTCAAGGTGGCCTCTTCGTTGTCGACCAGCGCCACGACGATGGAGCCGTTCTCGGCGACGTCGCGCCGCTGAATCAGGACCGTGTCGCCGTCCAGGATCCCGGCATCGACCATCGAGTCGCCCTCGACTTCGAGCGCGTAGTGTTCTCCGCGCCGCAGCAGGCTGCTCGGAACGTCGACGAAGTTCGAATAATCGCGCAGAGCTTCGATCGGCGTGCCCGCGGCGATTTTGCCGTAGAGCGGCAGTTGAACGGTGTCGCCCGGCTCGGCGGCCTCGCTGCCCGAAAGCTGGCCCGTGAAGTCCACCTCGATGACTTTCGGCGCGAAGCTGCCGCCGGCGCCCGGCTTGGAGCCGTCGGGCAGTCGCAATACCTCCAAAGCCCTGGCCCGGTGTGGCAGGCGGCGAATGAAGCCGCGCTCGACCAACCCCGTGACCAGACGGTGAATGCCCGACTTCGACTTGAGGTCCAAGGCGTCCTTCATCTCGTCGAACGAGGGCGAGACACCCTGTGTGCTGAGATGGTTGTGGATGTAGAGCAAGAGCTGATGCTGCTTCTTGGTCAACATGGCCGATCCTGTCGCCCCCTCTGGGTCACCACTAGATTTAGAACAAAACGTAAACTCACGCGCATGTTCTAGTTTAGTTCTTTTCAGACGTCAAGCTTACGGCGGCCTTGATCGCACCGCGCCACAACTTTGTCCCCTTAACCTGCGGGAAAGCAGCCCGAAAGCGGCAGGATGTCGACCGGTTCTCCGGCCTCGGCGGCAGGCGCGTGAGGCGGCCGCACGATCAGGCAGTCGGCTTCCGCCAGAACGGCCAGCATGGCGCTGTCCTGGCGCTCGAAAGGTTCGGCCAGGAGTTGCCCGTTTTCCTCGCGCAGACGCGCGCGCAAGTAGTCCTGGCGCCGGTCGTTGGCGGCGAGGCCGCCGGCCAGCGTGGCGCGCCGGGTGCGGTGCGGCTCGTCCCGGCAGCCCCGCATGATGTCGATCGCTGGCTTGAGGAAGAGTTCGGCGCAGACCAGGCTGGAGACCGGGTTCCCGGGCAGGCCGAGCACGGGGAGCGCCCCCATGCGCCCGAACATCAGAGGCTTGCCCGGGCGCATCGCGATCCGCCAGAAGTCGAGTTCCATGCCGAGCGACTCGAGGACGCTTCCGACGATGTCGTGCTTTCCGACCGACGCGCCACCCGAGGTCACCAGAAGGTCGGCACCACGGGCCGCTTCGAGGCGGCTACGCAGCGCCTCGGGCGAGTCCTCGGCGATGCCGAGATGGAGCGGCTGGGCGCCGCAGAGGCGGACGAAGGCCGAGAGCGAGAAGCCGTTGGAGGCAACAATCTCGCTCGGACCCGGCGCCGTGCCGGGCAGGACCAGCTCGTCGCCGGTGGAGAGCACGGCGATGCGGGGCCGGCGATGCACCGTGAGCCACGGCACGTTCATGGCCGCGGCTAAGCCGATATCGCGCGGCGACAGGCGGCGGCCGGCCGGGAGGCCGAGTTCTCCCGCCTTGAAGTCGAGGCCCGCGGGCCTGACGAAGCGGCCTGCGGCAACCGGTTCCGGGAAGGTGACCCGGGTTCCCTCGGCGGTCACGTCTTCCTGGATCACCACTGCGTCGGCGTCCGGGGGCAGGGGTGCGCCGGTAAAGATTCGGACGGTCTGGCCCGCCGCGAGGGCTTCATCGTGGCGCCCGCCCGCGGCGACCTCGCCGACCATGGTCAGCGTCACCGGCGGTTTCGCGAGGTCCACGCTCCTGACCGCATAGCCGTCCATCGACGATACCGGGCAGGGTGGCTGAGTGACACGGGCGTGAAGATCTTCGGCAAGGACGCGGTCGAGACCTTCGGAGAGGCTCACCAATTCGGTCTCGAGCGGCTCGACCGCCGCTGTGACACGGGCCAGCGCATCCTCGACGGGGATCATCAAGACGCCTCGTAGGTGCCTGACTTGCCGCCGGATTTATGCGTCAGGCGGATGTCGCCGATGCGCATGGCGCGGTCCGCCGCCTTGCACATGTCGTAGATCGTCAGGGCCGCGACCGAGACCGCGGTCAGGGCTTCCATCTCGACGCCCGTCTTCCCCGTGACCTTGCAGGTCGCGGCGATGTCGACCGCGTTGCGCGCCTCGTCCAGCTGCAGGTCGAGCTCGACCGAAGTGATCGGCAGGGGGTGGCAGAGCGGGATCAGCTCCGCCGTCCGCTTGGCACCCATGATGCCCGCGAGCCGGGCCACGGCGAGCACGTCGCCCTTCTGCACGCCGCCGTCGCGGATCAAGGCGAGGGTTTCCGCGGCCATGTAGACCGCGCCCTTGGCGACGGCCACCCGCGTGGTTTCGGCCTTGGCCGAGACGTCGACCATCACGGCCTTGCCTTCCGCGTCAAAGTGGGTGAGGCGCGGCATCTCGGGGCGGTCAGCCGGCCGGAACCGACTGGCGCTTCACCAGGCGCGCCGCCGCCGCCGCGACGTCGTCTTGGCGCATCAGGGATTCGCCGATCAGGAAAGCCCGGGCGCCGGCCGCGTAGGCCCGGGCCAGATCCGCCGGCTCGTAGAGGCCGCTCTCCGCGACCACCAGCCGGTCGGCCGGAACTTGCGGAGCCAGCGCCTCGCAGGTCGCCAGGTCGACCGCCAGGGTCTTGAGGTTTCTGTTGTTGATGCCGATCAGCGGCGACGCGAGCGCGAGCGCGCGCTCCAGTTCCTCCCGGTCGTGGACTTCGATCAGCACGTCCATCTCCCAGTCCCGGGCGCAGGCCTCCAGCTCCGCCGCCTGGCCGTCGTCGAGCGCGGCCATGATCAGCAGGATGCAGTCGGCGCCGACCGCCCTCGATTCGACGATCTGGTAGGGGTCGAGCATGAAGTCCTTGCGCAGGACGGGCAGCCTTGCGGCGTGCCGCGCGTCGACCAGATGGGCGTCGCTGCCCTGGAAGTAGGGCTCGTCGGTCAAGACGGAAAGACAGGCGGCGCCGCCCCGCTCGTAATCCCGGGCAAGCCGGGCCGGATCGAAGTCCGCCCGGATCAGCCCCTTGCTCGGCGAGGCCCGTTTGATCTCGCAGATCAGGGCGTGCGCGCCCTCGGCCGACCGCGCGATCAGGCGCTGGCGAAAGCCGCGGACCGGCCCGGCTTCGCGCGCCGATGCCTCGAGCTGCGCGAGGCCGACCCGCGCCTTCGCCGCTTCGACCGCGGCCCGCTTGTCGGCGCAGATCCGCTCCAGGACATCGCTCACGCGTCCGCTCCTTCGTTGGTGACCGCCACCAGCCCCTCCAGCACCTTGGCGGCCCGGCCGCTGTCGATCGCGTCTTTTGCCATGGCGACGCCAAGCTTCAAGTCTTCGATCTTGCCGGCCACCACCAGGGCCGCCGCGCTGCCGTAGAGCACGATATCCCGGTAGGGACCCGCTTCGCCCTGCAAGACGGCCTTCAGCGCCTCGGCGTTCCGGGCGGCGTCGCCGCCGGCCAGATCGTCCAGCGTGGCCGTCGGCAGGCCGGCGTCCTCCGGGCTCACCTCGAAGGTGGTCACCGCCCCGTCCTTGAGCTGGGCGACCTGCGACGGGCCGGTCGTGGACAGCTCGTCAAGTCCGTCGGCGCCGTGCACCACCCAGGCCGCCTCGTGGCCGAGCCCCTTCAACACTTGGGCCATGGGCTCTATCCAGTCCGGCGAGAAGACGCCGACGAGCTGGCGCTTGACCCGCGCCGGGTTCGACAGGGGCCCCATGAGATTGAAGATCGTCCGGGTGCCCAACTCGACCCGGGTGGGGCCGACGTGGCGCATGGCGCTGTGGTGCCGCGGTGCCATGAGGAAACAAGTGCCGACCTCCCTAAGCGCCTTCTCGACCAGGCGCAGGTCTGCCTCGATATTGACACCCAGGGCCGCCAGCACGTCGGCGGCGCCGCTCTTGGACGAGAGGGCCCGGTTGCCGTGCTTGGCGACCGGTACGCCGCAGGCGGCGATGACGAATTGGCTGGCGGTCGAGATATTGTAGGTGCCCGAGGCGTCGCCGCCGGTTCCGCAGACATCGATCGCGTCAGCTGGCGCCTCGATGGTCAGCATCTTGCCCCGCATGGCGCGGACCGCGCCGGTGATCTCGGCAACGCTCTCTCCGCGCACACGCAGCGCCATCAGGAAGGCGCCCATCTGAGCCGGGGTGGCATCGCCCGACATGATGATGTCGAAGGCCCGCTCGGCCTGCACCTCGGTCAGCACTTGGCCGGTCGCGACCTGGCCCAGAAGCTCCTTGAGGTTGCTCATGTCACCGGTCACGGGCCCGGACTCCGCGTGCCCGTCGGTTTCGACCGCTCAGACATCGTTCTTCCCGGCGATTGTCAGGAAGTTCTTCAGCAGGGCGTGGCCGTGTTCGGTGGCGATGCTCTCCGGATGGAATTGGACGCCATGAACCGGGAGTTCCTTGTGGCGCAACCCCATGATGACGCCCTCGTCGCACTCCGCCGTGATCTCGAGGCAATCCGGCAGGCTGTCCCGCTCGACGGTCAGGGAATGGTAGCGGGTCGCCTCGAAGCGTTCGGGCAAACCCTGGAAAACGCCTTCTCCGGTGTTGCGGACCTCGCTGGTCTTGCCGTGCATCGGGCTCGGTGCGCGCACGACCCGGCCGCCGAAAGCCTGTCCGATCGCCTGGTGGCCGAGACAGACCCCCAGGATTGGCCGCTGGCCGGCCGCCGCCTCGACCAGGTCCAGGCAGATGCCCGCCTGATCAGGATCGCAGGGACCCGGAGAGAGAACGATTCCCTGGGGTTCCATCGCCAGTGCCTCGGCCACCCCCAGGGCGTCGTTCCGCTTCACGGTAACCTCGGCGCCAAGCTCTCCGAGGAAATGGAAGAGGTTGTAAGTGAAGCTGTCGTAGTTGTCGATTAAGAGAAACATATCAGAACGTTAGAAGCGTAAGCCTGGAGCCGCGCCTAGCGGCTGCTCCGGTTATATCAGCAAGGCCCAGGCGGTGAAAGCCGAGGGACCAAGGCGATCGCGGGCTTGACCTTCTAGTTACTGGAAGCCTCATATCGGGCGCATGACAAGGCAGGGAAACGAATCTCGCGCCCTGGAAGGGGCGCTGGAACACGCCGGCGAGAGCCCACGCTGCCACGCGCCGGGCTCTTGCGGGCATCATGCCGGCGCGAGCGTGCGGCGCGCGGCACCCGGGCGCCCGGGCCTGTTCATCTGTCCGATGTGTCCCGAAGTGGAGAACGAGGGGCCGGGCGCCTGCCCGTCCTGCGGCATGGCCCTCGAGCCCGCCGACCCCGCCGAGGACAGCGGCGCCAGTCCTGAACTGGCCGAGATGACGCGACGGCTCTGGCTCGCCTTTCCGCCGACGCTGGTGGTTGTTGTCGTGGCGATGTCGGACATGGTTCCGGCTGCCGCTTTCATCGGCGAAGCCTGGTCGGGATGGCTCCAAGGCGTTCTGGCGAGCGTCGCGGTCTTGGCCGGCTGGCCGCTCTTCGAGCGCGGCTGGGTCTCGCTCAGGACACGCCAGCTCAATATGTTCACCCTGATCGCGCTGGGCGCCGGGACCGCCTACCTGGCCAGCCTGATGGCGCTGCTCGTCCCCGAGTTGTTCCCTGCGACGTTCCGAGGCGAATCGGGTTCGGTACCGCTCTACTTCGAGGCGGCGGCCGTCATCGTGACCTTAGTGCTGCTCGGTCAGGTTCTGGAGCTAAAGGCGCGGGCAAGAACGACCACGGCGTTGCGCGCTCTGCTCGCCTTGGCACCGAGAGTGGCGCGCCGCATCGGCGCCGACAGCGAGGAAGATGTCCCGCTCGACGCGCTGGAGGTGGGCGACCGGCTGAGGGTGCGCCCGGGCGAGCGAGTCCCTGCCGATGGACGGATCCTCGAGGGGCGGAGCAGCATCGACGAATCGATGATCACGGGCGAGCCCATACCGGTCGAGAAGGGGCCGGGCAATGGCGTGATCGGCGGCACCTTGAACGGCACCGGCGGCTTCGTCATGGCGGCAGAACGGGTCGGCGGGGAAACGCTGCTGGCACAGATCGTCCGCATGGTCGGTGAGGCGCAGCGCAGCCGTGCGCGAATCCAGAGATTGGCCGACCGGGTGTCCGGCTATTTCGTGCCGGCGGTCGTGGCGATCGCGCTGCTCGCCTTTGCACTCTGGGCCTGGTTCGGTCCGGAGCCGCGACTGGCTCACGCCATGATCAGTGCGATCGCGGTCCTGATCATCGCCTGTCCCTGCGCCCTGGGACTGGCGACGCCGATGTCGATCATGGTGGCATCCGGACGCGGCGCCGGTGCCGGCGTCCTGATCAAGAACGCCGAAGCGCTGGAGACCCTTGAACGGGTCGACACGCTGGTGGTCGACAAGACCGGAACCCTGACCGAGGGCCGCCCCCGCCTGACGCGGACAGTGACGCTCGGGGGCAGGTCAGAGGAGGCGGTCTTGGCGATCGCCGCCAGTCTTGAGCAGGGCAGCGAGCACCCCCTGGCGGAGGCATTCCTGCGGGCCGCGCGGGACGCCGGGATTGGCTTGTCGCCGGTCGCTTCCGTCGAGACAGAGCCCGGCCGCGGTGTGCGGGGCGTGGTGAAAGGCACGCCGGCGGCGCTCGGCAACGCGGCGATGATGCGGACCCTGTCGGTCGACACGAGCGACATCCATGAGATTCTTGCGGACCTCACCGCCGAGGGCGAGACGGCGGTGATCCTCAGCGTCGGCGACGAGGTCGCCGGCCTCTTCACCCTGGCCGATCCGATCAAGGCCACGACGGAGGAGGCGCTGCGCGGGCTGCGCCGAGACGGTGTCACGATAGTGATGATGACCGGCGACACCGCCGAGGCCGCGGCAGCGGTCGGAGGACGACTCGGCATCGATCGGATCGAGGCGGAGGTGCTGCCCGCCGACAAGCTACGGCTGGTGCGGGCCCTCCAGGACCAGGAACGCTTGGTCGCGATGGCCGGCGACGGCATTAACGACGCGCCCGCCCTGGCCCAGGCTCATGTCGGGCTCGCCATGGGCAGCGGCAGCGACGCCGCGATCGCCAGCGCCGACGTAACCCTGATCAAGGGCGATCTCCGCGGCGTGCTTCGGGCCCGCCGATTGAGCCGCGCCACACTCACGAACATCCGCCAGAACCTCTTTCTTGCCTTCTGCTACAATGGCCTTGCGGTGCCCGTCGCGGCCGGGCTGCTGTATCCGCTGATCGGTCTCACGCTGAACCCCATGATCGCGGCGGCGGCCATGAGCCTGAGCTCCCTGTCGGTGATCGCCAACGCCCTGCGCTTGCGCCAAGTTAGACTGTGAAGGAGGCTGGACCATAAATATCGGCCAAGCCGCGAGCCAGTCGGGGGTTCCCGCCAAGACGATCCGTTACTATGAGTCGATCGGTCTGATCGGCCCGGCTCGGCGCACCGAGTCGGGATACAGGAGCTATGAACGTCGGGATATCGAAACGCTGCGCTTCATTCGCCGCGCCCGGCGGCTCGGCTTCGCGGTCAACGACGTCGCGCGGCTGCTGGCTCTGTGGCGCGACAAGAAGCGCTCCAGCGCGGAAGTCAAAGATCTGGCCAATCGCCATCTGATCGAGATCGATGCCAAGATCGCCGAGCTCACGGCCATGAAGGCCGCCCTGACCGACCTGGTCGACCGCTGCCAGGGCGACGAGCGTCCCGATTGTCCGATTCTTCGAGATCTGGCGGAGGTCAGGAACGAGGCAAGCGAGACGCCTAAAGAGAAATCCAACTATAAGGACACGTAAAAGGCACAAGACCGCAGAATTAATTAACCATAAGCTCGCTATACCGTCGATTCCCGTGGAAGAAAACTTGGGTGATCGCGAATCTACCGTATAGTTAACAGCGTCAGCCC
>JAAUYK010103110.1_pt1 | contig 23604 bp, 43 predicted proteins | sample 7278021 | NCBI WGS metagenome assembly JAAUYK01 (sample SAMN14350223, study PRJNA611818) | marine sediment metagenome | isolation source: surface marine sediment (1.8m) | place: French Polynesia: Moorea | collected 2018-08
GCTGTTTTACCGATAAAGTCTCGAATGAACGAATCTTCACTGGATCCAGATTGCAGTGCTGTAATCGCATCAGCATTGATCTTGATCTGAGCATCCAACAACTGATCAGCGTTGAATAAAGTTTCACCCAGAGCTGCAGCAGTAAAGTCAGAAGACTTAAGGTAATTGGATGAAGCATCCGGATTATACGTACCTGCAGCATCTAAACCTGCACCGGCTTGGGTATCGTCAAGCTCATTTTGCAGGTTGCTGATGTCAGTATTCAAACCACCGATTGCTGTAGCTTGTGCCTGAATCGCAGTATCCAGATCTACCAGGTCTTGTGAGATGTTGGAATTGCCGTCGATAAAGTTGGTGCCACTGAAAGCAACGTAGTTACCATTGGCATCTACTGCTGCACCGAGAGCAGCTTCAATGTTATCGATTTCATCTGTGATGTTGGTATTAACACGCAGACCACTTGCAGTCAGCTCCAAGCTTCCGCCTGCCAGCTTGACTGCTAATTGAGCGTTGTTAGCACCACTGGTAGTTGTGTTATCAATAGTGGTGTGCAAACCACCGTTAGGATGAAAATCAATACCGACATGATCAGTGGGAGCTTCAAAAATACCTGCGCCAAGATTGACAGAGAAAGTGTCACCTGACAGATCCAGGCCGGTCCCAGCAATGTACTGCGGCAGACCCTGAAACTGAGTAAAGTTGAGGTTGTCAGTATCGACATTGGCATCATTAGGATCTGCCAAACCAGTTTCAGTCAGTACCCAACCTGTTTTGCCATTGGCAGAGCCATTATCGATAAAGGTAAAGTTACCGGCTTTTACTTCACCAGTTGGGTTACCGTCAAAGTCGGTAGCACGGGTCAAGATGATGTTAGTGCCTACACCGCTGACATCGTAGATACCATTGTCAGAAAGCGTAGTTTCATCTTTGACGAGAACTCGATCACCGTTAACAACCGGCGTACCGTCTGGAGAAAATGCAGCTACGCCAAGATCAATAATCTTACCAACGCCAGATCCAGACGGAGTAACTGCACCACCAACCAAAGTAGCCAAATCAGCGGTAGTTGCGTAATCACACTGCTCTTTGACCAATACCCCTGCCTGGGCAGCATCAAGCTGTTGCTTGGTTACGGCATCAGTTGGATTCGTGCCGTCTGCCATGTTGATGACTTTAAAACCACCGGCATTAAGATCTGCCGCCATGGAATTGGAGCCATCAGTTTTGAGTGAGGCATTAAAATTAGCAAGAATTTGAGCATCAAGATCTTCAAGATCTTCAGTAACGCTGGAATTACCGTCCAGGTAATTTGTACCAATGAACGGTACGTAATTGCCACTGGCATCAATCATTGTGCCAAGAGCAGCTTCCAAGTTGTCAATTTCAGTGGTATCAGCTGCGGCTGCAACTGCGGTATCCAGATCAGTCAACGCATCCGTTAGGTCTGTTGAGCTGTCTAGATAATTCGTGCCAGTAAATCCTACCCAATCGCCGTTACCGTCAATCAAAGATCCCAGGGTAGTTTCGATAGCATCGACTTCAGTCTGGAGCGCAGTCAGCGCAGAAGAAGTGCCTACGTCTTCCCACTTGTCGAGACCAGAGCCTGCTGTCTTTTTGCGATAATGAATACCACTCGAGAAGTCGAGTGCCAAGGAACCAAGAGGAGCAGCATCCGATTCGGTTGTACCGCCAGGTGCTCCGTTGGTGATGATGATGTCTACGGAATTGCCGTTTTCATCTTCGATTTTGTAACCGAGTTCGGTTGTAAATAGCTGTTCAGCCATTGGCTTATCCTCTTATATCAAAATAGAAATTCGTACTAAATCAACTTTGAGGTCTTCAGTGTGATTGTTCTGTATCCTGCACTGAAACTCGCCACTATCGAGTATAACTGATACTCGGTACGCTAAAAAATCACCTACCTTATTTGAAACAGTAAAGGTAACTGTACTACCGTTTTGTATTGCCATAACTTCGGCAACATTGTACAAACCGTTTATAGCATCTGTCAGTGTAACCATCCACTTGGCAGATCTAATCTGTCCTGGGTTAACACTGTCTACGATCTCTTCATTTCCTACAGCTACTGTAGTTGGATCGAGTGCAACCGCAGCATTGCGAAACTCCGCAGTTGCCATTGTTTACCCCGTGCTTAACTGATCATATTCTTGCTGCAAATCATCGATTTCGTCTTCAATGCCTTCGATCTCCCATTGCTCCCGGTCAGTACGTTCTACTTCCGGAATACGTTTCAATTTGCGAAGGTCACGATTTAGGCCACGGAGATCCCGCTGAATAAATTGTTGTTCAAGTTCGTTTTCGGCAACATACTCAGCGTCGAGATAATATTTGCCAGCTCCGCCCAATACACCACTACTGGCAACTACGATGCCAATAACTGTACCAAATTCTTGTAATGTCATGATCCACCTTTATCTTTCATCACCAGGTCGGTATAGAACTTGAAGTAGCCTACAGCTCCAAGTACTAAACCATTCATGATCCATTCTGCATCGGCTGGATTCTCGAGACCTTTCATCCATACATATGCATCCCAAACGATGTACATGTAGAATGCCGCAAAGATAACCGGCAAAGGATGTTCAGTGAATCTCTCGATAAACGGTTTCATGGTTCAAGCAAAAATACTTTTAACTCCACATCTGAGTATAGAAAAATATGCCGAAGACCTTCAGCAAATTTTCGTTCTTTTTCTGTTTTTGCCATTAAGACACAAACAGGTGTTTTTTCGGTGTAATAGCCATAAGTCATTGCCTGACCGATACACTCATAATGTTTGGGGCTTTTAGCCCAATCAAATTCTATCACAGCAAATGCTGTTTCACAGTCTGGTTTTAATCCGTTGCCCAGAGTGGTAGGAGCCCCTCTGAACTGTTCGCTGCAGATTTGATCAGAATAAAAGGACTCACGCTCCCAGCCATAACTGGGAGACGTGAGAAACCAAAGGAGGATAAATATATGAAAAAAGATGTTCAGTCTCATGTCAGCATACCTTTAATTGCAGCAACTGACCGTTCACCTCGAGACATGAACCACCAAGATACTGCCATAATAAATAAGTAAATAACAGACTGAACCAGATAAACGTACAGTTTGATAAGCAAATCGGTATCAGCTGCCACTAATGCTCCAACTTTCCATTGGAGAAAACCGAACATAACAATAACAAAAAAGTACAGAGACCAGGTAATTAATGGTCGAGTCAATGCTCGAAACTTATCTACGCCTGGGTATCCTGTAGGCTTATTAGCGTCCTTCATGCCTTCTTTAAAGGCTTCTCCAGCAAGGCGTTCAATGTCTGCAGCACTTTGCGTTTCAATAAGGTCAGCTTCAATTTCTCCTTCAGCTTGAGCAATTTGAAGTTTGTTTTTGGCAATTTGAATACTGGCTCGAAGTTCAAATTCAGCATTTTGAGCATCAACCTGAGCCATTGCTAACTCATGCTTGTTGTTCTCAATCATAGTAAGCCGATTTTCTTTTTTGGTTAAATATCCACCAACTAAACCTGAGATTCCGGAAAAGATTGCACTAAATCCACCGCTACCTACTGCGCCAATAATATCACCTAAGAATTCCATTACATCACCTGTAAATCTACTGGTTGACCTTGAAGCAGGTCATTGAGTTTTCTCATGGCAGTCCGGCTGGCAAGTACTGCTGGGCTACCTCCAAGATTTCCAGCCCTCATACCCAAGATTATGCATCCACGGGAATGTGCCACCAGGTTTCCATTATGAACCAGGATTCCAGACCGATTGGGAACGTTTCGCACATGGTAAACTTTCCGATACTTTCCAGAAGCACTTCTCGACAGATATACAGATGGGTAAGTTCCTGTAGGAATACAGGATATATTTCGGGCATTGTTTTTCCAGGGTCGTTCTATGGTTCGAAACATGACCCCATCAACAATTAAGCACCCAAGAGTGTAGGTGCTTGTTTGTTTATTGCGAATCAGGAAAGCTTTCTTGTTCACTAGGCTCTTCCTTTACCAGCGGCTGATCCATGAAATCTTCAATGGGAGGCTGGGTTTTGCGAGGGTCAGGCTTTGGGGGATTCATGGCAAGTTCGAGGATCCCCGTTAAGTGAGTCATTACTCGACGCTCACTGTGTCCTCTGATTTCAACTCGATCTAAAAATTCGTAGAGAGCTTTAGCTTCGTTTTGTTTAAACATTTGGTATACCTCATGTAACTAGTACATAAGAATATACCAACTGCATGGTTTATCTCAAGCCGGCTTTTTCTTCAGCAACGTACATATGAGTCGGACTACCAGAAGCAATGATGTCATCAGTACGCAGTCTTTTCTGATAAGCGGCTTCGAGTGCATCAGCTGCAGCTCGTCGTCTTGCTTGTTCGCCCATCAATTGCCCTTGGCGTTGACGAAAGTTTTGCCGAGTCAGCATGTCCTGATAGGCTTGGCTACTTTGAGCTCCTGGAGTCATTTGCATACCAGGCGCATCCAAGCCCAGGGCATAAGCCAAATCGGTGTTGCGAGCTGCTCGAAGAAGACTGCTGCCGGTATCTACTGCTTTGTTTTTTGCGGCAGCTGCAAGTTGTGCGATTAAATTTTCATTTGCCATAATGTTTTCCTCGTAAGTTGAAATGAGTGTAGCAACTTATCCCCAATACTGTAAACCGCTGACTGCCGGAGCTGCTGCATCTGGACAGTCATCTATAATGACAAAGGGCTCAGCTCCTCCTTGGTTAACCGGAACCATTACTTGATTAGTCAGCAGCAACTCATCATCGTTTATCAAAATAATTTCAGGTTGGCTTTGAGGTGTATAAGCTATTTGAGGATCTGGATCCGCATTACCGTAAAAGCTGGTAAAAAAGATTTGTTCATCGATGACTCTAAAGCCATCAATCCAACCTCGAGCTGATGTCTGTTGAATGCCTTGACCAATTGTAATTAGATTAAATGTTTCACTATTGGTAGCAGAAAATGTACCTCGTAAAAGCCCATCTACCCAAAAACTGATTTCATTATCAGTATTTCGAGTAATTGCAACATGGTGCCATTGGTCATTGGCAACTATATTAAAATTGGAAAGTGTTTGAGCTGCAGTTGCACAGTAAATGTCATCTGTAGTATTTCGATAAACATAAAACTGTGTTGTGCCAGAACTAATTTCAAAAATGACATGATTGCCAGTTACTGCTGCACCATCTTGTCGATACCAACATTCAACAGTGAACGCACCACTTAATCCTGTCGCAAGAGTGGCTTCAATACCTTCATCATTACCATTGATCAATAATGAACTTGCTCCAGCACGAAATTGATCTGTGTCAATTTCTGGAGTGCCTTGTTGAATAGACCAGGTTTGATTTCCTGTTTCATCAGTAAACGTTGTACTGCCGTCTGCTCCTTCAAACTTTAATAGTGCTTGAGTCGTCATCCTGAATCCGAATCATACTTAAACAAGTAATCTACAGAAGACCTTCGAAGTGCAATATAGGTATCTGCTCCTAAAGTAATTTTTTGATGACGGTTAAAAGTAGCAGAGCTGCCATAATTACGAAAATAGTTTGGAAGTTTTCCTATGTGAATAACAGGAGATGTCGCCATGTAAACTTTCATAGGTTCAAAATATATTTTTCCATCAGCTGGGTTTGGATTTTCAAATGATGTATTACTCTCATAGTGGGGTGAAATAGATTCTCCACCTTGTTCACCAAAGCTATATCGGTCATCTTGTAAGTACCAACGACTTTGGCCTTTAGCATCAAACAAACAATATTGAAAATCATTGGTGCCGAGAGAAGTAGTATCGTCCCATCCAGTGAGTAATATTTTAGACAAAGGCCATGCATCATTATCAGGTACGATTTCACCAAAGAAAAATCCACAAGGGTAAACTCCGCCGTAAGTCCAAAAATAAAACCATTTACCATCATCATCAACAAGCATATGCCACTCTTCATAAGTAGCTGCTGAAGTGTAACGCTTGCTGATAAAGTGATTAGTTGATTTAAGTGAAGTTGAATTTGGCACTTGATCCGTACCTGTATTCACAGCACTCATAGTTCGATACATGTAAGCATGAGCCCAACGGTAATCAATACCATCATCAATCCACAGGTAAGCATTGAGTGCTGTGGATTTCAGAACGAAAACAGTATTTGGGACATCTTCAAATGGAATGCTCCAACCAGCAAAAGCTGGAGTTCGAGAACCGTAGCCGTCAATCAATACGGCTTTAAGAATGTTGTACAGCGAACCATCGTTACTTGTGCTGAGTACCGGGGCCGATGCATCTGAGTAACTGTAAAGGGTAGCTGTCATAGTTAATCTCTTGTGTACTGAATTTGTAAATGTAAATCAGAACCAGGTGTAGCTGATCCTATCTGATTCACATCAACAGTTAAATAATCGGTTGTGTCCAAATCTAAATCGCTGGGTATTTGTGCTCCACTTTGATTGGCTCCAGCTGCAATATCAAAACCTCCACCAACAATTGAAACACCATTTTTGTTTACATCTATGTTAACCGCTGAACCTAATGGTGCTGTACCTACTGATACATTGACATCAACCAAAGTAATATTGGCAGGTGGATACCAACGAGAATTGCCACTGACAATTGCCAATTCTCCAGGCATTGAAAGCGTTTTTAAATAAGTTGATCCACCAGAAGAAACAAAAGGCCCAGTTGGATGAGCTTCTGCAGGAGGTGTAAAGTTGGTGGTGTATCGAGCTGAGCCATTGGTGATTCGAACATTATCAAACCAAGCTTGAGGAGATTGCACAGCACCTACAGCATAGGAATTTGTTCCCATATAAATATTGCCGGAGTGCGATGTGTGATCCTGGCTATCTGTACCGGTAGCTTCCAATACACCATCAATATAAATTTTGAGGGTAGTTCCTTCTCTAACAATAGCTACGTGGTGCCATGCTGAATCGTCAATCAGTGTGGTACTGGTGTACGTGCCGGCATTGGTAATGACTTGAATTGCTCCAGGGCTTGTAGCAGGAAATAAAACTTGTAGTGCTCCGGCATTTCCACCTGAAGCACGAAAATCCAAAATGAATTTATTGCTGTTGCCATAGGTGGCATAAACATCAAATTCAATCGTGTAGTCGTTAGTGCCAAATGCCAGGTCTGGAGTGTAATCAGGAAATATCCAACCCTGGTTTAATCGAAGAGATTGTGCTCCGTACTTAACCGTGCCGGTACTGATTGATGCACCGCCACCGGTTGAAAAAGATCGAGCAGCATCTGAAATATCAACAATGCCACCTTCGTAATCTGAAAGCCAAACGACTTCCGACCACAAAGGATCTCCAGAACCTGATGGTGGATTTTCCGGTAAGCTATCTCCGGATTGCAGCTCCTGCAACAACCCATCGTATAGGCAGATAGGACGTTTTTCTGCCATTGATCATTATGCCAGGGTGATTGGTTGAGTTGGTTCCCAATCCATGTCAGTGGCACTGAAAGCTACGCCAACACGTTGAACAATTTGCCCAGTAGTCGTAGGTGCAGTAGCTGTAACATCGCCTGGAGTTGTATCAGAAAGAAATTGAACAATTCCGGGAGTTAACCCGGTCAACTGATCGTTAGTGCCTTCTTTGTAAATGGTTGCCACTGCAGCGTCTGCGTAAGCTGACTTTACAAAACCATGAGCTACCCGACCATTGGAAGCATCAGCTTTACGAGCTCGAGCTCCACCGTTGTCAAAGATGTTTACCAGGTCACCGGCAGACAAGCCGGAAGCATCTTCAACAGTTACTGCAATAGTGTCTTCCGCATTGGAAGCTGCAAGTAGTGTTGCATCGATTTTTCCTGAAGCATTCAATGCAACAATTTTTCCAGAATCACCAGCACCGGCAGAAGTGACTTGACCTTCAACTTCCTCGAGAGCACCAGCATTTTGTTTGATATATTTATCAGCCATGAGTCATTCCTCAAATTAACGCTATAGGGGTTTCAAAGTTTAAAAGAATAGTGTCAGACTTGATGGCATGTCCGAGCACTACCAGATTACCTGTAACTGGTGCTACTTGGGTAAGAGTTCCGTTGGCTCCAAGGTAGAGTTTTTCATTTGGATCCCAGGACCAACCAGAATCCTGATATTTCCCTTCGAGCCTGATAACTACGGGTTCATTAATCAAACCGGCTGACGTACTCATACCTAACAGTTTTCGTACATGGTCAGCATTCAATGGGTCTGCATAAATTGCAAGACCGTTTGAATCCGTAGTCAAAATTCGTAATGCGCTGATGTTTTCACCAGCAGTAATTGTTTCTTGGTCAGGAGTCAGTCCAGTGATAGTGCCAGTAAAATTCAGATTGGTAGAAATATCTACTGGGTAATTGGCATCTACTGGGATGTACTCCGGGTGATCATGTCCAACCAAAGCAAAAGGTCGAGCAATAAACTCATGATTATTTTTAAGTGCCGAGCTGATCTTTTTCATGGATCACCTTATACGAAACCTCGGTCTTCAAATTTGGTTGATTGCAAATCATCCTGGATAAATAACCCGTGGTATTCAACACTGGCACAGCTTTTTTCAAATCGTTGATAGTGTGAATTGTTTTCAGATTTCAGGTCTCCTTTAACGGAGCCGTGGCCTCGATAACCAACATAATGAAATAAGGCTTCAAAAAATTGAGGGGGTAATGGAATTTGTTGTTTTTCGTGAAGTAAGAAAACAGGAGCAGCTCGGTAAATGGCTCCAATCTCTGCTCCGTCTGTCACATCGACAAATTCAACTTCATTGTATCGAGGTGTAGTAACACTAAGAGGATCCAGTTCATCATTCAAAACAAGTTCGGTGCCGTCTTCGTCGAACATTTGCTCGATCATCATAAATTGGTGATCGGACAAATCGATAGCTACGTCTGTATCGGTGCCATCCAGTTTGTACAAATGCTTTCCAGTAACAGTAGTAATGATTGCTTCTTTTTCCCACAAATTAAACCGTTTGTAGATTTCAAGAATACCCAGATTGATAAATCCCAGGATAACTTTTTTATCGTCTTTGATTTTAAGCTGTTTTAATTCTGCTTCCTGGAGCAGATCAATGGCTTCACTGATATTCATGAAAAATCTCCTGAGATTGATCAAATGTTATCACGCAGGTTTAAAAAACTGTACTGTTCCGGTAAATGTCGCTGTCGTCTTCTTCGAACCAGGCAAATGTACCGTCTTCGCTATCTACGTATTCGGGTTTCGATTCCATACTGGGTTTGAATGGATTCATTTCCAGAAGCATTGATAACATATCACAGGCATCGTCATGCTTTGATTTGAAGCCTTCTTCAGTGGCAAAGCGCAATTCTTCCATCAGCTCTCGAACCAGTTCGGTTTCTTTGAGCTCTTCAGGTAACCACACTTTTCTAGCTTTGATTGTAGGCACAAATAATTTGAAGTTTGAAATTTTTGCGCCTGTTCGGAGAATGCCTTCGGTGTTGCCTTGCTTTGCCAGGTTAAAAAAGATGTTCCGGTTGATCATTTCATTTTTGATCCACTGAACAAATCCTTTTTGCTGACCGTTGCGTTCAATACCAACGGACAATGGACGGTATACTGAACAATACTGAAACAGATTGTCCATATTGGCATCCATTAGCTGTCGCTTACATACCCCATCAACCAGCAACCAATCGCCGTTGTTAGTATAAGCCCAAACTCCAATGACACTGAAATCATTCTTTTTACCATCGGATGTACCGAAGTCGCTCGTTATGTAGAAATTATATCTACTGCGGTTTTCAAATACTTTGCTCCGGCTGTACCAGATGATGTCTTCATCTTGGACTAATCGATCTTCATCGCTTGCGATTCTCAACATGAGCTCCTGATTAAATGAACTGATTTCGCCACTTGCTAAAAGTGAATCATACTCGTTTTTAACAAAATCGTAAGGAAAACGGTCTTCCCATCCACCTTTGAATTCGGATTTGGGAACCGGGAACTTCTCACAAATTGGGTATACTCTAGTATTCCAAGCCTTGGATCCGGCAGCCTCATACAAAGGATCTGATTTGTTAAATGGTGTGCCGGTCCAGACCTGCATACGTTTCCTGGGATGCAGTGCCTGACGTGCTGCTTTGTAAATGATGTGCTTGATGTCTCGAGTGATCGTTGGCGATTCAGCATTTTTATCTGACATTAAATCATCAAAACCACACCAGTTGGGGCGTTTGCCGTATTCTTTGAAACCACGAACACCAGTAGTTGCACCGAATCCACGAAAACATAGTCGCTTGCCGTCAGCGTTTACAAACTCCCACCGAATATCGGTAAAACTAGTATGAAAAGTCTTTTTGCCATCTGGAGAAGTCCAGGTCTCTGGCAGGTATTTCTGAAGAAACTCACTGTTGCGCCATCTGAACTCAAGGTTCTTTCTCATTGATTTGATGCCGTTATCGATGGTATCTGATACGTACATCCCGACATCTACTGTTCCAAAGCCTGGTATCTTTCCGTATACCGCCAGGAACAAAATCATGTATTCATGCAATGCCGTAGTTTTGGCAGACCCACGAAAAGCAACATATTGGTTTTGGATTCGATCTGTGCGCTGGGCTTCCAGATAAATCTGGTCCAGCATGTCGTAATGGATTATGGGGGATTTGTTTTCTTCACCAAGACTGCCATTAACAAGCTTGATGAAAGCAATAAACTGCAGAGCAAATTGTGTCGGCTTATAACCTTCCTCGAAATAAGAATAGTCAACCTGGTTGAGTAGTTCATCGAGATCCATATCGATTTGTTATTCCTGATTCATGATCTTCAGGTTTCTGCAATCGAAACGAATTAAGTACCCCGCATTTGGGGCATGTTTTTTGGTAAACGACCATTTCATGCGGGTTCTGAATCTCTGATTTAACGTATTTACACAACGAATTGTGACAATATCTGAGAACTACTGTGCCTTCAGCCATCGTCTTCCTCGGTTGGAGTTACGTCGATAATATCAGATTCAGCAATTTGTTTAAGCGAACCGCCTGCCTGGATAAACTGAAATTCAGCGGCAGCCAGCTTTTCGGTAGTTTGTCGAAGCTCTTCAATGACTGATGCAGAGCCGTCATTTACATTGATGCTGATCTGCTGTTCTTCGTCCGGTTTCAGTTCGGTGATCAATGTAGCAGCAGCTTTTTGACGCACCATTTCAGATCTGGCAGTTCGCATCAATTCGGCCTGGGTCAAAATCGCTTCATGCAAAATGTGTCGATGAATCAGCTTGACCGATGCAGTGGCAATTTTCCGAATCTGGTTGACCATTGCGCTGCTATTAAATCTACTGGCTTCACCATTGATGGTTCGCATGTAGTTTTCTGGATTGGCTTCTTTTCGTTGGTCCAGGCGTTCCGGAAACACTTTAACGTAAGCATCGGTCAGGCTTTCGCCGGCTTCGACTAGGGTAAAAAATTTGACGGCATTAATGTAACGTTGGTGGGTAGCAGTTGGGTTGTTTTCCAAAACTGCCATGTGCTCAAGGTACACATCCAGGAACTCTTCACCATATTGAGGATCCTGGGCAATGTGATTGAGCTCATCTAAAACTTCCTGAGTCACCACATTTTTTTGAGATTTGCTCAGCTGGCTGTGAACAACGGCTAGGCTTAACTCGTTCATGGGGCTAATAACTCACAAATCATATCGCATTCTTTTTCACTCAGTTCCGGAGGCTCAACATACATCGAATTATTATAGGAGCGCAAAAACGTAATGACCCGGAGTTCGTCCAGGTCAGTAAACATTTCATTGCCACCAGATACTTTTTCATTAGGAAAAAATTGCCGTCGCCACAGTATTCGGTGTATGAATTTTTCTAATTTTTCAGGGGAATGACATTCCATGTCAAGACGTAATTCTGTGTAAGGAACGAATCGGAATTTGTTAAACCAGGAGCGAAGAATCTCCATCATCCGATCTGTAGATCGGTTTGATTTACACATCCCTATTTTGTGAACTACCGTGTGGTCAGGCAGGATCATCCGGATAACGTAAAGTCTCCCGATGTCCTGCCGTTGAAAAAATGCCACTTATTTGACGACTACCCAATCGTTTGCAGCCATGTCACCTTGGGAAGCCAGCCAACCTGGTTGCATTTGTTTTGCCGAAGTGAACATATCGAAATGACCACAGATCTCGATGAATTTTCGTTTTGGAAATGCCTGGGCATAAGGAGTGCCGGCAGCCAGAGGCACTTTTTTCTGACCAGGAATCCAGATCACAAATTGACCTTTGCCGTTCCAGCCCAAACGAGAAATTTTGACACCGTGAGCCTGAGCTCGCATGACGGCTTCGCCAAAAGACATTTGAACGGGAATTCGAGGAGATTTTGGTTTAACAGCACGTTTCACAGCGGCTTTGGCTTGCTTCGCCTGCAATGCAGCTTTTTTAGCTACTGGGGTAGTTGCGGCTTTTTTCACCGCTTTCTTTGTTACAGCTTTTTTCATATCAGACTCTCTTCATTTGGTATTGACCATTACGGATTTTTTCTATGAATCCTGCGTCATACAGTTTTTGGAAGACTCTGTTCACTGTGACTTTCGTGACATTGCATTCGAGAGCCACAGCGTCCAGAGTGTAGGACAGCACATTGTCTCGGTCTCTGTGCTTGAGCAACCACAACAGAACCTTGACTGCCTTGGAATCACTGGTCATCAAGTATTCTTCTATTGCAGTCGGATCGCTCATTCGGTAAAGACTTTTATACTGGTTTAATTTACGTTACTGGGTGATTGCAAATCTTCCAAGCAAAAGTCTTTCATGATCTCTGGTGGTAACACTTCAGAAATTCGATCATGCATATCTACTCCGTCTGCTTTTTTGCGGCATACCAGTTTATTCAAGTCGTAGATTAACCGCTGGATTTTGCGGAAATCTTTTTCCTTCATCATCTTCATAAAGCACCCCCTAAACCAGGAGCAGTTGACAAATCTGGCTGCAGTATAGTTTTGTTAACTAAGTGATGTCAAATACTTGACTATTTATTAATTCTCAAGATTTTCTTTTTCCCCAGATTTTACTTCTTCTGTTTCCCCCATTTCAGGAGAAACAATTCGGGTTTTGGTACGCACCAATCTATCGGCTGTAAATTCTGCACTCATGTAAAGTTTGGCGTTTTGAGTTCTGAGCTCTTTTGAAACTGTTCGATATTGCCCATAGCATTCCGGATTGATTAACCACACTCCTCTACCAAGATTCCGGATCAGCCCGGTCTTTTTTAATTTTTGTAAATATTGGTCTGCCGTATGCAAATAATTTTTAGGATTCAGATCCGGACTTATTTCCGCCATGATCTGTTCTTTTTTCAGCGTAGACAGATCGGTGTAATATTGTTTATTCACCTGATCAAATCTCATATGGTAAAGAATGTGGGCCAGGAACATAGTTTGCTTGTTGGCTACCTGGCTCAGTTTGGCTAAATGTTCGTAATAGGCGTAGAAGGGCTGTGGCATTTTGCTTCCTCATAGATTTGTTAAGGAAAGATTATAGACAGGAATGGAATCCCTTGTAAATAGTTGAGGAATCCTTAGCTATATGTACTAACTCAGCCCCACAACCTAGTTATACTAGGTCATATAGCTGAGGACTACTTAGTTATACAACCTAATAACTAAAAAATAATCCCTTTAAAATCAATCACTTACCCCTTTTGTATTATTAACTAACGATAGTGTGCGGAGGTGGGTATGAAACCCCACCGCAGCATAAGAGCCGCAAATAGTTGAATCAAATTTTTAGTTCAGAAAAGAAATAGTGATTTAGCGAGGCTGAGCGTAGCAAAGCCGGAGATTTTCACTATTTGTTTTATGGAGTAAAACATTTTATTCACGTAGGAATCGACTACGGCTATCGGGCTTTGCCCTCTTCAATCAGGCGATTGAAGGTTCTGCGGTTTCGCTGACGCTCAACCTCGAACACGGGCATTCGCCCTTTGCTTGGCAGACCGGGATCTACTGGGTATGGATGCCGGCTATTCCCGCAGATCAACCAACGGGACATCCTGCCATTCTGTTGCCGAATATTCCCCGTCAATCAGCTGGTAATCCCGATATTGGAGTACCCGTACCTCTTCCTGGAATTCCGGTCCCAAATGTTCCGGCTGCTCGTACCGTAAAACAAAACGTAATTCTAAAGCCATGATTTTCTCCGTTTGTGTTGGTAACTTAAAGTATACCGAAACCCGTAAGAAAAAATAATAATTATGGGGAGGTGCAGGAGATAGGTGTGTGCCTGTCTGTAGCTGGGATCCCCCCCGAGTGGCGGGAATGGGACCCATTTTTAACGTAAAAACTAGGAGAAATCCAAATGAAAAACTTAACTGAAAACAAGAGCAACGAGCGTAACTATCAAGAAGAAATGATGACCGCACTCAATGGTATGAAGAAGCAAGCCGTGCGTACCGGTGCTGATACCGTAGTCCTGGGCGCAGAGCTAGGTCACCTGACCTTGAAGGGTACAGCCACTGTAGTAGAGGGCGGCATACTGCTGTCTCGGGCTGGTATCGCTATCTTGCCAGAAGACATCGACGAATTCATGGGTGATGTACGTGCATTCATTGATGACACAAAGGACACCGCTAAGAAAGGAAAGAAGAAAGCCAAGAAAGGCATGAAGAAGGTCAAGAAGGCCGCTAAGAAGATTAGCGTTAAATAAGGCGTTGATACGAATTGCCCACAAGGACGTGGGCCACTCTTAAAGCTATTTGGTAACAGATAGTTTTACAAGTGGTTACATACACTTTACCGGAACGCATAGACCGGCGAATTCTATGCATAGATGGCGGAGGAAACTGTCATGAAATTAATAGATGCATTGTTTGCGAAATTCATTGTTGCATTGATCAAAGACCATCGTTGGGGATGGATTGTGTGGGGTATTCACATCATCGGATTCTTCAACCTGGGTTGGTATTACTGCCTGGTTTACCTGGCATACGGCTTGTACACATTCAGCTTCGGCGTGAGGTATGGAGAGTGGTACACAGAGCAGCTGATTGCAGATGTTCTGAGCCGGAAACAGTAGTCACCACCATGGCTCTACGCAAGTGGAGTCATGCTAGTGAGTACATGTCGTGCTTACGTTAACAAATCGGAGAATAGATATGAAAAACCCAACTGACATCATGAAACAAGCGGCTCAACGTGCGGCAAATGAAGAAGCTGAAGCATTGCGGAAGCTGATGCTGCCTGAGCATTATGAAGTTATGGAATACACCATCGACGAGGCTTATGAGCTGGCGGAAGAGCGTGTGATCCTGACTGCAGAGCAATCTGCATACTAGCCCAGTAGATACGGTGACGTATTGAGAGGCGTTTTGTAACTGTTCAATCGGAGGAAGATATGAACAAGACATTTAACAAAGCCAAGACCTTGGTGGCTTTTCAAAAATCTGAAGGTGAGTACTCCTGGCTCGAGAAGAAAGTGATTTCGAACGTGCTTGAAGGAGATTATTTAACCAATCACAGCAATAAAGTGTGGGATGCGGTAGCAGACGTAGCTTTGTTGTCTGATGAGATGCTGGAGAGCGAATTCTCTGGTGAATTGGCACTTCGCATACCGCCAGCGGTGGATGTGAAGAAATTCACGGAGTATGACGTGAGCCTGTCAAAAGTTATTGCAGCGAATGTGATGTACAAGCTGTTGATTCATGATAATGGCTATAAACGTCGCTCAGAAGGCAAATCGATCATGAAGGATGGATCGAAAGTGGTGATACCTATCCACTACATTCTGTTGAATGGAGAGCGTAAGCGTAAGGATAAGTATCGTGGCATTGAGTTTGTGCCTGGTGTTGTGCATCAGAAATATGTAGCTGGATTTAGGCTGAAGCCTGAGTTCGTGCTGTTTCACATGCGTATGGCATCGATGCCGTTTAAATGGAGTGCGTACACTAGCTTGGAGTTGCTGCAGAAGCAGTATGAGCTGACGTTGGATTACAACAACGATGAGTGCGCTGAAGGTGGTACAGCGAAGCGTAAGCGGTTGGATGAGCAGGCAGTGGAGTTGTTTGCAAACCTCGCAGAGCGTGATGAGGTGTATTTGCCGACCTGGTTTGATGAGCGTGGCAGATTGTATTACTACGCTGTTGTCCAGGGTTTTAACCCACATGGCAAGTTGTGTGAGACGCTGAACATTGATATGGCTGAGCCGGCATACATGGATGAAGCTGGTGTCAATCATGTGAAGCACATCATTATGACATTGCGGCATGGTCGTATATCGCTGGAGAACGCCGTTAAGCGGTTCTCTGAGGACGATCTGCAGTGGGCGCATGATCAGGATCCGTTAGATGAGGATCTTGTGTTTGACGGCACTGACGGGCCGTTGGAGGAGCTTGGTGAGCGTATGCTGGCTAACAAGGCAGCAGAAGCCATTGTGCTTTATGAGAATGGATTCCCATGTCATTACATGTTTGGTAAGGATTTGACCAACTCTGGATTGATTGTTGCGTCAACTTCGTTTCATTCGTCAGAGATGATGATTCCAGCAAATGTTGGTGCATTGAAGACGGTGCATGATAGTCATGGAGACTTGAATAATGCTTTGGGTCTTGGATTGGACAGGAAGACATTCAAGAAGCGGATTAGCCAGGGCTTATTTCATGGATCGTCATTGCGTAGCATTGGCAACGTGCTCAATGAGCTGACCGACAGTGAGGATTACTCGAGGAATAAAGTTGCTGAGCTGCTGAAGCACTCGTATGGCGAAAGTATCATGAATATCGATACGATAGCTACTTGGGGTGCTCAGGCGGTAGATAGCTATTGCACTCGTCTGCGCTTTACAGCTCCGGATGGCTTTCCAGCCAGCCATAAGGCGCATTTTAAGCACGTTCCGATCAAGATAAAGACCCCATGTATTTACAATAAGAAGGGCTATTCGAGCGTGACTGTCATCAGTTCGATGCCATTGGCGGTAGACAAGAAAGGCTTTCCAATCCATGCAAATGGAGAAGGTAAAGGCGTGTATACCAAAAATGGTGTTGAGGTGAAAGTACGTGGTCTGTATGCCAATATGACTCACACTCTGGATGCCGTAGGTATGCGGAAAGTTGGCAATCATTTGCTGGATCAGGGCGCAACGTTTCTGCTCAAGCATGATGATTATATGACTGCGCCAAGTCAGTTTGATGGATTGATTGATCTGTTACAGGAGTTTCTGACTGACTTGTACGAGAATAATTACTATCAGCAGTTTCTTGATGAGATTGGTAGTAAGCACAAGCGTCTGCAATATGTGCCAACACTTGTTCTCGGTGACGCAAAGAATACTGCGAAGAAGAGTGTGAACTTTCTGCAGCCGTAAGCTGTAGCGCAGTAATTTTGACAGTAGGTGATAGAGCCCGTGGTAAATGACCACTCGCTACGCTCATCTCGACTACGCCTGCATAGGCAGGATACGTTGAGGAAATGAGCATGTGACGGTTATGGCTACGCTTAGGGCTCCACAGTCCGTGGACTCCCGTCGATTCGACATTTCAATCCAGCGGTAAACCGCATGGAGTGAAAACCAGCTTTATGCTGGTTTAGCCAAACCCACGGCTTTGTGTGGGCGTGATTGGTAACATGTGAGGTGTTTTTATGTCACGAAATCAGCAAGCTCAGGCGGTAGCTATCCGTCGTGCGGTTGCTAAGTCCAAGAAGATCAAGGAACTGGGTATCACTCCGAAGCTGAGCGTTAAGCAGCGTGATGCACTGATCCTGAAGCTTTCTGAGGGCAAGGCAGCTGAAGAAGGCAAAGACCTGAAGGAATTCCTGAAAGGTCAAGAGTGGTACGTGAAAGACTTGATGGCGTTTTCTGCATTGTCTGCAGACGAGCGTTTCGAGTACGAGTACAGCCAAGCGTTCCCGGAAGTTGCTTCCGAGGAAGAGGCTGTGGATGCGATTGCCGCTGCCATGTAACACAACCTTGGGGTTCGGTAAGAGCCCCAAACTTAAAGCCCATTCCATGAGTGGGTTTCAAGTTTCCTCCGATAGTCGGCTTAAAGTCGGCTTGGGGAAAGGTAGTCAATACCCATGACTCGTTGCGTAATCGCATGACACAACTGGTGAGATCTACTGAGTACCCTAACCTATGTGATTCAACTGAGTACGCCAGGTTATCCTGGATCGTTTAAAGTTCACTGGTCGCCTGGTGACGCTCAGTTGAATCCTTTTAATCTACTGGGAGATAGTTATGGTTGATGTGCTGGTTACTTTGTTTGCCATCATTGTTATTCCACTGGGTATGTGGATGCTGTTGATGGAAATTAATCCTGACGATGTTGATTGAGGTGGCATGATGGATTCAAAGAAAAATTTAAAACGTAAGCTCTGGGAGCTGACTATTTTGTGTTCACGTAAAGGTCCGGTAGTTCCAATTCTTTGGTAATGATTTCGGAGATGTCGAGCTGCCGTATCTTAAAGTGCTGTCCGGTTTTTACTATCGTTTGCCGAGCAAAATTAGCGTTGGGAATGCAGCGTTAAGCACCCAGTCGGAGCATCTGGAAGGGCTGTCCAGCAGTGTAGGTTCCCCTGCTACATCAAACACCTCATCCCAGGGTCTGAGAAGGTATCAAGCCCAGCTCAGATCGCTGGACCTATTTTCTAAATCACCAACATGAGGATCCTTATGAGTGATACACCAACGAAACAGGTGATGAAACAGATCATTGATCGAGTCACCAAGTCTGTCGAAGTATTAAACGTTGACCGGTGGGAGGCTGCTAAAGACCTTCATTGGGCTCGACATGTGATTAACTGGGAATTGACTGAGTATGAAAGCTGGGTTGGTTTCTGCGAAAGTCATGTGATGCTTCATCCGAGTACGGTCAACCGCTATATAACTACTGCGGCATTGGTACAGAAATATGAGTTCAGCGATAACGACGCTAAGCGTATGGTGCGAGCTTTGGGCTGGACTCGATTTGCCAATGGTTTGGTTTATATGACCAGGAAAATGTCTTCGGATAAATTTATCCAGAAGTACAAGGATTGGCATACCAATCATGGTGCCGCTACGCCTGGTGCAAAGGATCCCAATGGTGATCGTGCGTATAGCTTCTCATTGCCGGCAGATGTTGCTGACAAACTGGATGGTTATCTCGAGCATTATGGGATGACTACGGATCCAAAAAATCGTCGTCGTGGAGTGCGTGACGCATTTACTGATTTGGTTCAAATACAGCTGGATTAGTGTCATGGCTGTTGAAATGGGAACTCGTCACCAGATCTTTCGAGTGATGGATGAAGATCAGTACAATAAACTTTTGGTAAAAATAAAAAGAGCCTATTCGTTGAATGGAGCTTATGATGCCAGAGAGGTTGCTGAGCAAGAAGAGTTGCTCAACAGTGTGCTGGAAGAATTACGATCAACGATGCCTTATCGAGGTAACGAAATTTTTACAACGTAAAGAGGGTACGACTATGGATATTTTAATCTTGGGAGTTTTAACTGCCATGGCATTCATCCTGGTGATGAGCAAAATTGGCTTAGGCAAATTCATTCGCTTTAATGCTGCCAGTGACCTGGTAATTTCAGGTGTTATTGCAATGCTGTTTGTTGGCACATTCACTGGTATGGCTACCGGTTTAGTAGCTGGCATTGTGATCAGCTTGTTTTTGTCATTTGCTAAAATGGTAAGTAGAGCTGGAGAGTAATATGACCTATCGGTGTGAAAAACAAATCAAACATTTTGAGCAAGAGTTGCGTAATGCATTTGCTGATTACGCTTACTCTGAAGGTTGTGGTTGTTGTGAAGACACAGATCGTCATAAAGAAGCTGCTGATCGTATAGGTAAATTACTTGGTTTTGATCGCTATGATGATGATAGTGGTTGGGATTTTTATGCTCATGCAAAACTTTACCAAGAGAGGCAGAACCGTGGAAACGATTAAAGAAGCCCAGGAATACCTGAACGCTAATGCAATGAAAGGTTGTGACTGCCCGGTGTGTGAACAGCGAGTGCAGTTTTATAAACTGAAAATACATTCATCAATGGCTCGATCACTGGTGTATTTGTATAAGCTGGCTGCACAGGATCCAAACCGTTTTTATCATATTTCTCAATTTAATCATCAGACAGGAGCTGGTGATACTGGAATTTCAAAAATTCGCCATTGGGGTTGTTGTCAACAACAGTGGAATGAGGATAAAACCAAACGTAGATCTGGTATGTGGAAAATTACCGATACAGGTATTGCGTTTGTTGAAAACAGGTTGGCATTGCCAAAGTACCGGTTATTTTATAACCAGGATTCGTTTGATTACGAAGGTGATGATCAACACAAAATTTTTATTGTGGATGCATTTAAAGATCCGTTTGATTATTCAGAACTAATGCGTGGAGGAGAAGATGCCAATGCTGACGATTAGTCAAGAAGCCTTGACTGTTTTGTTGAACGGAGAACTTGATAAAGATGAATTAATTGGTCGTCTTCTACAATTTCATCCAGATATTTTTGTAAAGCTAATGCATATTGAGGATTTACCTTATCAAGTGCAGTTAGCTTACTATGACCCCAATGATCCTGACTCAAGACCAAATAATAAAGTCAGAGCAATAAAAAAGTATCGTGAATTAACCGGTACTGATTTAAAAACAGCGAAAACAAATGTTGAAGACATGCTCTCTGCCGGTTTAGTAACAGGACACCCAAATTATGAGTAAACCATGAGCATTTACTTCACAGAATATGAAATTGACTATATTGGTTATCATTGTTTTAAGTTGCAGCCTGAAGCTCGCATGTACAATGAAGACCGAGAAGTAGATTTTATTCTGTTTGCAAAGCATGAATTGTGTGTCGTTAAAGAGGAACACCAATTCTTAGTCTGTAAATACCTGGGTGAAGATGATGCCGAGGTATTAGGAAGACCGATGGCGGAACCATTATCTACCGTGCAAGAGTTGGTTTTCGTTTTGTTGGCTATCGTCAATTCCAAATTACCCTCGTATTTGATAAACGATCATTATTACGAAAAGAAACCCATAACCTATCAGTGAGATCTCTATGAAAGACGAAACTTTTATCAAAGAAATGATTGCAATGGTTGACGGTATTGCTGCATACCTGCCTGATAAGGCTGAGCAGTACCGGGACGAAGAACTACGCCTGGTGTATCAGTACATCAATCGGATGTTTGATGTTGTCTCTCGATACCGTGAGTATGTAAGCGTTGGTCCGTCAACTACCCGTGATCGTCACGTTGGTGAAAGTGATTACTCTGAGAAAGAGATCCAGCCCTGGGATATGTGGATCGAGTATGCTCTGAATCCCTGGGATGCAGACATTCAGAAGCGTTTGATTCGTACTAAGCATATACCTGGAATGACAGCGGCTGAAAGCCGGATCCAGGATTATGAAAAGATGAAGCACATCTGTGATGAGCGTATCGATCAAATCAAAGCCGGTGAGCCCTGGTATCAAAAATTTAAGATACCTGCCTGGGTAGAACGTGAAGAAAACTATGGCTTGGCGTATGGTCTCGGCGTAGATTTAGATGCCGTTCAAGAAGAAAACAAAATGTTGCGTGAAGAATTGCGTAAACGTGGTGTGATCGTAGGAGAAAAAATTGATGGACAAGATTGAATTCAGTCGTGGTGACAAGGTGACATACAAACCTTATGACACACCTCATTTGGCGATGGTAAAAGAAGTTCAAAAAAATCCGATGAACGGTAATATCGAATATCAGTTAGTTACTCGGCCTGGTTATACAGGGGGTGTAAAAGCTGTTACCACTGGTCGCTCTATTGTGGAATCTGATTTGTACGAAGAGTACGATCCAGATATTCATGATTAGTCTCTTTTGATGGATCCTGGAGCTCCTGATCATGTTGTGATGTCAGAGTCGGTAAAACTCGCCCTTGGGACCATGTGATGGTGACTAGCTGCAGCGAACCAGGATCCTTCAAAGGAGATTCACATGTTTAATATAGGAGATGAAATGATTGAACGGAGAGCTGTAAAAAGAAACTGGTTGGGTAAACTGATTACCTGGATTCGAAGAAGACCAGAAGATTGTGCTTTAATTGCTTCGATAGTTGCATTCGCAGCTGGCATTTCTTACATGTTAATTTATGTTTATTAGGAGATTTTTATGATTCCTGCGTGGTTAAAAAATTTGTCTGACGAAGAAGTAATTCGTCATTTTCAAGACGAACAGTTAACTGAACTGGAAGCAGATCTACTGCGTCGATTGGCTGATCATTGCAATGTAGAGACAACTGAAATTCCACTTATTATGCGGGAGCAGCCTAATGACTACGCCGGAAATTGATTCCGTTCTTCGTAATCTCGAACAGCACCAGAGAGACTTACATTTATTGTTTACTAATGATGTGAGCTCTATGGATCTGACTTTGTATAACGCCGTTACATTGGCACTCATCACTGCTGAATCTGATATTCGTAAAGCTCTTGAAGAGCACGATAAAAAGATGGAGCAGTATTATAAACATCAGGAGAAAATTAGAGGTGAATAAAAATGATTTTAGTAATGTTTTGGATCACGGTATTGTGCGCTATATTGATAGCATGGGTTCGGATCTATCGATTGTCCGTAACGCTCGAGTCTCGTATGATGCAGCCTGGAGGACTGGAGAGAACCAGAAAGGCGATGAGAAACTTATCAATTATCTCATGCGTCATGGTCATAACACTCCTTTTGAGTCCTGTACCATCACTTTCGAAATCCGGGCACCCATATTCGTCTTCAGACAGTGGCACCGTCATCGAACACAATCCTACAACGAATTGTCTGCCCGATACAAAGAGCTCCCCGAAGAGTTCTATGTACCGGATGTTGGGGTAATCACTACCCAGCATACCGACAACAAGCAAATGCGTACTCAAGAGCAAAATGAACATGCTATGGAAATCCAAGCACTCATTGCTCATGAGAACATGCAATCCTTCAAAAGCTATCATAAGTTGATCAAAATGGGTTGCCCTCGAGAATTAGCTCGGTCAGTGTTGCCAGTAGGTACTTACAGCCATATGTTTGCCACGGCAAATCTTCATAATTGGTATCGATTCCTATCCGAGCGTTTGCATCCTCACGCTCAGTATGAGATCCGTGTCTATGCTGAAGTTATCCTGGAGATGCTGGCTGAGCTATTCCCTGTAGCTACCGCTGCTTTTAAACAAACCTTGGAGGAAAATTCATGAGCTCAATGGTAGAAGCTAACCATCACGATATGGTTGACATCCTGGCTAAGCCGGGGAAAGACATCAATGAACAGATGACTGATGAAGAAGCACATCTGATTCATATGGTGATGGGTATTTGTGGTGAAGCCGGAGAGCTTCTCGATGCCATTAAAAAGTTTGTCATCTATAAAAAACCACTGGATCGTGAAAACGTGGTGGAAGAATTGGGTGATCTGGAATTTTACCTGGAAGGTCTTCGCCAGGGTCTTGGAGTAAAGCTTGAAATTACGCTAATTCACAATTTGGAAAAACTGGCTAAGCGTTATAAAGGCTACCAGTATTCCAACGAAGCTGCTCAAGCTCGAGCAGATAAAAATGACTAACCTCGGTGAACTCATTCAGCAGGCAGAATTAAAAAAGCCTGCAATGGGTGAACCGTGTAATCGTTGTGGTTGGTGTTGTTTAAC
>JAAUYK010074248.1_pt1 | contig 23591 bp, 21 predicted proteins | sample 7278021 | NCBI WGS metagenome assembly JAAUYK01 (sample SAMN14350223, study PRJNA611818) | marine sediment metagenome | isolation source: surface marine sediment (1.8m) | place: French Polynesia: Moorea | collected 2018-08
CGCGGCCTCGCCGGGCATTTCATGACCGGCGCCCTGGCCACCATCCTGGCGACGCCCTGCTCGGCGCCCTTCCTCGGCACCGCCGTGGGCTTCGCGCTGGCGCGCGGCGCGCCGGAGATCCTGGCGATCTTCGCCGCCCTCGGCGTCGGTCTCGCCTTGCCCTATCTCCTGGTCGCCCTGATGCCCGGGCTGGCGGCTCGCCTGCCGCGGCCCGGCGCCTGGATGGTCGTCCTGCGGCGGATCCTCGCCCTGGCCTTGCTCGGTACGGCGGTCTGGCTGCTCAGCGTGCTGGCCGCGCAGGCCGGGCTGGTCGCGGCGCTGCTGTCGAGCGGCTTGCTGGCGGCGATCGCGCTGGTCTTCTACGGCGGCCGCCGGCTCGGCAGGGGCGCCCTAGCCGCCGTGGTCGCGGTCCTGGCCCTGGGCGCCGTGGCGGCGCCGGCCGGCTTCGCCAGAATGGACGCCGAGGCGGTGCCCGCGGTTGCCGTGGCCCAATCCTGGCGTCCACTCGCGTTGGACGAGATCCCGCGCCTGGTCGGCGAGGGCAAAACGGTCTTCGTCGACGTGACGGCGGACTGGTGCCTGACCTGCCAGGTGAACAAGACGCTGGTCCTGGACCGCGGCGCCGTGGCGCAGCGCCTCGCCGGGTCGGAGGTGGTGACCATGCGCGGCGACTGGACCTCGCCGGACGAGGGGATCAGCCGCTATCTGGCGAGCTTCGGCCGTTACGGCATTCCCTTCAACGCGGTCTACGGCCCCGGCGTGCCGGAGGGTCGGGCGTTGCCCGAGCTGCTGACCGACTCCGCCGTGATGGAGGCCCTGGACCGGGCGGCCGGCGGCTGAAGCGGCACCGACAGGCCGCCAAAGAGTCCTTTACCTGCAAGTGCCGCGGCTTATTCTTGGCGCCACGCTGGGGTTTCCCCGGGGCAGGAACAAGAGATGGGAGGGCTTCCTTCATGACGATCAAGGTTGGTGACAAGCTACCGAGCGCGACCCTGGCACATATGACCGGGGAAGGCCCGGCCGAGATCGGCACCGACGAGCTGTTCTCGGGCAAGAAGGTGGTGCTCTTCGCGCTGCCGGGCGCCTATACGCCGACCTGCTCGGCCAAGCACGTGCCGGGTTTTCTGGCGAACGCAGACGCGATCAAGGCCAAGGGCGTCGATACCATCGCCTGCCTGTCGGTCAACGACGCCTTCGTCATGGGCGCCTGGGGCAAGGACCAGGGTGTCGGGGACAAGATCCTGATGCTGGCCGACGGCAGTGCCGAATTCACCAAGGCCGTGGGCCTGGAGCTCGACCTGACGGCGAGGGGCATGGGCGTGCGCTCCCATCGCTACGCCATGGTTGTCGAGGACGGCGTGGTCAGGACCCTCGATGTCGAGGAAAACCCCGGCGGCCTCGACGTCTCCAGCGCGGAATCGGTACTGGGCTCGCTCTGATTGATCCGGGTCGGACCAGAGGGTCCGACCCCGGTCTTGCCAGCTAGCGCGCGGCTTTTCGGGCGGCGAGGCGGGCGAGTTCGTCGACCCGCTCGTTCTCGTCGTGACCCGCGTGGCCGCGCACCCAGTGCCAGTCGACCGTGTGCTGCACCAGCGCCTTCTCGAGCCGCTGCCAGAGGTCCTGGTTCTTGACCGGCTTGCCCGCCGCGGTCTTCCAGCCTTTCCGTTTCCAGCCCTCGATCCACTTGGTGATGCCGTCGCGCAGATAGGTGCTGTCCGTGGTCAGGACGACGCGGCAGGGGCGCTTCAGCGACTCCAGGGCGGCGATCGCCGCCATCATCTCCATGCGGTTGTTGGTCGTCGAGCGTTCGCCGCCGGACAGCTCCTTCTCGGTCTCGCCGTAGCGCAGCAGGGCGCCCCAGCCGCCCGGCCCAGGATTGCCGCTGCAGGCGCCGTCGGTGAAGATCTCGACCCGGTTCATCGCCGCTCTCCCTCAATCCAATCCATAGGCGCCGGGCCCCGTGACCTCCTGGTGGAAGCGCAGCTTGTTCCAATACTCCAGCGGGTCCTTGGGCTTGACCAGGGCGCCCGGCGGCTGGTTCAGCCAGTCGAACAGCCGGGTCAGCAGGAAGCGCAGCGCCGAACCGCGGGCCAGCAGGGGCAGGGCTTCCAGCTCCGCGGCGGTGATCGGTCGAACCGCGCGATAGGCCCGCAGCAGGTAGCGCGCCTTGGTGATGTTGAAGGCGTTGTCCGGCTCGAAGCACCAGGCGTTCAGGCAGACCGCGATGTCGTAGGCGAAGAGGTCGTTGCAGGCGAAATAGAAGTCGATGATCCCGGTCAGGCGGTCACCCAGGAAGAACACGTTGTCGGGGAAGAGGTCGGCGTGGATCACGCCGGCCGGCAGGTCCGCCGGCCAGGCCGCCTCGTGCTGACGGAGCTCGGCCTCGAGCGCCTCGCCCAGCCCGGGCCGGACCTCGTCGGCGCGCGCGATCGAGGCTTCGAGCAGGGGCCGCCAGCCCGCGACCGAGAGATCGTTGGCCCGGTGGCCGGGAAAGTCGCTGCCGGCGAGGTGAAGCTCGGCCAGGGCCCTGCCCAGGGCCCGGCACTGCTCCGGCAGGATACGCCGCGGCGAGAGGCCGTCCAGGAAGGTGATGACGGCGGCGGGGCGGTTGCACAGCCGCCGCAGGGTCTCGCCGTCGCGGCCGGCGACCGGGGTCGGGCAGCCGATCCCGCGGGCGGCGAGATGCTCCATCAGGCCGAGGAAGTAGGGCAGGTCCTCCGCCGCGACTCGCTTCTCGTAGAGCGTCAGGATGAAGCTGCCGGCGGTGGTGCGGAGCAGGTAGTTGGAGTTTTCGACCCCCTCGGCGATGCCCTTGAAGGCCAGCACCTCGCCCAGGTCGTAGCCGTCGAGGAAGGCCCTGAGTTCCTCGTCGGAGACTTCGGTGTAGACGGCCATGAGAGAAGGACTTGTCTCGAGCGCCGCCGGGCCGGCAGTTGCCGGCGCGCTCAGCCGGCGGCGGCGGTGGCTTCCGAGAGCACCCGGGGCAGCTTGAACTGCACGTGCTCCTCGGTGACGGTGATCTCCTCGATGGTCACCTCGTAGCGCTCGTAGCACGCGGCGATGACCTCCTCGACCAGGATCTCGGGGGCCGACGCGCCGGCGGTGATCCCCAGACTGCCGATGTTCGCCAGCTCGTCCCAGTTCACCGCGGCCGCGCCCGGCACGAGCATGGCCTTGCGGCAGCCCAGCTTGTGGGCGACCTCGACCAGGCGCGCCGAGTTGGAGGAGTTGGGCGAGCCCACGACCAGGAGGGCGTCGCAGCGTTCGGCGATCGCCTTGACCGCCTGCTGACGGTTCGTCGTCGCGTAGCAGATGTCTTCCTGCTTGGGCCCGTTGATCTCGGGGAAGCGCTTCTTCAGGACCGTGATGATCTCTTCGGTGTCGTCGACCGAGAGCGTGGTCTGGGTGATGTAGGCCAGGTTGGACGGGTCGTCTATCTCTATGGTCAGGGCCTGCTGGGTGTCCTCGATCAGCACGATCGACCCAGGCGGCAGCTGGCCCATGGTGCCGATTACCTCCGGGTGGCCCGCGTGGCCGATCAGGATGATCTGGCGCCCGTCCCGGAAGTGCCGTTCGGCCTCGCGATGCACCTTGCTCACCAGGGGGCAGGTGGCGTCGACGTAGAACAGGTTTCGGCGGTCCGCCTCGGCGGGCACCGACTTCGGCACGCCGTGGGCGGAGAAGATCACCGGCAGGCGATCGGGCACTTCGTCGAGCTCCTCGACGAAGACCGCGCCCTTGGCCTCAAGGGTCTCGACCACATAGCGGTTGTGAACGATCTCGTGGCGCACATAGACCGGCGGTCCGAACTTGTCGAGCGCCCGCTCGACGATTTCGATAGCCCGTTCGACGCCGGCGCAGAAACCGCGTGGATTGGCCAGCAGTATCTTGAGCTTGGGCTTGGTCATGTCTGCTCCGATCGATCTGTCCCGTAGCGCGGCGCTCGAGCCCCTGCCGCGGCTTCCAAATTCCTATTCAGGCTTGCCCTCGGCCCGATGGGCGGGTACTTCCGACGGAGCCTTCGTTGCGAAGGGGTGATAAGGCCGCCGCTCGGCGGCGTCAACACGCCGCCGGCAAGGTAGTACAGGCAACGGCTGGAAGGAAGAGCCATGACCGAACCGATTCCCGCGCAGAAGGCGCCCTTCAAGGTCTCCGTCGAGGCCGGGCGCAAGTACTTCTGGTGCGCCTGCGGGCTCAGCAAGAAGCAGCCGTTCTGCGACGGCTCGCACACGGGGACAGATCTGGCGCCGGTGCTCTACCAGCCGGAGAAGTCGGAAGACGTGTGGTTCTGCGGGTGCAAGGCCAGCGGCCGGAAGCCGCTCTGCGATGGCTCGCACAACGCCCTGTAGTTCGCCCGACGGCAGGACGGCCCGCCGGTCCGCGCCGGCCCACGTCCTGCTGGTCCTGCTCCTGGGGGTGCTGACCGCCTGCTCGAGCGACGGGCCGCGCCTGTTCTGCCCGCTCGGCGTCCCGGTGCGCGACGCCTCCTACATGGTGCGCTACGACGGCCAGGGGCGGGATCTGACCAACGTGCTGTTCGAGGCCGAGCTGATCGATGTCTTGGTCCTCTGCTCCATCGACCAGGACGACGAGAGCGCCGAAGTCGAGCTCGAGGTGGTGGTGACCATCCGGGCCATACGCGGCCTGGCGGACCAGTCGCGCGAGGCCAACTTCAACTACTTCGTGGCCGTGATCGACCCGAAGAGAAACGTGATGGCGCGCGAGGCCTTCGACATGACGGTGCCCTTCGAGGGCAGCCAGTCGCGGCTCAGGGTGGAGGACCGGCTGGAAACGGAGTTCACCATCCCGTCGGCGGAGGTCTCCAGGGACTACAAGGTCTACGTCGGCCTCGAGCTGACGCCGGAGGAAGTTGAGCTCAATCGCAGCCGACGCTGAGCGCTCCCGGGCCTGTCGCGGCCCTCGACGGCGTTATCCGCCTGGCGGTCCACTCGGCCCGACGGTGCGCGAGCGCGCGACGGTTGACTTTGACGCGCGCTGGTCTAGCTTTCCCTTGATTGGCCAGTGACCATTCGCGGGAGAGACGCGTCGCGGCCGGCGGCCGCGACCGGCGCCGAAGGAGCAACCGCCCCGGAAACTCTCAGGCAAAGGGACCGCGAAATGGAGGCGCCTCTGGAAAGCAGACACGGCACCCGAACAGCGTGACGGGCCGTGTCTCACCGAAGGGGTAAGCCGATGCCGGCGGTTTCCGGACAGGGTTCCGGGACCGGCCATCGGTGAATCTCTCAGGTCCGACGACAGAGGGGGTAGGGGATGCCACCCAGTGGCATGCCCGGCCCTGATGCTTGGACCGAGGAACGCCGTGACATGCCGACCAGCGAGACGGCCCCTTTGAAGCAGACGCCGCTCCACGAGCTGCATCTGGAGCTGGGCGCCAAGATGGTGCCCTTCGCCGGCTACGCCATGCCGCTGCAGTATCCGACCGGCATTCTGAAGGAGCACGGCCACACCCGCAGCCTGGCCGGCCTGTTCGACGTCTCCCATATGGGCCAGGTCCGTCTGGCCGGCCCGGCGGCGGCCGAGGCGCTTGAAACCCTGGTGCCGGTGGACGTGGTGGACCTGGGCGAGGGGCGCCAGCGCTACGCCTTCTTCACCAACGAGGCCGGCGGCATACTCGACGATCTCATGATCACGCGGACCGGCGATCATCTCTTCCTGGTGTTGAACGCCGACCGCAAGCGCGCCGACCTTGCCCATATCGAGGCCCATCTGGCCGGTCGCTGCGCGGTCGAGCCGCTGGAGGACCGGGCCCTGCTGGCGCTGCAGGGGCCGGCGGCGGGGGCGGTCATGGCCCGCCTGGCGCCGGCCGCCGCCGAGCTCCGCTTCATGACCGGCGCCAGCGTCGAGATCGACGGCGCGGCGTGCTTCGTCACCCGCTCCGGCTACACCGGCGAGGATGGCTTCGAGATCTCGGTCTCGGCCGACGGCGCCCCGCGACTGGCGCTTCACCTGCTGGCCCAAGAAGAGGTTGCGCCGATCGGACTCGGCGCCCGAGATTCGCTGCGCCTGGAAGCCGGCCTCTGCCTCTACGGGCACGATATCGACGAGGCGACGACCCCGGTCGAGGCGGCACTGGTCTGGGCCCTCTCCAAGGCGCGCCGACCGGGCGGCGCGCGGCCGGGCGGCTATCCCGGCGCGGCGGTGATCGGTCGCCAGCTTGCGGAGGGCGCGGCGCGCAGGCGGGTCGGCCTGCGGCCCGAAGGCCGCGCGCCGATCCGCGAGGGCATCGAACTGACGACTCTCGACGGACGGCCGATCGGCCGCGTGACCAGCGGGGGCTTCGGCCCCACGGTCGGCGGGCCGGTCGCCATGGGCTATGTCGAGACGGCCTCGGCCGCGCCGGGCACGAAGCTGTCGGCGATGATCCGGAACAAGGCGCAGCCTTGCGAGGTCGTCAAGATTCCCTTTGTCGAGCAACGTTACCATCGAGGTTGAACCAAAGCGGGGGCCGGACAGGCATGAGCGATCTCAAGTTCACGGAAGACCACGAGTGGATCCGCATCGACGGCGACATCGGCACCGTCGGCATCACGGACTACGCCCAGGAGCAGTTGGGCGATGTCGTCTTCGTCGAGGTGCCGGAGGTCGGCAAGGATCTGACCAAGGGAGACGAGGCGGCGGTCGTCGAGTCGGTCAAAGCGGCCAGCGAAGTCTACGCCCCGCTTGACGGCCAGGTGACCGAAGTGAACGAGGCCCTGGCCGACGAGCCCTCGCTGGTCAACAGCGCGGCGATGGCGGACGGCTGGTTCTACAAGCTCAAGCTGGCGGACACGGGGCAGCTCGAGGGGCTCATGGACGAGGCCGCCTACAAGGAATTCGTGGCCGGCCTGGACTGACCGGTCCGGCGCCCGGCCCCCCGGCGGGGCGCCGAACCTGAAAACGCCGAACCGAGAACCGAAGGAGCGACGCGACATGGCGGAAGCGAGACGCAGCCTGGACGATCTGAAGATGAAGGAGGACTTTGTCCGCCGCCATATCGGGCCGGGCCAGTCGCAGACCGAGGAGATGCTGGCCGAGCTCGGCCTGCCGTCGCTGGCCGCGCTGGTCGACAAGACCGTTCCCGCGTCGATCCGCTCGTCCGAGCCCCTCAAGCTGGGGAACGCCATGAGCGAGCGGATGACGCTCTCGACCCTGCGCCGCATGGCGGCCCGCAACCGGGTCTTCATCTCGATGATCGGCATGGGCTACCACGGCACGGTCACGCCGACGGTGATCCTCAGGAACGTTCTGGAGAACCCGGGCTGGTACACCGCCTACACGCCCTACCAGGCCGAGGTCAGCCAGGGCCGGCTCGAGGTCCTGCTCAACTTCCAGCAGATGATCATGGACCTGACCGGGATGGAGCTGGCCAACGCCTCGCTGCTCGACGAGGCGACGGCCGGGGCCGAGGCCATGGCCATGGCGCACCGGGTCTCCAAGAACAAGTCCGAGCGCTTCTTCGTCGACCGCGACTGCCACCCGCAGACCCTGGCCGTGGTCGAGACCCGGGCCCGGGCGCTCGGCATCGAGGTCGTGGTGGGCGATCCCTACGGCGAGCTGGACGGGCAGGACTTCTTCGGCGTGCTCCTGCAGTACCCGGGGTCGAGCGGCGAGGTGCGCGATATGCGGCCGGTCGCTGAGGCGGCCCGGGCGCGCAAGGCCCTGGTCTGCGTCGCCGCCGATATCCTCAGCCTGGCGCTGCTGACGCCGCCGGGCGAGCTGGGCGCCGACATCGTCTTCGGCAGCGCCCAGCGGTTCGGCGTTCCCATGGGCTACGGCGGGCCGCACGCGGCCTTCTTCGCCACGCGCGAGGCCTACAAGCGGCAGACACCGGGCCGCATCATCGGCGTCTCGGTCGACAGCCAGGGCCAGCCCGCCCTGCGCATGGCGCTGCAGACCCGCGAGCAGCACATCCGCCGGGAGAAGGCGACCAGCAACATCTGCACCGCCCAGGTTCTCCTGGCCGTGATCGCCGCCCTCTACGGCGTCTACCACGGGCCCGACGGCATCCGGACCATCGCCCAGCGAGTCCACCGCATGACCACGATCTTGGTCGCCGGTCTCCACCGGCTCGGCTTCGAGATCGCGAACCGGCACTTCTTCGACACGGTGACCGTGCGCGTGCCCGGCCAGGCCGGCCGGCTCGCGGCCAAGGCCCGCGAGTCGCGGATCAACCTGCGCGTGGTCGACGCCGACCACCTCGGCATCACCTTCGACGAAACGACCAAGAGGATAGATCTGGAGGCGCTGTGGCGGGTCTTCGGCACCCGGGCTGACCGCGAGCTCGACATCGAGGCGCTCGACGCCGAGGTGGTCGACCGCCTGCCCGAGGACCTGTGCCGGTCCAGCGCCTTCATGACCCACCCGGTGTTCCACCTGTACCACGCCGAGACCGAGATGCTGCGCTATCTGCGCTGGCTCGCGGCCAAGGACATCGCGCTCGACCGCTCGATGATCCCGCTCGGCTCCTGCACCATGAAGCTCAACGCCACCACGCAGATGATCCCCATCACCTGGCGCAACTTCTCGGCCATCCATCCCTTCGCGCCGCTCGACCAGACCCAGGGCTACCAGCAGCTGTTCGAGGAACTGGAGGAGATGCTCTGCGAGTTGACCGGCTTCGACGCCGTCTCGCTGCAACCCAACGCCGGCTCCCAGGGCGAGTATTCCGGTCTCCTGACCATCCGGCGCTATCACGAGAGCCGCGGCGAGGGGCATCGCGACATCTGCCTGATCCCGAGCTCGGCCCACGGCACCAACCCGGCCTCGGCCCACATGGCCGGTCTCGAGGTCGTCGTCGTGGCGAGCGACGAGAAGGGCAACGTCGATCTGGCCGATCTCGAAGCCAAGGCCAAGACGCACGCCGACAGGCTTGCCGCCCTGATGATCACCTATCCCTCGACCCACGGCGTCTTCGAGGAGGCGATCGTCGAGATCTGCAAGGTGATCCACGACCACGGCGGCCAGGTCTACATGGACGGCGCCAACCTCAACGCCCTGCTCGGCCTGGCCAAGCCGGGCAAGTTCGGCGCCGACGTCATGCACATGAACCTGCACAAGACCTTCTGCATCCCCCACGGCGGCGGCGGACCGGGCATGGGGCCGATCGGCTGCGTGAGCCACCTGGCGCCTTTCCTGCCCGATCACCCGGTGGTCGAGGGGGTCAACCCGGCACAGCACCGCGGCGAAGGCACGATCGGGACGATCTCGGCGGCGCCCTGGGGCTCGCCCAGCATCCTGCCGATCTCCTGGGCCTACATCGCCCTGATGGGCGGCCCCGGCCTGACCCGCGCGACCGAGATCGCGATCCTCAACGCCAACTACATCGCCAAGCGCCTGGCGCCGCATTACCCGGTGCTCTACACCGGCGCCCACGGCATGGTGGCCCACGAGTGCATCATCGACCTCAGGCCGATCAAGGAGAGCTGCGGTATCACGGTCGAGGACGTGGCCAAGCGCCTGGTCGACTACGGCTTCCACGCGCCCACCATGTCGTTCCCGGTGGCCGACACCCTGATGATCGAGCCGACCGAGAGCGAGGCCAAGCGCGAGCTCGACCGCTTCTGCGACGCCATGATCCAGATCCGCCGCGAGATCGCCGACGTCGAGTCGGGCAAGGCCGATCCCGAGAACAACCTGCTCAGGAACGCGCCCCACACCCACCGGCTGCTGCTGGAGGGCGACTGGACCAAGCCCTATACCAAGGAGGCCGCCTTCTTCCCCCTGCCGGCGCTGCGCGCGGACAAGTTCTGGCCGCCGGTCGGCCGGATCGACAACGTCGCCGGCGACCGCCACCTGGTATGCAGCTGCCCGCCCATGGAGGCCTATCAGGAGGCGGCGGAGTAGGGGCGGCGCTTGGCGCGGGTCGATTTAGCGTAGGTAACGATCGCCCTGGCTTGGATACATCACCGCGGCGTCTTCTCCGGCATCGCCGGTCTCGTTCAACGGACGCAGGCGGCTTTCCGTTAGTGCGCCGGCCCGTTCGAGAATTGGATAGGCCACCGACGTGAGGTGGCTGTTGATGCGTTTCAGGTCGCGCAGAATATCCATGTGATAAGCGCTGCTTTCGATCGACTCCGGTCGTCCGGCGCCGATCCGCCAGTAGTGGCGCTCGACGAAATCCTGTTCCAGGGCGCGAATGTCGACCTTCTGTTCCAGCAGTTGGCGGGCCAGGTCGGTATCGCCCGACATGAACACGTTCATCGCCAGCTTGAAGTTGGCTGAAATGCGTTCGTGCATGACCTTGATCTCGGCCAGACCCTCCTTCGAGAAACTTGCCCCCGCCTTGTTCCGGCGGGCGGCGACGTCCATGAGATTCTTGTCGATGATGTCGCCGATGTGCTCGAGGTTGGCCGTGAACATGAGGATCTGAACGGCCTGCCTGCTCTCGAAGGTATCAAGCTCGTTCTCGTTGATCTTGGTGAGATACAGCTTTATCGCCTCGTGCAGCCGGTCGACGACCTCTTCCGTGGCTTCCACGGCCTTGACGGTCTTCATATCGTCACCGGTGAGCGCATCGATGCTGCGGAGCAGCATCTGTTCGACCTCGTCGCCCATCCGGAGCGCTTCACGGGCTGCCAGCGCGATCGACTCGGCGGGTGTATCGAGAGCGTCATCGTCGAGATAACGGGGGCGGCCGTTCTCCGCCGCGGCTTGCTCTTCGGGAACCAGGCGTTCCGTCAGCTTGGCGACCACCTCGACGAAAGGCAGGAAGATGAGAGCGAGGGCGACGTTGAAGATGGTGTGGAAGTTGGCGACCATATGGCCGGGGTCGTCGCTGATCAACGCGAGATAGGGCTGAAGCCAGGGCAGCAGCATCAGCCCGAGCGCGACCCCCGCGAGTTTGATCAGAACATTGCCGAGCGGCACCCGGCGCGTCTTCGGCGGCGCACGCCAATTGAGGGCCAACGCGACGAGGGCACTGCCGAGATTGGCACCGATGACGAAGGCCAGCGCGAGATGAACGCTGATGACCTGAATCGCCGCCATGGAGGCGACCAGGATAATGAAGGCGACGCTCGAGTGCGCGGCCCACGTCAAGAGCGCGGCGGCCACGACCGCCAGCACCGGCTCCGCGGTCAATGGCCCCAGCAAGACGGCGACCGCCTCGGAATCGCGAAGCGGCGCGGAAACCGTCGAAATCAGTTTCAAGGACAGCAGCATCAGTCCGAGACCGATGGCGATCCGCGACAAGGCGCGGCGCTTGGAATCGTCGCTGAGATTGAATCCGATCACGCCGACGGCGATGAGCAGCGGCGAGAGCCAGAGGAGATCGAACGACAGGACCTGTACGACCAGGGTTGTCCCGACGTCGGCACCGAGCATGACCGCGATGGCGACGCCAACCGTGATGAAGCCCCGCCCGGCGAAGGATGACGCGATCAGAGCGGTCGCCGTGCTGCTCTGGAGGATGGCGGTGATGCCGAGACCGCCGGCGAACGCGGCGAGGCGGTTGCTGACCGCGCCGGCCAGGGTTCTGCGAAGCCGCGCGCCGAAACCCCGGGTCACACCCGTGCGGACCATGCGGATGCCCCATAGCAGCAAGGCGATCCCACCGAGCAAGTTGATCAAGGTTTCCATCGTGGCGGTGCCGACTGCCTCCGTGCAGGGGGACTGCTAGGGTTTACGCGTCTGTGACGTCAGACCTGAAGACTCGCTTGTCGACAGCCTGGCGGGCCGGCGGCGTTCTGGACACTTGCGGCAGTGAACGAGGGTGTGCGATGCCGTCGGGCATGTCCGTGAGGAGGCCGTCCACCTTACTCTCGAGACCGTGGTGCGCCGAGGCCGGACGACCGACCTTAGCGATTGGTCCCGACGGCTCGCCTCTCTTCGGGCAACCCCTTTGTCCTGGCTGCCGATGGAGCCAGTCGGCGCAATCCAGACCGATAACGAAAGCCAACATGCCAACGGGCTGGAATAGCCTACTAGTCTTAAGGTTGCGTTAACCTAGATTGGGGGCGCGGAGAAGCCGGATGTCCGGAAACGCGGGATGGCCCGCGCCAGAGCCTCTCAACTGGAACCCCGGCGCCGCGGAGTCAGTTCAGCTTGGCCGCGACTTCCTTGATCGAGTCGTCGATCAGGCCCGCGGCCTGCTTGTCGTCCAGCTTGTCCTGGAGCAGCTTGGCGGTCGCGCTGATCGCGATGTCCACGGCCTGTTCGCGCACTTCTTTCAGAGCCGCGGCCTCGGCCTGCTGGATCTTCTCCTCGGCCTGCTGGCGGCGTCGGGCTAGCGCCTGCTCGAGGTCCTTGGCGCCCTGCTCCTGGGCCCGCGCCACCTCTTCCTTCGCGTGCGCAAGCATGCGGTCGGCTTCCTCGATGGCGTCGCGCTGCTTGCGCTTGTACTCGGCCAGAAGGTTCTGCGCCTCGACCCTGAGGGCGTCGGCCTCGTCGAGCTGCGCCTTGATCCTGGCGGCCCGTTCGTCGAGCCCCTTGGTCACGAAACGCAGCCCGGGCCGGAACAGCGCGCCGATAAAAATGGCGAAGCCGACCGCGACCCAGAAGGTGGGATCCTCGAACATCACTCCCCTTTCCGGCCCGCCGCTCCCGCGCTCGCCTCGACCGCCGACCTGGCATCCTCGGCGCTGACCTTGAGCCCGACCAGGTGCTGGGCTGCGGCCGCCACCACCTCGGCGGCTGCGGCGCCGAGGCCCGCCTTGGCTTCCTCTCTGGCCTTGACGATCTGCGCTTCGGCATCGGCGACCTGCTCTGCCAGCTGCGCCGACAGGGCGTCGTGCTGCCTGGCCGATTCACCGGCCAGGGAGTCCTGGGCCTCGCGTACCAGGGCCTGAGCCTTGGCCTCGGCTTCGGCACGCGCCTTCTCGTACTCGGCCAGGACGCCTTCGGCTTCCTGCTTGAGAGCGGCGGCCTTCTCCAGGTCGTCGTCGATGCGCCGCTGCCGGGCTTCCAGCACGTCGGTCACGCGCGGCAGCACCAGCTTGGTTATGCCGATGTAGAGCAGCGTGAAGGTGACCACCAGCCAGAAGAGCCGGGTCGCGAAGACATTCGGATCGAACTGAGGCATGGGCTGTGAGCCTCGCCGGTTTCGTGTCGCCTGCTAGAAGACGAAGAGCAGGAGAAGTGCGATCAGCAGGGCGTAGAGCGCGACCGCCTCGACCAGGGCGAAGCCAATCCACATGAAGCCCTGAACCGTCGGGATCGCCGAGGGATTGCGTGTCCCGGCCGAGATCATCGAGGCGAATATGTTGCCGATGCCGGCGCCCACACCACCGAGGCCGACGACCGCGAGGCCCGCACCGATCAACTTTGCGGCTTCTGCTTCCATTTCCTTGTTTCCCCTTCAGGTTCCAAACGGGTTGTCGAGCTCGTAGGTCGAGCCCTTAGTGGAGGTGCAGCGCGTCGTTCAGGTAGACGCAGCTGAGGACGGTGAAGACGTAGGCCTGCAGAAAGGCGATGATGAACTCGAGCCCGGTCAGGCCGATAACCAGGGCGAGCGGCACGACACCGACGACGCCGAGCGGGAAGACGAAGCTGGCGAAGACCTTCAACATGGTGTGGCCCGCCGTCATGTTGGCGAAGAGACGGAGCGCCAGGCTGATCGGCCGCGCGAAGTACGAGAGGATCTCGATCGGGATCAGCAGCGGCGCCATCGCGATCGGCACGCCCGAGGGCAGGAAGAAGCTGAAGAAGTGCAGGCCGTGCTTGGCGAAGCCGATCGCCGTCACGCCGATGAAGACGACCATCGCCATGGTGAAGGTCACGGCGATGTGGCTGGTGAAGGTGAAGCTGTAAGGCACCATGCCGAGCATGTTGCCGGCCAACACGAACATGAAGAGCGTGAAGATCAGGGGGAAGTACTTGCGTCCCTCCTGTCCCACGTTGTCACGGATCATGTTGGCAACGAACTCGTAGGTGAGCTCCGCGAGCGACTGCCAGCGGCCGGGGATCAGCGCGCCGCGGCGCATGCCGAAGGAAAGGAACGCCAGCACGAGCAGGACGGCGATCACCATCACGAGCGACGAGTTCGTGAAGGTGTAGAAGGGGAGCGCCTCGAGCGTCTCGCCGTGAGCGCCGAGCGGTTTGATCACGAACTGCTCGATCGGGCTATGCCCGTTGCCGCCTTCCGCTCCGTTCCCTGCCGCCATCCGGTCCGACCCTCTCTTCCGTCATCCCCGCTCGTCGCCGTCTTCGGGTGGCTGCTCGCGCTTGTAGCCGACGGCAAAGCCCATGCCGCTTGCGGCGCGATAGGCGTTCAGGATGCCGGCTGCTCCCCCGAAGAAGAAAAACAAGATCAAGAACAGAGGTTTAGTCCCCAGCCACCAATCCAACCCGAGACCGGCCCCGACCCCTAGCAGTAGGGCCGCGAGAAGATCCATGGCCAAACGGAAACCAAAACCCATCCCAGTGCCCCCGGGACGGCTCGTGCGACCGGCCTTGCGATCCTTTTCGGCCCGCTGTCTGGACTGCGCCGCTTCGAGGCGCTTGTCCAGGCTTGTCAGGGCCTTGGGATCGTCGGGTTCGGTCATGAGGCCTAGGCCTCCGCGCCGTGCCCAGAAAGCGCGGGAACCTTAGTTTTGGCCTCGGACAGTGTCAAGGCGGATTCAAGCGCGCGGAAAGGCTGAAACGGCAAGGGTTTCCGCATGTTTTCGCCGCACGCTGCCGGGCTCCGGACAGACATGAAGTCAACCTTCCTCAGCGCCGTCCGCCCCGCGCCATCCCGCGGCCAGCTTGCCGTGCAGCAGGGGTGCCGCCGCGACCCACCAGCCGGGCTCCCGGCCGGTCAGGAGAGCCGCGGCCCGCCGCGCCTCCTCGGCTGTTGCGAAGATCGCGAAGCAGGTCGCGCCGCTGCCCGACATGCGCGCGAGCCGGGCGCCTGGCAGGTCGGCCAACGCCGCCAGGACGCGGTCGATCTCCGGCACGAGAGAGCGAGCGGGGGGCTCCAGGTCGTTGCGCCGTTCCTCGAGCGCGGCGATCAGGTCGCCCAAGGTCTTGACGTCGGGGGGCCAGTCGTGCGGCTCCGAGAAGGCGCCGCGCCTCGCCTCGAACACGGCAGGGGTCGCCAAGGCAATGCCGGGGTTGGCCATGACCAGCCATGCCGGCGGCAGCGGCGGCGCGCGCTGGATGATCTCGCCGCTGCCGCGCACCAGTGCCGGGCGGCCGAACAGGCAGACCGGCACGTCGGCGCCGAGGGTGATCCCGAGCTCGCGCAGCCGGGCTTCGCCGAGACCGAGACGCCACAGCTCGTTCAGACCGTCGAGCGCCGCGGCGGCGTCGGCCGATCCGCCGCCCACGCCGGCGGCGACGGGAATGCGCTTGTCGAGCACGATGCGGGCGCCCACCGTCTTGCCGGCCGACTGGCGCAGCGCGCGGGCGGCCGCGACGACCAGATTGTCCGCGCCGGCCGAGAGCGCGGCGCCGTGGGGTCCTCCGATTTCGAGTGTCAGGTCGTTCGCGGGAAACATCTCGAGGCGGTCGCCCGTGCCGGCGAAAACGATCAGGCTGTCGAGCTCGTGGTAGCCGTCGCCGCGGCGTCCGGTGACCTCGAGGAAGAGATTGAGCTTGGCCCAGGCCCTGCGCACCAAGCCGGTCGCCATGTGATCCCCGGATGCCTCCGAGCCGCGGGACCGCGCGTGGCGGACCAGAGAGCGGCCCTGCGATTTTTTAGATGTCGTTGGCGACCGCTTCCAAGCCGCCCTGGATCTTGCCTTCGATCTCGGGGACCACGTCGGACTCGGGCTCGAGACTGAGCGCCCGGCGCCACTGAAACCGCGCTTCGTGGTGACGCTGGACCTTCCAGTAGGCGTCGCCCAGGTGGTCGTTGATGACCGGGTCCTGGGGCTTGAGCTCGACGGCGCGCTCGAGATAGATCACGGCCTTCTCGTAGTCGCCCAGGCGGTAGTAGACCCAGCCCAGGCTGTCGGTGATGTAGCCGTCGTCCGGCTCCAGCTCGACGGCCCGGATCAGCATCTGCTTGGCCTCTTCCAGCCGGGTCTTCTGCTCGACCCAGGAATAGGCAAGATAGTTCATGACGTAGGGCTGCTCGGGATTGAGGTCGAGCGCCATCAGCAGGTCCTTCTCAGCGCGCGCCCACTGGCCCGAGCGTTCCAGCGCAATGCCTCTGAAGTAGTGCATTTTCCAGTGGATCGCCTTGGACTCCGCGAGGCGGTCGAAGGCCCGGTCGTAGGCGTCGACCGCTTCGCCGAAGCGCTCCTGCGCGCGCAGCATGTTGCCGACCCGGAACAGCGGCTCGAAGTGCGTCGGGCTCTCCGCCGCCAGACCTTCCAGCTCGCGGATCGCTTCGTCGTCCTTGTCCTGGCGCTGCAAGGCCTCGGCTACGCGCAGGCGGACCGTCCAGCTGAACGGCGAATCCGCCGGTATCGAGCGGTAGACCGCGATCGCCTCGGTATCGCGGCCCTGGTTCTCGAGGATCTCGCCGAGCAGGATCCAGGCGACGTCGAAATCGGGCCGCAGCTGCAGAGCCAGATGGACGTAGAGCAGGGCCTGGTCCGCATAGCGCTGCTGGCTGATCAGCGTGCCGAGATTGAACAGGACCTCGGCGATCCCCTCCTTGTAGTTCGCGATCTCCGGCTCGGGCTTGCGGTTCTTGACCAGCCGGGTGTAGGCCTCGGAGAAGATCCGGTGGCCGGAGTTGGACGTCTCGAACCCGTCGTAGAGCGCCTGGGCCGCCCCCGCCTCGCCGGTCCGTTCGAAGAAGTTGCCGGTCAGCCAGGTGAGCCGCAGCGAGTTGCGCGACACGCTCTCCAGGGTGGCGGCATAGGCATCCCCGGCCGCCTCGGTCTGGCCGGCCACGTCGTTCATCAGGGCGAGATGCAGGTTACGATAGGCCTGGAGCCCGTCGACCGCGTCGAGCTTCTTGATCTCTTCGCGCGCTTCCGCGACATCGCCGGCGCCGAGCGCCAGCCAGGCGCCGATCATCGAGCCGGTGATGCGGTTCAGGCCGTTGCCCGGCAGGCCGTCGATCATCGCCGAGGCCGTCTCCAGGTCGTCCTTTTGAACCGCTTCCATGGCCAGAACCAGGCGCGGCAGGGAGTCGAGCGGGTCGATCTGATAGAGTTGGCGCGCCAGGGCGTAGGACTCGGCCTGCCGCCCGCTCGCCGCCACGAGGAAGAAGGCACGCTGCAGGACCTCACGGTTCGCCGGCTCGGCGGCGAGCGCCTCGAGCATGTAGTCGGCCCCGGCCGCGAGGTCGCCGCGCTCCGTGGCGATGTAGCCGGCGAGGAAACTGCCGTAGGGCGATCGGGGAGGGGGCAGGAGGTTGATTTCGCCGTCGGCCGCCGCCAGCTGGAACGACGCCGTCCCCGCGGACTTGATCTCCTGCTGCTCCGGCGTCGCGCAAGCGGCGAGCACAAGAGCCAGGGAACCGGCTGCGATCAGCTTGGAGCGACCCGCCACGGCTGGTCTCAGATAATCCGACACGGCCAAACCAATCTCCTTAATTATTCTAAAATCATTCTAGCCGATGGAGACCCGCCGCCACAACGTCTCAGTCGACACAATCTCTTGACGAACATCGGCATTTTCCGCTGTGCACAGGCGCCCAGACCTCCATTGGTGAGCCTTTCCGCCGCTTCCCGTGGTTAAGGAAACGCGCCGCCGGTGAGCGGATTTTTTTCCGCCGCCAGGCCGGCGGCTCGGGCGGTCGGCTCAACTCGCCCCGTCACATATTGGGATAGTTCGGCCCGCCGCCACCCTCCGGCGTGACCCAGTTGATGTTCTGCGTCGGATCCTTGATGTCGCAGGTCTTGCAGTGAACGCAGTTCTGCGCGTTGATCTGCAGGCGTGGGTCGGTGCCGTCCTCGTTGCGGACGATCTCGTAGACGCCCGCGGGGCAGTAGCGCTGCTCGGGTGCGTCGTAGAGCGCCAGGTTGTGCGCCACCGGCACGCTCGCGTCGCGCAGCGTCAGGTGGACCGGCTGGTCCTCTTCGTGGTTGGTTCCCGAGAGGAACACGGAGGAGAGCTTGTCGAAGGAGACGACGCCGTCCGGCTTGGGGTAGGCGATCTTGGGCATCTCCGCGGCCGGCTTCAGCGACTCGTGATCCTTGTGCCCGTGCTTGAAGGTCCAGGGCGCCCGACCTCCCAGGACCCTGAGGTCGAGCCCGCCGTAAATCATGGAACCGAACAGGCCCCACTTGCTGAACGCCGGCCGGAAGTTGCGCGCCTTGTAGAGCTCTTCGTGGAGCCAGGAGGCCTTGAACTTCTCGGGATAGCTGTCGAGCAGGCCGTAGCCCTGGTCGCCGCCCGACAGTTTCTCGAAGGCCGCCTCGGCGGCCAGCATGCCGCTCTTCATGGCGGCGTGACTGCCCTTGATCTTGGGCACGTTGAGGAAGCCGGCGGAACAGCCGATCAGGGCGCCGCCAGGGAAGACCAGCTTCGGGATCGACTGCAGGCCGCCCTCGTTGAGCGCCCGCGCGCCGTAGGCGATGCGCTTGCCGCCTTCCAGCATCGGCCGGATCGCCGGATGGGTCTTGAAGCGCTGGAACTCGTCGAACGGCGAGAGGTGCGGGTTGGCGTAGTCGAGACCGACCACGTAGCCGACGTAGGCCTGGTTGTTCTCCAGGTGATAGATGAAGGAGCCGCCCCAGGTGCTCCGGTCCATGGGCCAGCCGGCCGTGTGGATGACCGTGCCGGTCTTGTGCTTGGCCGGGTCGAGCTCCCAGAGCTCCTTGAGGCCGATGCCGTAGGTCTGCGCCTCGCAGTCCTCGCGCAGTCCGAAGCGTTCCATCAGGCTCTTGGAGAGCGAGCCCCGGCAGCCCTCGGCGAAGAAGGTGTATTTCGCCCTCAGCTCCATGCCCGGCTGGTGGCTGTCCTTCTGCTGGCCGTCCTTGCCGATCCCGAGGTCGCCGGTGGCGACGCCGGTGACCCGGCCCTGATCGTCGTAGAGCACCTCGGCGGCGGCGAAGCCCGGATATACCTCGACGCCCAGCGCCTCGGCCTGCTCCGACAACCAGCGGCAGACGTTGCCCAGCGAGATCACGTAGTTGCCGTGGTTCTGCATCTGCGGCGGCAGCAGCCAGACCGGCACGCTGAAGCTGCCCTTCTCGCCGAGCAGCATGAACTTCTCTTCGCCGACCGGGGCGTTGAGCGGCGCGCCATTCTCCTGCCAGTCGGGCAGCAGCTCGTTGAGGGCGCGCGGCTCGAAGACCGCGCCCGAGAGGATGTGGGCGCCGACCTCCGAGCCCTTCTCCAGGACGCAGACCGAGAGTTCGTTGCCGCTCTCGGCGCCGAGCTGGCGCAGGCGGATCGCGGCGGCCAGGCCTGCGGGGCCGGCGCCGACGATCACCACGTCGTAATCCATGTATTCCCGTTCCATCGCCCTTCACTCCCAAGCGGCGGCATGACGACCGCACTTTATACGCAATAGACATCGATATAGCCGACACCCCCGGGCCAGGCAAAGGCCATCGTCCCGCCGGCGCGGCGGTGATAAGCTGGCGGGATGCAGAGGGATCGAGACGCCGATCTCGAGGCGCTCAGGTGGCAGATCGAGGCCGGCGCGGACGAGACGATCGGCGACACGCCGCGGGACCGCAGGGCCCCCGACCAGGAGCCGAACGGCAGCCCGGCGCGCCACGAAAGGCCGCGCGCCGGCGCCGCGCCGCGCGCCCGGCCGGCGGCCGACGCCGGTCAGCCGGTCTGGACACCGGAGCCGCTCCGGCCCGACGCCGGCCTGCCGCTCTCCGCCGACGATGCCGTGCGCTCCGCCCACGACCTGGCTCGCGGCGCCGAGACCCTGGACGCGCTCGAGAAGGCGCTCGCCGCTTTCGACGGCTGCCCGCTCAAGGAGACCGCCATGAACCTGGTCTTCGCGGACGGCAATCCGGATGGCCGGGTGATGTTGATCGGCGAAGGGCCCGGGGCCGAGGAGGACCGGCGCGGGCTGCCCTTCGTCGGCGCGTCCGGCCAGTTGCTCGACCGCATGCTGGCCTGCATCGGCCTCGACCGGGCCTCGGTCTACATCAGCAACGTCCTGTTCTGGCGCCCGCCGGGCAACCGGACGCCGACCGACGCCGAGGTCGCCGCCTGCCTGCCCTTCGTCGAACGCCATATCGAGCTGGCCCGTCCCGACTTTCTGGTGCTGCTCGGCGGCATGTCGGCAAAGACTCTGCTCGCCCGCACCGAGGGCATCCTGAGGCTGCGCGGCCATTGGCGGCCCTACCAGCACGCCGGCATGGCGACCCCGATCCCCGCCCTGCCAACCCTCCACCCGGCCTACTTGCTGCGCCAGCCCCAGCAGAAGCGCCTCGCCTGGCGCGACCTGCTGTCCCTGGCCCAGGCACTCAAGGCCGGCGTCAATCCGCTGGACCGGCGCGGCTAGGCCCTGTTAACCATAGGGCCACAGAAATGACACACGCCCAGACCGCTCTTCGCATCGCCCTCGGCTGTCCGCCGTGGAGTATCCGCTAAAGTGTTGATCGATATTGAATGTTCGCAACGCGGCGGCCTCTTGGGCAGGGCGAGGGCGGGCAGGGCGAGAGACGGTGCCCGGGCGTTTCGGGAATCGTCGCGGCCGAAGCCCCACTTCGCCGCGCTTTCGTCGTAAGATTGGCTGGCGGGCGGCCTGCGCCTGCCGCAATTCAACGTCACTTTGGGGCTCAGTTTTGTCACCGGTTATCGATCACTTCGTTAAGGGTACATGAACGCCGTCGCGGCATAGTTCCACCCAGCAAGCCGATCCCTTCAACCCAGGACCCAGCGCGAGGACCTCTGTAAGTGCCTAACCAGCATCGAGTCTCACTGCTCTGGCTGCCGCTGCTCTTGGTCTTGTTGAGCGGCCTCGTTCCGGCCCGGGCGGCATCGCCCCAGGGCGGCCCGACGCTCGGCGCACCGCCGCCGGCCCCGGCGCCGGCCAGGGCCGAGGCCGCCGCCGGCACGCCCTCGCTTCCGACCGAGGCCGAGCCGCTCGATCCGATCGGACTGCCGGAAGTGCTCTCCGACGCCGATGCCGCGCTCTACCGCGAGATCTTCGAGCTGCAGCGACGCGGCAAGTGGAAGACCGCCGACAAGCGCATCAAGAAGCTCGGCGACCGCGTGCTGATGGGCCACGTCCTGGCACAGCGCTACCTGCACCCGACGGCCTACCGTTCCAAGTACATGGAGCTGAAGCGCTGGATGGGACGCTATGCCGACCACCCCCAGGCCCGGCAGATCTACAAGCTGGCGCTGAAGCGCCGGCCTAAGAACTACAAGATGCCGCGCCGCCCCGTGGCGCACGACTCGGCCTATAGCCAGAAGGTCAGCTACGGCCCGCCGCCCTACCGCTCGACCAAGCGCCTGACCAAGAAGCAGCGCCGCGAGGCGCGGCGCATCAAGTGGCAGGTGCGGCGCCATGCCATCCGCACCCGCCTGACCGTCGCCGAAAACCTGCTGAAGAGCAAAAGGACACGCCGCCTGCTCGACCACGTGGAGCTGGACGACGGTTACACCGACGTCGCCTCGGCCTGGTTCTACTACGGCCGGCCGGAGCGGGCCTTCGCGCTCGCCGATCCGGCGGCGAAGCGCTCGGGCCAGGAGGTGCCGATCGCCCACTGGATCGCCGGCCTCGCCGCCTGGCAGCTCGGCAAGATGCCGGAGGCGGCGAAACACTTCGAGCAGCTCGCGCTGTCCCAGGTCGCCTCGGACTGGAACTCGGCGGCCGGCGCCTACTGGGCAGCGCGGTCCCACCTGAAGCTCGGCCAGCCCGAGAAGGTGAGTCGCTGGCTCAAGCTCGGCGCCCGCTCGCCGCTCACCTTTTACGGCCTGCTGTCGCGCCGGGCGCTGGGGGTCGAGACCCGCTTCGACTTCAGCCCCCACGAGCTGACCGAGAACGGCATCCGAATCCTCATGGAGACCAAGGAGAGCCGCCGCGCGCTCGCCCTGCTCCAGGCCGGTCAGCGCCACAGGGCCGAGCGCGAGCTCCTGCGCCTGCGCAACTGGACCGAGCCCAAGGCGGTCGAGGCCCTGCTCGGTGTGGCCGAGCGCACTCAGATGCCTGCCCTCTCCTTCCGGCTCGCCTACCGGCTTACCGAGTCTGGGCATACCCGGAACTCCGGCGAGATGCTCGAGGCGGCGCTCTTCCCGATCCCGCCGTGGCAGCCGAAGAGCGGCTTCAAGGTCGACCGGGCCCTGATCTACGCGCTGATGCGCCAGGAGTCGGCCTTCAACCCCCGGGCCAAGAGCCGGGACGGCGCGCGCGGCCTGATGCAGCTGATGCCGGCGACGGCCAGCTTCATGGCCCGCAAGCGCTACCGCGGCCGCAAGCGCAACCAGCTCTTCGAGCCCTCGCTCAACCTCGAGCTCGGGCAGCGCTACGTCTCCTACCTGCTGGGCAAGGAGATCGTCGACGCCAATCTTTTCCGCCTGACCACGGCCTACAACGCCGGTCCGGGGAATCTGGCCCGCTGGCAGCGCCGGATGAAGTACGAGGACGATCCCCTCATGTTCATCGAGAGCCTGCCGGCGCGCGAGACCCGCTTGTTCATCGAGCGGGTGCTGACTAACTTCTGGATATACCGGGCCCGACTGGGGCAGCCCGCGCCTTCGCTGGACGCGGTCGCCTCGGGCGACTGGCCCGGCTACGCCGCGCTCGACGGCGCCAATCCGGAGGTTGCCCGCTTTGTCTCAGGATCAAACTAGACCCTTTCTGCCGGTCAGAATCGCCCTCATCACGGTCTCCGACAGCCGCACACTGAAGGACGACAAGTCCGGCCGGCTGCTCGAGGAGATGGCGACCGAGGCCGGCCACGTCGTGGTCGGCCGCGAGGTGATTCGCGACGACTCCGCCGGTATCGAGGCGCGCCTGCGCGCGCTGATTGCCGACGAAACGGTCGACGTGGTGATCACCACGGGCGGCACCGGGGTCACCGGCCGCGACGTCACGCCCGAGGCCTTCCAGGCGGTCATGGAGAAGGAGATCGAGGGCTTCGGCGAGCTGTTCCGCTGGATCAGCTTCCAGAAGATCGGCACCTCGACGATCCAGAGCCGCGCCATGGCGGGCGTGGCCGGCGGCACCTACCTCTTCGCCCTGCCCGGTTCCCCCGGCGCCTGCCGCGACGGCTGGCAGGAGATCCTCAGCAAGCAGCTCGACGTCCGCACCCGCCCCTGCAACCTGGTCGAGCTCATGCCCCGCCTGAAGGAGCACCTCGAGCCGGCGGGATAGGGGCCGGGCGCTCTCGGGTCCCTTGAGGCCTTGCCGCCGGGGTATTCGAAGCTAAGCTCCAGGATCCCTCCGAGCTCGAGCAGCCCCCGTGCCCGGTTTCACTCTCCTCGACAGCCTCGCCTTCGCGCTCTTCGGCGCGAGCTGGGTCGGCTATGGGCTCTTCGCCGACCACAGCCGCTGGCACCGGCGCAGCATCATGTATCTGATGGACGCCTACCGCGAGCGCTGGATGCTGGCCATGCTAAGCCGGGAGAACCGCATGGTCGACGCCAACATCATCGGCGGGCTGCAGAGCGGCGCGGCCTTCTTCGCCTCGACCACGATCTTCGCCCTGGGCGGACTGATCGCCGCCCTCGGTGCGGGCGAGCAGGCGGTCGGCATCCTCGCCAGCCTGCCCCTGGTCGAGGCCACCACGCCGGAGATCTGGCGCGCCAAGGTGCTGCTGCTGATCCTGGTCATGGCCTACGCCTTCTTCAAGTTC
>JAAUYK010080838.1_pt1 | contig 23581 bp, 22 predicted proteins | sample 7278021 | NCBI WGS metagenome assembly JAAUYK01 (sample SAMN14350223, study PRJNA611818) | marine sediment metagenome | isolation source: surface marine sediment (1.8m) | place: French Polynesia: Moorea | collected 2018-08
ACCACCAGAGCGTCGTTCTTGACCAGGTGGCCGGCGCCCCAGACTCGCAGCGCTGCGCCGGCGCCCGTCAGCAGCGCTCCCACGGCGAACGCAGGCGGACGCGGCTCGGCCAGCCAGAAGCCCGCGATCGCCACGGCGTACCACGGCAGCAGTCGGACACTCAGGTTCTTGCGCCGGAAGGGGTGCCGCACAGCGGCCAACCTACCCACGCGACGCACACCCGGCAACGCGCTCGAATCAGCCCGTCTCGTCGGAATCCTTCTTGCCGTCGCCGTAGCGTTCCTGGAGCAGGGACCACAGCTTCCGCCGCAGCTGCTCCTTGAATTCGGGGTCGGCCTTCACGTCGAGGACGTCGGCTTCGAGGAACTCACGAAGCTCATCCATCGTGCAGTCCACTAGCCCCTCGCTCATGGCTTCTCCATCCTGGCTGACGCTCTCGGACTGCTCGCTCCCCCTCCGCAGCCGATGCCGTCCAAGTCTCTTCACTCCGCTCCCCCCAATGCTGTGAATCTGCCTGCGTCTCTGCGGGCGCCTCTTCCGCTACCCCGTTCCCGAGAGATCCGGGTCCACTGCCTCGACGACCAGGCGTTTGACCCGGTACAGGCTCGAACGGATCGCGTCGTTGGAGCGAGCCATCCTGTCGGCGATCTCCTGGATGGGCAGGTTCTCCATGTGGCGCAACACGAACACCTCCGCCTGCCAATCCGAGACGGATGCCAGGCTGCGTTGCAGCGCATCGGTACAGCGTCGAAATCCGAGATGCTCCTCGGGAGTGCAGGAATCGAGCGAAGCAGCGGATCGGATGAGCTCCGGCTCCGCGCGCTCCAGCCGTTGGTCATGCGCTCTGGCACGTCGAAGCTGGTTGTTTACCGTATTCTTCGCGATCCCGTACACCCAGGACAGCAGGGACGACTGCCCACGGAACGCTTCGATCGACCGGAAGACGGCGATGAAGGTCTCCTGGACCGCCTCCTCGGCATCTGCGCGGTTGCGCAATCGGGTCAGCGCGAAGTTCTGGACGCGCTGGAAGTACCTCTCGTAGACGACGGTGAACGCCGTCTCGTCGCCTTGCCGAATCGCTTGGACCAGCTCCTGGTCGCTGCGCGTGTCCTGATCAGCCCGAGCTCGTAGGTGGTCGTTGCGGGGCAACGCGGACTCCTCGCGTTGTCCCTCCCCAGGACCGGGTCATGGGCGACCCGTCACTCATACATGTGGCCCGAATTGCGCTCACGTGGCAAACGCAACGGCAATTCTGTACGAGATTGCCCGAGGCAGGCCCCCGGGGGGGCTGCGGGGGACCGGAGCGGTCTCCGGTGTCGGCAGGCCCCTCAGCGAACGCCGATGAACGACTCGAGGCCCGGGGCGCTTTCCGCGATGGCGCGACGCATGCGGTAGAGGTTCGCCTTGATGGCGTCCTCCGACTTGCCGAGCGCCTTCGCGATGCTGCGGATCGGCTGCCTGCGCAGGTGCTTCAGATGGAAGATGCGCCTCTGGAGGGGCGTGAGATCGTTCTCGATCACCGCCTCGCACAAGCGCAGCATGCGCCGGGCATCGACGGCCTGGTCCGTCGGAGCCGAGAGCGAAGGGGTCTCCCGGGCATCGGGTGCGTCGAGGGACTCGAGTCGGGGGCGGGCGCGGCGAAAGCGTCGATTGACGGTGTTGCGCGTGATGCCGAAGATCCACACCAGCAGCGGTGAGCTACCCCGATACGTTTCGAGCGCGTTGAAGACCGTGAAGAAGACCTCCTGGGCGACGTCTTCGGCCTCGCCGGGATCTCCCAGGCGCTTCAACGCGAAGCGATAGACACGGGGGAAATAGGCTTCGTACAGGAGCTCGAAGTGCTCCCGGCTTCCGCCCAGGATGTGGCGGACCAGTTCGGTGTCGGTGGACCAGGCCTTCTCAGACTGCGGCACGTCGCTCTCCTGCGGCTCTTTTCCGCAGAGACCGACCGGGGGGCTCGGATCTCGATCCGGATCCGATCAGAGCGGCCTGGACTTGCTTCGGAGGAGTTCCGGGGGATGCGGCCGGCGGCGGACCGGCGAGTTCCGAGAACTCCTGACTGGGGCCGTCTCTGGGTTTGGAAACACCCGAGGGATCAGGTCTTTCCCGCGTTCCTCCCGGTCTCTCTCCTCGGAAGAAGATGTGGGCTTCTCAAGAGTGTTGCCCGCTTCCTGTGCATCACTCGTGCCAGCGTGTCAGCCAGGTGTCGAATCGAGTTCGAAGTGCCTCATTTCAAAGGAGAAAGTAGGAAAATTAGCAGTGCTTAGAGAGGCTCATCAGCCCTCGGGGGAGGGGAAACTTTCTTCCTATAGTGTGGATGCGCGTTCACTCGTACCCCATCGGTACGATGGGAATTGGCCACATACAACTCGGATTCATAGCTTCCCGGGTCGAATCCACCACGTCCCGTCCGCGAGCTCCCAGCGATCGATGCGCACCAGTGAGGTGCCCTTGGGGAAGAAGAATGGGACCACCAGCAGCCGCGCGAAGGACCAGATGGGACGATCGTCGCGGCCCTGGAAGGAGACCTGCACCAGCGCCGTCTGCTCACCCTCGAACAAGTACTCCTGGACCTCCACGAGCAGCGGACGACTGCGCTGGAAGTGGGCCTCGTCGAGCGCCTGGGCGAGGTCCGCGTAGTAGTCGAAGAACAGATCCAGCGTTCGGAAGTGGTCGCGCAGGATGAAGTCGTTGTAGGTCTCGAGCGTGTTGAAGCGCCTCTGAGCCAACCGCAGGTAGAAGCCGTCGGCACGGCGCTGGAGCGAGAGAGCGGCGTCGGACGAGACCACCGTCCCGCCTCCCGCCGGCGCCGGGATGCTGCGTCCCGGGCCACACCCGTGGCCACTCGCGGCGGCGGTCAGCAGCAGGACAGCGAGGGCCCGTACCGGTCCGCTCACACCGACCGACGCGACCGCTCCGCCGGGGCGGGGCGGCCGACCGCGGGCGCGCTCACCGGTGGATCTCCACGCGCTCGGCGAGGTAGGCGGAGATCGCGTCGGCGGAGATCCGCTCCTGGTCCATCGAGTCGCGCTCGCGCACCGTGACCTTGCCGTCCTGTTCCGAATCGAAGTCGTAGGTGACGCAGAACGGCGTCCCGGCCTCGTCCTGACGACGGTAGCGGCGCCCGATGTTGCCCGCGTCGTCGTAGAAGACGTTGAAGCGGCGGCGAAGGTCGCGCTCGATGGCGTGGGCGGGCTCGGCCAGCTTCTTCGACAGCGGCAGGACGGCAGCCTTGATCGGGGCCAGCGAAGCAGGCAGCCGCATCACGATGCGGGACTCGCCTGCCTCCAGCTGCTCCTCGGCCCAGGCCTCGACCAGCAGCGCGAGACAGGTGCGGTCGATCCCCACGGAGGTCTCGATCACGACCGGCACGAAGTGCTCCTTGGTGTCCGGATCCGTGACGCCCAGGTCCTTGCCCGAATACTCGCCGTGGCGCGTGAGGTCCCAGGCTCCGCGATCGTGGATGCCCTCGATCTCCTGCCAGCCGAACGGAAAGAGGTACTCGACGTCGAGCGCGGCACGCGCGTAGTGGGCCAGCTCCGTGGACTCGTGCGCGCGCGTCCGCAGACGGGACTCGTCGAAGCCCAGCTCGCGATGGAAGGCCAGCCGCTGGTCCCGCCAGTGCCCGAACCACTCCTCGCGCTGCGAGGGGTGGCAGAAGAACTCGAGCTCGGCCTGCTCGAACTCGCGGGAGCGGAAGGTGAAGTTGCGCGGATTGATCTCGTTGCGGAAGGCCTTGCCCACCTGGGCGATGCCGAAGGGGATCTTCTGCCGCGCCGCCTCGCGGACGCGCTTGAAGTCGTTGAAGATGGGCTGACAGGTCTCGGCGCGCAGATAGGCGACCGAGGCGGCGTCCTCCGAGGCGCCGATCCGCGTCTGGAGCATCAGATTGAAGCTGCGCGGGTCGGTGAGGTCGCACTCGGCGACCTGTCGCTGCTTGGGGGCCTCGGGACAGGGGACATCCACCTGATCGGCCCGGAAGCGGCGCTTGCAGGTCCGGCAGTCGACCATCGGATCGCTGAAGTGCTCGACGTGACCCGAGGCCTCCCAGGTCCTGGGATGGGCGATGATCGCGCTGTCGATGCCCTCGACGTCCGGGCGCTCGCGCACCACCCGCTGCCACCACAGCGCCCGGAGATTGCTCTTGAGCTCCGCCCCGAGCGGTCCGTAGTCCCAGAAGCCGTTGATCCCGCCGTAGATCTCGCTGGACGGAAAGATGAAGCCGCGCCGCGCACACAGTGAGACGAGGTCGTCCATGTGCTCGAGGCGTCGGCGGGTCGCGGGTTCTCCAGCCATGGAATCCTTGTCGATCGTCCCGAGATGGGAGTGAAGCCGCGGATTATATCGGGAAACTCAGCTGCGGAAGGCCGAAGCGGCGCGGGCGGTCATGGCGTCCAGGAAGCGCTCGCTGTGGAGCTCCACCCCGAGGTGGAAGCGCTGGAAGCGCGAGACGAGCTGTCGGGCCTCCTCCAGGGCCTGGGGGCCGAGCATCAGGCGGTCGACCCGATCGAGGGGGAAGCGCAGCGCCTGCTCGAGCGCACGCAGGGTCCCCAGATGGACGCGGAGCAGGCCGGAGGCGCGCATCCCGCAGGTACCGCACAGCGGGCCTCCCTCGCCGACGTGGAAGTCGATCTCGGGGCGGGGCTCGGGCGCCCGACCACACCGCACGCACCGCCGTAGCTCCGGTCGCAGCCCCAGCGCGTCCAGCGCGCGCAGCTCCAGGACGACCCGAAGGCCGGGCTCTGGGCGCGCCCCGGCTGCGGCCGCCAGGGCGTCCAGTGCGAAGGCGAACAGCCGCGGCATGTCCTGCCGGCTTCCGTCCTCGGGTGCCAGCCGGTCCAGCAGCTCCAGCAGATAGCAGCCGAGCGCGAAGCGCGAGGGCTCGACCCGAAGCGGTCCGAAGTGGCGGATCAACGTGGCCTGGTCGAGGCGACTCATCGTCCCGGGTCGCCGCCGCTCTATCTGGACCCGCAGGTGGTTGAAGAAGTCGAGGGTTCCCGCAAAGCGCCGGGCGCTCCTGCGCGCGCCCTTGGCGATGGCGGTCAGTCGCCCGACCTCGGGAACCAGCAGGTGGAGGATCCGGTCGGATTCCCCGAAATCGACGGAGCGCAACACCAGGGCCTGCGTGCGGAGCGTCGTCACGTCGGGGAGCTCACGTCAGCGGCGCGCGCGGGGCTCGGCGCCGGCGGTGGCTCGACGCGGTCCGCGCGCCACCTCGGAGGGCGGAGCCTCGGCGGCCTCCGTGACGAGACCGGGAGCGGGCGCGGCCCGCTCCTCCGCCAGCTCGCGGATCGAATCGCGCCGGAAGACCAGGTCCCTGCGCGGATCGGCGGGGGTCGGCTCCGAGTGCGGTCGCGACGATTCCGGGACCGAGGCGGTCGGCGCGGGAGCGCTCGGCTGCGAGGCGAGGCGCCAGAGGGCCAGGCCCGCCGCCGTCGTCACGAGGACCAGCGCCAGGCCGAGCAGCAGACGTCCGGACGGGGCGAGGCGTCCGGAAGCGGCGCTGGAATCGTCCAGCGACGGCTCGCACATCAGGCGCATCACGGCCTCGTCGGGATCGAGTCCGAGAGCCCCTGCGACGGTGCGCACGAAGCCCCGGGTGAACCCATCGGCCGCGGCGTCGAAGGCGCCGGCCTCGAGCCGCTCGATGTTGCGGCGCGGGATGCGCGTCCGTTGGGACAGCTCCTCGATCGAGATCCCGCGCAGGCGGCGTTGGCCCGCCAGGTAGGCGCCGATCGAGGAGCCTCGCTCGTCGCGATGCGCCTCGCCTCGTTCGGTCTCGTCGCGCCCCGCAGGAACCTCCCCGACGCGGTCCCGCGGATCCGTGTTCTCGCGACGGGACGAGGGACGGTTCCCGCTCATGGCCCGCCAGGGTACCGTCCGGAACGGACGCGCGCCGCGAGCCTCATCAGCGCAGCAGCTTCAGGTACTCCTCGGACTTCCGGCCCCACTCGCCCTCCGGCGCCCGCGCGACGGCCGCCAACAGATGGGACACCGCGCGCTCGCGCTTTCCGAGAGAGATGTAGATCTCCGCGAGTCGGTAGTTGACCTCGGCCTCGGCCCGGGCCCCCGGCTCCAGTGCCAGCGTGTCCCGGAGGCGCTGGATCGCCTCGAGCCGGTGCCCCTCCTGCGCCTCGAGGATCGCCAGGTTCAACAGCGCGGGCCAGTAGCGGGCGTTGAAGTCGAGCGCCTGCTCCAGGCTGGTACGGGCCTCGGCTCCTCGACCGAGCTTGTAGAGCGCCCAGCCCTGGTTGGCCAGGGCCCTCCACGGGGTCGGGAAGGTCGGGTCGTCGATCAGGATCCGGCACTCGGCGATCGCCTCCTCCCACCGCTCCTGGAGCAGATAGAGCCCGGACAGCGTCAGGCGCGCGTCCTGGTACTCGGTATGGAGCGTGAGCGCGCGGCGCAGGTGCAGCTCGGACTCGTCGTGCTTCCCTCGGGCCAGGTAGGCCTCGCCCAGCGCGTACTGGATGCGGGGATTGAGGGGAGCCAGCGTCTCCGCGTTCAGGAACTCGCGCAGCGCCAGCGCCGTGCGTCCGTTCTGGAGATGGTCGATGCCCAGATCGAGGTGGGAGTTGGCGCGGCGCGCCTGGGCGCGCAGCTCACCGGCGTCGTCGGTGGCGCAGCCCGCGCCGAGCGCGATGACGGCCAGCCCGAGCCAGAGCCGCGCCCCGCGTACGGGTCGATGGATGGACATACCCCCTCCGGTGCCGCTCAGAAGCGGCTCAACAGACGAAAGTGAAGCTGCGCTTCGACCTCGGACGGATCGGACGCATCGAGCGCCGCCTGAACCGCCCCCTCCAGGCCGGACTCCAGCGGGTGGTTCGCGGCGCGCCGGAACTTCGTGAGCAGGCGAGCGGGATCGGGCGGCTCGGCCAGCGGCCCCGCCGGGCCCGGCGACTGCGGCAGGCCCAGGGAGCCCGGGGACCCGACGGCGGCAGCCGGTTCGGCCTCTTCCGAGGCTGCCTCGCGATGCTCGCCGAGCAGCTCGTGCCAGATCCGAGCGGCCTCGGCCTCCCCATCCTTTCCCCGCGTCTCCAGCGCATCGTCTTCGAACAGGAACCCCATGCTCTCGGCGAACGAGAGCGCGGCGTCCAGGGCGAGCTGGGGGCTGCCCAGCTCGTGGAGCTCTGGACCGGAGGTGAAGAACGCGTGGGCGCCCGAGCGCAGCGAGCGGACGAGCAGGGTGACGCCGGCGGCGGGCTCGCAATGCTGGGCGATCGCGGCGCGTGCCGGGCCTATCGGCAGCGACTCGAGGGTCACCACCGGGGCGTTCAGGGAGCGCCGAAGCCCGCGGAGCGCCCCGCTCGCCGACTCCAGAGGCGACTCTGCGCGGAAGATCATGCCCCGACCTATCGGGACGGTCCGATCTGCGCTTGAGATTCCGGCCGACGGAGCCGACACCGCAAAGACCCGGCTGGGCGAGCCCGATCCCCGTGACTCGGGGTCCGTCTCCGCCCCGCGACCCTTTCGCACTCCAAGTCGCCGGATACAATCCGTTGGGAGCGCAGCTCGAGGAAACCCTGGCAATGCCTGACAAGCGCACCGAGCAGATCGATCGCGTCGCAATCCGCTTCTGCGGGGACTCCGGCGACGGCATGCAGCTGACCGGGACGAAGTTCACCGAGTCGACGGCCCTCGCCGGCAACGATCTGTCGACTCTTCCAGACTACCCAGCCGAGATCCGGGCACCCGCTGGGACGCTCGCCGGTGTATCGGGCTTCCAGATCCACTTCTCCGCGGGCGAGATCCGCACCCCGGCCGACCACCCGGACGTGCTCGTGGCGTTCAACCCGGCCGCCCTGCGCGCCAACGTCGGCGACGTCCGCCCCCACGGGATGGTGATCGTGAACAGCGACGCCTTCACCCAGAAGAACCTCCAGCGGGCCGGCTACGACGGCGACCCGCTCCCGGATCTGCGCGATCGCTACCGCGTCATCGAGATTCCCATCACGACCCTGAACCGCGCTGCTGTGAAGGAAGTGGGGCTGGGGTCGCGAGATGGAGATCGCAGCAAGAACTTCTTCGCCCTGGGACTGATGTACTGGCTCTACAACCGACCCATCGACTCCACCCTGCGCTGGATCGAGAGTCGCTTCAAGGGAGCGGTGCAGGAAGCCAACCTGCGGGTGCTGAAGGCGGGCTACGCCTTCGGCGAGACGACCGAGCTGTTTCCCGTCTCCTACGTGGTGCCGCAGGCGAAGATCCAGCCGGGCACCTATCGGAACATCACGGGCAACTCCGCCCTGGCCCTGGGGATCGTGGCGGCCGGCGTGCAGATGGATCGCCCGGTGTTCCTGGGCGCCTATCCCATCACCCCTGCGAGCGACGTGTTGCACGAGGTGGCGCGCTACCGACACTTCGGCGTGAAGACCTTCCAGGCGGAGGACGAGATCGCGGCCGCCGGCTCCGCCGTGGGCGCGTCCTTCGCGGGCCTGCTCGGCGTGACGACGACCAGCGGTCCGGGGATGGTGCTCAAGCAGGAGACACTCGGTCTCGCGGTGATGGCGGAGCTTCCGCTGGTGATCGTGGACGTGCAGCGCGCCGGTCCGTCCACCGGCATGCCCACCAAGATCGAGCAGGGCGACTTGTTGCTCGCACTGCACGGTCGCAACTCCGACAGTCCGGTTCCCGTCCTGGCGGCTTGCAGTCCGGGAGACTGCTTCCACACGATGCTCGAAGCCTTCCGGCTGGCGGTGACCTACATGACGCCGGTGGTCGTCCTGTCGGACAGCTTCCTGGCCAACAGCTCCGAGCCGTGGCTGATCCCGGACGTCGACTCCCTGCGGCGATGCCCGGTGGAGAACCGCACCGATCCGGAGGGCTTCCAGCCCTACCAGCGCGATCCCGAGACCCTCGCCCGCCCGTGGGCGATTCCCGGGACGCCCGGTCTCGAGCACCGCATCGGCGGCCTCTCGAAGCAGGAAGTCACGGGCGAGGTCTCCTACGAGCCGCGCAACAACGCCCGCATGATCGCGCTGCGGGTCGAGAAGGTGGCGCGCATCGCGGGCGACATCCCGCCGCTGGAGGTGCTGGGACCCCAACGCGGCGAGCTGCTGGTCCTGGGCTGGGGCGGCACCCGGGGCGCCATCCTGTCCGCGGTCGAGGAGGCCCAACGCGACGGGCTGTCGGTGTCCGCCGCCCACCTCCGGCACCTCAACCCCTTCCCCTCCAACCTCTCCGAGGTACTGGGCAGCTTCGACCGCGTGCTCGTGCCCGAGCTGAATCTCGGTCAGCTGTGCGGCCTGATTCGTGCGCGCTTCATGGTGGATGCGGAATCGCTCGCGAAGGTGGAGGGACAACCGCTCCGGGTCGAGGAGATCCGGGCGCGCATCGACCAGATCCTGAGCGGAAAGGAAGCCTGACCGTGGCCGAAGCACTGAAGCTCACGACGCGGGACTTCCAGTCGGACCAGGACGTCCGCTGGTGCCCGGGCTGCGGGGACTACTCGATCCTCGCCAACGTGCAGCGGGTGATGCCCGAACTCGGCGTCCCCCGCGAGAACTTCGTGTTCATTTCCGGGATCGGCTGCTCCAGCCGCTTCCCGTACTACATGAACACCTACGGAATGCACACCATCCACGGCCGGGCGCCCGCCTTCGCCTCGGGCATCAAGGCCAGCCGGCCCGATCTCTCGGTCTGGGTCGTGACCGGCGACGGCGACGGATTGTCGATCGGCGGCAACCACCTGCTCCACACGATCCGGCGCAACATCGACCTGCAGATCCTGCTGTTCAACAACCGGGTCTACGGGCTGACGAAAGGCCAGTACTCTCCGACCTCGCGCCTGGGCATGAAGACGAAGTCGACCCCCGAGGGCGCCATCGACCATCCGGTGGACCCGATCGCCTTCGCGCTGGGCGCCAGCGCGACCTTCGTCGCCCGCACCGTGGACGTCCACGCGTCGCACCTGAAGTACGTGCTCGAGCGGGCCCACGCCCACAAGGGCACCGCATTCATCGAGATCCTCCAGAACTGCCCCGTGTTCAACGACGACGAGTGGCTGGAGGTCGAGGACCGCAAACAGCGTGCGGACACGACGCTCGTGCTCGAGGACGGGAAGCCGCTGGTCTGGGGAAGCGAGGGACAGCGGCGGGGCATTCGCATCGAGAACGGGATCCCGTCGATCGTGAAGCTCGCAGACGACCAGGACCCGGCCGCCCGCGGCGTCGCGATCCACTACGAGCGGCACGAGAGCCCCGCCTACGCGTTCGCGCTGGCGAGCCTGCAGCGCCCGGAGTTCCCGGTGCCGATCGGCGTGTTCCGCGCGGTGAAGCGCCCCACCTACGAGACGATGCTCGAAGATCAGGTGACGAGCGCGATCGAGCAGCGGGGCCGCGGCGATCTGCGCGCACTGCTCCACTCCGGCGACACCTGGACGGTGGAGGCCTAGCAATCCAGCAAGGGGGGCGTCGGCGGGGATCCACCGACGCCCCCTGCGCGCGGTTACAGCTAGTTCAGCGTGTCCGCGTCGAGGACCGCGGGACGGTCGTCCTGGAACGGGATCAGCGCCGTCGTGCTCTGGGCCAGGGGGCGCCCCCAGGCCGCGGGGCTGTCGACCACGGTGATGGGCGGCGCGCTCGGGATCGGCTCTCCGCCGGGAAGCAGCCTGGCATCCCCCGGGTCGAACGCGGACTGGACGATCCAGCCGTGCACGCCGCGGCGGCGGGAGTTGTTCCCGTCCCCGTGGATCGCGTCGTGGACGTCGAAGCCGCCGGAGGCGATCACCTGGGGCACGAGCTGCAGGTGGCCGGAGATGCTGCCGAGCCCGACGCTCTGGCCGTCGTGGAAGCGCAGGTTGGGATTGACGTCGTCGAGTGCCACCACGTCGAAGCAGTCGAACTCGTAGCTGAAGTCGAAGGCCACCTCGTCGTCGTTGTACCCGAAGCCGCCGAGCTTCACGCGGGGCACCGGCAGGTTCCCCACCGCCCCGTCGAGCGTAAAGAGGATCAGCTCCGCCGTGAGCTCGATGCTGGGCGCGATGAAGTTCACGGCCAGCACCGACGGAAAGGGCGCGTACTCCGCGCCGTCGAACTCGTAGACCTTGTTCCCGTCGTTCTGTCCCGTGCCCGCCTGGAAGGGGATGGCGGAGAACGAGTAGGCCTGGCCGCCGTCCGTGTCGGCCACGATCGCGTCGCCGAAGATCACGTCCTCGGAGACGACCTCCCTGCTGTCCGGATCCGCCACGGCGACGAAGAGGATGCCGTTCTGCAGACCGGTGGGACGCTCGCGCGGGTCGGCCTGCGGGTTGCCGTTCGCCGAGCACTCCACGTAGACGCGGGAGTTGCCGGGGCTCGTGGGGTAGAAGACCAGGGTGGTGGTCTCCCGCCCCGTGAGCTCGCAGTCGAACGAGGTGGACTGCCAGCTGTCGCCGTCGTCGCGGTCGCCGCTGATCAGGTCGAGCTTGAGCAGCACGTCGTCCGCGCTGCCGTTGCTGATCGTGATCAGCGTGGCGGCCGTCTGGGCCGGGATGATCACGTCACCGGTCGTGTCCTTGAGGGGGTTGCCAGGCTGCCCCCCGGTGATGACCGGGAACGCCAGGGCCGCGGCCAGCTCGTCGAGATCCAGATTCCCCGCTACCGCGGGACCGGCCCCGATCCAGGCCAGGGCGGCCGCTGCGGCGATCGTCCGCGTGCACTTCAGCATGTCCAACACCTCTCGCGTCATCCGCACGGCCGGGGCCGTGCGTCGGCGAGAGGCGACGGGAGCGACGGGTCCATCCGGGCTGGAGACGGGCGCTTCCGGCGCGGCCGCGATCGCGCGACCCCCTTCCCGCGCTGGTGTTGTGGGTATAACCACCTGATTTCAAAGGGTCAAACAGCGTGTCAGCGACAGCGGAAGGTTCCAGTCGGGCGCGCACGCGGGGCGGCCGCAACGGGGCTCGCAGCCCATCTCCGCCGCGCGGAAACGAGCGCCGCGGACCGCGGGTCAGGCGCCGCCGGGGCCGGATTCGATCTCGCGCAGATGGGCGAGCTCGTTCAGGCTCGCGACGCTGCGCTCACCGCTGGAGGCGGCCATGAACCGGCTCACGCTCGTGTAGCCGGGATCGAAGAACAGGGGAGAGGCGATGCCGAGCACGTGGGAGGCCCAGGCGTTGATCACGCCGCCGTGGCAGACCACCGCCACCCTCCCGCCCGGATGCCGCGCGACGACGCCCTCCAGGGTCGACGCGACGCCGCTGCGGAACGCCTGCACATCGATCCCGGCGTAGAGACCCCCCTGCACGAGCTCGCGCCAGCGCGCAGGATCGGCCGCCTTCAGCTCCTCCAGCGGAACGTAGACGTGGGAGCGGTGGTCGAGCTCCACGACACCCGGCTCCAGCACCGACTCGATGTCGCGCGAGCGGGCCAGCGGCTCCGCAGTCTCCCGGGCCCGGCACATCGGACTGGTGTAGACGGCGTCGAGCCGCTCCGACGCGAGCCAGCGCGCCAGGGAGGCGGCCTGGCGGCGGCCCGTCGCCGACAGCGGCGGATCGGCCGGGCGGCCGGGCGGGTTCTCGACGCGCACGGGCAGCGCGTGGCGGATCAGCAGGAGCTCCACGCCAGGTGGCCTCTCCCGACCGTCGCGCGCCTCACTTCGCCAGCGACGGAACGTGCTTCGCCAGGGTCTCGCCGATGTGGGCCGGCGAGCTCGCGACGGCCACGCCGGCCGCCTCGAGCGCGGCGATCTTGTCGCTCGCCCTGCCCTTCCCGCCCGCGATGATCGCGCCGGCGTGCCCCATGCGCTTCCCGGGCGGCGCGTTCTGTCCCGCGATGAAGGCGACGACGGGGGTCTTCATCTCGTCCCGAACGAAGGCGGCCGCCTCCTCTTCCGCCGATCCGCCGATCTCGCCGATCATGACGACGGCGCGGGTGTCCGGATCCGCCTCGAAGAGCGCCAGGGCATCGGTGAAGGTGGTGCCGATCACCGGGTCCCCGCCGATTCCCACGCAGGTGGACTGGCCGATCCCGAGCCGGGAGAGCTGGTCCACTGCTTCGTAGGTCAGGGTTCCGGAACGGGACACGACTCCGACCGGACCCGGCCGGGTGATGCGCGCCGGCATGATGCCGATCCGACACTGCTCCGGTGTGACGAGGCCCGGGCAGTTGGGACCGACGAGACGCATCGAGCCGCCGCGCAGCGCGTTCTTCGCCCGCAGCATGTCGAGCGCGGGGATGCCCTCGGTGATGCACACCGCCAGGTCGAGGCCCGCCTCGGCCGCCTCGAGGATCGCGTCGGCGGCGCCGGGCGGGGGGACGAAGATCACCGAGGCGTTGGCACCGGTCTGCTCCACGGCCGCGCGGACCGTGTCGAAGACGGGGATGCCCTCGATCTCCTGGCTGCCCTTTCCGGGAGCGATGCCCGCAACCACCTGGGTTCCGTACTCGATGGACAGGCGCGCATGGAACTGGCCCATGCGTCCCATGCCCTGCACCAGCAGCTTGGTGTCCTTGTCGCAGAGAATCGCCACGTCTAGCTCCCCGCTCCGCGCGCCGCCGCGACGGCCTTCTCGCCGGCCTCGCCGAGCGTCTCCGCCGGTGTGATGTCGAGGCCGGATTCGGCCAGGATCCGGCGACCCTCCTCCGAGTTGGTGCCCTGGAGCCTCACCACCAGGGGCACCTGTACGCCGAGCTCGCCGGCGGCCGCCACCACGCCCTCGGCGATCAGATCGCAGCGCACGATGCCTCCGAAGATGTTCACCAGGATGGCCTTCACGGCCGGATCGCGCAGGATGATCTTGAAGGCCTCCTTGACCTTCTCCTTGTCGGCCCCGCCTCCGGCATCGAGGAAGTTCGCCGGGCTCCCTCCGCAGACCTGGATCATGTCCAGGGTGGCCATGGCGAGACCGGCGCCGTTCACCATGCAGCCGATGTCCCCGTCGAGGCCCACGTAGGCGAGGTCGATCTTCTTGGCCTCGAGCTCGCGCGCGTCCTCCTCGGCGGGATCGTGGAGTGCGGCGATCTCCGGGTGCCGGTACAGGGCGTTGTCGTCGAAGTTGAGCTTGGCGTCCAGGGCGACCAGGTCTCCGCCCTTGGTGATCACCAGGGGATTGATCTCCGCGAGCGAGCAGTCCTTCTCGACGAAGAGCCGGTAGAGACCACCGAGGAAGGTCTCGAGCTGCTTCACCTGGTCCGGAGTGAAGCCGAGGCCGAATCCCACGCGCCGCACGTGGTGGGACTGGAGACCGAGATTGGGCTCGACGTGCACGGTGAGGATGCGGTCGGGAGTGCTCGCCGCCACCTCTTCGATCTCGACGCCGCCTTCGGTGGAGGCGATGATCGCGAGCTTCTCCGCCGCCCGGTCCAGGACGATGCCGAGGTAGAGCTCGCTTCCGATCTCCGAGCCGGCCTCCACGTAGACCTTGCGGACGACCTTGCCCTCTTCGCCGGTCTGGGCGGTACGCAGCGTCATCCCCAGGATCTCGCTGGCGACGGTCTTCGACTCGGCCGGCGTGCGGGCGAGCTTGATGCCTCCCGCCTTGCCGCGTCCGCCCGCGTGGACCTGCGCCTTCACGACGACGACGTCCGCGTCGAGCTGCCGCGCCGCGGCCTCGGCTTCGGCCGGCGTGCTGGCGAGCCGCCCCTCGGGCACCGCCACGCCGAACTCCCGCAGCAGCTGCTTGGCCTGGTACTCGTGTACGTTCATGGTCTCCTCGACTCCGCGGCGGGACCGTGCCGACGAGCAGTTGCGCCGCTGCGCGGACGGCGCGGCGCGCGACCTCGGGCCGGCCGGGCCCGCCGCGGCGATCTAGAGTGAGATCTGCTGGACGAGACTGCGCACGTGCTCGACGGAGGCGTCGAAGAGCTTGCGCTCGTCGGCGTTCATCTCCACCTCGAGCACCTTCTCCACGCCGCCGGCGCCGAGCACGCAAGGCACGCCGACGTAGAGGCCGTCGACGCCGTATTCCCCCTCGAGCAGACACGCGCAGGCCAGCACCCGCTTCTGGTCCTTGAGGATCGACTCCGCCATGCAGATCGCCGAGACGGCCGGCGAGACGAACGCCGAACCGGTCTTGAGCAGCCCCACCACCTCGCCGCCCGCGTTCTTGGTCCGCTCCACGATCGCTTCGAGCTTGTCACTGGCGATCAGCTTCTCCACCGGGATGCCCGCCACGGTGCAGTAGCGGGTGAGCGGCACCATCGTGTCGCCGTGGCCTCCCAGCACCAGCGCCGTCACGTCCTCGGGCGAGACGCCGAGCTCCCAGGCCACGAAGGTGCGGAAGCGCGTCGAGTCCAGGACGCCCGCCATGCCGACGACCCGGTTCTTGGGGAAGCCGGAGATCTCCTTGAAGGTGTAGACCATGGCGTCGAGGGGATTCGACACGACGATCACGTGGGCGTTGGGCGCGTTGTCGCGAACGCCCTCGGCGACCTGCTTCATGATGGACAGATTGGTGTTGAGCAGGTCGTCGCGGGACATGCCGGGCTTGCGCGCGAGGCCGGCCGTGATGATCACCAGGTCGGCTCCCGCGATGTCCTTGTAGTCGTTGGTCCCGGTGATGTGGGCGTTCGCCCCGACGACCGGAGCGCCCTCGGCCATGTCCAGGGCCTTGCCCTGCGGCAGGCCCTCCACCACGTCGAAGAGGACGACGTCGCCGAGCTCGCGGTACGCGATCTGCTCGGCCAGCACGCCGCCGATGTTGCCGCCGCCGATCAGGGCGATCTTGCTACGCATGGGGGGTTACCTCTCGAGATTGTCGATGGGCTGTAAAGGAAGGCAGGCGCGGACGCGCCCGGGAAACGGCGGTCAGGACCGCCGGATGTTCTCGATGATGACGTCGCCGAAGCCGCTGCAGGAGACCTTGGTGGCGCCTTCCATCTGGCGCTCGAAGTCGTAGGTCACGCGCTTCTGGGCGATGGCCTGCTCGATGCCGCGCTCGATGAGCTCGGCGACCTCGTTCCAACCGAGGTAGCGGAACATCATGACACCCGACAGGATCACCGAGCCCGGGTTGACCTTGTCCTGGCCGGCGTACTTGGGCGCCGTACCGTGGGTGGCTTCGAAGATGGCGGCGGCGTCTCCGATGTTGGCGCCGGGCGCGATGCCGAGGCCTCCCACCTGGGCGGCGGCGGCATCGGAGAGGTAGTCGCCGTTCAGGTTGGTGGTGGCGACCACGTCGTACTCGTCGGGGCGCAGCAGCAGCTGCTGGAACATGGCGTCGGCGATGCGGTCCTTCACCACCACGCGGCCCTCGGGCCGCACGCCGCCGTGGCGGTCCCAGAGCTCGTCCTCGGTGACGGTGAGGTCCGCGAACTCCTCCCTGGCGAGCTCGTAGCCCCAGTCCCGGAAGGCGCCCTCCGTGTACTTCATGATGTTGCCCTTGTGGACGAGCGTGACACTCTCGCGTCCCTGGTCGATCGCGTACTGGATGGCGCGGCGGACCAGGCGCTTCGAGCCGGTGGCGCTGACGGGCTTCACGCCGATGCCCGAGTCCTTGCGCACCTTCTTGCCCATGTCCGAGTTCAGGATCTCGATCAGGCGGTTCGCCTCGGGGCTTCCCGCCTCGAAATCGATGCCCGAGTAGACGTCCTCGGTGTTCTCCCGGAACAGCACGATGTCGAGCTTTCCCGGATCCTTCATGGGGGAGGGCACGCCCTCGTACCAGCGCACCGGGCGCACACAGGCGTAGAGATCGTGGATCTGGCGCAGGGAGACGTTGATCGAGCGGATCCCGCCTCCCACCGGGGTGGTGAGCGGTCCCTTGATCGCGATCCCGAACTCCCGCACGGCCCGGTTCGTGTCCTCCGGCAGCCAGGTGTTGGCGCCGTAGATGTCGTTGGCCTTGTCCCCCGCGTAGATCTCGTACCACGCCACGCTGCGGCGGCCGCCGTAGGCCTTCTCCACCGCCGCGTCGAACACGCGCACCGAGGCGGCCCAGATGTCGGGACCGATTCCGTCGCCTTCGATGAACGGGACGATGGGCTCGTCGGGGACGTCGAGACGCCCATCGGCATCGCGGGTGATCTTCTGGCCCCGGTTCGGGGCCTCGAGCTTCTCGTAGTTCGACATGGCGCAGGCTAGATAAGGCATCCGGGGCCGACGCGCCAACCCGATGCGCTCGGCGATGCGCCCGGCGATGCGCCCGGCGATGCGCTCGGCGATGCGCTCGGCGATGTGTTGGATCCGAGGGAGCCGGCGAGGCCCGATGTCTCGGTGCCGACGCGCCTGGGCTCAGTCGTCCCTCCGGGGCCGTCGGACGCGGATGTGGAGCTCGTCGAGCTGCTCCTCCGCGACCGCGGAGGGCGCGTCCATGAGCAGATCCTGGCCCCGCTGGGTCTTGGGGAAGGCGATCACGTCGCGCAGCGACTCGACCCCCGCCAGCACCATGGCCCAGCGGTCGAATCCGAAGGCGAACCCGCCGTGGGGCGGCGCGCCGGCGTCGAGGGCGTTGAGCAGGAAGCCGAAGCGCTCCTCCGTCTCCTGCTTCGAGTAGCCCATGCACTCGAAGATCCGGCGCTGGATGTCGCCGCGGTGGTTGCGCAGGCTGCCCGAACCGAGCTCGACGCCGTTCATCACCACGTCGTAGTGGGTGCCGCGGGCGCGCTCGGGGGCCGCGTCGAGCAGCGGGATGTCCTCGTCGTGCGGCGCCACGAAGGGCTGGTGGACGTAGGTGAGCCGCCGGGCGTCGTCGCGCTCGAACAAGGGGAAATCCACCACGAAGAGCACGTCCCAGGGCCGGCCGTCGACGCGGCCGAGACGCAGGCCGAGGTCCTGACGCAGCCGGGCCAGGATGGCGTTGGCGCGCGCGGCCTCGTCGGCCTGGAAGAAGATCAGGCTTCCCGGTCCCGCCCCGGTGCGCTCGGCGATCACGGCGCGCTCCGCCTCCGACAGGAACTTGACGATGGGCGACTGCCACTCGCCGTCGGCGTCGATCCGGATCCAGGCGAGCCCCTTGCCGCCGAGCTCCTTCTTGACGAACGACTCGAGCCGGTCGACCTGGCCGCGCGAGAGGGCGTCGGCGTCGTGGACCGGCAGGCACTTGACGATGCCACCCTCGTCCACGCAGCTCCGGAAGGCGCGGAATTCGCTGTCGCGGAAGGCGTCGGTCAGCTCGACCAGCTCGAGCTGGATGCGGGTGTCGGGCCGGTCGCTCCCGAAGCGCCCCATGGCCTCCGCGTAGGACATGCGCCGGAAGGGCCGGGGCAGCTCGATCCCGCCCACCTCGGAGCAGGCCCGGGCCGTCACCTCCTCGAGCGCCTCCAGCACGTCGTCGACCCCGACGAAGGACATCTCCAGGTCGATCTGGGTGAACTCCAGCTGCCGGTCCGCGCGCTGATCCTCGTCGCGGAAGCAGCGAACGATCTGGAAGTAGCGGTCGAAGCCCGCCACCATCAGGAGCTGCTTCATGATCTGCGGCGACTGGGGCAGCGCGTAGAACTCGCCCGCCTGCAGGCGGCTCGGCACCAGGAAGTCGCGCGCGCCCTCCGGCGTCGAGCGCGCGAGCATGGGCGTCTCGATCTCGAGGAAGCCGAGGCCGTCCAGCGTGCGGCGCACGGACTGGTAGAGGCGGTGGCGCAGGCGCAGGGATCGCTGCAGCGGAGGCCTGCGCAGATCGTGGATGCGGTGGCGGAGACGCGTCGACTCGTCGACCTCGGTCTCCTCCTCGATCGGGAAGGGAGGCGGCGTCGCGCGGTTGAGCAGCCGCAGCTCCTCCGTGATCACCTCGACCTCACCGGTCGCGAGCTTCGGGTTCACGGTCTCCGGGGAGCGCCGCTGCACGGTTCCACGCACGAGGATCACGTACTCCGAGCGCAGCTCTCCGGCGCGCTCGTGGCATTCCGGCGACGTGTCGGGCTTGAACACGACCTGGACGAGCCCGCCCCGGTCTCGCAGGTCGACGAAGATCACGCCCCCGTGGTCCCGCCGGTGCTGGACCCAGCCGGCCAACACCACCTGCTGGCCCACGTTCGCAGCCGAGATCTCGCTGGCGGCATGGGTTCGGCGCAGGTCGCCGAGCACGTCGAGTTGGCCGGTGGTCACGGGATCTCCTCGGTCCGCTGGCACGCAAAAATCACTTTGAAATCGCGCGGTTGGTTAGCAGAGCGGAGCCGGGGTCGCCAGCGCATCACCGCAGCTCCGAGGCCGAGCAGACGCAGTTCCGCCCGAGCGACTTGGCCCGGTACATCGCCTTGTCGGCGAGGTCGAGCAGCGCGTCCCGCGTGCGGCTGTGGTGCGGGAAGGTCGCGACGCCGATGCTGATGCTCAGCCGGATCGGAGCGTCCCGGCCACCCTCGAACAGGGTCTCGGAGACGACACGTCGGATCCGCTCCGCCACCGCCATCCCGCCCTCGTGTCCGGTGTCCACCAGCAGGATCGTGAACTCGTCGCCCCCGTAGCGGGCAAGGGAGTCCACCTGGCGGATGCAGTCCTGGAGCACGCGGGCCAGGTGACGCAGCGTCTGGGAACCGACCAGGTGCCCGAAGCGGTCGTTCACGAGCTTGAAGTGGTCCAGGTCGAGGAACAGCACGCACAGCTCCTTGCCGTAGCGCTCCGCTCGCTGGATCTCGTGCTCGGTCGCCTGGAGGAGATAGCGCGCGTTGTAGACCTCGGTCACGTCGTCGATGAACGCGCGCTCCTTGGCCCGCAGGTATCGCTCCGCGTTGGAGAGCGCGATCTCGGCGTGCTGGGCGATCAGCGATGCCTGCTCGAGATCCGCCTCCTCGAAGGGCTTGCCGTCCTCGAAGATCCACACGACCCCCGCCTCGCTCTCCCGGCCGCGCAGGGGTACGACGAGGACGGGCGTGCCCGGCGCACTGGCGGCGCGCATCACGGCATCCATCGCGCCCCCGCTGACGACCTCCACCCGCTGCATCGATTCGATCGCCACCGCCTTCTCCTGCACGAGCACGTGCCGCAGACGACGCGCTTCGGCCTCCGGGAAGCCGCGGAAGGCGATCCCGTCCGAGAGGGGAATCGCGCTGCGGCGGAACAGCGCAATGCCCCGGCGGCGGGGAATCGCGCGCAGCAGCAGCTCGAGGGCGACGGCGTAGACCTCGCCGGAATCCAGGCAGTGCATCAGGGTGCGGCACGACTCCAAGGTGGCGAGCGCCCCGCGCAGCCGGGCGTTCTCCCGGATCGCACGCTTGTGGCCGAGGACGCGATGTACGGCGGAGCTGAGCTCGCGGGGCTGGATGGGCTTGGTCAGATAGTCGGCCGCTCCCATGCGCAGTGCCGCGACGGCGCTGTCGACCGAGGAACGGCCCGTCAGCACGACGAAATCGGTGCCGGGATGGGCGCGTCTCACCTCCTCGAGCAGGTCGAGCCCCGAGAGACCGGGCATCTCGAGGTCGGAGACGACCAGATCGGCGGGTTCGCGGGCGAGAGCGGCGAGCGCCGCCTCCGCGCTGTGGCAGCACTCCACCTCGGCGGTGTCGACGAGCGTGTCGCGCACCAGCTCCCGGATGAGCCGATCGTCGTCGACCACCACCACGCGGGCACGGGAGCCCGGCGCGTCGGCCATCTCGCATCCCCCGAGATCCGGCTACAGGGTCAATGGATCGGCCGCCCCAATTGCCGGCTTGAGATCCAGACCGTGAACCCGGATTCTAGCAACCTGGCGCATGCGCTTCGCCTGCGCGCCGAGTCCGGGCTCCGGTCGGCCGCGGAGGCGCGGCGCCCGGTGCTCCCGATCCGCGGCGGGGTGCGACGAGAGTGCCGTTGGCAGGCGGGCCGCGGGCCGCGGGACGCGGGACGCGGGGGATGATCATGGCCGATGCATCGGGGCTGGAATCCGCGCTGGACGCCTATCGCCGCGAGGTCGATCGGTTCCGCTGGGACGTGCCGGAGCGGTTCAACTTCGGGCGCGACGTGGTGGATCGCTTCGCGCAGGAGCCGAAGCGTCCAGCCCTGCTGTGGCGCGACGCGGCCGGACACGAGCGGCGGCTCGACTTCGGCGAGGTGCGTGCGGGGTCGAACCGGGTCGCCCACCTGGCGCGGGCGCTCGGGATCGGGCCCGGCGACCCCGTGCTCGTGATGCTGCCGCGGGTGCCCGAGTGGCAGCTCGTGATCGTCGGCCTGCTCAAGGCGGGGATCCTGGTGATTCCCTGCTCCACGATCCTGCGACCGAAGGACATCGTCTACCGCGCGCAGCACAGCCGCGCCGTCGCCGTCGCGGCCAGCGCCGAGGCCCTGCCGGCGGTCGAGTCCGCCCGTTCGCAGCTCGATCCGGTGAAGCACCTGCTGGCCCTTCGCACCGAGCCGGACGAGCCGCTGCCCCCCGACGGCTGGATCGATCTGGCAGCGCGCCTCGTCGACATGCCCGACGACGACTCGGCGGGACACGACACGCACGCCTCGGATCCCGCACTGGTCTACTACACGTCGGGAACCACGGGCCCCCCCAAGGCCGTGCTGCAGCAGCACGCCTACACCCATACCCAGCGCCACACCTCGCGATTGTGGCACGGGGTGCGGGAGGGAGACCGGCTCTGGACCACCAGCGACACGGGCTGGGCCAAGGCCGCCTACGGCGTGCTGTTCGGGCCCTGGAGTCTGGGCGCGGAGGTTGTGCTCTTCCACGGCCGCTTCGACGCGCGGACCGAGCTGTCGCTCCTCGAGGAGCTCGGCCCCCAGGTGTTCTGCGCCTCGCCCACCGAGTACCGGCTCATGGTGAAGCAGGACCTGTCCGGGTTGCGACTGCCGCGGCTCCGCGAGTGCGTCTCGGCCGGAGAGCCGCTCAACCCGGAGGTGATCCGCACGTGGCAGGAAGCCACCGGGATCCCCATCCGGGACGGCTACGGCCAGACGGAGACGATCCTCCTGGTAGGGAACTTCCCCGGCGTCCCGGTCCGGCCGGGTGCCATGGGGCTGCCGATGCCGGGGCACCGTGTCGAGGTGATCGACGACGAGGGGCGTGCTCTGGCTCCCGGCGAGGTGGGCGAGATCGCCGTGTACGGCCGGCCGCCGAGCCTGTTCCGCGAGTACTGGCGGGACGACGCGGCCACGCGCCGCTGCCGGCTCGGGGACTGGTACCTCACGGGCGATCGCGCCTACCGGGACGAGGACGGCTATTTCTGGTTCGTGGGCCGCGACGACGACGTGATCATCTCGGCCGGCTACCGCATCGGCCCCTTCGAGGTGGAGAGCGCGCTGATCGAGCACGCCGACGTGGTCGAGGCCGCGGTCGTGGCGGCACCCGATCCCGACCGGGGAGCGATCGTGAAGGCCTACGTGGTGCTGCGTACCGACGTGGAGGGCGACGACCGCCTCGCCACGGAGCTCGCCGACCACGTCAAGCAGACCACGGCGCCGTACAAGTATCCCCGCTCGATCGAGTTCGTGGAGAGCCTCCCGAAGACCGTCAGCGGCAAGATCCGACGGGTGGAGCTGCGTCGGCAGGCGGCCGCGGCGGTGGCCCCCGCCGGCTGAGGGCGGAGGCCGACGCCGCGGCGTCGGGCCTGCCCGCGTGCGGTTTGACGGGCCCGTGCGCGGCGATAGTGTGGAGGGTGCGAACAACGGAGGTGTCCATGCTTCGCAACCTCGCAATCCTGACTGCTTCCTTGGCTTCCTTCGCCTTCGCCGCCGCGGTCTCCGCCGAGCCGGCGATCTACGAGATTCCCACCTCGGGCGTCACCTGCGGCGGTAGCGCGGCGAGCGCCGAGGCGGCGGTACGCCGGGCCGGCGACGTCGAGACCGTGAAGGCCGACCCGGCGACCCACACGGTCGTGGCCACGTTCGACACCGATACGACGTCGATCGACGAGATCGTGAATGCGCTCGACGAGTCCGGCTTCGAGCCCGGCGAGCCGAAGCTCGTCAACTGAGACGAGGAGCCGACGGCCCACCGCCCGCGCCTCGGCGCTGGCGATGGCCGTCGCGGTCGCTGCCGCCTCGTCGGCGCTGGCGGCGGGTGCAAACCGCTACCCGTCCAGGAAGCGCGACGACCCCCTCGCTCCCGTCGAGAAGGCGCTCGACGCGCAGGACTACGAGCGCGCGCTGGCCCGCCTCGAAACCGTGCTCGAACGGGATCCCGACGACGCCGACGCCTGGAATCTGCGGGGCTTCGCCGCACGGAAGCTGGGCCGCACCGAAGCGGCCCGCGCCGCCTACGATCGCGCGCTGGCCCTCGATCCGAAGCATCGACGCGCCCACGAGTACCTCGGCGAGCTTCACCTCCAGACGGGCGACCTCGCCTCGGCGAAGGCGCAGCTGGCCGTGCTCGACGACCTCTGCTGGCTCCCCTGCAGCGAGGAGCGCCAGCTCCGACGCGCCATCGAGGCGTACGAGCAGGAGCAGAACAACGGCGCACCGGCGAGCGCGGACCAATAGTCCACCGGGTGTGAGCGCCTCCGGAAGAGCCCCCCTGGGCTCCAGCCCCGGGTCCCGCGCGATTCGCTCGGATCCGCCGACTCCCCCGCCCGCGCCCGCTCGATGTCTCGCTCCGAGGATCTGGTGTTGCTTCACCGGAGGCGCGATGTCGGGACGGGAAGGGGTCTCACTCCTCCGGGCTCCGGCTACCGGGCTGCTCTGCAAGTCGCATCGCCTTGCGATGCCGCGGCGACGGGCGCGGCCGTGGCCTCGGTCGACCCGCCTCCGCAGTGCGTCCCGAGACCCCTTCCCGCCCCGACTGGGGGACCGCATCGCTTCGCCAGCGCGGCTCGCG
>JAAUYK010039679.1_pt1 | contig 23575 bp, 25 predicted proteins | sample 7278021 | NCBI WGS metagenome assembly JAAUYK01 (sample SAMN14350223, study PRJNA611818) | marine sediment metagenome | isolation source: surface marine sediment (1.8m) | place: French Polynesia: Moorea | collected 2018-08
AATTAAAAACTGCTATTCGACTTTTTCGGCTCCTTTTCCTGTTTTAGCTAAATAGATACCTAACATAATAATTACAAAAGCTAAACAATTAAAAATTCCCAATTTTTCAGCAAAGATAAACCAAGCTAAAACTGCTGTAATAAAGGGTTCTAAAAGCATAAATAAACTAACAAATCCAGAAGAAAAGTGTTTGAGACTATAGACAACTAAACCATGACCGATGGCCTCAGAAATTAAAGCTAAACCAATAACAGCACACCAACCTAAAGGGGAAATAGGAAAAATTTGAGTGTCAAAGGTTAAGACAACTGGGATAATAAAAATATTTCCTAAGAAACAACGCCAGGTTAAGATAGTTGAAGATGAAAATTGATTGCGTAGTTTTTCAATAAGGAGAAAACTAGCAGAATAAAACATAGCCGAACATAAAGCAGCCAGATCACCAATTAACCCATTAGTCGAGATTAAAAAATCATCATATCCTAAAGCAATTACTCCAATTAAGGCAAGCATTAAACCAGTTAAAAAACGGCGATCAAAATATTGTTTTAAAAATAGCCAACCTCCTAAAGTTGTGAAAAATGGGGTTATATTAGAAAGAACAGTGGCATTAGCCGCACTGGTTTGAGTTAAAGACCAAGTCCAAAGAAACCGACCTGCAATATGGACAACCGCAACCATAATTAAGAGCAATACCCCTTTTTTGGTATAAGTAAATAAAGGTTTTATTTCCCCTGAATATTGAGGGCTTTTAGGTTTAATTTGTTGGATTCCATTCCATAAACTGAAAATAATTGTCGCAATCCAAAGACGGTTAAAGACCGTAGCATTGGCACTAATTTCGCTTACAGAAAATTTGATGAAAATCGCTGTAAAAGATAGAGCAATTAAAGCAATAATTAATAAAAGAAAATTAATTGTTTTGGAAAAATTAGGAAATTTGGAAGCTGATAATTTAAGATTACTAATTGTCATTATGAGTTAGGAGTTCGGAGTTACCTCTATCTTAAGTTAGAGACTTGAATTAGGAAGATTTTAAGCAAAGATTCCCAAGTGAATGAGTATTTTTACTTGTTTAAGACCAGGATTGAAAAAATGGATTCTGAATAGGGTTAACAAATAGTTAAACTTAAGTTAACATAGAATGAATTATTTTAGAAAAAGCTAAAACAAGATGAAAAAGCCGAAAATTATTCAAATTGAACCTTGGATCGATAATAGTGAATTAGAGCAACTCAAACGAGTAATTGACTCCACGTTTCTCACCGAAAATAAACTGACAGCCGAATTTGAAGAAGGGATGAGAAACTTAACCGGTGCTAAATATGCGATCGCCACCTCCAATGGAACAACCGCACTATATTGTGGATTAAAAGCATTAGGTATTGGTTTTGGAGATGAAGTGATTGTTCCTGATTTAACCTTTGTTGCTTCTTCTAATGCAGTGATTATGACTGGAGCAACACCCATATTTTGTGATGTAGAAAAAGATAATTTAGGGATCGATGTTTTAAAGGCAGAATCTTTAGTTACAGAAAAAACTAAAGCAATTATGCCTGTGCATTTATATGGGCAAAGTTCTGATATGGTCAAAATTATCGAGTTTGCTAATCGCCATCATTTAAAAGTAGTTGAAGATGCTGCTCAATCCATTGGAGTCAATTTCAAAGGATATCACGTCGGACTTAGAGGAGATGTCAGTGCCATCTCTTTTTATGGGAATAAAACCATTACCTGTGGTGAGGGTGGAATTATTTTAACCAATGATGATAATATAGCTCAATCTTGCCGTCGTCTCAAAAATCATGGTAGAGATAAACGGGGTACTTTTGTCCATGAGCATATTGGGTTTAACTTTTCTATTACAGAAATGCAAGCCGCGATCGGAATTGCTCAATTGCAAAAATTACCAGCAATTATTAAACGCAAACAAGAGATACATGATAATTATCAACAAGGTTTAAAAGACATTTCCGAAATTAAAATTACGCCAATAGATTCTCGTTGTGAACCGGTTCATTGGTTTACCTCTTTTTATACCAACTATCGAGCAGAATTAGCAGAATATTTAGCAGAAAATGGCATTCAAACTCGAAGATTTTTCTGTCCTTTACATTTACAACCCTGTTATCAAGATCAAGAATGGCATGATCCTCACAAAGAATATCCTATTAGTACCGAAGCTTATGAAACAGCTATTTCTTTACCTTCAGCCTATGCTTTAAAACCCGAAGAACAAGACTATGTGATTGAAACAATCCGTCAGTTTTATACAAATCTGCACTCAAATAATAAGTCCGAAAACTCTTTGTTTTCCTCTCAGCAATCTCTCAAACAACCACAAGCTGTAACAGCAGGCTAATTCGGAATCTTGAAGGTGGGTTTTGCCCACCCTACTGGACTGTTTCAGCTAATGAGCCTGTATTAGATTTAATGGAGTGCAAGATACGAAGTTAGAATATAATATCTGTAAAACAGTTAATATAATCCTTAAACGATATGATCACCTTAGAACAAGTTTTAAATTCCGTTGAGCAACTTTCCTTAGAACAACAAGAAATGTTATTAAATATTTTACATCATCGCTTAATTGATTTGCGTCGCCTAGAAATTGCTAGAGATGCAAAAGACTCTATCACTGCTTTTCAGGAAGGACAGTTAAAACCTCAACCCATTGAGGAAATTTTGACTCAATTAAGAGCGACTTTAGATTAATTATAATGAGAGAACTGGTTTTAACCCCAAAATTTGAACGAACTTTTCGTAAGTTTGTTTTACGAAACCCTAAGCTACAGCAAAGAATTGAGAAAACTTTAGGCAAAATGAGAGAGGATGTTTATTTACCCAATTTAGGTACTCATTCATTAAAAGGACAATTATCAGGATTAAAAGCTTGTTCTTGTGGTTATGATTGTCGTATCATTTTTTCAGTAGAAAGTGATCCAGAAACAAAACAGGAAGTTATCATCTTACTTGATATTGGTAATCATGATGAAGTTTATTAATTATAAGAATATGGATAAGTTTTGTCTTATTTTATGGGATTTTTAGCCACACTTTTTGATTGAGTGCAGCTATTATTCTTTTCTTGTGGAGTCGTTTTATTTGGTTAGGTTAAAACTCCAGGTCGACCATTTTTCACAGAAAATGATTGTAAAGTATCAATAGAAACTTCTGGATCTAAAACACTAGAAACAAGCCTATAATCACTCTGGAAATAGTCTGGAGTTACTGTACAACGCACATATCCATGTTTCGTTCCGTCAAAAAACTTGACATGAGGGTTAGCTGTTCTCGCTAAGTTTACCGCAGCAACATATTGTTCAGGAAACAGAGAAGAAATGGAAGTTCCCACAAACTCTGTTGCCACAGTAGGCGATCGCGGATCATCAAAGTCTAATTTTAGATCGTTAACCCAACTGGAATGGATATCCCCTGTAATTACTACTGGGTTAGAAATTTGATTATCGTGTAAAAACTTCAGCAGACGACGACGAGACTCAAGATAACCATCCCATTGATCCATATTAAATAGTCCGGTTTGAGGACGGGGATCTAAATCGTATTGAGCCATCATCACTTGTTGCGCCATAATATTCCAAGAAGCGGAACTGTTGGTCAATTGTGATTGTAACCATTGTTCTTGTTCGTTTCCTAATAAAGTTGCTGTTTTGCTAGTAACTTCTGGACAACGGGGTTTTCCTCCATCTCCACAGGGTTGATCGCTACGATGTTGTCTAGTATCCAAGACTATCAACTTTCCTAAGTTTCCCAGTTGAAAACTACGATAGATGGCCATGTTTTCTGCTGCTTGGAAAGATATACGGATCGGAGTATGTTCGTAATAAGCTTGATAAGCTAGTTTGCGTCTTGTTTGAAACTGTTCTAAATTTTGATTATCTTCTGGAGTTAGGTTAGCGTAATTATTATCAACTTCGTGATCGTCCCAAGTGATGATCCAAGGAAAGCGATGATGGGCAGCTTGTAAGTTCGGATCACCTTTATATTCAGCATAACGGTTACGATAATCTTCTAGGCTGAAACAGTCGTCTCCTTGATGCTGACGGACTGTGTTTTTGTTACCCGATCGCTCATAAATATAGTCTCCCAAAAATACAACAAAATCCAGGTCTTCTTCCGCGAGATGTTTATGGGCAACATAATAACCATTTTGCCAGTCTTGACAAGATGCAAAGGCAAACTTGACCTGATCAACCGAAGCATTAGGGTTCGGTAAAGTTTTTGTCCTAGCGATCACACTTTCATAGTTCCCTACTTGAAACTGATACCAATAAACGTGGTTTGCTTCTAATTGAGTGACATCCACATGAACGGAATGACCTAACTCTGGAATGGCCATAACCGTCCCTTGACGGACTATTTTGGTCATTTTGCGGTCTTTTGCCATTTTCCATTGTACAGGAACCCTTATATTGGGCATTCCGCCCCCTTGTAACGGTTTAGGGGCCAATCTTGTCCAGATAATAACGCGATCGCTTTGGGGATCTCCTGAAGCAACTCCCAAGGTAAAAGGGGAGTTAGAAAACTCTGGGATCGAAACTGCTTGACTGTTCCAAGGATCTGTGATTATTAAACCAGAAGTTAACAGGGTTGTTATTAAAAAATCTCGTCTTTTCATTCCCAATTTTTCGATGATTATTAAATGTATTAATTTTATCTGGTTTGTCCCATCTGTCACTCACCTTGATATATAATGGTTTTAACTGTTGCGCAATAGTACAATGTCAGAAACTTGTATTGGAACTACTCAAGCTGCTTGTCGACTTCACTTATCGGTTCAGCGTGTGAGAAAACTAGCTATAGACGGTCGTATAGAAGGGGCCTATAAAGAAAATGGTCGCTGGCAATTCCCTGTATCTTCTGATGGGATGCCGAAAATAAGCCGTAAAAATAAGGGGCCAAGAGGTGGCTGGAGAATACGCAGACAAGACATAATGACCTTTATCCATGTCATTCAGACTATACTCAGATATAATCGCGACCATAAGACCCATCACCCTGTTATTGCGGTGAAAATGGGGGGACATAGCTTCTTATGTAATGAGGTGAGAATTCCAGGGGTTGGCCGACTGATTTATGACCCAGAACACAAGAAAAACTGTGGCGCAACACTATGGTTTGAGATTGACCCTGATATTCCTTTGCAAATGAACAGCTTTATAGAATTCCAAGAAATTGCCTAATTTATCAAAAAATAATAAAAAAAATAATAATAGGGACTTGATCTAAATTAAGCCCCAAATGATGATGGGATCTGCTGTTAGCTCTCCCTCAGAAATCCCAAAGTTAATTGTTTCTTATCTCAACAATAATAGCAAAATTTTTGCTTAAGAAATATTCCGTTTAAAATCTTCATTAATAGCAGCATTTTCTATTTGGTTACGAAAAATTTCAATCATTTCTATCACTTTTTCGTGAAGTTCTATATATCCATCTCTATCTATTAATAAATAGTTTCCGTGTGCAATTTCATTTCTCTGTTTTAACAGTTTTTCATCAATTAATTTAGAATTGTCAGAATAATCAGAAAAGTTAATTCCTAAAATGGAAGTGATTTTTTTTAACACTTCAGAGGACAGGTTTGATTCTGTAGAGATTGCATCTTCGGGAAGAGAAGAGCGATTATTCAATTCAAACATTAAAAAGTTACAAATGGGTATATATAATGATGGTTTATTGGTTTCCTTTACTTCCTTTAGCTTGTCTTTCATTGCTAAAGCTAAAAAATTGCTAGAAAGTTCCTCGTACCTCAATTTTTGTAATCTAACATAATCAACATAAGCATTAGCTGCTAATTTAATAAACCCTTCCCAATGAGAATATAAAATACAAATTCCACTACGGATAAATAAATTATGTTTTTCAGGAGAAACATCTTTACGGTTAACTAATTTTTCAACTTCCGAAAGTTCTTTTTTTCTCCAAATAAGATCCTCTGATAGTTTCTCATTGAGTTGTTCAACAGTTCGGATTTTCATGAGTTAGAAAATACCTCTCTACCAAGTTTGATCAGATATGGTAAACGTCTTGCTGCATTTACTCCTGCACCAGACCACTTTTTATATGTTTCATCTGACCAAATATCTTTAATTAATTCAGGTATATCGTTTGTCAAAGGTAGGTTTTGATAGTTATATCCTATTCCTAATGCAATGACTTCAAAAGCAGATAATAAAAAACCACCTAAAAATCTATGTTCTTGAGGTTTATATCGTTTAAAACTATTATCTTTAGTTGTTTGATTGAGAAGCTCAAATGTTGTTTTAAAAGAATCTTCGATATTTCCGTAATCTAATTGTTCTTTAGTAGCAATTTCACGCATTTTTTCAGTTAAAAAAACGTTAACATCTCCTCCTAATTTCTTGATACTTTCTTCATCTTTATCGAAGAGAAGTATAAAACGGAGAACTAACTCCATATCGTACTGCTCTTCATAAAGTCTATCAGTTAAAGCAATACAATTTTGAAAAGGTTCATAATTAGCAAGAGAACGAATTAACTCATGTAAATCATTATTTAACATTATAAGAATAGAGTTTCTAACCTCTTGAGGTTTAGCAATCGAACCTCCTGTATTGAGTCTTTGAAATAACTCATATTTAATCATTACATCACTTTCTTTTTCAACAATATTGACTGATATTTTTGCTCGCTTAATTAATAAACGTTGTGTCGGTGTTAAAGAATTATCTTCATCATCAGTATCATCCCATTTTTTACCCTCTAAAGAAGGCAAATAGGTAGTTTTTCCCAACACAAAAGGATGATTATTATTTTCCTCCTCATTTTTATTTAAAATACCAACAAATTGATAAATAGTCGATAGTCTTTGCACTCCATCCACTACATCCCAAACCCCATCATCTCGTTGACTAACAAAAATAGGAGGAATGGGTATTCCTAATAAAATTGATTCTATAAAAGCTGTTTTTTGATGATCTGACCAACGAAAACACCGTTGAAATGCTGGATAGATATTAATTTCATTTTGTTGGTAAAGACTGATCCATTCGCCAATAGACATCGAATAACTATTTGTCCGAATTTCTTTTCTTTTATCGTCAATTTCTTGTTGTAGAGACATATTTTAAAGTGATGTAAAAAATAATAGGGACTTAACCTAAATTAAGCCCCAAAATAAGAGAATTAACCTTTGGTTTTTTCTGCCCAAACTCTGGTAGGAAGTCCCCAAATATAGATAAAGCCTTCTGCTGCTTTATGATCGAATTGATCGTCTTCCCCATAGGTGGATAAATGGGGGCTATAAATAGAATAATCAGACTGACGACCAACAATAGTCGCATTACCTTTAAAGAGTTTAATGCGTACCATTCCCGTGACTCTTTCTTGAGTATGATCGATGAAAGCATCGAGAGATTCTTTCAAAGGAGAATACCATAACCCTTGATAGATCAAATGACTGTAGGTTTCTTCTATTCCTTTCTTGTACTGGGTAACATCAGCAGTCAGGGTTAAACTTTCTAAGTCTCGGTGGGCATCAACAAGAACTAATAAAGCAGGGGCCTCATAGATTTCTCGTGATTTAATACCAACCACTCTATTTTCTATCATATCAATGCGGCCAATACCGTGTTTACCCACCAAATCATTGAGTTGACTGATGAGAGCAACAGGATCTAAAGTTTGACCATTGAGACTAACAGGGATACCCTTCTCAAAACCGATCTCCACATATTCCGGGGTGTCTGGAGTATCGGCGATCGCTTTGGTCATAAGATAGATTTCTTCCGGGGGTTCCGTCATGGGATCTTCTAGAGGACCGGCTTCGATACTACGGCCTAACAAGTTGCGATCGATACTGAAAGGAGAAGATTTCTTCACGGGGAATTCCAAACCAAATTGCTCACCGTAGGCAATGGTTTGTTCCCGACTCATATTCCATTCCCTGGCCGGGGCTAATACTTTTAAGGTAGGATTTAAGGCTAAGATTCCCAGATCAAAACGGACTTGATCGTTTCCTTTAGCGGTGCAACCGTGGGCAACTGCGTCGGCCCCATATTTTTCGGCAGCTTCTACTAATAGTTTAGCAATGAGAGGACGGGCTAAGGCTGTAGAGAGGGGATAACGATTCTCATACAGTGCATTAGCTTTGATAGCTTTGAAGGCGTAATCTGTGACAAATTCTCTGGTAGCATCTTCTACAAGGGACTCTACAGCCCCAGATTTTAAGGCTTTGGCTTGGATAGGACCGAGTTCATCTCCTTGGCCCAAGTCCGCAGCTAACGTGATCACCTCGTCTATACCCCACTCATGCTTGAGATAGGGAATACAAACGGAGGTATCTACCCCACCAGAATAAGCAAGCACGACTTTTTTGGCACGACCCATATAATTTTATCTCTAACATATATCTCAAGCTTTATTTTACTTTAGTTAACAACTATCTTTTGTTAATATAAGACAAAAATTAAGCTTTAATATTGTTAAATTATATTTAATATTTTTTCAGCTTAATAGTAGTGAAATTTACAGCTAATAATAATGATTTCTGTATCTGTTATTTCATTTATCATTTATCATTCGTTTGTAAGTAGGCTTGAAACCTCTCCCAAACTTCTTTCTCCCTAAAGGGAGAGGCTTGAAACCAAAATGAAAGATATTCAATGTTTGGTCAAATACTATATTTCTCATGCCATTCTTCTGGAGTTATGGTGATTAGTCCATCTCTTTTTTCTACTCTTTCTATTGCTTCTAATAATTCTTTTTCATTGGCTTTCGTTGATAGCAAATATTCTGTTGTATCGGTTTCAGGAGAATTAACTAAAATAATGATTTCTACTTTAGTTCCCTCTGGAAGTTCTGGAGAATAAACCTCAGTTTTTCCTTCTTGATTAACAATTAGCTTTTGTTTGATAGCTTTAATCACGTTATTACCAACATTACTAAAGTTATTACCGCTAATTTTATCCTAAAGATACGCTTTTTACACAATTTCAATTTCTAGAGGTGGAGAAACTTTATCAATCACTCCACCTAACAAGTAAAAATTATTTAAGTTTTTTTTGTGTTGATTTATAGTAGGAAGAAACAGCTAAAGAGGAAACAAAAAGATACACCAAAGGATGAATATTTGACTCAGGAACAGATGCTATTTGAATTCCTTCTGTGGCAACTTCATTAATTTGCTCTGCAGTTAAAGCCACATCCCACACACCAAGTTCGTCTATGATACCATTGAATAGATTGCCTCCATTGCTATTCGCACCAATACGAGCATTAAGGCTATTAATAGTTAGTAAACCAGTAGATGGAGTAGTTGCATCCAAAACACCATTAAGATACAAACTAATACTTGAACCATCATATACAGCAGCAATATGGGTAAACTCATTAAGAGGAAGAGTGCTGTTTGAACTTAGGGATGGGGTACTTAACCCACTTGCAATAAACCTAAATCGGTTATTTAAGGTATCCAGTAACCAACCATCACCTACACCTGCTGTAATCTTATCAAGAATTCTTCTACTGCTGGTATCACGAATATTAACCCAAGTTGTAATGGTTAGGGCTGAGGTAAAATCTAAACTATCATCATCGGCAATTTCAACAAAGTTACCACTGCTTCCATTAAAGTCAAAACCCATACCTACTTCTGCAGGAGAAAAGCCGATACTTCCCACCTCTGTACCATCATTATTTTCAAAAGTATCAAGAAAATCCCCTTCTCCACTCCATAAAGATACTGGAGCAGGAACAATTGCTAAGGAGGCATTAGGTTGAGCAAGACTAGGAATAATAAAGCTAGTTGTAGCCACAAGTCCCATTAAAACGGATTTTTTAAGATTCATGGTCAAAATGAAAAAACGGTTGCGCTAGATTGCTAGCGCAACCGTTTTGATTTGTCAAGTTTTTTCAAAAATATTTATCTCCTAGTCGATTCTTATGACTTATTTTTTTATGTATTTTAAATAACATAATTTGCAGTTATTTTGATTAAAAATAATGATCATCTAACTAATCAAAAACCGATTCTAATTGCTGTTTATCCAAAAAGCCATATTGCCACAAAATCAGGGTAAAATGATGAGGCATAGCTTATTTATCCTTTAACATTGTAGTTGTAGCATGGGCAAAGTTTGCTAGAGATATAAGAAGTTGAATAAATTTACCTCCCGTCTCATCTGTAAATTAAAAATCATGATCATCTAACCAATCAAAAACCGATTCGAGTTGTTGTTTATCTAGTAAGCCATATTGCCACAAAATCATAGGAAAATGGTGAGGCATAGCTTGTTTATCTTTGAAAGCAAGGTTGATAGACTCAAGGGGAATGTCTAAGTCTTGTTGAAGAAAATTAAGAAGTCTGGTTGCAGTGGGATTCATAATTAAAGCAAATTTAAAACAGTTGTTAAAATTATGTAAACTGGCTTTTGAAATAAAACCACAATTACATTGAATATCCTCATTGTGTCAATGGTGTGTCGAGAGTATGTCAAGTCGGTGACAATCTTTTTTCTGTCCCCAGTTATTCGGTTATCAGTGAACAGTGAACAGTGAACAGTGAACAGTTACCAGTTAACAGTGGTTGAAAACCGTTATGATAGTAGCTTTTATTTACATAGATTAAAGATTAAAATCGCCTGACTTCCCACACTCCCCACTCTTCCTACACTCAATCAACCGAAATATTGATACAGGCAATTTAAAAGTTCTATTATGGGGACAATTAAGTAACTGTCACATCATCTTGTCAAGAAAAAATATATAAATTAGAATTGCAGGATACTGAATGATTTTTAAAAGTGATGGGGCAACAAATAGGGGGACGTTACGAAATCATTAAACTTCTAGGAAGTGGTAGCTTTGGAGAAACATTTTTAGCCCAAGATACTCATCTTCCTGATGAACCTACCCGTGTGGTAAAAAAGTTAAAACGTAATGAAGAGCATCTAGAGATTGCCAGACGGTTATTTGATACAGAAGCAAAAAGTCTCTATGAATTAGGGAAACATCCCCAAATTCCTCAATTGTTTGCTTATTTTGAAGAAGCTAAAGAATTTTATTTGGTTCAAGAATTTATTGATGGAGAAGATTTAGACAACGAGTTAATATTAGGTAAAAAATATAGTGAGTCTCATGTTAAAAAATTATTAATAGATATTCTGGAAATATTAACTTATGTTCATGAGCATAAGGTTATTCACCGTGACATTAAACCCAGTAATATTATGCGTAGTCAAACGGGTGAGTTAGTATTAATTGATTTTGGCGCAGTTAAACAGGTAGGAACAATTATTAGTCAGGGTGGTACGGTAGTCCAAACTATTACTATCGGTACACCTGGATATATGCCAAGTGAACAGCTTATGGGGAAACCGAGATATAGGAGTGATATTTATGCAGTGGGAATGATAGGAATTCAAGCATTAACAGGAATTTTGCCAGATATATTACAAAATCAGTATGAAAATGATGATACAGGGGAAATTGATTGGCTACATTTAGCTGATGTTAGTGATGAGTTAGGGAATATTTTACATAAAATGATTCGTTATGATTATCGACAAAGATATCTATCAGCAGCAGAAGTTTTAGAAGCAATTAAAGCCGTTAAAAATAATTCTCCTGACTTAAATAATAACTTGGTAGAATATTATAATGAGGAAGGCAAGAATTTAATGGGGTTAGAAAAGTATCAAGAAGCTGTTGTTTCTTTTAACAAAGCATTAGAAATTAAACCTGATTATGTTGATGCTTGGTCTGGCCGAGGGATTGCTTTATTTTTATTAGGAAGATATGAAGAGGCGATAGCATCATACAACAAAGCATTAGAAATTAAACCTGATTATGTTGATGCTTGGTCTGGCCGAGGGCTTGTTTTATTGAAGTTAGGAAGATCTGAAGAAGCGATCGCATCCTTTGACAAAGCATTAAAAATTAAACCTGATTATGTTGATGCTTGGTCTGGCCGAGGGTTGGTCTTAAGTGCATTAGGAAGGTATGAAGAGGCGATCGCATCCTTTGACAAAGCATTAAAAATTAAACCTGATTTTCATCTAGCTTGGTTTTACCGAGGGTGGGTCTTAAGTGCATTAGGAAGGTATGAAGAGGCGATCGCATCCTTTGACAAAGCATTAAAAATTAAACCTGATTTTCAATTAGCTATTCGTAACCGAAAAATAGCAGTGAATAAATTGAACCAGTAAATATTCATTATCTGGGCATAATAATATTATGTCCAGATATACCTTTTATGGGTTTAATAGTTTCATGGGTTTAATAGTTTCATCGGTTTAACAGTGTTAAACCTCTACGAGATCAATAAATTAATTGTGTGTTATTTTTATTTAATCCCACATTTACTTATAATTGAGATACTGACTAAGACCAAAAGAACCAAAAAATAAAATGATAAAAACAACATTTGACGACATCTTAGACGCTGCCGAGAAATTACCTCCAGAAGATCAAGAAAACCTAATTTATATTTTACAAAATCGTCTTCGAGATAAACATAGAGATGAAAGAATTAGAGATGTTAAAGAAGCACAACAAGAGTTTGCTGAGGGTAAATGTCAACCCGTTACCTCAGAGGAACTGATGGAGGAACTTTTAGGGTGACTTATGTTTTATTACGTTCAACTGCTTTTGTGCGAGAAGCTAAAAAACTCATTAAAAAACAACCAGCTATGGCTCAAAATTTGCAAAAAACGTTAGAATTCTTGAGTGAAGATCCTTTTAATGCAAAATTAAGAACCCATAAATTAAAGGGAGAACTTAAAGATTCATGGTCTTGCAGTGCTGGATATGATTTAAGAATTATTTTTTCTTTTGTTGAATATGAGCAAAAACAAGCCCTTCTTTTAGAATCAATTGGAACCCATGATGAAGTTTATTAATAGCAGTTTTTCAACTATGACAAGAAACCTCTGCATCTATATTGTACATTGAATAATTAAATATTTACCGTAGGGATATAATCCCATTAATTAAGATACTAACTAAGAGCAAGAGAATCAAAAAATAAAATGATAAAAATAAGCTTTAGCGATAAAAAAAATCTATTTTTATTACTTAATCTCAATTTAATTAACAAATATAAATGTTGAATGGATGGAAAATGATAGAATAAATAATACTACTTTCAGCAGTTAACAATTAATAATTATTAATTATTCTCTGAAATAAAATAAAGGATGATTATGTTACAAATTATCACAGGTTTCGGTTTTTTTTCAGGAATGAGTTATCCTTTTCGGTTATTAGGACTGTTTATATCTAATCCTAGTCTATTATCTTATATTATTGTTCCTATTTTAGTTAATATTTTTGTTGGAATTTTTCTCTATATTGGTTTATTTATCTTTGGTTGGGAAATTACCGATATCTTCACAGATAGTATCCTTAATCGTCTTGATTTATTATTAGTTGATCTTCCTAGTTGGTTGAATGGTTTAGATTATCTTGTTATTTTTTTAGGGTGGTTAATTAGGATAAGTTTGAGCTTATTGTTATTAATTTTAACAGGATTTATTTTAGTTCAATTTGGGGTCTTGTTAGCTGCACCTTGGTATGGTAGTTTATCGGAGAAAATAGAGAAGATTAAGACGGATAATGTAGAAATTATTGAAGTGGGAATTATTCGAGATATTTGGCGCGCGATTTTATTTGAACTGAAAAAAATTGTGTTAATGTTAGCTTGTGGGGTATTAATTTTTTTATTGAGTTTTCTTCCTGTAATTGGTGCTATTATTTCTACAGTAGGAGGTTTAACAGTGACAGGCAATCTTATTTGTTTAGATTTTTTTGATGCTGCTTTAGAAAGAAGAAGGCTAAAATTTAGGAAAAAAGTTTCTCTTGTCTGGCAAACTTTTCCAGCAAGTGCAGGGTTTGCTGCTATTTGTTTACTGTTAATTAGTGTTCCTTTTGTTAACTTAATTACTATTCCTTTTTGTGTGGGAAGTGGAACTTTATTTTTCTGCGATCGCATTCTATTAAAATTGTAACATAAGTATTCTGCTTGTAACAGTTAATTGTAAATTAAATGAGTTAAAGTATGATTAAATTCAATACAAAAATCCGTATAAAAATTGTTCCTGATCTTGTTGATTCTTTGAACAGTTTTGAAGAAATTACAGAATTTTTACACCAAAAAAGCGAAAAAACTTTGATGTGGAGTCCCATTGATAAGGATAGTCATAATTTGTATGATCATTATTTAGAGGCAATTTTAACTGTCTATATCAACAAGTATTATATGTTATGTAAGTCTCTAATTGAAGTATTAAACGAAGAAAATTATCTATTATACGGACTGATTGGAAGATCCTTAATTGAACATACTGCTATTCTTCGATATTATGTCACTAGCAAAATGGTTCCCCTAGTAGAAATGGCCTTAGAAGATGGGAAAGTTACCACGGAAGAAGTAGAAACTATTATTCCTTGGTTAGAAAAACATCTCATGGGAAATAGATTTGACTGGGGAGATTTTTTGGTAGATTATTTTGATGAATTGGATAATCTTAAACCAGGAAATATTCTCAAAAATTCTCAGGTTAATGTGCTAACTTGTTTACAAAAATGGATAGAAGAAGAACAATCAATCCATGATTTATATGCGTTATTCTGTGATTTAGTTCATCCTAACTTGGGGAGTACCCTTCTTATTACTAATGTGGTTGATAATCAGATTTGTATTGGGGGTCATGCTGGAGATGCGATCGCTTTAGAAATTGTTAATCGAACTTTTAAACAGTTATTATCAATATTCAAGGAAGTTTCTGAACAGTTAAAACAGCTTCAAGAGTTTAAATTTGCTGATTATATTAGAGTTAATTAAATATTCTTGTTAATATTTAGGAGGAATAATGGAACTTTCAAACCTCATTAAACAACTAGAAAACCCGAATAGTTATACTCACACTGTACAAACTCCAATAAAACTTATTCAAACCCATATTTCCGCTATATTTTTAACAGGAGACTATGCTTATAAAATAAAAAAACCTGTTAATTTTGGCTTTTTAGACTATTCAACTCTAGGAAAACGTCAACATTTCCTTAACCAGGAGTTGACTATGAATAAAGCGATCGCACCTGATATTTATTTAGAAGTTTTACCTATTACTATACATAATTATCAAGTAAAAATAGGAGGTAAAGGAGAAATTATAGATTATGTTCTCAAGATGAATCAATTTCCTCAAGATAGTTTATTTATCAATCTATTTCTAGCAGGGAAACTAGAAAAATATCATTTAGAAGAGTTAGGGAAAATAGTAGCAAAATTTCACAAAAATACAACAACTAATGATTATATTCGCAGTTTTGGTGATATTGAAGTAATCAAAAAATCCATTGATGAAAATTACGAAATAACAGACAAATATATTGGTATTATTCAAACTCAGCAAAAATATCAAGAAACAAAGAACTTTACAGATAGCTATCTTAAACTAAAACAAAACTATTTTAGACAACGACAAAAAGATAACAAAATAAGAGAATGTCATGGAGACTTACACTTAAAAAATATTTGTCTATGGAACAATAAAATACAGTTGTTTGATCGCATTGAATTTAACGAGGAATTTCGCTACGTTGATGTTATGTGTGATGTTGCATTTACTTTCATGGACTTAGATGTAAGAAACCGTCAAGACTTAAGTAATATTTTCCTCAATACTTATTTAGAACATACAGGAGATTGGCAAGGATTACAAGTTTTACCCGTCTATCTTTCCCGTCAAGCGTATGTTAGAGCAAAAGTTAATTCGATGATACTTGATGATCCTAATATTTCCGAAGAAAATCATCAGAAAGCGCAACAAGAAGCAAAAAATTACTATCATTTAGCTTGGAAATATACCCAACAAAATCAAGGTAAAATTATTATGATGTCAGGGTTATCAGGAGCAGGAAAAACTACTGTAGCAAAATATCTTGCTGAAAAAATTAATGGTATTTTAATTCGTTCTGATGCTGTACGAAAACACTTAGGAAATGTGAGTTTAGATCAAACAGGAAATAGTGAACTTTATAGTCAAGAAATGAATCAAAAAACTTATGAAACCTTGATTAAACTTGGTGAAATAGTTGCGAAAGAAGGATTTAATGTCATTTTAGACGCTAAATTTGATCGTTATCAATGGCGAAAACCTGTGATAGAAATAGCTAAAAAAGATAACATTTTCTTGACAATTTTATCCTGTTATGCTCCTGTAGAAACTTTAAGTGATCGCCTCTCAAAACGTAAAGGAGATATTTCTGATGCAACCTCTGACTTATTGCAGGAACAACAAAATAATGCTCAAGATTTTAATGAAGAAGAAATGAGTTATGTTAAAAAAATTGATACTACCAGCAACTGGAAAACACAGATTACAGAAGTATTTAGATGAGTTTAACCATGATTATTTTGTTAGGGTATCCAGTTTTTCTAATAGTTTTAAACCCTCTTCTGGACTTCCTTTGGCTGCCATAGCCTTAAATCGACTTTCGGCATCAAATTCAGCTAAAGCAATGGTGGAAAGTTCTTCAATTAATTTGTTGACACTGATACCTCTAGCTTGGGCAAGTTGCTTTAATCTGTAGTGCTTATCATCTTTGCTAGTCATGGGGTAATGATAGCATATATACTATCATTGTAAGGCTGATTGAGGGGGAGCGTCATAAACATAGTCTTAAATTTTATGGTTACTTCCTTTTTTTTAGGATATAATCATCTAAATTGTTATGACTATACGTTCTCGTATTTTTTTGATATTGCTTAACTTAATTTTATTGGTGTAAGAAAATGAGTAATTTACCTGATTTTACTAATCAATATTATCAAGTAATTAGAGAGCTTGGTAATAATTCACAGGGTGGAAGAACTGTCTATTTGGCGAACAAATTAGCGAAAAATATTGAATATGAAGAAAATACTGAATCTTACCAAAATTGTGTATCTGAAGGAAATAGTAAACGTCAAGAAAAAGTTGTTATTAAAGAATTTTCTTTTACGCAAAATAATGTAGGTTGGGATGGTTATAAGATTCATGAAAAAGAGATTAATATATTGCAAAAGCTTAATCATCCGAAAATTCCTCGTTATTTAGATTCTTTTCCTACTGATGATGGTTTTTGTTTAGTACAACAATATAAAAATGCTCCTTCTTTAGCAGATTATTTAGCACAGAAGAGACATTTTAAACCAGAAGAAATCAAAGAGATTGCTCTTTCAGTATTAGAAATTTTAGTATATTTACAAGAGAGAAAAGAACCTGTATATCATCGAGATATTAAACCAGAAAACATTTTAGTAGATGATAATCTTAACGCTTATTTGATTGATTTTGGTTTTGCTAGAATTGATAAGAATAATGCTTCAGTTTCTAGTGTCCTTCTCGGTGGAACTCTTGACTTTATGCCTCATGAACAAAGGTTTGAAAACAAGGTTAATAAGGTTAATAAGTCTTCTGATTTATATAGTTTGGGAATAACTTTAATTTGTCTGTTAACAAAAACCCCATCTTCAAAAATTGGAGAATCTATTTCTCCTAAAGGTATTGACTTTAAGGCAAAAATTACGACGCTTCATCCTAATTTTATCAAGTGGTTAACAAAGATGGTAGCTTATGATAGTAAAGATCGTTTTCCTGATGCAAAGTCGGCTCTTAAGAAATTAAAATCAACTCCTGTTCAGGGGCTTTCGTTTTCTGAAAAATCAAGTAATGTTGTTAAAAGTAGCTTGACATTGATAAAGAACAATAAGAAAATTTTTTCTGTTATTCTTTTGGTGATAGTTGGTGTTACAGCTACTACTTATCGAGTTCAAAGCCTTGCTGAAAAGAAAAGATTAGAGAAGCAAATAAAAAATAATAAAGAAACACTATTTGCGACTGACAAATGTCGTAAATGTTATTTATCAGGGGCTGATTTATTCCGTGATAATTTAAAAGGTGCTAATTTAGAAGGTGCTAATTTATCAGAGGCTAATTTATCAGAGGCTAATTTATCACCTGCTGACTCAGAAGATATCTGGTCATCAAGGGCTAATTTATCAGAGGCTAATTTATCAGAGGCTAATTTAAAAGGTGCTAATTTAGAATATGCTGGTTTATATGATGCTAATTTAAAAGATGCTGATTTATCAAGGGCTAATTTAGAATATGCTGGTTTATCAGGTGCTGATTTATCAGGTGCTAATTTATCAGGTGCTAATTTAGAAGATGCTAATTTATCAGGTGCTAATTTAGAAGATGCTAATTTATCAGGTGCTAATTTAGAAGATGCTAATTTATCAGGTGCTAATTTGTCAGGTGCTAATTTGCCAGTTATTAAGGGTCAAAATATCGATTTAACTAATGCCATCATGCCTAACGGCACTGTATATGAAGAGTAAGTTGAAAATCAATAAGTTTCAGTGTTTTGAGATTATAAGCTGTTGCCTATACTTCCATTAACCTAACTTGACAACGTTTTGCCGCTTCAATTAAACGATTATCATTCGTTGCTAAAGGTAAATTTTTACGCAAAGCTAATTCTAAATAAGCAGCATCATAAGACGCTAAATTATGTTCTCTTCCTAGTTTAAATGTTCCTTGAAAAGCTTGTGATGAGGTTAAAGTATCAATTACAATGGGTAAAGATTGTAATAATTTAATTGCTTGTTCACTTTGCTCAATTGTCATCCTATTTCTTCTTTCAGCTACTAATAGAGTATTAACAACTTCTAATGACCAAATTTCAGGGACAAAAGCAGTTGCATCTGTCATTAAAGCTAAAATAGAATTAGCATAATAATCATCTTCATCCACTAAAACCCAACTAATTGAAATTGAACAATCTAAAACAAATTCTATCAAAATCTTCTCCCCTGTTCTCTCATTTCTCGAATGTTACTTTGCTCTATCGCAATGTTTTTTCGTAACGCTTTCATTTCATTAATCGTATTTTCAATAGACTCTTTTGTTACAGTTTTTCCCCAAGCATTATAACGAGTATCAGTTCTATTTTTCTCAACTTCATTGGTTAAAATAAACTTAATTTCTTCTATTAAAGTTCTACCATGATAAGCAGCTTGATTTTGTAACTCTTCTAATATTTCAGGTTTGATATCATCTAGAATAATTGTCATTGTTTTACTTGATAAAGTATTATCTGACTTCAATTATAGAATATTTACACTATTCGGTTTTTTCCTAATTATGAAGTCTACAACACTACGCATTATTGTTAGGACATTACCGTAATAGAACAACATGAAGATAAAAAAGGCAACCAGCATCGTATAATAATAATCAATGGAAGATATAACGAATTCTCAATCAAAGACTTAAGTAAAGCTTAACCGTGTCCATAGAAACAGTCACACGATGGTTGTAATTGTCTCTGAAATTAAACAACCCTATGGTGTCCCACGGAAGCATGATGAGAAGTACGTCACGAACATAAGGAGATTTAAGTTGGTTACCACAACATCATTGAAAACCACAAAATCAGAAGAAATTTTCGCTGCGGCACAAAAATTAATGCCAGGGGGCGTAAGTTCGCCCGTGAGGGCGTTTAAGTCCGTTGGAGGACAACCCATCGTCTTTGACCACGTCAAAGGGGCTTATATTTGGGACGTGGACGGCAACCAATACATTGATTATGTCGGAACCTGGGGCCCTGCTATTTGTGGCCACGCCCATCCTGACGTTATCTCTGCCCTTCACGACGCTTTAGACAAAGGAACCAGTTTCGGCGCACCTTGTTACTTAGAGAATACCTTAGCAGAAATGGTCATCGATGCCGTTCCTAGCATCGAAATGGTGCGCTTTGTCAACTCAGGAACCGAAGCTTGTATGTCCGTATTGCGGTTAATGCGGGCCTTTACTGGCCGAGACAAAATCATTAAATTTGAAGGGTGTTACCACGGCCACGCAGATATGTTCTTGGTGAAAGCCGGGTCTGGAGTCGCTACCCTTGGTTTACCCGACTCTCCTGGGGTTCCCAAAACCACCACTGCTAACACCTTAACTGCCCCTTACAACGATTTAGAAGCAGTTAAAGCCCTGTTTGCCGAAAATCCCGATCAGATTGCAGGGGTCATTTTGGAGCCTGTGGTAGGTAATTCTGGTTTTGTTGTACCAGATGCCGGCTTTTTAGCAGGATTACGGGAATTAACTAAAGAAAACGGTGCTTTATTAGTGTTTGATGAAGTAATGACCGGTTTCCGTATTTCCTACGGTGGGGCCCAAGCAAAATTTGGGGTAACTCCCGACTTAACCACATTGGGTAAAGTTATCGGTGGTGGTTTACCCGTTGGGGCCTACGGTGGCCGTCAAGATATCATGTCTATGGTAGCTCCAGCCGGTCCCATGTATCAAGCAGGAACCTTATCTGGTAATCCTTTAGCCATGACCGCAGGGATAAAAACCCTCGAATTACTGCAAAAAAAAGGAACTTACGACCAATTAGAGAAAATTACCCAACAGTTAAGCGAAGGCTTAATTAAGATAGCTAAAGATGCTGGTCACAGCGTTTGTGGTGGCTATATTGGGGCAATGTTTGGCTTATTCTTCACCGAAGGCCCCGTCAGAAGCTATGACGATGCGAAAAAATCTGATACTGCTAAATTTGGACGTTTTCACCGAGGAATGCTGGAAAAAGGGATTTATCTCGCTCCTTCTCAGTTTGAAGCTGGATTTACTTCCTTAGCCCATACCTCAGATGATATTGACAAGACTTTGGCCGCAGCCAAACAAGTTCTTGCTGACTTATAAACAAGTAGGGTGGGCAATGCCCACCTTACTAATTATTCAGCTAAATTAACCCCAACAATACGCCGGTTATCATCGAATATGAATAAAAATTGTCTAGTTCCCTTCTGAAATTTGGCTTCTACCACCACTAGGTCAACTTCATCAACCCCAGAACCTGGCCGTACTGTTATGTCCTCAATACGCTCATAAAGTCCGCTTTCTCGTTGAATAGCTTGCCAAGAATTTTGTAGACGAGTGGGCAGAATTTCCGTTTTCAAAGCCGGGTGTAAATAGCCTCTAGCTCTGGCAAAATCATTAACAGCAACAGAATTAACCATAATTTCGGCAATTTCTTCTATTGACTCTACATTAGGGAAGTCAATGCCGACAATCTCACCTTTCTTGTTGAATGTTACCACAAATTGATCGCTGGTTCCATCATCAAATTCCGTGTCTACCACAACCAAATCAGCGTTAATAGTAGGAATAACCTTATAACTGACAATTTTACTGAGTGGACCCGTGAATTCAATTAAATTAGCCCAAATTTCACCAATTTGATCGGTGGTTAACTCAATGGCTAATTCCCGATTTAACATGGTTCTAACGCGACCATATTCTTCTTCGCTTAACAGTTGAATTACTTCTCCTGCTTTCTTTTTTAACCCTTCTTCATCCACCTTATCAGCACCTTGAACTAACTTGATAGGAGGGGGAGGACTCAACTTGACTTGTGCGTTAGTTACTAAGGGACTAACGCCGGTGACTAAGGTTAGAACCAAGAAAGAAAGTCCTTTTTGTTTTAGGAATGTTAAAGACCCGTTCATATAACGTTTATACTCCTCAACCATTTAATTAATCGTTATTTTAAACCCAGTTGATTGCTGGTGTAGAAACCTGCTGTTTATTGTACGGCGGTTTCTCCCTAAGTTCTAGAACGAAAAAAGATTTATCCAAGTTCCTCATAGTAGTTTTCAATATACACAACAAAAGCAGTCACTAGAGCAAAGCTTTGGTAACTGCCGATGGTTGTGGAATTATTGCCTTAGCTTGATTAACCAAACCTATGAAGAAATTTTTTCAGGTTCTTTAGTAACTTGATCTTGCATACCTTCGACGGGAATTTTCACCTCATCCTTGCTCTCCGGGTTGCGCTTAGAAAAACCCCAAGCAAAGACCAAAGCGATCGCAGTAATCATTAACCATTGGGGAGGAACCAACCCAGGATTGATCACCCTGAGTAATAATCTTAACCCCACAAAACCAACGGTGATAAACCCAGCATCTTCGAGATAAGTATATTCTTTTAACCAACGGATAAATAATTCCGCTAAAAACCGTAGGGTAATTACTCCAATAGTTCCCCCTGCCAAAATTAACCAAATTTCATCCGCTAAAGCAATGGCAGTGGTCACACTATCTAAAGAAAAAGCTAAGTCTGTAACAGCAATTAAAGGAATAGCTTGCCAAAGGGAGGCAAACTCTAGACCATGATTATTATTTTCTTCATCTTCTTCGGAGGTAAAATAATCAAATACTAACCACAAGAGATATAAGGCTCCCAACAGTTCAAATTGCCAAAACCTGACCACCCAAGTGGCTGTTAGAATTAAGGTCATTCGTAGCAGATAAGCCGCTACTAAACCGATATTTAGAGCCGATCTTTGTAATTCTGGCTTTTTTAAACCTTGGGCGATCGCCGCCAAAGCAATGGCATTATCGGCTGATAATACCGCTTCTAAAGCGATTAAAATTAGTAGTAAAATAGGGGTTTTTAGACTAACGGCTATAGAGGAGTCAAGAATCTGGTCTAACATTCAAAAAATTTAGATATAATAAGTGAAATCAATCAGGAAGGGACATTGACAACGACTTTAATTGTCTTCTGATCGCAATGATTCCTTAATTCAATGATAATGTATTTAACAAACTCTCGTCATATTTCTCATCTTTTTCTTCTGATTCTAACTTCAAGGGCGATCGCAGTATCAAATCTCCCTTCCCTCTTAGATTTCATGGGTTATCAGGATATTGAGCATTTTCTCCCCCAATAATTCGGTTTGTTCTACCATGGAAAAATGACCACAATTAGCCAGTTCAATGACATTTTGTCCTTGATACTGAAAAAGTTCGTGAAAACTAGCCAGATAACGAACATATTGAGGTTCCATTACAGTATCCTTGTCCCCTGCAAAAAAATAAACGGGTTGTCTGAGACGAGAGACAATTTGAGGTAAGAGATGAACTTCTGTTTCTGTGGTAGAGTCTAAAAGTGAGCCTAAAGAGGCTTCTGAGTCTGCCCTTATTAAGTCTATTACCCTTTGTTTACCCCATTGTCGAGCAATAGGACTAGCCACCATCATCCTAGAAAATAGGATATCCATCAAAGGGACATTGGGTAACCAAGGGAGACGATACTTAATCAGTTGCTGTCCTGCTAGACGAAATCTCTCGAATTCCTCTTTTAAATAAATGCCCCCTCCTGCATTTAAACAAAGAACCCCTTGTATTTTTTCGGGGCAAAGATCAGCACCCCATAAGGCAATACTGCCACCCAATGAGTGACCAATCAACCAAGCTTTTTTTATGTTTAATTTTTCTAGTAAAATGATTAAATCTTGAGCATAAGCTTCTAAAGTATAAGGGGAAGAACTAGAGCCAGTTTCTGGCATGGAATCAGTCAAGGGTTGAGAATCGCCAAAACCTCTGAGATCGTAGATAAGACAGGGATACTCAACAGATAACTGTTTAATTAAAGGATGCCAGTATCGACGGCTCAAGAGCCAGCCATGAATAAAAATTAACACAGGGTTTGAGTTTTGAGAAGATGGAGAAGTTAACTCATAAGCATGAGGAACCCC
>JAAUYK010084103.1_pt1 | contig 23570 bp, 23 predicted proteins | sample 7278021 | NCBI WGS metagenome assembly JAAUYK01 (sample SAMN14350223, study PRJNA611818) | marine sediment metagenome | isolation source: surface marine sediment (1.8m) | place: French Polynesia: Moorea | collected 2018-08
GATATAGAACGTGATTATTTTTAATGGACGCTTCGCGGTTTATATTTTGGTCGGTCATTCATCCCCACCTTATAGAAGGATGGGGTATTCTGCCCGACATTAGGATAAATTTGAGTAAGTCTTTCATACTGATACTGCTGATTAACTTAACATTGAACACTGTAATACTTTTACGGACTCAATTATAAGCAGTTATCTTATATCGAACTCAGGTTAGTAACAAAAATAGATATCTAATCGGCTGAAAACCCCATTCTTTCGTGACTTTGTGATCTACTGAAACTGTCTAATTACAAAAATGGGATGCTCCCGTTACAGTTGATAATAGGCAGGGGGCAGGAGGCAGAAGGAAGGAGTCGATTTAAAACTATGTTGAAAAAATATTTACATAGTAAATCAATTAAATTATCAGTAAGAATGTAGAATTATCAAAAAAATTAATTCTACATTCTTTATTCTACATTCCTAACTATCCATTACCCACTGTTAAGGAGATTCTTCGTACCTCAGAATGACAGTATGAGAGATTACTTATATCTCGAAATAACAATTATTCCTTGTTTCGGAATGACAGTTTAAAAGATCAAAACTCAACGCCATTAACTCGGTGAATATGGAGAACATCGCTCATATTACTAATACGATTAATGATGTATTCTAACTGTTGGCGATTGCGAATTTCAATCTGTAAATTAATGATAGCTGGTTTATTGCGTCCGGTTTTTACCCCTGCGTCACAAACGTTAACATGATGGTCACTCAAGCGTAATAAAATATCTTTGAGAACCCCAACACGGTCTAAGGCTTCGATTTGTAAATCTACGGGATAAGTGGCGATACAATCTTTACTATCGAAGGTATTCCAGCGCACGGGAATAAATTGTTCTCCTGGGATATTTTCCAGGTTAGAACAACTTTGGTTATGGATAGAAATGCCTCGGTTTCCTCGGGTTACTACGCCAATAATGGGGTCACCAGGTAAGGGTTTACAGCACCCTGCAATATGATAAACCAGCCCTTCTACCCCTAAAATGGGGGATTTATTGGGTTTAGTGGGACAGGCCGGAGAAGGAGATGCGCTGGGTAAGCTCATTTCTGAGGCATCTTCTTTTTGCTGAGTGACTGTAACTTCTCGTACTCGGTTAACCACTTGGTTGAGGGTGACACCTCCATAACCTAAACCGGCTAATAAATCATCTACTGATTGGTAGTTGCACTTGTGGGCGACGGTTAGCATGGGATCAGACTTTAATAAGGCTTCAAAGCCATTTTTGCCCAACTCTTTTTCTAACATTTCCCGACCTCTGCCCATATTTTCTTCTCGACGCGATCGCTTAAACCACTGACGGATACGGTTGCGGGCCGTAGGGGTAACGACGAAGTTTAACCAGTCTAAACTGGGATGACAGTTCTTTTGGGTAATAATTTCGACAATATCCCCATTTTGTAAGGGTTGGTCTAAAACAGACCATTTACCATTAATTCTGGCTCCTTTCATCTGGTTGCCTACTTCTGTGTGGATACGATAGGCGAAGTCTACGGCGGTTGCCCCTCTTGCTAGAGCGATTACGTCTCCATTGGGGGTAAATACATAAACATCGTCGTCAAAAAGGTTGTCTTTGAGGTTGTCTACGTATTCTTGGTCGTCTTTGAGGTCATTTTGCCAGTCGAGAAGTTGCCGTAACCAGGTGAATTTTTCGTCTTCATCGGAGAACTGGGCATCATGGGAACCTCCGGTTTCTTTATATTTCCAGTGGGCGGCAATTCCATATTCGGCAATATGGTGCATTTCTAGGGTGCGAATTTGAATTTCTAGGGGGCGGCCATTGAGTCCGACTACGGTTGTGTGCAAGGATTGGTAAAGGTTGGGTTTGGGGAGTCCTATATAGTCCTTAAATCGGCCCGGCATTGGTTTAAAAAGGTCATGAACTACTGCTAGGGAGCGATAACATTCTTCATTGGTTTTGACGATTATTCGTAAGGCTGCGAGGTCATAGATTTCATGAAATCCTTTGTTTTGACGCTGCATTTTGGAATAGATGCCGTAGAGATGTTTGGGTCTTCCTTGTAATTCTTCTACTTGGATATTCATAGTATCCAGTCGCTTTTGCAGCAGTTTTTTAACGGTTTCAATACGGGTTTCGCGATCAATCCGTTTTTCTGAGACGAAGTTTTGAATTTGCCGATAGTCTTCTGGTTCTAGATATTTAAAGGATAAGTCTTCTAATTCCCATTTTACTCGCCAAATTCCTAAACGGTTGGCTAGGGGAGCAAATATTTCTTTGGTTTCGAGGGCAATGCGTCTCTGTTTTTCTGGTCTGAGGGGTTCGAGAGTACGCATATTGTGGAGGCGATCGCTTAATTTGACCACAATGACGCGAATATCTTTGGCCATGGCTAAAAACATTCGTCGAAAGTTTTCGGCCTGTTGTTCGGTTTTGTTGGAAAAGTTAAATTTTGAGAGTTTGGTTACCCCTTCTACTAATAAGGCGACTTCTTGACCAAACGTCTGTTCTATTTCTTCTACGGTGACATCGGTATCTTCTACTACATCGTGGAGGAAACCGGCCGCGATCATGGCTTTGTCTCCTCCTAAGTCTCTTAAAATACTGGCAACGGCTACAGGATGGGCAATATAAGGTTCCCCTGACTTCCGGGTTTGTCCTTCGTGGAGTTGGTAAGCAAAATTAAAGGCGCGACAAATTAAGTCTACGTCGGGGTTCGTTTGGTCTAACTCTAGGGAGAGTAAATAGTCTTTTAACCAGTTGGGAAGGGTTAGTTTTTGAGGTGTCGTGTCAGGAAAAGTAACTGCATTCATAGGAGGATCAAGCTTGAAGTCGAAGGAGGGAGGATGGATAAGGAAACAGGGACTAATGTTGCTTTAAGGCTGATGCTTGTCTGATGGAAAAGTCTAAGGGTTTAAACCGTTAGTTATGCTTAGTTATACCCTGTTTTTACCATCAGTTATACCCCAACTGTTTAAAGAAAGGATATATTTTAATAATTTCAGTTTAAGGACAGATTCAGATTCGTTAAAGTCCCCGAGAAAGTTTAATATTAATTTACAAATTCTAACGCAATATGGTGTCCTATGTTACTGAAATTCTATCATCAGTCTTATCAAGAGCTTTTGGCTAACCTTGTCAAACTGCAAAAACTGGTCATAGCTGAGAATACAGACAGAAACGAGATCAAAATCACTTATGAGCAGGTACAAACTATTTTTGAGCAGCAGATTCTCAGTGTGGGCTTAGATGAATTAGATTGTAACGCAATACCCTTGCTGCGATCAGCACAAACAGAAATTTATAAAAATTTAAGATTACTGGGAACGGAGTTATTATTTCTAACGTCTTCTCGTCGGAAGGAGACGAGTAAAAAAAGGCTTGAGAAGGTACAAGGAAAGGTTAGGGAACTAATTGGTTATTCTCAGGCAATTATTGATCAATTACAGCAATGATATAGCAATTAGTAAAGCCTGATTTAGTATAATCATACAGCAAACTGGTTTTTTTCACATATATTTAAGCGAGATTATGGTAATGATTAGCAAAATTTTTCTGAGTTTGTTTTGGGTAGGATTTATTATTTATGGTTTTTTATTGCCACCTCCTGGCCAACACCACAAAGTGAAACTAATTAAGTAGTTTACTGGGCAAATTATATCAATATTATTAATTTATCAATAATATTTTCATAGTTTCCTCACCCGACAATTATAATTAAGTAGTTTGGTGAGTAAAGTCAATAATTTGTCTTGATATTTAGATAGTATTTTCATACTTTGCCCACCCTACAATGTTTTATTTTGTCAAAGTAATCTCTATCAAAAATGAAATATATTAATAAGATTATAAAGGGTGATTGTGTAGAAATATTGCAAGAATTACCCTATAAAAGTATTGATTTAATTATTCTTGATCCTCCTTATTGGAAAGTTGTACAACAAAAATGGGATTATCAATGGCGTACTGAAGAAGATTATCAAAAATGGTGTTTACAATGGCTGAACGAAATTGCTAGAGTGATAAAATTATCAGGTAGTTTATATTTATTTGGTTACTTAAGAAACTTATTTTATTTATATGAACCGATTATTAATTTAGGGTTTAATTTTCGACAACAAATTATCATAGATAAGGGAATCAAAGCCATTGGAGGACGTGCTACTAAAAATTATAAAATGTTCCCTAATGTGACAGAAAGTTTATTGTTTTTTATCTATGATAGTCGTCCCTTTATTAAACAATTTCTTAAACAAAGACAAAAACAATTAGGATTAACTGCACTAGAAATCAACAAAAGATTGGGTGTTAAATCTAATGGTGGGGGGATGTGGTCACTATATACAGGTAATAATATTTTAGCTCAAGTTCCCACTAGAGAAATGTGGAAAAAATTAGAAACTGTCTTAGACTTTAATTATCCTTATGAAGACATTTCAGCTACATTTAATATAGAAATGGGAGTAACTGATGTTTGGAATGATATCGATTTTTATGAAGAAAAAAGATTACATCCTACCCAAAAACCTGTTAAATTAATAGAGAGAATTATTAGAGCAAGTAGTAATGAAAATATGATAGTTTTAGATCCTTTTATGGGTTCAGGTTCAACTGCGATCGCTTGTTTAAATCTTGAGCGTTATTATATTGGAATTGAAAAAGAAGATAAATATATTGAGAAAATAACTTCAAGAATAGAACAACATCAATCTAATATTATTAATAATGATCAACAAGGAATAAAGACTAAAGATGGATATAATCAGCTTTAGTTAGATTTGGCTATTTAATTTATTCATATTATTAAGCGTCTTGAAGCCAAACAATGGCTGAAGCTAGTCTTCAATCGTTAATTTTAATCTAACTAATCTTAGTAAACCCATATTTTGATTTTTAGATTAAATCTTTATTTAAAATTAATTTTTCTGAACAAATCTTAACCTTTAATGCAACTACTAAAAACTGTTCTCTATTGAACAGAATTAATAACTAATAACTGATAAATATCTAGTCTTGATCACGAATAATCCTAACCTGAAATTCATCTAAAGTTATGAGGGAATCTCCCTATCCTTGATTTAGATTAGTAGTAGCCTCAGCAAGTTCCCCTATTAATACTGTAAATTTTTGACTTTTATTATGACCAGTGTAGAAATTCCTGTAATTCCTGAACAGAGCCTTGATCGTGACTGTACCACTCTTTCACGGCACGTATTACAACAACTTCAAAGTTTTTCAGCCGAAGCGCAGGATCTCAGTGCGATTATGACTCGCATTGCCTTAGCTGGCAAACTGATCTCCCGTCGTCTCAGTCGGGCCGGTTTAATGGCAGATGTTTTAGGATTTACAGGAGAAACCAATGTGCAAGGAGAGTCTGTCAAAAAGATGGATGTCTATGCCAATGATGTTTTTATCTCTGTATTTAAACAAAGTGGGTTAGTTTGTCGTTTGGCTTCTGAGGAGATGGACAAACCCTATTATATTCCTGAAAATTGCCCGATTGGTCGTTATACATTGCTTTATGACCCTATTGACGGTTCATCCAATGTGGATATTAACTTAAATGTGGGATCAATTTTTGCCATTCGTCAACAAACTGGGGACGACTTGGACAAGGAAGGCAGTGATTTATTACAAGATGGACGAGGACAACTGGCGGCAGGTTATATTGTTTATGGACCTTCCACTATGTTGGTCTATACTATGGGTCATGGGGTTCATTCTTTTATTCTTGACCCCAGTTTAGGAGAGTTCATTCTAGCCCAAGAAAATATAAAAATTCCCGACCACGGTCCTGTTTATAGTACCAACGAGGGTAACTTCTGGCAGTGGGATGAAGCTATTAGAGACTATACCCGTTATGTTCATCGTCATGAAGGGTATACAGCGCGCTATAGTGGGGCCTTGGTGGGAGATATTCACCGTATTTTGATGCAGGGGGGCGTATTTTTATACCCTGGAACCGTGAAAAAACCTGAAGGAAAATTACGTATCTTATATGAAACTGCCCCGTTAGCTTTTTTGATCGAACAAGCAGGAGGAAAAGCTAGTGATGGACTTAAACCCATATTAGATGTTGTTCCCAATAAACTCCATGCTAGAAGTCCTTTGGTTATTGGCTCTAAGGAAGATGTTAGTTTAGTTGAGTCTTTTATCCAAGATCATCAACGTCGAGGTAATAGTTAGCTGATCTGATAATGGGCATAATAATATTATGTCCCTACAAAAATAATGCCTAAACATATTCTTGTGACGGGGCCGAGTCGTTCGGGTAAAAGCGAATGGGCCGAAACTTTGGCCGACAAAGTTAATCAACCAGTGATTTATGTGGCTACGGCCCAAGAAAACCCGGATGATCCTGAGTGGCAACAGCGTCTTGAAAAACACCGTCTCCGTCGTCCTTCTCATTGGCAAACTTTATCGGTTCCTCATGATCTCTCCATAACCATTGAACAGGCAAAACCACCAAGTTGTTTATTGGTTGATTCTTTGGGAACTTGGGTAGCTAATGAGTTGGAAGAAGATGAGGAGAGTTGGGACGCGATCGCCTCACAATTATTAACCACTGTTAAAAAAGCTTCAGTAGACATCATTTTTGTAGCCGAGGAAACGGGTTGGGGGGTGGTTCCGGCTTATCCTATGGGAAGATTATTCCGCGATCGCTTGGGACATTTGACCCGTCAACTAGGAGCGATCGTAGATACCACTTATTTAGTAACAGGGGGTCATGTTCTCAATTTAAGTTTATTGGGAGAACCTTTAAGATAAAACAACACATTAAGTTTATTTTCAATCGTAATAAATAAACAAATACTCTAGATACAATCAAAATATGATCTGGTTGTGGAGATAAATTAATCCTTATTCATCGTTAAGATAAGAGCTAAAACCATAGCTTGATCATGAGAAATACTCAAAAGATATAAATCATATCTTTTTCTACAAGTCCTATAGTGCAAGTATCAGGAGGTTACTATGGACATGGTTAAAATAGATAAAGAAGATGTTACATCCAACAGTAATTTATGGCAAAAATTATTAACAGGTTGGGATTGGCAAAAGGTTTTTTTAGCAATTTTGACTGCTATTATCGGTTTGTACCAGTTTCGATTGCAACATCAACTTACCTATCAGGTTGAACAAGATAAGCTAGTTGGTCAAATGTTAGAAAGAGTAGACAAATATTTGAGCATGAATTCTGAATTAGAAGACCATGAAAAAGCGAGGATTTTAATTTCATTAACCAAAATAGTAACTGATTCTCATCTTGAAGAGAATAGAGGACTTAATACAGAAGAGCAGAAAAATCGTCTCAGATTCATACCTTTTTATGTTGCTCTTTTGTCAGAAGATGAAGATACGCTAGTCACTATTAGTTCTCAAGATGATAACGAATTAAATTTGTGGATTGAATTTGCAAAACAGACCTCTAATACTGATATTAAACTCACTGCAGCTAGAGCTTTAGAAAAAATTTTCTATCTAAGCGGAGATGGAGAAAATGACATCGACCGCGCAAAGATGATTAATCATCTTTTGGCACTAACAACTGATTGGCAAATTCAGGATTATACTGGAAAATCAAATGAAGAATTTAGGCAGTTCAATAAGGAGCTTAATGAGATCATCACTAATATGGTGAATAATATTACTAAGGAAGAGATTGAAGGTAATGAGCAACTGACACAAGCGGTTAAAAACGTAAAAAATAAGTATGACGAACTAATAGTCGCAAAACAGCCAACCTTAGAAGAAATTGCTCAAGAAGGTGGTCAGGAGCAACCAAAAGATCAAGTTAAAGTACCGGAGATAATTCAGCAAATTTCTGATAATTTTTCCGAAAAATCTGGCGAAGAATCTGAGAGTCCATCTCCAAAAGAGAAAAATCAAATAAGCTCTCTGATCGATGACCTCAAAAATAACCATACTGCCACTCGGCGTTCAGCGAGAAGTAAACTTAGTGCTTTCGGACAAAAGGCAGTTGCTCAACTACTGACTGCTTTAAAAGAGGAAAATGATATCTATCGTATTCGTTTAGGAGTAGTTACTGCTTTACTTTTGATGAAGCAACCTGTTGAAATTCCTCTTGAAGATGTTGGTGAGATTACTAAGTTACTAGGAGACAATGACATCAGTATTAGGATCAACACTGCTAACTTTTTAATCAAGTTGAGTGATCCCAAGACTCGAGAAGATGTTGTTAAAAATTTGCTCAAGAATCTTAATAATCCGACGAATGATGATCACGGGTATAATTCAGTTGTTGTCTTAGGGGAATTAAAATCGCAAGTATCAAAACCTCTTCAAGCAACAATTGAACAGAATCTAAGAAGCGCAAAAGAAAACTTAAGCAAGAATAAATCTTCTTGGCCAAAGACTATCAAACAAATCGACAAATACTTATAGTTAGTAGGTTAGGCAAGAAAGGATATTTCTAAGATAAATGAAAATATTTCCAGCCCTTGCCTACCATTGTATTTATGTTGTTAATGCTGATCACTGTTCGCGGTTTCTTCAATAAGAAGACCAGTTCCTTCACAGAATACACAAGTTTCTTCTCTTTGGACTTCTCCACTACAATCTCTGATTTTGATGTATCCTTTTCCTTCACAATGATGGCACTCTTTTTGTTGTTTCATGATTTTTTGAAATTAGCTTAGTTTTAACTATTTTATAAGATATTTTAATAGATTGGGTGCATTACATTGAATTAATGCACCCTAAAAAAGATGTATTTCCCTAGAATCAAGGACTCCCATTTTTTGTGATTTTTGCCATAACAGAGTGTCATGCACTCTAAAAAATAGGCTATCGCACTATATTAACGCCTTGACATGAGTAATAATTGAATTAACTGAAGCACTGAATATAAGGTGGTAGCTACATAAGTTAATGCGGCTGCGTTTAACACTTTACGCGCTCCCTGGTTTTCCTCACCTTGCAAAATACCAAATTTATCAATTAATTTTAAGGCTCTTCTAGAAGCATCAAATTCAACAGGAAGGGTAACAAGATGAAAAATAATTACACCTAAAAATAAGGCAATACCGAGAATAATCAGTTTTATTTATACTTTGGTGGCAATCATTTCTGAGGTTGAATTAGGATTAATTGGTTCAAAGTATAGTATCATAAATTGGTCAGCACTGAGTCCAAGAGATTCGTAAGTTCGTCCGTTGCGATCGCTAAATTCAACCTCATAAGCTGTTCCATTAGCTAAAATATCAACAACCGTGCCGACTTGACCTTTAAAGAGTTTATCTTCAGGAAGATCAACAGTTAAGGCAACCACATCAAGCAACTTCACTTTATCAGTTTTCATTGTATTTGACCTCCAAAAAATCAAAGGGGATAGCAAGTAGTTAATCTCGGAATTTTAGAATGATTTTCGATAATCCAACCTGTTCTAATTATTGCACTTTTATTTTGCCATTTCAGTGTAAAATCTATGGTGTAACGTTGACCATATTTATCCTTTCTTCCTAATTTAGCTTCATGGGTTTTGATTGCCTTGAAAATAATTTGACGTAATTCTTCAGCATTATCAGTGTTCATCCCTAAAATTGACGAAAATAAACGAGCTTTATGCTTCCCATCATCATGATCGGGATTAAGACAGTAATCACGCAGTTTACGAATATCAACCTTAGCATTATCAACATAAGGCAGTAGATTAACGATAATAGTCTTCTCCTTACTAATTTTATCAGCCTATTAAGATACTAAAAGCTCTTGAATGGTTTTTTCTGACATAGATCGACGAAAATCTAAAATTTCAATTAACACTAACTTATCATCTTGAGAATAATGTAAAATTGTGTTCTCTTCTTGTTCAGCATAAGCAATAGAATCATTAGATAGTTCAATTAGTAAAACATCTACTTCTTTACTATAGGTGATTTTTTTCATAGCGGTTTCTCCTAGCAGGATAAAGAGTAATGATTAGGATAAATGCGTTAAATTGTCTATAGACAACCCTGATTACTAAATTATCGTTAAAGGGTTTTTCAGCAATTATTTTAGAATCTTGTTGAGTTTCTATTTTATCAGGATTAGTAATAATTTCAAGAACAAATTGTTTGCTAATTGTCATTCCATGACGAGCTAATATATCTATTTTATCTTGAGAGTGTTTACTAAAACGAATCTCTTTCATTATTTTTTGAAATCAATTAACTTTAATTATCTTATAACCAATTTTAATAGATTGGGTGCATTACATTTCATTAATGCACCCTACAAAAAGGCGATCTATCATCACGCCATTAAGCTGTTCAGATGCTTTTCATATAAGTCCAGTTTACCAATAAAGTCATGATGATACGGAAGGTTATTAAAGCTGCTCATCATTCGCTGATTGGCAAGTAATATAGCGTTTTCTACTGCTTTTTCACACGAATCACCAACATTCAAGGGTATTTCCGGACTTTTATTAAGAAGGGTCTTAGTTTCTTTCTCTAGTTTGTCAATATTAAAAAGAGGAAATTTGTTGTGTATAACTTTCAGAATGTCCTGAAACCTTTTTAACTCTTTTTCCATGACCTTATTTAAGGCAGCGATGGTATCTAATTTCCCATCAATTTGTAGAAAAACTATAGGAGTTCCAAGAGCATTAGCAAATGCAATCTCGGAAAGTGTACCACGTCCTCCATGTATCGCAATTACCACATCTGGGACGCAGCCATTAATGAAATTTCGCTCGCTTCCCCAAGTAGTTTTAATTAATAAATGTTTATAAGGAGGGTTAGAATCCTCATTAAAACAAACATCGAATTTTGGATTACGTTTTAAAACGCTAATAAGTCTAGCGGGATGATCCTTAGTAGACTGTTCTTTGGCACCGTTCATAGCAGCGTTTCTAATAGGTGGCAGGCGATCTGAGTCAGGTTCTCCCCCCGTTAATATAATTTGTCTTGCTTTTGTTATTTCTTTCCCCACGTTGTGTGCCAAATCAATAATATGTGCAGCTTTTTCCGGACCCATCTGCCTAATCGCATTAGTAGATCCAACAACTCCGATGATACTTATTCCATTTCTCATGGTGATTAGCCTCCACAAGATTCTCTTGATCCTATTCTACTAAAGATAAAATATAAATTTCTTTTATCTTTACAGTAATTAATTAATCAGGTGGACTAAAAAAGCCCACCCTAAACTAACAATTAAACTTTCTCTCTCAACTTATCTAAAACACTGGGATCAACTACAGTAGACTTATCACCAACAATGTCTTGATCGGCTGCTATTTGACGTAAGAAACGTCGTACAATTTTACCCGATCGCGTTTTGGGAAGTGCTTCAGCAAACTGAATAGTACCCGGACGGGCGATCGCACCTATCTCGCTAACAACGTGCTGCTTTAACTCCTTATTTAACTCATTACTGGGACTGTAATGATTTTCCAGGGTAACAAAAGCATAAATATCTTCCCCTTTGATCTCATGGGGAACCCCAACCACCGACGCTTCAGCAACCGCAGGATGAGACACTAAAGCAGACTCTAATTCCATCGAACCCAAACGGTGTCCGGAGACATTCATCACGTCATCTACCCGGCCCATAATCCAAAAATAGCCTTTTTCGTCCCGACGCGCGCTATCACCGGCGAAATACACTGGTTTGCCATCAACTTCGGGAATGGGGTCCCAATAGGTTTTCTGGAAGCGTTCGGGGTTATTATAGACGGTGCGTAACATACTGGGCCAAGGATGCTTAATAACTAAATATCCTCCGGTGTTATCGGGTACTGCATTACCGTTTTGATCCACCACATCCGCTATAATGCCAGGGAAAGGACGAGTAGCTGAGCCAGGTTTGGTGGGTGTTGCGCCAGGCAAGGGGGTAATCATCACTCCTCCTGTTTCTGTTTGCCACCAAGTATCCACAATCGGGCATTTTTCCCCACCAATAACGCGGTGATACCACATCCAAGCTTCTGGGTTGATGGGTTCTCCCACTGTTCCTAAGAGACGTAAAGAGGAGAGATCCCTTGCTTGTGGTAACTCTTCTCCCATTTTGATGAAAGCACGAATGGCAGTGGGTGCGGTATAAAAGACGTTGACTCCGTATTTTTCCACTACATCCCAGAAACAACCGGGGTTAGAGGGACGGGGAACTCCTTCGTACATTAAGGACGTGGCACCATTGGACAAGGGACCATAGACAATATAACTGTGTCCTGTGATCCAACCGACATCGGCAGTACACCAGTAAACATCGTTGTCTTTGAGGTCAAAGATCCATTTTGTGGTGATATGGGTGTAAAGGTTATAACCGCCGGTGGTGTGGACAACACCTTTGGGTTTCCCTGTACTGCCACTGGTATAGAGGATGAAGAGGGGATCTTCGCTATCCATTACTTCTGCATCGCACTTAGGGGAGGCATCTTTTTGTAAGTCGTGCCACCAATAGTCACGGCCTGAACGCATTGAAATGTCTTGTTTGGTCCGTTGTACTACGATCACTTTTTGGACGCTAGAAGCTCCATTTTCTAGGGCTTTATCTACTTCTATTTTCAGGGGAACGATCTTATCTTTGCGAAAACCTCCATCAGCAGTGACTACTACTTTGGCCTCTGCATCTTCTAGGCGATCTCGTAATGCTTCGGCACTAAAACCACCAAAAATGACGCTATGGGGCGCACCTATGCGAGTACAGGCTAACATAGCGATGGCTGCTTCGGGTATCATGGGCATATATATACCCACGCGATCGCCTTTTTCTACTCCCATGTCTTTGAGGACGTTAGCAAACTGACAAACTTCTCGATGGAGTTCCCCATAAGTTAGGGTGCGAGAGTCTCCGGGTTCCCCTTCCCAGATAATCGCTGCTTTGTTGCGTCGCCAAGTGGTAAGATGGCGATCGAGGCAGTTATAGGACATATTGATTTTGCCGTTGACAAACCATTTGGCAAAGGGTGGTTTCCAGTCTAGGACTTGATCCCATTTTTGAAACCAATGTAATTCTTGTTCTGCTAGTTCTGCCCAAAAGGTTTGGGGGTCACTTTTGGCTTTTTCGTATAGTTGCTCATAGTCTTGAAGACTTTTGATATGTGCGTTGTTGGAAAAGTCGGCAGCAGGAGGAAATACTCGGTCTTCATGTAAGATCGATTCAACGGTGTTTTTTTCAGAGGATGCGACCATAATATACACCTCAACAAAGGTTCATGTAATCTTTATAATTGTAAGTCGGAAGTGATTACTAGAAAAGGTTTTCAGGGATTTACAAAAATTAATAAAAAAATCTACTTTTTTATCTGACTCTTTAGGTTAAACAGGCAAAAATTCTACTTTTAATTTACCTGTTTTGGTTACTTTAAGTTAAACTTTTGGCTATTGGTTTATCTTTTTTTGCTTTTTGTCTATTTTGGATTATTATCTATTTTTCATTTGAGATTTCCATTGTTAATTTTGATGTTATTTTGATTAATTTGATTGACATTTTATTAAAATTCTTATATATATTTTAGCAAACAACGAAGTCGAGAAACGATGGAGTATTGAATATGGTTTCATCAAAAAACCAAGAGGTATCATATCCAGAAAAGGTTATTGTTGTTTGTCCAAACTGCTCTCAAAAATTACGCGTTCCAGTCAATCTAGGAAAGTTAAGAGTTAGATGTCCAAAATGCAAGCATGATTGGTTCTGGTCTTCTAATACAAACATTTCAAATCAGATTGAACGCATCAAAGAAAAGATTGCTCGAGCAAGACAACTTCATCTTGCTGAAAATAAAGCCTATCCAGAATTTTACAAAAATACACGTATCCTTACTTTTCAGCCTCCTCTTAGTGCCTCGGAAATTGATTTATGGGAAACTAAATATAATGTTTTTCTTCCAGAAGAGTACCGAAGTTTTCTTGAACAAATCGGTAATGGAGGTGAATTTTATGACGAGATACTATCATTAAAAAGATGGGCTGTGGGTGTAGATTTGGATGATAAAGACCAAGAACTTAAGACTCCAAGTCAACCTTGTCTGTTGCTTGAGAAGTATGAAAGTGATGAGATGTGGGAACAATGGCTGATAGAGAATATTGGTGAAGATTGGGCAGAGAAGTATTATCAAAGCCTGTGGTCACCGCACCTCGGAATGATCACTATTGCTGCTGAGCAATGTGGAGCATTAACTTATTTAGTTCTCAATGGACCCTTAAGAGGACGTATCTGTTGGTTTTTAGACTACTTTTCAGCACCTACTTTTGAATCAGCAGCAACATTTTTAGATTGGTTTGAGACATTATTGGATAAAGACTTAAATCGATTGGAAAGTAGAAATCACTAATCTGATAACATATTACCATTAGCCATTAAACGATTAAAGGTAAATCATGGGTAAGGTTTGGGAACTAGATTTTTATTCACGACCAATTTTAGACGAAAATAAGAAGAAACAATGGGAAGTCTTGATCTGTGAAACCCAGACAGATAGTCAAGGATCGTTAGAAAAAGGGTTTCGTTATTCTCAGTTTTGTCCCCCCAGTACAGTAAACTCTATATGGTTACGGGAAGCATTAGAAACCGCTATGGAGAAAGCAGGAGAAACCCCCAGTAAAATTCGCTTTTTCCGTCGTCAGATGAATAATATGATTGTTAAAGCTTGTGGAGATGCCGGTTTGGTGGCTACTCCCAGTCGTCGCACCTATACCCTAAACCATTGGCTTAAGCAACGTCAACAAGACTTTTATCCCAGTCAAGAAGGTTATAATGAAACGGCAGCAGCAGCTAACGCATCTGTGGCTTATCCCGAACTAAGTGCGATCGCTTTACCAGATGCAGTTAGGGGCGATCGATCTGATAAATGGGCGTTTGTTAGTCTGGAAGCATCGGCCTTTGATGAGATGAAAGAATGGGATATACGCTTTGGAGAGGAGTTTCCCCTCGCTTTAGCTGATATTTCCCCTGATACGAAAATTCCTGGGTTTATCATCTTTTCTCAACGTTCCCTACCTTTAGCTGGTTGGATGTCTGGGTTAGAGTTAGTTGCACTCAAGTTTCAGTCTAAACCTCTGCCTATTCTTTGTCTGGAAACTGGTTTAAGCGATAGTTGGATTTTAGCAAATTTAACCGATAAAAGCAGTGTCGCAGAAGGGAAAGGGTTTGAAGACACCAAAAATAAGGCTAAAGGGGTTCATTTTTTCGCTATTCAGTCTAGTCCCGATGTAGAAACATTTAGCGGTTTTTGGTTACTTAAAGATGATTAATAAATATGAGTTCGGAGTTCGGAGTTCGGAGTTCGGAGTTATGATTTTAGAAACAAAGTCAAAAGAACTTGAGACTCCTAGTTTTTGCTACTTAATCTATTAATTGTCTTATATCAGACTCAAGTTAATAAAATGGCCTTTAGAATGGGAGGAAAATAGCGACTTTTAAAATACTCACCATGAATATGTCTTCTACTATAGCCAGCGATCACTGCATGATTCCAGTGATAAAAACCCCTGAAGATTATCTTGTTTTTCGCATCACCCCCGACGATACCAACCGTTTAGCGATCGTTTTTGATAGCAGTATGGCCGATGATTCTTTGACGGTGTGTGTGGAAATATTCGATCCGGGGGGAAGTACCCCTACCCATCGTCATAACTTCGCTGTAGAAATGTTTTTTATCCTCAAAGGAGAAGGGTTAGCGGTTTGTGATGGTAAGGATATTCCTTTACATCCAGGGGATAGTTTATTAGTCCGTCCCACGGGTATTCATGAAATTAGAAATATTGGCAAAGATCGCTTATATGCTTTATGTTTCATGGTTCCTAACGAAGATTTTTCCGAATTAATTCGTAATGGAGTTAGAGAAAGTTTCGACGAAGAAGACTTACAAGTTTTACGAGGAGTGAGTTATTGAAGTCAAGTTTTGCTAATATCGTTATGGTTAAACATAAGGAAAAGGTGAACTTTGAATGAACCCGCAAAAGCAATACAATCAAATACCCGTAAAGAATTGCGCCAATTAGTCTGCAACCAATTAGCCTTATTATTAGAACAGGGTAATTTGCAAGGGGCCAAAGCTCTGTTGGTTCCAGTCCAACCGGTGGATATTGCCGAGGCCATCGAAGGTTTACCCAAGTCTATGCAGGTGATCGCCTTTCGGTTATTGGTGAAAGAAGAAGCGATTGCAGTCTATGAAAATTTGGATTCTACGGTTCAACAATCTTTGGTGGAACAGTTTAAACAACAAGAAGTTAGGGATATTGTAGAGGAAATGTCCCCGGATGATCGGGCCCGTTTATTCGATGAGTTACCGGCAAAAGTTGTACGTCGTTTACTCGAACAATTAAGTACCGAAGAACGAAAAACCACTGCGTTATTATTAGGTTATGAGGAAGATACTGCCGGTCGCATCATGACTCCGGAATATATTTCCCTCAAACAAAGTTTAACTGTTGCCCAAACTTTAGAAAGAATTAGAAGTTTAGCTACTGCCTCAGAAATTGTTTATTATCTTTATGTAACCGATGGTTTTCGCCGTTTGGTAGGGATTGTCTCTTTGCGAGATTTGGTTTTATCTTCCCCAGAAATAACTTTAGAAGAAATCATGACCAAAGAGATAGTTTCTGTCAATACCAAAGATGATCAAGAAGAAGTGGCCCGGGTGATCCAACGTTATGACTTATTAGCGGTTCCTGTGGTGGACAATGAACAAAGATTAGTGGGGGTTGTGACGGTTGATGATGTTATTGATATCTTGGAACAGGAAGCTACGGAAGACATATATGCGTTGGGTGGGGTTCAGTCCGATGGGGATAACTATTTTCAAACTAATTTAATTACTGTGGCCCGTAAACGGGTGATGTGGTTACTGGTTCTCTTGTTAACTAATACTGTTACGGGAACTATTATTAAATCTCAAGTGGGTTTACTGGAACAAATGGCTATCCTGACGGCGTTTATTCCCCTTCTGACGGGTACGGGGGGCAATGTTGGGGCCCAGTCTTCTACTGTGGTTATTCGCGGTTTAAACACGGATGATATCAAGGATCTCGGCGCTGGACAGGTTATTTTAAGGGAGTTGATGGCCGGGGCCTTATTAGGGGTTGCATTGGGTTTATTAGCTACGGTTTGGGCCTATGGGTTGCAAGGTAACTGGTTAGTTTCTATTTCTGTGGGTATTAGTTTAGTGGCGATCGCTATTTTAGCGTCGGTTGCTGGTTCAGCGTTACCTTTTGTATTTCGGTCTTTTGGTCTCGATCCGGCGTTAATGTCGGCCCCTTTTATTACCACAGCAGTTGATGTGATTGGGGTATTAATTTATTTTTCTATTGCAAAGATGGTTTTAGGACTTTAGGTGTTAACTTTTCATTTTTAGCAGTTTAAATAATTAGCAATTTTTTCAATTATATACAAACTAGCTATTGAGTTTCCTTGTTGGTCTAAAGGTGGACTATAACAAGCGATCGCTCCTTGTTTTGGTACTATAGATAATATAGCACCACTTACTCCTGATTTACTAGGAAATACGATTTTTTTTGCAAAGTTTTCTGATGCTTCATAGAGTCCACAAGTGTTCATAATATTAGTAACAATTGAAGAATTTTGTTGGTTAATATTCGGAGAATCAACTAATAATAATCCTAGTTTAGCTAAGTCAGTAATTGTTCCTGAAAGACAACAAATTTTATTATAAGTATCTAGGGTTATTTCTGGATCTTTTATATGGTTTCTCTTGATTAATTCATCAATAATTGCCTGATTACGAGGGTTAGGTACAGATTGAACTGATTTTAACATCAATTCGTCTAAAAATAAATGACATTGACTTAGTTTATTTAACCACTGTTGTAAATTTTTATATCTTTTATTAGCATCTTTTCCAGGTAGTAAAGACGCTAAGGTTAAGGCTCCACTATTGATCATGGGATTACGAGGAAAACCTTGATCTAATTGTAATTGTTCTAGAGAATTAAAGGGATAATTAGATGGTTTAGAACCCACTTTTTGAAATATAATTTTCTCTCCTAATTCTGATAATAAATACAACAATAAAAAAGGTTTAATGATACTCATCAAGGAAAAACTAATCTGACTATCTCCTTGGATCAAAATATTATTATTTTTAGTGACAATACAAACAGTTAATAAACTTGCATCAGTTTGCTTTAACAGGGGAATATAATCGGGTAATTTACCCTTTTTTGCTTGTTGAGAAGCTTCTAGTATCCAGTTAGATAATTGTTCTGATGATAGATGAGATAATTGTTTCATTTCACTCCTACTAAATCATAATTTACTATATTTACGTGATTTTTATATTGTAGAGACGTTTCATAAAACCTGTCTACACAAAAAAATATACAAATATTATTTTATCTTATCTATAAATTAAAAATTTTACTTAATCTTTCACGAATCCAAACAACAGGATTTTTAAGAGATTCATCATCAATTAAACCCATTTCTTTCAAACTATTTTGATATTCGTCTAAAGTTTCTTGACGTTTTGCTAATTCTGTGGCGATTTCTTTTGCTAAATAAGGATATTGATTGAGAAGCTTTTCAAAACAAGTTTTTCCTAGTAAAAATAAATGAGTATCTTCTGCTGCAATCATAGTGGTAGGATAAGGAATTTCTAATAATAAAGGTAACTCTCCGAAATACTGTCCTTGATTAAAAGTAAACAGAAGACGACTCACTTTTGTTGTTTCATAAATAGCTTGTATTTGTCCTGATAAAACAATACAAAAATGACTATCATATTCTCCTTTCTGAATAAAAATTTCACCTTTGTTGAGATGACGACGACTACCGACTTCAATTAATTGTCTTAATTCTAGTTCGTTTAAGTGTTGAAAACAGGTAAAACTTTTTAAGGAATCTTTCAAGGTTATATGAGGAGAAAAATTTTGTTCATTTGAGACTGTTTTTAAATTATTTGACGGGAAAGATTCAATATTGTTTAACCATAATTCTCGTTGAGGGAAAGGGATGGAAATACCACCTTGACGAAATTTATATTCAATAATAAAGTTCAGAGAACTTTTGATAAATTGACGATTTTCAATATTAGCAACCCAAACCCATAATTCAAAAATTAAAGCATTATCTCCATACTCAACAAATACAACTTTTGGAGACGGATAACTTAATACTTCTTGTTCTAAAAAAGCTGATTCTAATAATAATTCGGTTACTAATAATAAGTCACTATTATAAGCAACACCGATGGATATTTCTATTCTTCCCTGACAATTTTCATAGTTCCAATTTTCTACTGGTTGACTGGTTAAATCTGTATTAGGAATTACTAATTGTGATCCTTGAAATGTCTTAATAACTGTTGACCTTAAAGATATTTCTTGAATGTATCCTAAGTGACCTTGAAATTCAATTAAATCTCCAACTTTTAACTTACTTTCTCCTAATAAAGTTAACCCACTAACTAGATTTCTAGTAATTTCTTGTAACCCAAAACCAATACCAACACCCAACCCTCCCACAACCACAGCAAAAGACGCTAAATCTAATCCTAAACCTTGTAAAACAATAATATATCCTAATGTCCCTAAACCTAAGCTACTGAGAGTTCCAATTACTTCTCTTGTTCCTTCATCAATTCTAAATAAAACCAATAAATAATTTCTTAAAAATCTTTTAAATCCTCTAGCAAGAATACTGACAAAAATTAACAGCATTATCGCTTTTAGTATCCATAAAATAGAAATTTCTTCTCCCCCTATATTAAACAGAGGAGTAGAAAATGTTTCATTAAACCATTGTTTTATAAGCAACCAGTAAGTAGACATTTTTAGTTAGGATATAAGGTAGGAATTGCCGCAGGTTTAAAACGATTATAGGTATTTACTAATTCACTAACTGCTGATTTATCTAACCAGTAAATGGGATAATTTTCATCACTAATCTTCTGCCAATAACTAGGTTGTAAATATATGTCATAATCATTATTATCAGCAAGATAAGATTGAAAGAAAGCAACAGATTTTGTATTATTATAAGTAGTAAATAAATTATCATCTACATTTTTAAAATCAACCAAAAGATTAATTAAATTATTGATTTGATTATTTTGTTCAGGAGGGTTTAAAAAATGTGCCTGACCTTCCATCACAAATAAATATTTATCTTCACTTTTTACCCAAGCAAAAGTTCTAATTTGTTCAATAATAGGAGGAGTTGCCGGGTCATTTGTTCCTGCACTAATGATAATCGGAATATCAATTTTACTCAATCCTTGAGAACCAAAAATAACACTATTAACAGGATTTATAATAGCGATCGCAGCTACTCTTGGATCTCGAAAATTGTAGTCTTGTCTGGGTAGATCTAAAGTTTGACATTGTAATAACATAGATAAATTTGCTTCCCAAACTTGGCGATCGCAATAGTTTTTAATATTCTCAAAATCCCAGGTTGCACCGGCAACAGACAAAGCAGTATAACCCCCAAAAGAATGACCAATAACCCCCACTTTATCCAGATTCAATCTATTATCAAACTCTTGTTTATTTCTTCTTTCCAACTCATCTAAAACATAGGTAATATCTAAAGGTCGATTTATAAATTCTTGTAGATCGTATAATTCACGAGAATAACTATTAAGCATATTTTCTAACTGTTCTTGATCACTCCCAATATGTTGAGGAATGGCAACTAAAAAACCATAGGATGCTAATTGTTTTCCTAATGAACTAAAATCATTAGGATGGGAAGCTAAACCATGAGAAACGATAATAACTGGTATTTTTCCCTGTTGCCAATTTTCAGGTTGATAGAGATGTAAATCAAAAGTTCGCTGACGACTTTGATCAGTTAATTTAATAATTTGAACTGGACTAACTCCATATTCTCCCTGCTTTCTAATATCGGGTATATTGGTGTAATCTATATTTGATTGACTGATTTTTTTATTAGACAGTTCTGAAGCATTTTTCGTTAAAGAATTAGTTGCTAAAACTAAACGCTGCTGATAATCTAAAGTTTTTTGTATTTCCTCTAAATTTATCTGAATATCAGTAGCCAAATAGCCTAAAATATTCATCAAACTAAAGCCTTTTTCTTTGTCTAAAGCAGCTTGAATTAATGCACCTCTCAATATATATTTTCCATTTCTTCCTCCAGGAAGAGAAACTAAAATACCCAGTCTTTCTAAAAGTATTTCTCCCGTAGGAGTATTAAGAAATTTAGATAATTGAACTCCATCAATAGGATATTGACTGACTAATACTTTTCGTAAATTTTCTTTTTGTTTATCGTCTAAACCCGCAGTTTGAAAATAAAAGTCTAACTCTTGATTAACAACTCCTTCATCAGCAAACTGTTCCAAAGAATTAACTTCAAGGGTTAGTCTTAAAGATTGCCAAAGAATATTAATTCTTTCTGCTGCAAAACTAGGTGTAGTAAAACACAAAAAAGAGAGACTAACTAATAAAAAATTCTGCCATTTTTTAGTAAAATTAAACATAAAAATAAAACCATTCCTATACAATTTATTTCTTTAAACCCCGTAGTTAACTATGGGGTCTTATAAAAGACGTTATCAAATTTTATATTTAATAACGGATAAAAATTTTGCAGTTAGAGTATATCCGATTCTATAACATTTTTAGAAAAACTTTGATAAGCTTCCCCAACTTTTTTGGCAACCGAATCAGGAAATACATGAAAAGCATCCCCTTTCAAAGCTTCTAAAAGTGCTTCTGCAACCAAAATAGGCGGTTCTGCAATTTCAGTCAAATTAATAACATCAACCATATCTGTAGCAATAGGACCAGGATGAATACTTAACACTCTAGTTCCCTGTTTATCAAGTGATTCTTTGAGGGATTGAGTAATAGAATAAGAAGCTGCTTTTGAAGCACAATAACCTGCAAAATCAGCATATCCTTTCATAGAAGCAATAGAATTAAGCTGACAAAACACACCACCACCATTCATTTTGAGAATAGGAGCAAATGCTTTAGCCATTGTAATAAGACCATAAACATTAGTTTTCATGTGAAATTCTAAAGAATCAATGATCTTTTCTGTTAACACTTCTTCTGCTTTTAAAACACCAGCATTATTGATGACAATGTTAACATCTTTGGCAATTTTTGCAGCCTCATAAATAGACGTACTATCCATTACATCAATCATCAAAGGAACCACTTTTTCCCCATATTTATCGACCAACGATTTAACAGTATCAATTTTACGAACAGCAGCATAAACTTTGGCTGCACCATGTTCTATAAAAGATTCCAAGACAACTTTACCAATGCCTCGATTAGCACCCGTTACTAAGATAACTTTATTTGTGATATCGTAACCCATAAATTGCTCTCTATATTGTTGTCAACAATTTTAATTGTGGTCAAAAAACAATAATAAAGTTACCATTATTGACCACAACTAACTAATTAAAACTTATTATCAACCACTAATTCACTTAATGGTAATTGTCCAGGTTTTGGCCAAGCATCTTTAACCTTTTTCCCAATCGCAACCATTGGACCCATAACATAATCATCAGGCAAATTGATCAATTCAGCAACCTTATCAATATCAAAACCAATCATGGGACAAGAATCATAACCCATTTCTTTAGCTGCTAACATTAAAGTTTGCATGGCCATCCCAATTGATCTTTGTGCTTCATCTCGTTGTAACCATTCCTTTCCTTCATGAAAAGGTCCCATCCAATTAACTAATAATTCTGCAACTTGTTGGGGTGCATTTTGCCAATAACGTTGGGGATCTTTTTGCCAAGCTTTCGTATCTGCTGTAAATAAAATCAACAAAGAAGCATCGGTCATTTGTGCTTGATCATTACCAAATTCTTTGCGAATTTTTTGTCTTAATTCTGCATCTCTTAACACCACAAAACGCCAATGTTGAATATTAAAACTGGTAGGGGACTGAATAGCTGCTTCCAGTAATTTTTGTTCTTCTTCCGCAGTAATTTTATGGTTAGGATCGTAAGCTTTAACCGCACGACGTTGATAAATTGCATCGAAAGTATTCATTGAAAAAACCTCTTGATAATTTTCATAATAGATTGACAATTAAGCTAAATCAAACAGTAAAATTTCAGTCTCGTTGCTAGTGGAAATCAGAGCAACTTTTGCTTCTTGAGTAATGGCAACCCCATCACCACTGTTGACAGTTTTACCATTAATTGTTATTGAACCTTTAACAACTTGCAGCCACAAAGAGCGATTACTTTTAACACCATAGTTAAGGCGATCTCCTTCTTTTAAAACGGCAGCATAAAGATCCACATCCTGATGAATTTTAATAGAGTCATCTCTACCATCACCAGATGCAACTAATCTTAATTGTCCCTGTTTTTGGGCCAAAGGAAAATATTTTTCTTTATAATTAGGTTGCAGTCCTTTTGTATTAGGAAGAATCCAAATTTGCAGAAATATAGAAGTTTCGCATTGACAAAAAAGACAGAATATGATTTTGAGCTTTAAATGCGATCGCTAAAAAAGAAAATTGACAAATAGATAAAAACCCTGGGGAGCATCCCATTTTTGCCAAAAACTTATTCTTGGAGTTTGACGGGGAGAGGGGGAGATGGGGAGACGGGGGGAAATTAATCAGATCAACTATTATCAATCAAGGACA